>TARA_R110002020_G_scaffold279687_10_pt1 | contig 17308 bp, 11 predicted proteins | sample TARA_R110002020 | Tara Oceans TARA_R110002020 (sample SAMEA4396489) | marine metagenome | biome: Westerlies Biome; feature: [MES] marine water layer (ENVO:01000295) within the mesopelagic zone...; material: water (ENVO:00002006), including particulate matter (ENVO:01000060)... | reverse complement strand
GCCCGGCCGGGGACCGGGGCGCTCATGATGCCGGCAAGGACGAACAGCGCGTTCTCCATGCCGCCGGGGCGCGATCCGTCGGCCTCCCGGATGCGGTCGTAATCGGCGTCCATGAAGATATAGGAGCCGCATTGCAGTTCGTTCACCATCCCCAGCGCGGCGTCGATCCGGAACGATCCGGTGCCCGCGCCACCGATGGTGTTGCAGGCGAACCCGGCAGCCATCAGGCTTTCTACCGCAAACCTGGTCAGCTGCGCTGCGCTTTCGGCGGCGGCCTGCCGCTCCGCAGGGTCGGCGATGTGCTGAAGCGCGCCCTGATAGGCCTGCAAGCCTTCGAACCGCAGCCCCGGCTCTGCGTCGATGGCATCGGCGAGGTCAACCGCCGCCTGTCCCGGCGGCACGCCGCAGCGTCCGGTGCCAACGTCGACCTCGACCAGAACGGCCAGTTCCGTGCCATGCTGCGCCACGGCCGCGGCCAGTTCGGCGACGCCCGCGGGATCGTCGACACAGACAGCGATTGTCGCCCGACCGGCCAGCCGCGCCAGTCTGTCGGCGCGCGCGGCGCCGCACACCTGGTTCGACACCAGCACGTCTGTCACCCCGGCGTCGACCAGTGCTTCGGCTTCCGAGACCTTCTGACAGCATATCCCGCAGGCCCCGCCATGGGCCATCTGGTACAGCGCGATATCGGCCGACTTGTGGGTCTTGGCATGGGGCCGCAGGCGCAGGCCGCGGGCCTGCGCAAAGTCGCGCATCCGGGCCGCGTTGCGCTCGAACGCGGCCAGATCGACGATCAGCGCGGGCGTGGCCACGGCGTGCACCGGATCGCCGATGCGGGCAGGGTAGGCGTAGCCAAGATCGGGGTCGAACGTCATGCCTGTTCCTTCACTGCGACCGTCCGGGACAGTGTGCATCTTTCCCGGGCGTGTCACCCCGGGAAAGAGCAGCGGCAGACAGCCTTTGCCAATAACGTATCGCGCCCGATCAACCCGGCCCGGGCCTAGCTCTTGACCAGCATCTTTCGGGGGATGTCGCAGAAGATTTCGGGGGCATCGTCGGTGATGACGATGGATTCCGTCGTCTCGTAGCCCCAGTTTTCCATCCAGAGCCCGGTCATGAAATGAAAGGTCATGCCCGGTTTCAGCTCGGTCCGGTCACCGCGGCGGAGCGACATGGTCCGCTCGCCCCAATCCGGCGGATAGCTGAGACCGATGGAATAGCCGCAGCGGTTGTCCTTGATGATGCCGCGCTTTTCCAGCGACGTGAAAAAGGCGTCGGCGATGTCGTGGCAGGTATTTCCGGCGCGGGCGGCGTCCAGCCCGGCGTCCATGCCTTCGATGACCGCCTCCTCGGCGTCGAGCATCTCCTGTGGGGGCGTGCCAAGGAAGATCGTGCGCGACAGGGGCACGTGGTAGCGCTGGTAGCAGCCGGCGATCTCGAAGAAGGTGCCTTCGTTCGCCTTCATGGGCAGGTCATCCCATGTGAGGTGCGGGGCGGCGGCATCGGGGCCCGACGGCAGCAGCGGCACGATGGCGGGATAGTCGCCGCCATGCTGGTGCCATTCGTCGAAGCGCAGGCCGGCATCGTAGATTTCGGCCACCAGATCGCATTTGCGCACGCCCACATCGACCTTTTCGGCGATGCGGTAATGCATCCGTTCGACGATCCGCGCCGCCTGGCGCATGTATTCCAGTTCCTTTTCCGACTTCACCGCGCGGAGCCAGTTGATGCAGCCCGTGATATCCTTGAACTTGGCGTTGGGCATCCCGTGGCCCAGCCGTTCATGGGCGCGGGCGGAATACCAGTAATTGTCCATCTCGACACCGATGGTGCCCTTGTCCCAGCCCATGTCGGCCAGACGGGCGCACAGGTATTCCATCGGGTGGCGTTCGGTGGACTGCACGTATTCGTCGGGATAGCCGATGACGTTGTCACGGCTGACCCAGACCGTGCGATAGGCGCCCTGCGCGTCCTGCCCACGGCCGAACCAGATTGGATCGCCCACCGGGCCCACGATCACGCATTGATGGACATAGAACGACCAGCCGCCATAGCCCGACACCCACGACATGTTCGACGGGTCGCTGAGGATCAGCAGGTCGAGGCCCTGAGCCTCCATCCGGGCGCGGATACGCTGCAGCCGTTCGCGGTATTCATCGGTGGTGTACCGCTCGGGCGTTCGTTGCAAGTTGTTCATGTGGACCTTCCGATCTCTTCTGGTGGGGCCCTTGGGCAGCAATCGCGGCGGCGATCGATTCGGCACGGGACGGGACCTGCACGCGGACCATTGCGCCGCGTCAGACCACCAGGATCGGGACCATCGAGATACTGGTCACCTTGTGGCTGACAGAGCCCAGCATGTAGCTTTCCGAAGCCCCCAAGCCGCGCGATCCGATCACGATCAGATCGCACCCGTGGTCCTTGGCGAAGGTTACGATGGTCCGCGACGGTTGCCCGCCCTTGATGTAAGCATGGACCGAAGCAACCCCCTGTTCAATCGCCCATTTCTTGGCGTGTTCAGCGGCTTCGCGGGAGGCCGAGCGCATCGCGTCGTCCAGGCTGCCGGCCTTTTCGCCGGCCCCGCGCACCATCGACAGGGACGCCTCAAGCACCGAATGGTGACGATAGACCGTCAGCACGGCCAGTTCGGCGCCGGTCAGCTTGCACAGAGATGTCGCGGTTTCGAGCGCCTTGTCGGCGCCCTGCGACCCGTCGTAGGCCAGCAGGATCTTGGTGTACATCGGGCGACCTCCTTACTTGTTGAATGCCAGGTCACGCAGGAACAGCGCGATCTGCGGAAAGAAGATCAACAACACTGCCACGGTGAGCAGCATGAAGATGAAGGGCGGTGTGCCGCGCACGACTTCGGCATAGGGCCGTTTGAACACCGCGATGGCCGTGAAGATGTCGCATCCGAAGGGTGGGGTGGCGCTGCCGATGGCCACCTGCAGGGTGATGATCGTCCCGACCAGCACCGGGTCCAGCCCCACCGCCTGAACGACAGGGGCAAAGATCGGGACGAAGATCAGGATCACGACAATCGGGTCCACGAACATGCAGCCCACGAAGAACGCGATCGAGATCGTGAACAGCACGCCGTATGGCCCCATCTGGTCGATCCCGATTGCGCCCAGCACCTGCTGCGGGATCTGCGCGAAGCTGATCACGTAGGAAAACGCGGCCCCGGCGCCGACAAGTATGAAGACCACGGCCGTGATCAGGCCTGTCGACTTGGCGGTGGCATATAGCTGCTTGAAGCTCATCTCGCGGAAAACGACCATTTCCAGCAGCAGCGCATAGAGCACGCAGGCCGCCGCCGCTTCGGTGGGCGAAAAGATCCCGCCGTAGATCCCGCCGACGATGATCACGGGAAAACCCAGCGGCCACAGCGCACGGCGCACGGCCGAGGCCCGTTCGCGCCAGCTGGATTTCGGTTCTGTCGGCACGTTGTTCCGCGTCGCGTAGATGTAGGAATAGATCGAGAACAGGATCAGGATCAGCAGTCCCGGCCCGATGCCGGCGATGAACAGTTCGGAGATCGAGGTGCCCGAGACGACGCCATAGATGATCATCCCGATCGAGGGCGGGATCAGGAAGGCGATGTCGGAGGAATTCACGATCAGCGCCAGCACGAAACTGTCCTTGTACCCGGCCTTCAGCATCCGCGGGCGCAGCGGGCCGCCGACGGCGACCACGGTCGCCTGGGTCGAACCGGAAACGGCGCCGAAAAGGGTGCAGGCGGTGGCGGTCGAAACTGCAAGCCCGCCCTTCAGGTGGCCCACGAAGGTCATCACCAGGTCGATCAGCCGGTTGGCGGACTGGCCGCGCGTCATGATGTCGGCGGCGAAGATGAACATGGGCACGGCGATCAGGCTGGCGGGCTGAATGCCGCCAAGGATCTGCTGCACCATGGTGTCAAGCTGGCCGAACCCGCCGAACAGGGCCACGAACCCGATCAGCGATCCCGCGATCAGCGGCACCATCATCGGGAAGCCCAGCAGAAGCAGAACGATCATGACAGAGAAGATACCGATGGCCATTCGTCACACTTCCTCTTCTGCGGTGTCGTCATAGCCTTCGAGCGTACTTGTCGAGAGCCAGATATCCTTGTGGATCAGGTTCTTGATAGCCGTCAGCGCGTATTGCAGGCCGGTCAGGAAGAACCCGAGCGGCGCCCAGACGATGATCCACCAGACCGGGATCTGAAGCGCCGGAAGCAGCCGCCCGCGAGAGGCCTGCGCGATGAGGTAATCGACCGAATACCATGTCAGCAGGAACATCGCGGCCGCGGTGACCACGGCGATGATGATCATCAGCACCTTGCGCATGGGCGGGGCGATGGCATCGAAGAACGCCGACATCCGGATGTGGCGACCGTGGCGCGCGGCGTAGGAGATACCCGCGAAGGTGATCAGGATGATCAGCGCGCGGTTGACCTCTTCCGAAAAGAACAGGCTTTGCCCGACCACGAAGCGCCCGATGACATTCGCCATCGTGTTGATCGCCATCGCCAGAACACCGATGGCCAGCAGCAGGGCCTCGATCCGGGCGATGCCGACATCGATCACGCCAAGAATGCCCGGCAGACCGGACACATAGGCTGAATCGTCGATATCGTCCTCGTCGACGGCCGGCGTTCTCGCCGCGGCCAGGACCGCCGGGTCCACCTTGGCGTCGGGGTCTTCGTCTGGCTTCATTGCGGCGTTCCTGAAAACTGGTTTGGGGTCGAATTGGTGCCGACGGGCCGCTCCGGTCCGACGGCCGGGCCCATGGGCCTGGGGTAGGGGAGGGCGCGGCGCAAATCGGTGCCGCGCCCGGGTGTAGTCCGCCGGGCCGGATCAGTTGGCGCCGACAGCCTTCAGATCCGCCTTCAGCTGGTCGAGGATCGCCTTGGCCTGATCGCCGCCGATCTCAAGGTATTCCTGTTCGACCGAATCCGCGGTCGCCATGAACGGCTGGCGCTCTTCCTCGCTGAGCGTGGTGATCGTCATCGAAGGCTTGGCTTCCTTGATCTTGGCAAGGGACTCTTCGGTCAGGCCCGACTGGTAATCGATGATGTAGTCGAAGGCCGCGTCGATGGCGTTGTTCACAACGGTCTTGTCTTCGTCCGACAGCCCGTCATAGAAATCCTTGTTGGCCATGACGGCGGTGGTGAAGTTGTTATGGCCGGCGCGGGTGATGTGGTCGGTCACCTCGTACATCTTCGTCGACTCGATGAAGAAGGCCGGGTTTTCCTGCCCCTGGATGATGCCGGTCTGCAGCGCGCCATAGACCTCGCCCCATGGCAGCGGGGTGGGGGTTGCGCCGAAGGACTTGTAGCTTTCCACCAGCAGCGGGTTGGTCATGACCCGGAACTTGACCTCGTCAAGATCGGCCGGGCCCGACACAGGTTCGGTCGTGGTCATCATGACCTCGCCCTCGGGGAACATGGTCAGCAGCTCCAGCCCCTGTTCGGCATAAAGCGGCGGGAACAGTTCGTTGATCGCCTTGGATTCCTCGAAGAAGGTGGCGAGCGTTTCTTCATCCTGCGGCAGCAGGTACGGCACGAAGAACACCTGCGCTTCGGGGATCAGCGCCCCGGTGAAGCCCGGCGACTGATCGACGAACTGAAGGATGCCCGATTGGGTCTGTTCCAGGATGCTGTCGGATTCGCCCAGCGTGCCGAACGGGAACAGCTGGATCTGGTGGTCGGAATTGGCCTCGACCTCTTCCTTGAATTTCTGGGCGAACTTGCCCTGCACTTCTTCCAGCGCCTCTTCGAACGCATAGCGCCATGTGTCGGCCATGACGGCACCCGAGCTCATCAACAGCGCCAGAGCGCCGGTTGCCGCCAGTTTTCCGTAAGTCATGTGATGCTCCCTGATCGTTTGCCCCGCAGCGGTTCGACCCGCGCAGAAGCCTGAATGCGGCCGCGGGCTGGCTGACCCGCGGCACTCTGCCAAAAGGTTTCGGGTAGGCATTGGGGAGTCAATGCTTATATTAAATCATGACAATCGTATGCCCGCTCTGCCGGGGATTGTGCGGGTGGCCCCGCATCAGGACGGCAGAAACGAGGCAATCGTTTTCAGGCTGCTCTCCAGATTGCCACGTCCTGTCCGGGTCAGGCTTATCCGGATTGCCGGATCGCGAGTGTCCACGGCAAAGCTGCTGCCGGGCGCCAACGCGATATCGTGATCCAGCAGTCCGGCCACGAATTCCGCCTCGTCGGTGCCGGCGGGCAGGGGTAGCCAGCGGTGCAGGCCGTGCAGCCCGCCCGAAGATCGCGGAAGTATCCGCTGCGCGGTGCGGTTGCGGGCCGACAGTTCGATCCGGTGCGCGGCAAGGATCGTGTCTGCGGTGCCGGTTTCCAGCCAGTCCGCCGCGATCTCGGCCACGATCGGCGTTGCCATCCACGACACCGACTGATGCCGGTTCACCGTCAGTTCGACCATGTCATCGGGCACTACAAGAAACCCCAGCCGCAAGCCCGCGGACAGACATTTGGTCATGCTGGTGAAATAGAAGGCCGATCCCGGGACAAAGCTGGCCACGGGCGGCGGACGGCGGGCGGGAAGCGGCCCCAGCGGATCGCATTCCATGATGCGCAGGCCGGCCGCATCGGCGGCATGCGCCAGGGCCTCGCGCCGGTCGCGGTCCATGAAGCGCGCGGTGGGCCCGCCGCCGGCGGGCAACAGGAACACCGCCTTGATCGGGGCGGACGATTCCCGCACCGCGTCGCTCAACGCTTCGGGGATCATGCCACGGTCGTCCCCCGCGATGGCCCTGAGGCCAAGATGCAGGTGCTGCGCGGCGGGCAACAGCATGTGGCTGGTGAACGGGTCGGTGGCGATCACGTCGCCCGGATTGGTCACGGCTGCGAGCGCGGTGAACGTCGCCGGCGTCACGCCGTTGGTCACCAGCACGTGCCGCCGGCTGACCACCAGGCCGCACCGTGCCAGCCATGTCGCCGCCATGTCGGCATAGCGCCCCTCCGTCTGCTCGGGGCTCAACGCGTGGAGCATGTGCCCCGGCATCCGGTCGGCAATGCGGTGGAGCGCGGCGCTCCACGCCTCGGCCATTTCGGGCAGTTCCACCGGCGTCATCATCGCCAGGTCCGTCGCCGCGCGGCGGGTGGTGGCCGTGTGCCAGGGCATGATGTCGTATTCATGCGTTCTGATCTGAACGAAGGTGCCGCGCCCGACCTCGCCCGTGACCAGCCCCGCGCGGATCAGTTCCTCGTAGGCGCGGCTGACGGTCTGGACCGAAACGTCCATCTGGAACGCCAGCTCACGGTGGGTCGGAAGCCGTTGCCCCGGGCGCAGGCTGCCCGCGCTGATGGCCCCGGCAATGCCCTGCGCCAGGCTGCGATAGGCGGGGCGGACAATATCGGATTTCGAAAGCGGCCAGTGGGACATGCGGGAAACCGTCCCCTACCGCGCCGGGCATGTCCAGACGTTGACAAAGCCCGCCACGGGCGGAACAAGCGGAACATGGAGCAGACCCGCCTCGACGACAGGGACATTGCGATCCTTGCCACGCTCAGCCGTGAAGGCCGCATCAGCAAGACAGAGCTGGCGGCGCGGGTGAACCTGTCGCCCACGCCGTGCTGGGAACGGATGAAGCGGCTGGAACAGGCCGGGCTGATCCGCGGTTACCGGGCCGAACTGGACCTGGACGGGATCGGCGCTCATGTGCAGGTCTTCGTCACCGTCGAACTCGACAGCCATCGGGCCGAGAATTTCCAGCTGTTCGAACGCACCGTCGCGCCGCTGGACGCGGTGACCGGATGCTGGGCCATCGGCGGCGGCTACGATTACCTAATGCAGGTCGTGATACAGGATGTCGCCGCATTTCAGGAGCTTATGGACAACCTGCTGGAAAGCCGCGCCGGGGTCCGCCGCTATTACAGCTACATTGTCACCAAGCCGATCAAGAGCGTCCCGCCCGCCCTTGGCCTGCTGAACGGCTGATCCGATCAGGCAGACGAAAACTCTGTCCCGGCCCGCCAGAAAAGAGAGTCTCTCTACCCGCAGGCGTGGGAAAAGGCAAAATCTCTGCCCCGGTCATGGGACAGTCGCGCTCGAAGGGAGACCGCGACAATGACCGACATGCCCAAGACACTCGAATCCTGGATCACCGATGCAGCGCTTCTGCGCGAGGCCGGCGATTTCGCCGGGCAGGGGCGTCTGGCCGTGCGCGATCCGGCGTCCGGCGCGCTTGTCGCGCGGGTCACGCTCAGCGATGCCACCGGCGCGCGGGCTGCCGTCGATGCCGCGCACGCAGCGTTTCCTGGCTGGTCCACGATGCTGCCGCAGAACCGCGCGGCGCTGCTCCACCGCTGGCACGATCTGATCGTCGCGGCGAAGGAGGATCTTGCCCGGATCATGGTCGCCGAACAGGGCAAACCCATCGGCGAGGCGCGGGGCGAAATCGACTATGCCGCCAGCTTCGTGCAGTTCTACGCCGAAGAAGCGCTGCGCCCGAACATCGAAGGCGTCACCAGCCACCTGCCGGACGCCGAGATGGAGCTGTGGCGCGAACCCGTGGGCGTGGCCGCGCTGATCACGCCGTGGAACTTCCCCGTCGCGATGATCACCCGCAAGGCCGCCGCCGCACTGGCCGCAGGCTGCACCGCGGTGATCCATCCCTCCGCCGAAACGCCCCTGTCCGCGCTGGCGCTGGCCGAACTTGCCCGCCGGGCCGAGTTTCCCGCCGGTGTGATGAGCACCGTCATAGGAGACGCCGCCACCATCGTGGGGGAATGGACGTCGGATGCACGCGTGCGGGCGCTGTCCTTCACCGGGTCGACCGAAATCGGGCGGGTTCTCTATCGCCAGTCGGCGGACACGGTCAAACGTCTGGTGCTGGAACTGGGCGGCCACGCGCCGTTCATCGTGTTCTCGGGCGCCAACATGGACCGCGCGGTGGCCGAGGCTGTGAAGGCAAAATTCGCCACGTCGGGGCAGGATTGCCTTGGCGCCAACCGTTTCTACATCCACCGGCCCGTCTACGAGGAATTCTGCGACCGGTTCACGAAAGCCGTGGAAGCGCTGACCCTGGGCAATGGCCGCGAGGACCCGGATATCGGGCCGCTGATCAACGAAAAGGCGATCGACAAGCAGACCCAGCAGGTCGAAGACGCCGTTGCCAAGGGCGCCAAGCTCCTGACCGGCGGCTCGGTCGATGAGGGGCTGGGCCCGCTTTTCTTCCGCCCGACGGTGCTGGCCGACGTGCCCGACAGTGCGGCGATCATGTCCGAAGAAACCTTCGGGCCCATCGCCCCGCTCACCGCCTTCGACACGGAAGACGAGGTCATCGCGCGGGCCAACGAGACCGAATACGGGCTGGTCGCCTACCTGCACAGCCACGACCCGCGCCGGATCTACCGCATGACCCGCGCGCTGCAATTCGGGATGGTGGCCGTCAACCGCACCAAGGTCACCGGCGCGCCGATTCCCTTCGGCGGCGTCAAGCAATCCGGGCTGGGCCGCGAAGGCGCGCGCCAGGGGCTCGAGGCCTTTACCGACATCAAATACGTCTGCCGCGACTGGGGTTGATCGCGCCGGACCGATACAAAAGGACTGAACAAGATGCTGAAGAACGACATGCTGGAACAATGGGACCGGGAGAATTTCTTCCATCCCTCGACCCATCTGGGCCAATTCGCCCGCGGCGAAGCCCCCCATCGCGTGATCAAGAAGGGATCGGGCAGCCACATCGAAGACCGCGACGGCACCCGCCTGCTGGATGCCTTCGCCGGGCTCTACTGCGTGAACGTGGGCTATGGCCGGACGGAGATTGCCGAGGCCATCGCCAAACAGGCGCACGAGCTGGCCTATTACCACGCCTATGTGGGGCACGGCACCGAAGCCTCGATCACGCTGTCGAAGATGATCCTGGACCGCGCGCCCGATCACATGTCGAAGGTCTATTTCGGTCAGTCGGGATCGGATGCCAACGAAACCAACGTAAAGCTGGTCTGGTACTACAACAACATCCTGGGTCGTCCGGAGAAGAAGAAGATCATCTCGCGCTGGCGGGGCTATCACGGGTCGGGCCTTGTGACGGGCTCGCTGACGGGACTGGAGCTGTTTCACAAGAAATTCGACCTGCCGCTGAGCCAGGTGATCCATACCGAGGCGCCGTATTACTTCCGTCGCGACGACGTGGCGATGTCGGAGGCCCAGTTCACCGCCCATTGCGCGGCCGAGCTTGAAGCGCTGATCGAACGCGAAGGCGCCGATACCATCGCGGCCTTCATTGGCGAACCGGTGCTGGGCACCGGCGGGATCGTCCCGCCGCCCGCAGGCTACTGGGAAGCGATCCAGGAGATCCTTGAAAAGCACGACATCCTGCTGATCGCGGACGAGGTCGTGACAGGTTTCGGCCGTCTGGGCATCATGTTCGGATCCGAGCATTACAACCTGAAGCCCGACCTGATCACCATCGCCAAGGGCCTGACATCGGCCTATGCGCCGCTGTCCGGATCGATCGTTTCGGACAAGATGTGGAAGGTTCTGGAACAGGGCACCGACGAAAATGGGCCCATCGGCCATGGCTGGACATACTCCGCCCACCCCATCGGCGCCGCGGCCGGGGTCGCAAACCTGAAACTGATCGACGATCTGAACCTTGTTCAGGCGGCGGGCGAGACGGGCGCCTATTTCCAGAAAGCGCTGGCCGACCATCTGGGGTCGCACTCCAACGTCGGCGAAGTCCGCGGCGCGGGGCTGATGGCCGCCGTCGAATTCGTGGCCGACCGCGATACGCGCCGGTTCTTCGATGCCTCCGAAAAGGTCGGACCCCGCATCGCCGCCGCGCTGCTGGAACACGGCGTGATTGGCCGGGCGATGCCGCAAGGCGACATCCTGGGCTTCGCCCCGCCGTTCTGCCTGACCCGCGCCGAGGCCGACGAGGTCGCCGACAAGACAGCCCGGGCCGTGACGCAGGTTCTGGGCAAGGGCTGAATGATCCGGCGCCGCGGGCCTGCGAAGTGCCCGCGGTGCGTCACCACCTGTCCGGTCGACGCTGCACATTGCCCCAGTACGATGTGCAGCGACAGCAAGACATCGCAATTGCGATAGGGTGGCCCGACGATTTCGAACTTCCGGGCAATCGCGGCAAAAATATGCGGATGCGAAGATCCGGCGTGCCGGGTCAGGCAGCGTCGCTTGGCAGAAGGCCTTCGGGATCTATGCCGCGCTTCTCGGCACTTGCCAGAACCGCGTCGCGCAGGGCCACGCTGCGGGTCAGCAGCCGCCGGAACCGTTCCTCGTCCAGCACCAGAAGCGTGGTGGGCGCGATGGCCCGGACATCCGCGCGGCGTGCCTTGTTCGTCAGGATGGCCATCTGGCCGAACATCTCGCCACGCCCCAGCCGCCATTTCTGGCCCGCGCTTTCAAGTTCGACAGCACCGGACGCGATGAAGAAGACGCTCTTGGCCGGGCTGTCCTTGCGAATGATGACTTCGCCTGCATCGACATACTGGGTCATGAAAGACCGCCCCAGCCGCTTGTAGGCACCGCTGTCGAGATCGGCGAACAGCGGGAACTGCCGGACGAAGGCGTGCCGCTGAACGGCGACGTCGAGGCGCGGGCGATCCTCGGCCGCGGTGCGTCGCTTGGCCAGGTCCTGGATGAGCGCCATGTAGACCTCGGCGCCGATCAGGCCGTCCTCGCGCATGGCCACGTATTCGCGTTCTTCCATCCGAAGCGCGGTGCGGCGGATGAATCGGCGTTCCAGCACTTCGGCATATCCCGGGTATTGCAGCCGCAGCCCTTCCAGCGCGGTTTCGACCGCCTCGATCCGCCGCGACAGGAGTTCGTGCAGCAGCTCGGCCACCCGACGGCCATGAATGCGCCGGATGCGACCGTCGATGAAGGTCCCCAGATCGCGCATGATCAGGCGTTGCGACAGCAGCAGTTCGAACCGGTCGGCCGTCATCCGCGCCAGCGGGCCGGACAGGCCCAGGCGGCCGTGCAGCAGAACGGCGAAACGGAAATGCCAGCCATAGGCAATGCTTTGTCGGGCCACCCTCTGGTAGCCGCTGCGGCCCTGCGTCCGGGCGCCTTCGATCAGCCGGTCCGCATCCGACAGGACCCGTTCCGCCATCCGGGCGGAAATCGTCCGTTCCCGCATCCGGGCCATGATCGTGTCGCGTTCGTGACCGGCCAGCGCGATCAGGCCCAGGGCGATGCGATCGCGGTCAAGAATACCGGCGTTCTCTTCCGCTGTCTTCACCGCCGTATCCAGCCGCTCCCCGAAACGCTTGGCCTCGGACCGGACGATGTCGTGGTTCAGGTCGTAGTTCTCGGTCGTGCGGGCCACGTCCTCGCGCACGGTCTGCAGCGCGACGGCCACCACCTGCCGCGACAGCGCCTCGTCGATGGGCGAGAGCCGGTCGAGCCCCAGCCGCCCGATCACCCAGCGCAGCGTCGTGCCCTGCACCAGCAGCGTGAACAGGGTGAACCCGGTGGCAAGGATACCGACCAGCCGCTGGATATCCGACGGCACGCGCACGCTTTCGGTCACGGTAAGGGCCAGCGCCAGCGTCACCGCCCCCCTGAGCCCGCCCCACAGGATGGCCGCCCGGTAGGGCCGTTCGACGACCGGCGACAGCTTCAACGCCGACATGAGGGGCATCAGCACGAACAGGATCGCGGCCCTGGCGACGACGGCCGAAAGGATCACGACTCCCACAAGGACGAAATCGCCGATGCGGATCTCTTCCAGCATCCTCGGGATCAGGAGTGCCGCGAGAATGAAGATCAGCGCCCCGGCCCAATGGGCCAGCACGTCCCAGATTTCCCGCAGGTTCGCCCAGGATTGCGGGGGAAGGCGCACGGGCGCCGTCAGGTTCACCGTCAGCCCGGCGGCGACCACGGCGATCACCCCGGACGCGCCCGCGCCCTGTTCCGCGACAATGTAGGCAAGATAGGGCAACGCCACCGAGACCGAGATCTGGGCCAGGTCGTGGCGGCTGAACAGCGCCATGACCCACACCGCGATCCGCGCGAACACGACGCCGGTCAGCGCACCGCCCAGGATGATGATCGGAAACCGGGCCAGAGCCTCGCCAAGGTTGGGGTCCGGAATGCCAAGCATCACGAAGCCCATGAAGAGGCCGAACAATGCGATCGCCGCCGCATCGTTCAGCAGGCTTTCGCCCTCGATGATCCGTACAAGACGGCGTGGGGCCGAGATCGAGCGGAAGATCGAGACCACCGCCGACGGATCCGTCGTCGAAACGATGGACCCGATCAGCAGGCAGGCCACAAGGGGCAGGGCGCTGGCCCACGACAGAGCGAAACCGACGGACAGGGTGGCCACCACGACGGCCACCACCGCCAGCACGAGGATCGGCACCCAGTCGTCCAGCATCCGCCGCAGGTTCATCCCCAGCGTCGCCTGGAACAGCAGCGTGGGCAGAAAGACATACAGGAAGACGTTCGACCGGATCGGCAGATTGATGATCGCTTCGGCCACCGGGTCCAGCGCATCGGTCAGGTTCGTTCGCAACAGGAAGATCGCGCCCGCGCCGATCAGGCTCCCCAGAACCGCAAGGATCACGCTGTAGGGCAGCCGCACGCGCGCGGCAAAGGGCTCGGCCGCGGCGATGACGAGGAAAAGCGACGCTATGACGGTGATGACGACGATGATGTCCATGCAACGGAATTACCAGAATGACCCCGAGGCGCACGCAAATTCTCGGACCCAAGACCGGGACACCGGCAGTCACATGCCGTCCAGATCGCTCTTGCGACCACATTGCGCAAACCATGGGTGGAGACCGGTTTCGAAAACCGTCCCAGAAAGATGCAACGGAGATCCCGCGGCACTTCCGTAGCGGGCCCGCGCCAACGCGCCGGCAGGGAACATTCCGCGCCGGGCACCGTTCCCAGACCACGTGCCCGACGCGGCACCCGATACCCCGCCACCTTGGCGACAGACGGCCTGCCGGGTTGAAACCCCCGTCGGGACGGACCGGTTTCCTGTCGCACCCTGTACGTTTGAAGACAGCCGGGAGTGAGAATGCCAGACGATGAAACGCAAAAGAAGCCCAACGTCCTGATCACGGGTGCGGCGGGCAATATCGGCCAGCGGCTGACGAAGCTCCTGTCGGACGATTACCATGTCCTGGGGCTCGACCTGCCGAACAGGAGCGACGACGAAAACCTGTTCGGCTGCGATATCACCGATCCGGCGTCGGTCGAGGCCGCGGTGGGCAAGATCGCCGAAACCACCGGCGGGCAGCTTGCGTCGGTCATCCACCTTGCCGCCTATTTCGACTTCACGGGCGAAGAGAAGCCGCAGTACCAGGCCGTCAATGTCGACGGCACCCGCAACCTGCTGAAGGCGCTGCGGCAGGTCGAGGTGGAACAATTCGTCTATTCCGGCACGATGCTGGTCCACGCGCCGGGTCAGCCCGGCGAACGGATCGACGAATCCGCGCCGATCGACCCGCAATGGGCCTATCCCCAATCGAAGGCGCAGACCGAGGACGTGATCCGCGAGCATGCCGCCGAGGACATGAAGACGGTCTTCCTGCATCTTGCCGGGCTTTACGACGAACAGACGGCGGTGCCCACGCTGTCGCACCAGATCGCGCGGATCTACGAACGCAGTTTCAAAAGCCACGCGTTCTCCGGCGATATGAATGCCGGGCAGGCTTTCATCCACAGGGACGACATGCTGGACCTCTTCCGCCGGGTGATCGCCCGGCGTGCGGACCTTGACCGGGGCGAGGTCATCCTTGCGGGTGAACCCGACGCGATGGGCTATGGCAAGTTGCAGGACCGGATCGGCCAACTGATCCACGGGCAGGAGCAATGGGAAACGCTGGTGCTGCCGGCCGGCATGGCGCGGATGGGCGCGGCGATGCAAACACGGGCCGAGCCGGCGATCCCCGATGCGCTGGACCAGGGCGAAAAGCCCTTCATCCGGCCCTTCATGATCGACATGGCGAGCGATCACTACGCGCTCGACATATCGAAGGCGCGGCGGCTTCTCGACTGGGCGCCGGAACATGACATCGAAGACGTCCTGCCCAGGCTGATCGAGACGCTGAAGGACGATCCCGTCGGGTGGTACAATGCCAACGGCATTACCCCGCCGCCATGGCTGGAAGCCGCGGACGCCCGGACCGACGACCCCGAAGCCTTGCGCGCGAGGCATGAGGCGAATTACCGCGCTCGCCATCGCGACACGCTGTGGGGCGGCTGGGTCAATGCCGGGCTGGGGATCTGGATGATGACCTCCGGGCCGCTTCTGGGCTATGGCGGGGGGCTGGCCGTCAGCAACCTGCTGTCGGGCGCGCTGCTTCTGGTTCTGGGTCTCCTGTCGATTTCGTGGCGGCTGGCCTGGGCGCGGTTCGCGGCGGCGGGCGTTGCCTGCTGGATCCTGTTCGCGCCGCTGGTCTTCTGGACCGACAGCGGGGCGGGATACCTGAACGCGACGCTTGTGGGCATGCTGGCCTTCGCCTGCGCGCTGTGCCTGCCGCCGGCGCCCGGCGTGTCGCCGGTGGCCGCCGAAACGGGCCCCGAGATCCCTAGGGGCTGGTCCTATTCGCCGTCGGACTGGTTCCAGCGCCTGCCGGTGATCGCGCTGGCGCTGGTGGGGCTTCTGGTCTCGCGCTATCTGACGGCCTACCAGCTTGGCAGCATCGACAGCGTGTGGGAGCCGTTCTTCTCCGGCACGCTGTCGGACCGCAACGGGACCGAGCAGATCATCACCTCGGACGTGTCGACAAGCTGGCCGGTGCCCGATGCCGGCGTGGGCGCGATGACCTATGCGCTGGAAATCCTTGTCGGCATCATGGGCACGGCCGCCCGCTGGCGGACGATGCCGTGGCTGGTGGTGCTGTTCGGGATCATGATTGTGCCCCTGGGCGCGATCTCGATCTTCTTCATCGTCATCCAGCCCATCGTGATCGGCACCTATTCCACGCTCGCGCTGATCGCGGCCTTCGCGATGGTCTGGCAGATCCCCTATTCGCTCGATGAGCTCGTCGCGACCTACCAGTTCCTGCGTCGCCGCCACGCGGCCGGGCAACCGTGGATGCGCGTTTTCTTCACCGGCGATACCGACGAATACGGCGAAGACCTCCCGCGGGAGGATTTCGAGAGGGCGCCGAAGACGATCCTGGCCGACATGCTGACTGGCGGGCTGACGTTTTCGTGGAACCTTTTGGCGTCGATGGCGGTCGGCGTGGTGCTGATGCTGTCGCCGATCTGGCTGGGGCTGGGATCCCCTACCGCAGCTACCAACCATGTCATCGGCGCGCTTGCCATCACCGTGTCGGTCGCGGCGCTGGCGCCCGTCGCGCGGCTGGCGCGGTTCTTGAACCTGCTGATGGGTATCGTGCTTCTGTTCGCGCCGCTTGTGTCGGGTTCGACGACAGCCGGGCTGATTCTGTCCATCGCCTGCGGTCTGGCCCTGATCGGGCTCAGCTTCCGTCGGGGTCCGGTGCACAGCAGCTACGGACGCTGGGACCGACTTGTCAGGTAGCAGGGGCGGGCCCTTGCGTCTCGTGCGTTGAACGGCCCGCGGGAGGGCTCGGCCTCGTGTCCTCCCGCTAGACGCTGACCACCATCAGGTCATCGGCCAGCCCGTCGGTCGTTGTCAGGCCGGACAGGATCAGCGTGTCGCCGTCGCCGAAATCCAGCACCGCGCCCTTTTTCAGGATGTGCGCGACCGAGCCGATCAGGTCTTCCGCTGACCGAGCATCGCTCCAAAGATCGCTGTCGAAGCTCAGCGCGTCGCGGCCGGAGCGGTAATCGGTGATCCGGTCGACGGACATGCCTGCCGCGAAGACGAAGGTATCGGCGCCCTTGCCGCCGGTGATGACGTCGCGCCCCCCGCGGCCCGCCTGCACCGTGTCGATATAGATGTCATGACCATTGCCAAGATCGACCCGATCGCGGCCCTTGCCGGCGTTGACCGTGTCGCGCCCGCCACCGCCGGAAATCTCGTCCTTTCCGCCGCCGCCGTTGATCCTGTCCCTGCCGCCGTTGCCGTCGATCACATCGCGCCCTTTGCCGCCGTTGATCTTGTCCTTTCCGGCTCCGCCGGAAATGTCATCCGCGCCTCTGCCGCCCGCAATCTTGTCCCGGCCGCCGCCGCCCGACAGGGCGTCATTGCCACCCCCACCCTTCAGCTTGTCGGCGCCGCGCCCGGACTGGATGTCGTCGGCGCCTTTGCCGCCCAGCACGATGTCGCGTGCCGTGTCCGTGTTGTTCTCGCGGTAGGTATCCCGGCCCTTGCCCAGCCACGCCTTGTCGGACCCGGCCCCGCCGTCGACGGTATCGGCCCCGCGACCGCCGTCGATCAG
>TARA_R110002020_G_C16320495_1_pt1 | contig 17346 bp, 13 predicted proteins | sample TARA_R110002020 | Tara Oceans TARA_R110002020 (sample SAMEA4396489) | marine metagenome | biome: Westerlies Biome; feature: [MES] marine water layer (ENVO:01000295) within the mesopelagic zone...; material: water (ENVO:00002006), including particulate matter (ENVO:01000060) such... | reverse complement strand
GTCGAATGATAAAAAAGATTTTAGTGACAGGCGGATCAGGTATGGTCGGAAGCGCCATGAAAACGCTAGTGCCAGATGCCTGCTACCCAACTCGCGATGACCAGGACCTTCTCTGGCAGCAAGAATTTCAGAAGGTCGACGCGATTGTTCATCTTGCTGCGAAAGTAGGGGGAGTAAAAGCTAATACTGATTTTATGGGCGACTTCTACTCGGAGAACGTTCAGATTAATCAAAACCTATTGTTGGGCGCCTATAAAAATGGCACCAAAAAAGTTGTTTCGTTACTTTCTACTTGTGTTTATCCAGATGCGCCTTATATTAAGTATCCCTTGACTGAAGATCAATTACATCTGGGACCCCCCCATCATTCAAATTTTGGCTACGCATATGCTAAAAGAATGGTAGACGTAATGTCCCGTGCATACCGCCAGCAATATGGGTGCAATTTTATTACAGCAATCCCCAACAACCTGTATGGTAAAAATGATAACTTTGATTTGGAAAACAGCCATGTCATCCCAGCGCTTATCCGAAAGATTTGGGAAGCCAAACTGGCTGACGCCTCTTTTGTCGAGTGCTGGGGAGATGGTACTCCCGTTCGAGAGTTTACTTATTCCGAGGACATAGCCCGCATTTTGATGTTCTTGTTAGATAACTATGATGATCCGGGTCCTATTAATATTGGAAATACCGAAGAACATTCTATTAGAGAGGTAGCCGAACTATTGTGTGAACTTCTGGAGTATCCTGGGTACCTCGCATGGAACACCGATATGCCACCAGGGCAGCATAAAAAACCCAGCTCTAACGCCCGACTACTAAACTTGGGATGGAAAAAAGAGGACTATACCTCACTAAAAGATGGCTTAAAGAAAACATGTGAATGGTTTAAAATGAACTATCCACACGTAAGGGGAGTTGCATGAAAACAGCACTGATCACAGGGGTGACAGGACAAGATGGTTCTTACCTGACAGAATTGTTGTTATCCAAGGGGTACAAAGTAATTGGTATTAAAAGACGGACGTCTTTAATCAATACCGAACGAATAGATGAAATATATAACCATGTTAATTTTAAATTAGAGTACGGGAATCTACACGATGGCGGTAGGTTTTGGCAACTTCTTCTGCGCTATATGCCTGATGAGATTTATAATCTGGGGGCACAGTCGCACGTGCGTGTTTCATTTGATGTCCCCGAAGAGACCGTCGATTCTATAGCCATGGGAACGCTACGCTTAATGAACGCGTACAAACAAATATGTCCCGAAGCGCGCTTCTATCAGGCGTCCTCATCGGAAATGTACGGCGATAATCCCCTCGTTCCTTTTACCGAAGAGTCCTTGATGTCCCCCGCTTCGCCATATGCGTGTGCTAAGTTGTTTGCACATAACCTAATGAGAAATTATCGTGAGGCATATAATTTGCACGCATCAAGTGGTATACTTTTCAATCACGAATCCCCTCGCCGCGGCGAAACGTTTGTGACCAGAAAGATTACTATAGCAGCAGCGCGCATAAAGATGGGACTGCAAGACACCTTAGCATTAGGTAATCTGGATGCTCGACGAGATTGGGGGTTTGCGGGAGATTATGTTGAGGCTATGTGGCTGATGTTACAACAAGATAAGCCTGACGATTATGTAATTGCTACCGGTGATTCACACACCGTGAGACAATTCCTGGAATGTGTTTTTGATCATGCAGGGCTGGGCAATTACGAGGATTACGTGCGGATTGATGCCCGCTATCTTCGGCCGCATGAGGTCCCCTACCTGTTGGGGGACGCCACGAAAGCAAAGAAAAAATTAGAATGGGAGCCAGCGGTCTCTTTTGAGGAACTGGCTCGCATGATGTATGACGCTGATTTAAAATTACTAAAAGGAGAATCATAATGAAATTATCAAATCAAGCAATTGGAGCCCTAATGATGGCTCTACAAAAATCCTTGATGGAGCAGAGCGATATTGTTCCAGTCTTGGGAGAAATGGAGTTTGAGAGAACTCCAGATACCAAAAGATGGGGAGGAAACGGCACACTGATGGTTGCTAATCCTCCCGTGGTATCGCTAGAGGGGGCTACACCTCCTTTCACCATTGAAGAAATTGAAGAATAGAAAGGAAATTTACAATGAGAACTAAAAAACAGACCACAACTTTCAAGTCTGGCAGCCCTACGGCGCCTAAATATTTAACGGAGGGCGCCGTCCGCGAGATTGTAGACGGGATGCTTCGGGAAGGCTTTGGAGAGCAAGCACGCGATCTAGAGCAGCATCTCAAGAGTATCCACGACAGGATCGTTAGACTCGAAACTCGTAGCGGTGGTGCCTAGATACAGTTATCTGTGTCAGGCATGTCAACAGTCTTCCGTCATTATTCATCTATCAGATGAAGTAGCCACGGGATGCCCTCACTGCAATTCTACAGATAGTCTTAAAAAGCTATTAAGTAGTTTTACGACAGCGACACGGACGTCCTCCCGCACGAAGGTGGGGACCGTCACTGAAGAGTTTATACAAGATGCTAGACAAGAGCTAGCGCAGCAGAAAAAAGATTTAGAGAGGCAACGAGAATGATTTATGCTTCTCTGGCTCTGTCTATTTTTATAAATTTACTTGCTGGATGGTACATCGTCAGACTTTTGCGTAAGTTCTTATTTATCTCGTCTCATGTAGCGGATTTTTATTTACTTTTAAGAGCCTTCAGGGTCTTTTTGAAAGGTTTGTGGAGTATGGAACGCTATCATGGCGAGCCCATGATTCAAGAGTTAATATATAAAGTAAAAGAGATTAATGTAGAAATTGAGGTATTTCGTGATACGTTTGAGTACATGTTAGATGTAGAGATGGAGGAAGAGCTACATGCCGCCGAAGATGAAGCGCAAGCGCCGATCGAGCAATAAAAAAAACCATTACTTTACGAAGGTCCACGAAGATGCCATCGTAAAATATGCCCGGACAACGGACCGGGAACTCCGATCAAGATTATACATTGAATACATTCAGCCAGCCTTTGATCAAATGGTCGATAAGATTATATATACCTATCGTTTTACCACGTTGCCCAATATCGATTATCTTAAAGATGATTGTAAAGTATGGCTCACTACCATTCTTAATAAATATGACCCTACCAAGGGCTCTAAGGCATTTTCGTATTTTTCGGTAGTAACCAAAAATTGGTTTATTCATAAGGTTAAGAGAACCCAAAAACGCAATCGTACCGAAGTGTTTTTAGAGGACATGATTAATGAGCTGGAAGAAGATCTTATTTCTAGCGAGCCTACCTATCTTGCGTCCCGAGCCGAAGCAGAGTTTTGGGGCTCATTAGGAAATGAAATCGATACGTGGGATTCCTTTATGTTGAAGGAAAACGAGAAAAAGGTGTTAATGGCTGTTCGTATCCTTTTAGATTCCGCAGACCAAATAGAAATTTTCAATAAAAAAGCTATTTATCTATACTTGAGGGAGATCACGGGACTTAATACCAAACAAGTTGTTAATAATTTAAATAAATTAAGAAAAAGGTATAAGGTTTTTAAAAACAAATGGGAAAACGGCGAAATCTAAATTTAGATGATTATATAGAAGAGACTACCACCAACATTCGCGAAGACCGCGCCATGGCGAAGTCTCTTTTGATGGACGCTCTTACAGATATGAGAGTGTCCGACTCCGCACGTCGAGAGCTGGGCTCTATCGCCGCCAAGTATATAGAGAATCTGCAACGCTCCAATGAGCAAATGGTTAAGTTGGCGTCACTTCTCCAGAAACAAAAATCAAATCAATTTGGATTAACATCCGATGATAAAGAACAACTGTTTGATCTTTTGAACGAACCAGAGGATGAATAATGTCATTCGATCTTAATAAAAGTTTAGTATGGGGCGAGCTTAATAATTTTCAAGAAACACAGGCAGGATCTGCCTCTCGCCGACGAGGGGATGGACGCTCTTATCTAACTCGTGCCCTAGGTGAGACTTATTCTAGAGATAGTTTAGACAGCGTCCAAGAGTTTCACGGCATCGTCGTCGCTCGCCGCATGCTGACCCGAGCCGCCTATCAAAAAAAGGGTCCCTTTATTTTAAGTTCCACTCAACAAACGTCCCCGGTTCCTGCTACTGCAACAGACGCCGATGAAAGCGAAACCCTTAGCGCGAACCAGCCCTATTATGTTTATAAAGTATACATTCCCGAGCTTGAGCCTCGCCCTCATCCGTGTTCTGAAGATGACCCAGTGATCCCTACATACAAAGATGTATACCCGGGCTCTAAAGTTGAAGCCCAATATGGACCTCTCCCAGTTGGGGCAGTTGTTAGAGTAGCCTATAGTGATCTCCAGAATATGCTCGATCCTATGATTATAGGATATAATGGTAGCATTCAACTCGCATGGGGAGGCACCCCCGAGATAAGTATCCGGAATGTATACCAAGGAGCCCCCGCGACGGTCACCCCTGGAAACGACCAAAAAGTCGTTTTGGTGGGTGACAGTCAAACGGACCGCGGCTCGAGTAATTCATGGTCGACATTAGGAAAGTATATCCCGGAAACTCTTACTGAACGAAACCTTAACGTTCGAACGCTAGCTAAAGTGGGCCGCGGCGTCATAGCTTCGAAGGAGTATTTTGGAATTAGCTCCCCCTCCGGTCGCCTTCCAGAGTTGCTTAATACATTTAAACCAAATTTGGTCATCGTAGAATTGGGGGGCAACGACTCGGATTGGGGTTCAAGGGGAGATAAAAAATCTACATATGAGGCAGAGCTTAAGCTGTGGGTAGATACTATCAAGGCAGCTGGTGTGTCGGAGATTAAGTGGTTTGGACCTTCTTACGCCACCAAAATACTGGACAGCGGCGTAGCTTATGATACGCAACGCCAACGCATTCGCGATTGGCAGTCGGCATACCTGTCTACCTTGGGTGTGACATGGTACGATATGGTTCCCTACACTAAAGATCTTGCGATCAAGGACGACGGGGTTCACTTTCCTGCGGCGTCTTATAAAACATGGACTGAGTCTTTGTTTGCAGGATCTGGTCCTCTCGCCTCGGTGAGAGGACAGGCAGGAGCTTCGACCTAGTGTTATATTCAATCTTTTGTTCCGGCCGAATAATTAAAGGAGGATGTTAAATGTCTTTCGATCTTAAAGATTTAGAATTCGGTACCCTTAATAATTTTCAGGATGCGTTCGCTGGAAGTGGTTCCCGTCGACGCACCAACAGTGGAGAGTTTATCAACCAGACATTAAAACGAACATTTGGTAGAGATAGTCTGCACTCGGTACAGGAGTTCAACGGGATCGTTGTGGCAAGGCGCCAGCTGACCCGCGCACTATATCAAAAAAAGGGTCCCTTTATTATGAGCGCCGCCGAGCAGAATGCTCCTGCGACGACATCCGAAAGCACAGATGATCCTGAAACACGCACAGCAAGCAAAATGGTGTTCGTGTACAAAGTGTATATACCAGAACTAGAGTGTCGACCGGCTCCCTGTGGACAGGATGACCCCGTAATCCCCACATATAAAGATGTGGTACCTAGCACAGAAGTAGAGAGTGTATATGGGGATATTCCAGTGGGGGGTATAGTAAGGGTGCGCTATAGCGATTTAGCGAACATGCTAGATCCCGAGATTATTGACTATCAAGGGAGCGTTCAAATGGACAATTATGATACATCAGTGAGTGCCATCGCCGGGTACCATTCCGGCGCCTCAACCACAAGTTCGCCCTTGGCTTGTCCGGAAGCAATGCAGAAACGCGCAATTGAAGTTCCCAAGAAGAGACTGAAGGGTAAGTTTAAGTGGTCGGACCTTAAAAAGATGAAAGTTCCTTTGCAGTCTCTTCTTGATTATATAGCCACAGGTGAGGGACACGTTGAATCGGTTAACCGCGGCGGAGCTGGGGATTCAAAAAAAGATGCCAGCCACTATATCACAAAAGGACCACTGCAGGGTCGCACCCTTGTTAGTATGACAATCGATGAAGTCCAGAGTCTTCAAAAGGGGTACTGGCAATATGTTCCTAAACCCAAGACCAAGACTAAAGGAGGAAAAAACAAAGGCGATGTAAATATGGTGGGTTCGGACTACGCTAGCAATCCAGGATTTTTAGCTGTTGGCACTATGCAGTTTATTCCTTCGACCTTAAAAGGCTGTGTTTCCGCGACTGGACTTCCCGGTAGCACTAAGTTCACCAAGGAGACACAAATGACTCTTGGAGCCTATTTGTGTCTTGGAGGTCAGGGCTCGGCACTCGGAACCTATCTAGTCGGACTGCATGACAATGTGGGAGCCGCTGCACAAAATCTAGCCGAGATTTGGGCATCTATTCCTTTGCAATTCGCCTCGGGCAAGTGCGGCGTGGGCTATAGCAAATATTGTACTGGCGGTGCAAATTCTCCTGACCCTCTTACAAAGAAGCCGTGTGAAGTGGTGGCAAAGCTTAAAGTCGCCCGCGACGCTATAGCAGCCAGTAGCACAGCCGTCGCGATCTTGGAAAGCAAAAAAATCAAATCGGCAACAGCTTAAAGGATTTAATGAAAGGAAAATAAAATATGGCAATCCCCCCCAAAGCAACAAAAGAAACTAAACTAATCAATCTAGATGCAATGTGCGCTGATCAGCGTCGATTGTATGACTCTCTAGGAGACCGCGGCAAAGCAGAATATTTGGGCTTCGGCTCACATGGTCGACCAGATTTTGATGTGCCCGGCTTTAATAAAACTAAAAATGAGAAGATGCTGGAAAAAGGAAATGCTTTTGTGGTGGTAGGGCTTGATAGAAATGCTGGACCCGATACCGGATTCGGTGGGCAGAATGCTACCCACTGCGGCGCGATTGATCTTGTTGCTGGTCGTAAGGGGTGGATGGCGGTTTCGAAACAGGTACAGGATGATGGAAGGTGCAGTCCAGTTTCTACGGATAGTGATTTTACACTAGACGCTGCCCGTGTCTATATTAGTCAAAAATCAGATGTGGACACTTATTTTAGAATAACGAATTCGAAAGCCTTTGGTCCGAGTCCGCATCCCAAAGCCTTAGCTGCCCAGGGTTATACAACCCCTGATGATCCACGCTCAGCGGTCGCTCTGAAAGCCGATGTTCTCCGTCTGGTCGCCCGAGAAAATATAAAATTGATAACACGCACCGATAAACATAACTCGCAGGGGGGCGTTTTGGGCAAAGCCATCACTAGGGGATATGGAATCGACCTTATTGCTATGAATGATTTTAGAGCCCTCCAGCCAATGGTAAAAGGAGAAAATTTAAGAATTTTATTAACCGTGATGTGTAAAACAATTGGTGAAATCATATCAACTTTTACAACCTATGTGTCCGAAACTCGAAAGATCCACACAGCCGTTATTAAACACAATCATCTTGAGAACTTCTTCGGTCTCCCCTGCGCTCCAGATTTCCAGGGGCTTATTCCCGACGGTATAAATGTATTGATTAATAATATTACCAATGTTGATGTGGGAAGCATGTCCATGCAACAGAAGTGGAACCAGATAACAATGGAATATTTATCTCAAGCCGGCGTAGAAACGCTTGATGCAAATCAACAGTCCAAGAGTATTTTAAGCCCCCTGAACAGGAATAACTAGGAAAACTGAGACAGATGCCAGACGCAAGTACATATTTTTTGAGTGACGCGCAAGCCAATATTACTGGCTTTCGGGAGAAGCCTCGAAATATTCCTTTCTACGCCGCGTCATCCGCGGATTTTAAAGTAAAGATCTTATTTAATAAATTTGATGACACTGCAAATTTTTTGAGTAAGATGCCCCAAGTTAAAAGGAGCGTAATTAATAAATTGATGCTTCACTTTTTCCCGGAGTTTTATATTAATTTGCGTGCTGATATCGCCGACAAGGATACAACAACAGAAAGCGAGTCCTCCCCTGACTCATCTATTGACACCACTTATTATCGCATCCGCGACAGCATGAAGGATAGTATTACGGCTTTTTATTATACACCTCATAATCCTCTCTACGTGGCTGATAAAAATGTGGTGGTCGCGTCTATGCCATCGATTCAGTTTCCGCTAACAAAAGAAGAAGTAGAGACACTCAAGGAGATAACAGTCCCCGAGTTTCGAACACACACTATAATAGAGGCATTGAGAATCCCGGGCTCTACCGAAACGACCACCTTTATAACCCAAGTTCCTCAAGAGCTGACGGAAATATTGGGGTTTCTAAAGTTGCTCCCCAGCATGGATGAGTCGATGCAAGCATTCAATGCTGATAACGGGGTGGAAGGAGGAAATGGATCGACGGCTATAGTCATAGGCTCAATGATAGAGAACAATAATCTGATAAATGACGCCATGGCTACCTTCCATGAGCAACTGAATGGTTTTCCAGGTGCCCTCCCCATAAATTTAGATTTTAATGGTACCCAACAAACCATGATGAAAGTACTCACCGCTGTCGTGGGGGCGGTCACGAAGGACCTAACAAGTGGATATGATCCTGGCTCGATAACATATAATGCCGCTCAGTTTGAGTTTTCTGATGCCGACATACTAGAGTTTGAGTTTGGTTATAATCCTAAAGGTGTTACGGCGCTCGCTGGTATCTCATACGTGGTTAACGAAGTCTCTTTTGGACGACGCGCCCTTAGAACAGGGTATATGACAAACGTGCTCTACAATCCACGCTTCTCAGACCCCCTTACTTTAGCAACTCTTAAAAATTATAACGTTTTGGTGGGAGTCATGACCGCCGCCGCCGGATTTTTCGGGGGCACAGATATTTCTTTTACAGATTTTTTGAGCTCTACTCCCCCCGGAGACTTTGGACTTGATTCTAATTTTACATGGGACGATCTGCCTAAGCCTGCCGAAACCAAAAATCCCTTTTTGCAGGAGGCAGCTAAACAGGGGGTCATAGATCTCGGAGATGTTAAAAATTTAGAGAACGGCTTTAAACTTGTGCTGACCCCCAAGGAGATGCGAGCGCTTAGAATAAAGGTAAGAGAAAACCCTGAAGTTTATAAAAAGGTGATGCTGGAGAACAAGAAGAAAAATCTTAAGACAGCCATGAATGTTGCCGAGGGTATTGAAGGGGTTATGAATGGAAATTTCCCAGGAGTTAAAAAGGATTCAAAACTGGGAGCCCTCTTACGGCAAATAGGAATTGACGAATTAGCCAAAGAAGCTATGCTTTGTTTGACCTTCGGTTTGGCTCCAGCGTTTGCTCGGATTGCCAGTGCGGTAAAGGGTGCTATTCGTGAACAAGGGTTAAGTTTGTATCAGGAACCCACGCCCGCCGAACCGTCTATGACAATGCCCGAGATTGATCTAAGTTTTTTCAAGATGTTTACTATGGACGGGGACTTGTGGCCACAAATTTTAAAGATCATGTTAGACACTCTAATGGAAAGTGTGTTAGAAATTGTAAAGGCTCTGGCAGAACTACTAGGAGAACTATGTAAGATTAACAACCCGCGCGCCGACGACTTTGGTGCCAATGATCTATCAGAACTAATTGAAGATAATCTTGACTCTGGATTAGATTTACCTAATATTTCGAATCAGTCAGCTCTGGAAAGACTTTGTGAAAAGCAGGGAATGTCCTTAGATGATATGATGCGGTATTTTAGTGATCTCTCTCCAATACTTAGCTCAATGGAAATTTGTTTTTTGTTCACAGACCGTAACAGCCTTACGTATGAAACTATCCAGAAGATCCTCGACTTTAATTTACAATACCACGATTTACGTATTCGAAGTGCTCTCAATACTTACACTTCTCTTCTGGGCTTCTTTGCGAGTTTGTCACGGTTCGTTGACATGTCCAGTTTCTGCAATGAGATAGCGACAGAAGTCTTTAATGCCAACATCGACAATCTTTGTTTGCTAGAAGAAGCCGCGCCGGGCAAGATTGATGAAACTCTTCAAAAGATTGCGGAAGAGGGCGTACGCCTAGATAACCCGGGCGGTCGGATTAACCTTGACTGCCCGCTCAGAGACGATTATATTAATAACCCGTTGGTAAGCGATACTATTCCCCAACTATTGGACACGATAGCAGAGATAGTCGAGGTTGAATTTGTTAATTCCGTTGGTTCTGCGCAACAAGTATTAAAGGAACCCAAAGTTGTAAGCGACGGAGGCACCAAGGTTCTAAGTGATACAATCAACCATGCATCAGGTATTGGGGAAGGAGCCGAAGAGCTGAGCAATGTTGCTAAAAATATTCTTAGTAAAATGATGGAGGTGTTTGCGAGCATTGGTGGTATGCTCGACGAGCTGGAGGAACACTGTGACGTTGGTGAAATTTTAGGTGTTCCGGTGGACACCATTGAAGACGTGGTACAAGTAGTGGTTGATATGATGACAGAACTGTTGAACTCATCCGAGTTCACCGGAGCGATTGGAGAAATCGAAAATCGGCTCTCAGAAATATCCGGAGCCTTTAATGAACCCGGCGGCGCCTCCGCTTTAGCAACGTCTTATGCTTTCCCCCGAGATTTTAAACGAAAATTTATAGGCTATTTGAGGCAGGTTCCTGATTTTAATCCTGTAGCAACCACAGATATGGATAACCCTGTAGATTTAGTGAAGTCTAATGAGTTCTATTCTCGTACTCCTTCTCTGGCATCCTCCATGGGGGTGTATTCTACCTATCGGTCTCCCGAGCTTGTATTTAAACTGCCCGAAAGGACGCCGGCTACGTGGGTACTAGATGAATCAGAGGTTGATACTACAGACCCTAAAGCCGTTAAGAGGTCTGCCGCATATTCACGACTAAAGATTCCTCGCTATGTACAGGTAGCCGAAAGCGAAATCGATGGCGACCGCCTTGTAATTAGATATCCGTCGCCTTCGCAAGTAAATGGCAATAAGTTTGTAGATGTTTCATTGGAATCAAAGTTGCTCCCCACTGGAAGCGCACCCATTTATTTTAGCATAAATGACCCGATCGCCGGCGTAGAAAACGAGAGAGAAGCAAACCCTTATGCTTCTCTATTTACGGATGCTCTGATCAACGGACTTGAATGGAAACTGGCTCACTGGGCTGATGACGCACCCTTAAACATGCGAGCAAAGCGGCAAATAGACACAGTTCTATTCCCCTCTCTCTTCGCCGGGCAAGTTGAAGCAACGTTCAATTATATTCAGAGTAACGGAATCTTTGATATTGACAGGCTTAATTCACTTAACTTTTTTCATGACAACAGAAACTGTCTTCCCGAAGACGTTGCTGATTTGCTAGACATCGACGGGATTCTAGAAGAGCTGCAGAACGAGATGCTTGATGCGCTGTGCTTTGATGCCGAGGGCGATAATGAAAATCCCATGGGCGCCAAGATCCGCTCAGTAATTCAGTATGGGATGTTTTTGCTTCTGATTCAAATTCATGTTGCGCAGTTTATTATTAAAAATATTTTTGTTTTTGCAGCCTTTGAAATTGATGAAATATTTGAAACTCCCCTGGTTACTGACTTTATGTCGATTACAATTCGTGAGCAAGTTGCTATGACGGTGCGAAGCCAGCCGATGATAAGTTCGAAGATGGTAGCCTACTTCAACAAAAAGCTAGCGCGAAAGCCCGCCAAAGAGGCCGGCGGACTATTAAACTCTTTAGGCGAAATCGTTTTCCCTGCCGGCAAGCAGTTTGATTCATTAGACTTTCCTGCAATTATAGAATACGCAGCAGGAGAGAGAATCTTCAGATCGCGTCTAAAGGTCTCCAACGCAGTTAAAAATGCCTCCAGTGAAACTGATCCAAAAGGTTTCTCTAGAGCCTTTATTGAAGATATCTTAACTGTCCAGCCCGGCTGGCTCGCAGGGTGGGATCTGGGTCAAGGACATCAAAGTAACAAACAAAGGATTATAGTTCCTCAAGTTGACGGACTAGGAGAGTATTATTCCCCCCGTGATATGCTAGAGGGCTCAGAGGTCATGGACCTCAAGCACACCTATGAGGCACGCCTGGATCAAAAATTAAAAGAGCCAGCCTTGAAAACTCTTCCATATGGTAAATTGGTATTGGAACGACAGGTAGTGTGGGATAGTGTAGAGGGAATTGGTTCCACACCAGTTCCCACAATTCTAGAAAAAACAGCTGGACCTGATTATGGTTTGGAACTAAGTCTCTTTAAGAGTGTTTTGTTCGACCCCACCATGCGTTTGGCGCTGGAGTTTCGCCGAGAAGGCGGCTACGTCGCGGATGATGTCCCGGAATCCGTCGACCTTCCCGAGCTTAGATTTAATGGGCTTGCAATGAAATATAATATTGTTTATTATTACCCAACCCAACGGATCGTTCACAACACCACCGACGACGCCCCGGGTGAAAACATGTTCTACAAGGGTACCGGTGGCAACCTAGCTGCGAAGAACAAACTTAGGGTGGGCAAATACTCGCTAGATAGAAGCGTCTTAGCGCGCCTAGATACGGCTGTGCCCCTAGCTAACACTATTACTACCACGGAGACATCTGTTCAAAATAGGCTTTTGACTGTGGACGGCGAAACTCGTTATGTGCGCGGACCTGTTCCGGTACTTGACAGCCAGCTGCTGACTTATGCAGAAACGCTTACTGAGAGCGAATTTGAGGCAGTCCGATTAGACGAAGTGTTTATACAATATTTTGAAGGCGCCTTTAATCACTCTCTTACAAGCCTAGTTCCCATAATGCATAATTTTTATTTAACATCGACTTATTTCCCCAAATTTGACAGACTTCTGGGAGGACCCAAGGCTCGCTGTATCCAGATATTTGTAGACTCAGTTTTAAATGAGAATGCAGTTGTTGCCCCGAGTCGCCGCAACCCACAAGCCGAGGCTGCAGCCGCCGGCGGATCTCCTGAAGATCTGGCTGACCTTCTTGGACAATCGGCGATAGACTTTATTCTTAAAATGCTTATCGAAACTCCTATTAATATTTTGCGTGGTGTATCAGAGACCATGGACCCCCACGTTGCACTTAGCAAGCTGATCCGCGATCTTACGGGATATGCTTTCAACCAGGCAGCTAAGGTGATTGATGCGACACCTCCGATCGGAATACTACGAGATGGTGGACCCCCCGATGAGGATGGAAATCCAGCCCCTGCTCCACTAGCTCCCAATCTATCAGGCGAAGGGGTTATGGAATTGTTATTCTGCGTATTGGCACTAGCGATGAAGGCGGCACAAAAAGGTTTCGTTTTGTCTACTGATCCTATTCCGCCCAGCCTTGAAGAACTCTTCCCACCTCCTATTGCTCCGGATTCAATGCTCTTCTTAAACGAAACAATTGGTCCTTTTATTGGCAATCCTCTTAAAATGAAAACCGACACCGTCGAAGGCTCTCTGACGTACGGTCTCCAAATCCCCGCCGGCGGCTTAGAATATAAAGAGGATGATGAAGACCCGAGAGACCCACGGAATAATGTCCCTGAAGAGATCAGAGATAATATAATGCCTAAGATCAGCATCGAAGGTGTGGACTTCACCGGTACCTTATTGGGACTCCTTATGTTACCACCCGGTCCATTTGGGATTGTGTACTTGTTATTGATGCTGTTGAAGAAGCATTTAGAAGAAGCTTTAGAGGACGCACTTCTTGGCGAAGACGATATTGATAATGTTTCTGAGGAAGAAACTGGTAGTGAGTGTTAATTATAAGGAGGAGATTATATTATGACAAGCCAAAATTCTTCCGGCACCGGTTTAGCAGCTAGCTTACCCTTACGGGTGGATCCGGTCTTCGGAGTGTTCCGCCTGAATACTGATTACTTAAGCATGGTAACTCAAAACTTTACTATGCTTCTCAAAACACTTCCTGGCGAAAGAATATGGAACCCGGATTTCGGAGTGGGAATTCAAACATACTTATTTGAGCTTAATGCACCGAATACCTATGCAAACCTGACTGATAGAATCAATTCTCAAGTTAAGAGGTATATGCCGTTCATTCAGCTAAATGATATTAGCTTCGCACCACCTGAAAATAATGCAGACCTATTTCCCAATACAGTTGCGGTAGTTATACAATTCACGATCGTTCCTCTCCAGACCTCCACAACCGTTGTTTTGGAGTTTTAAATTGATTCTGGTAACTAGTTATTAACGCGGAGTCCCCCCATGGCAAAAAAACTACAAGCTATAGATTATACTAGTCGCGACTTTGATTCAATTCGCAAAGACCTAGAAACTTATGCTAAGCGTTATTACCCCAATACTTATCAAGATTTCAGCGAGGCGTCCTTTGGGTCCCTCATGCTCGATACTGTTTCCTATATTGGCGACATTTTATCCTTTTATGTAGACTACCAAACAAACGAGAGCTTCCTAGACTCAGCCATTCAGTATGATAATGTGGTGCGTCACGCGCGACAGTTCGGTTTTCGTCTCAACCCTAGTCCTTCCTCCTATGGTATATTATCCTATTATATTAGAGTCCCCGCTGCAACACTGGGATCTGGTCCGGATTTAAGTTATGCCCCCATCCTCCGCGCCGGGAGCATTTGTACTTCTCTTGGAGGAGGCACATATACAATGCTAGAAGATGTGGATTTTGCAGCTTCTGGTAATCAGGTTGTTGTGGGTGATGCAGATTCGACGACAGGTCTTCCTACTTCTTACATTGTCCGGGCTCTTGGAAGAGCAGTTTCCGGTGGCGCTAGAGTTGAAGAATACAAAGTAGGAAATTTTGAAAGATTCTTAAAAGTATATTTATCTAACGCTAACATTGCAGATGTTCTAAGCGTGGTGGACAGCGAGGGACACGAATATGTTCAGGTAGACAACCTCTCCCAAAATATTATTTATAAAGCAGTCACGAACAATAGTAGCACACGCACCTCTGCTCCCAATATTCTTAAGGCGGTACCAGTCGCGCGCAGGTTTGTCTTAGAACAAATGGGAACTGAATCATATCTACAGTTTGGGTATGGTTCGGACTCCGAATTAGTAAGCAATTCCGTAATTGACCCCACCAATCTGATGTTAGACCTTCACGGGCGCGACTACATAACGGATATAGATTTCGATCCTACTAAATTAATTAGCTCAGATAAATTTGGAATAGCTCCCTCCAACACAACTTTGCGTATTAGTTATCGCACAAATACCGGTCGCGATGTTAACGCAGCAATAAACACCATTACGACAGTCAATACGCCCTTGTTTAAATTCCGCAACCAAGGATCGTTGTTGTTGTCGCAGCGCTCCAGTGTAATCTCATCGATAGAGGTAACCAACGAGGCGCCCTTTGTTGGAAATATCCAGATGCCTAACTCTGAAGAGATCAAGCAACGCGTCCAGAGCTATTTTGCCACACAGCATCGAGCTGTTACGGCACAAGATTATCAATCTTTGGTGTACGGCATGCCGGCTAAATTTGGAGCTATCCACCGTGCCAGAATTGTAAAAGACTTTGATGAATTTAAAAGAAATCTTAATCTATATGTAATTTCTACTGACACAAGTGGGAAGCTAATCCCCACCAACCGAACATTAAAAAACAATGTTAAAAATTGGCTTTTGCAGTATAAGATGATAAATGATACAGTCGATATTTTAAGTGCTCAAATTGTCAATTTTGGAATTGAGTATAATTTAACTCTACTTCCTAACACTAATCAGTTCTCTCTTATTAACAGGGCTAACTCGCGCCTGACAAGATACTTTCAGAATAATCGTTTTGATATTGGCGAGCCCATTCTTTTGAGTGATATATATCGCGAGCTACAGAAAGTCAAAGGGGTACTTGATGTTCGTTCTGTGGAAATAGTCCCTAAGCAAGGAGGTACTTATTCCGAAAGTAATTTCAATTTTAGAGATAACCTCAGTTCAGATGGGCTAAGAATTCATGCCCCGCAGAGCGTTATTTTTGAATTAAAATTTCCAAGCGCAGACATTAAGGGAAGTATTACCTAATGGCTACTAAAAAGTATGTTGCAACCGGAGATACCACCATTGTTAACGCATTTGAAGCCTCTCTTACCACACGGGGCACCGGATCTAACATGGGGTTTGCCGATTCTTTGGAAGTTTTTTCTATTTATGGGCAAGAGTCCGGCTCCGCAACTGGACAATCACAAGAATTGTCCCGCATATTAATACAGTTTCCCATTACATCCATTGCTGCTGACCGGACCGCCGGCACCGTGCCGGCTAGTGGTAGCGTATCTTTTTATCTTAAGATGTACAACGCGGAACACCCCTTCACCTTACCGCAGGGATTTAATCTAGTTATTGCTCCCGTCTCACGTAGCTGGTCCGAAGGTACCGGTTTAGACATGGATAACTATCAGGACATTGGGACCGCCAATTGGATTAAATCAGATGATAGCAATAGCTGGACCTCGATTGGCGGAGACTACCGTACGGGTTCGAATTATAATGTTTTATTTGAACAAGGATATGAAAATTTAGATCTTGACGTGAGCGAAGTGGTGGAGAAATGGATTTCTGCTGATGATCCTGCATATGCTAACAACTATGGATTTGGGGTTCACCTGACTGCAAGCCAGGAAGCATATTTCTCCAGCTCAACAGGCGCCGACACGAGTGTTCTTATTAATAATCCGCAGGGCGCCACTCAATCTTATTATACAAAGAGGTTTTTTGCTCGATCAAGTGAGTTTTTCTTTAAGCGACCGGTCCTTGAAGCGCGCTGGGACTCCCGTATCCTGGATAATAGAGAAAATTTCTACTATTCTAGTTCCCTGGCTCCTGCCGCTGACAATCTTAACACTTTGTATTTTTATAACTATGTGCGAGGCCGACTCGTAAACATACCTGCTGTTGGAACCAATAATGTTTTAGTGTCCCTTTATTCTGGATCCACCAGCCCCAAGAGTGCCAAGCTTTATCTGTATAACGGGGGCACAAATGTTACGGGCGGCTGGGTAAGTACCGGAATATATTCAGCTTCTGTTGCACTAACTGCCGCCACCACACCGCTGCCCGCCCTCTTTGATGTGTGGCATTCGAGTTCGGTGGAATATTTTACGGGATCCATTTATCCCAACTTGATGCCCACCTACGATGCGGCGCCGACTTTCACTAAAGTAACAAGCTGCAAGAACTTGAAGAAGGTATATTCGCGTATGGATAAGGCACGATTTAGATTCTTTGTTCGCTCCCGGGACTGGAGCCCGACCATCTACACGGTTGCGACTAAAAACAATCCTACGGAAATTATGCCTAGCGCATCTTATTCGGTATGGCGTGTTACAGACAATTATAATGCTGTCTCGTATGGAACGGGATCAAATTATAGTACGTACCTTTCTTACGACAAGGATGGAAACTATTTTGATTTTGATATGTCGCTCCTTGAGTCAGGATATATGTATGAGATAAAATTATCTTATTATAATGATAGTATAGGA
>TARA_R110002020_G_scaffold110627_5_pt1 | contig 17349 bp, 16 predicted proteins | sample TARA_R110002020 | Tara Oceans TARA_R110002020 (sample SAMEA4396489) | marine metagenome | biome: Westerlies Biome; feature: [MES] marine water layer (ENVO:01000295) within the mesopelagic zone...; material: water (ENVO:00002006), including particulate matter (ENVO:01000060) such... | reverse complement strand
CTGGCCGCCAACGGCACCGCCGGCTCGATCCACAAGATCGGCGCCGTGGTGCAGGGCTTCGACGCCTGCAACGGCTGGACCTTCTGGCATGTCGAGACGCCCGACGGCCTCAAGCTGATCGACGATTACCGCACCGCCATCAGGCAGGAGATGGCGCGCGCCGGCTAGCCGCGCGAACACCGGATCCGGCGGGTTCAAGTACCTTCAGTCCCCGCCGGGAATGCAGCGCCCGGGATGTGTCGCGCATCCCGGGCGTTCTGTTTGGCGCGGATGGCAGGTCGTCACCGAAGTCTGCCGGAAAAAAATCGTCCGAGTCCGGCGAATGCGATTGAACCACATTCAGTGTCAGGCGTTATTGCAGGCAAGCAACAGCTTGCTTGGTCAGCGCCGCATTCGCGGCCCACAGGAGACTTGTCATGGGCAAGATGATTGATAAGACGAAGGCCGCCGGCAACAAGGTTGCTGGAGAGGCCAAGGACACTGTCGGCAAGGCAACCGGCAACGAACGGCTTCAGGCCGAAGGCAAGGCGCAGAAGGCAAAGGGCGCCGTGCAGGACGTGACCGGATCGGTCAAGGGCGCTCTGGGCAACAAGGTTTGATTTTCAAACCCCGATCCTTGCCAACTGGCCGCAGCCCGCTCAGGGCGCGGCCTTTTTATCGTTTCTGGTGAGGTTCACTATGGATTTGCCGACGCCTTCTCCCAATACGGACCTGACGACGATCAAGCGGGTCCTGATCGGCATCTTCATCGTTCTGGTCGCTCAGGTCCTGTTCGTCGCGCAGGACGTTGTGATGCCGATGGTGCTGGGCCTGCTGATCGCGCAGACATTGCGGCCCGTCGTCCGCTTCGCCGAAAAGCGCGGCATCAACGCGGCCATCTCGGCCTTCCTGATCATCGTCTTGTTGGCCGGAGGCCTCGGCGTCGGCGCCTATTCGCTGTCGGGACCCATTTCGGACCTGGTGTCCTCCGCGCCGGAGACGGGTCTCAAGATCAGGGAGAAATTCGCCGAATACCGCGACGAGATCGCGGCGGTGAAGGAGGCGAGCGAACAGGTCGAGACACTCACCGACAGCACGTCGACCGACGAGGCCCAGAAGGTCGTCGTTCAGCAACCGGCCCTTCTCAGCGCCGCCGCCTCCAACGCCTTCGTCGGGCTCACCACCGTCGTGGTTGCCCTGATCCTTGCGATGTTCCTGCTGTCGACCGGCACGCTGTTCTACGAGAAGATCGTCGGCATCATGCCGCTGCTTAGCGAGAAGAAGCGGGCGCTGCGCGTGATCTATGACGTCGAGCGGCAGGTGTCGCGCTATCTCTTCACCATCACCCTCATCAATGCCTGTCTGGGCGTGGCGATCGGCACCGGCCTGTGGCTCTACGGCATGCCCAATCCGGTGATGTGGGGCTGCATCGCGGCGGTTCTGAACTTTCTGCCCTTCATCGGCGCATGGGCAGGCGCGGTGGCCGTTGCGGCCACGGCGATGGTCGTCTATCCGACGCTCGGAGGCGCATTGGTCGCGCCCGCCATCTATCTCGGCTTCACCATCCTCGAAGGCAATTTCCTCACGCCGATGATCGTCGGGCGCCGGCTCGAACTCAACATCGTCGCCGTGTTCCTGACCGTCACCGTCTGGGGCTGGCTCTGGGGCCTGCTCGGCGCGCTGATGGCCGTGCCGATCCTGGTGGTCATCAAGGTGCTGTGCGACAACTTCGAATCGATGAGCGCCTTCGGCCAGTTTCTCTCGGGCCGGCCGGCCGTCGAGGAAGTGGACGTTCCTGAAGAGGGAAAGGCGGACTGACGCGCCGAGGCCATTGCCGATCCATTCGAGACAAAAAAACGGGGCTGTGTGACCACAGCCCCGATGCATTTGCGGGAAAATCCGCCTGCCGGAACAGGTCCGGCAGGTTGAGTCTCTTCAGGCTCAGGCGGCCTCGTTGATTTCCGAAACGGCCAGATTGGTCAGCTTCGAATTCGCAGCCTTCTCCTGGTCGAGGATGGCCGTGAGCAGGTCGTGCGCCTCGGTGTGGCCGAGAACCTTGGCCCATTCGCGCAGCGTGCCGTAGCGGGCGATCTCATAGTGCTCGACGGCCTGGCAGGCGCCGATCAGCATGGCGTTGAGCGCTTCGCCTTCGGCTTCCTCGATGAGGCCGTCGGTTTCCTTGATCAGGCCTTCGATCGCGTCGCATTTCTCGCCCTCGGGCTTCTTGCCGATGGACTTGAAGACCTTGTCGAGGGTCTTGATCTGCTCCTTGGTTTCCGCGAGATGGGCCTCGACGGCGTCCTTGAGCTTCTTGCTCGTCGCCGCCTTGGCGACCTTGGGCAGTGCCTTGGTCAGGGCGTTCTCGGCGTAGTAGATGTCCTGAAGCGTATGTTCAAAAGCGTCTGAAAGAGTTTTCATTGGGGTGTCTCCTTTGGGGTGGCATCGTCCAACGTTTGGTCTGGGGGTCCGTTCCACGCCCCGTGTGGAAATACGCATCCATCGACCATGGCCGAATTCGCGCCCACGCGAGGGAACCATTGTCCGCCCAGGTGGTTGAGGGCGGCTGTCACCCAGGAGATACCGATGGACGCCGTCACCCGAAAACGCGACCTTCGCGACTCCGCGCCTCTCTGGGGATCCACGCCCTCGATCAGCGTCATCACGTCGAAATCCTGCGCCTCCAGAACCTATGACGTCATCATCGTCGGCGCCGGCATTTCGGGAGCCCTTGCTGCCGAGGCGCTTGCCGAGGGCAAGCGCTCGATCCTCGTCATCGACCGGCGCAAGCCCGTCACCGGATCGACCATGGCCAGCACCGCCATGATCCAGCATGAGATCGACACGCCGCTGAGCGATCTCGCCCGCATGATCGGCGAGGAGCCCGCAGCCCGCGCCTGGCGCCGCTCTGCCGCATCGGTCAAGGCGCTTGGCAAGAAGGTGGCGGCGCTCGAACTTGCGTGCAGTTTCCGGGAAAAGCAGACGCTTTACCTCGCCGGCGAGGGCGGCGGCGCGCGAAAGTTGAGCGCCGAATTCCGGGCGCGGCAGGCGGCGGGGCTCGAAGCCCGCTATCTTGACGGCGCCGAGGTTACAGCCGGCTACGGGCTCGACCGGGAGGCAGGCCTGCTCAGCCAGGCCTCCGCCTCCTGCAATCCGGCGCAGCTGACGGCGGGGCTGTTGCGCGCCGCCCGGGAGCGCGGCGTCGAGATCGTCGAGGGTGTCGAGATCACCGACCTCGGCGAATTCGGCGACCGGGTGGTGCTCGCCACCTCGTCGGGATCGCTGCTCGAGGCGGGGCATGTGGTGTTCTGCACCGGCTACGAATTTCTCGAACGCGTCTCCCAGAAAAGCCATTCCATCGCCTCCACCTGGGCGATTGCGACGCCGCCGATGGACACGCTGCCGAAATGGCTCGCCGACACGCTGGTCTGGGAAGCCGCCGATCCGTATCTCTATTTCCGCATGACCCGCGACGGCCGCCTGATCGCCGGGGGCGAGGACGAGGACGACCCCGAGGCCTATCATTCCGCGGCCAAGATGAAGGCGAAGCCGAAACGGATCGTCAAGAAGATCTCCGCTCTCCTGGGCGTCAAGCTGCCGGAGCCGGACTTCGCCTGGTCGGCGGGCTTCGGCGTGACCCCGACGGGGCTGCCCTATATCGACCGGGTCCCCGGCATGACCCGCGCCTTTGCGGTGATGGGCTTCGGCGGCAACGGCATCACCTTCAGCCAGATTGCCTCGGAACTCATCAAGGCCGAGGTGAACGGCAAGTCCGATGCGGATGCCGACCTGTTCCGCTTTCCCGCCTGAGTCGCGACGCCGGGGCGGAGCCGACTAGAGCCCGAACCGCGCCAGATCCGCCCGGAGCTTTTCCGCGTCGGTGAACAGCACCGACTGCCAGCCCGCGGCGATCGCGCCGTCGACATTCTTCTGGCTGTCGTCGATGAACAGGCAGGCCGAAGGATCGAGATCGAAACTTTCGGTGTGGGTCTCGTAGATCTTGCGGTCGGGCTTGATCAGGCCGATCTCGCCCGAGACGGTGACGCCGCGGGGAACCTTGAGGAAAGGAAACTTCTCCCGCGCCTCGCTGAACGTGTCGGCGGCGAAATTGGTGAGCATGGTCACGTCGCGGCCCTGCTGGATCAGGTCGAGCATGATGTCGACGCTGTCGGCATAGGCGTGGCTCACCATTTCGTGCCAGTGCAGCCGGAATGCGCGGATCATGTCCTCCTGGTCCGGGAACCGCTCAATGAGCAACGCCTCGGCCTCGGCCCAGCTGCGGCCCCGGTCCTGTTCGAGGTTCCATTCATGGGTGCAAACGGTGTCGAAGAAGCGGGCGCGCTCGGTCTCGTCGGGAATCAGCCGACTGTAGGGAATGTCCGGATCGTAATGGATCAGCACCTTGCCGATATCGAACACGATATGGCGGACCGGCTGGCTCTCGGGCGGGGTGGCTTGGCTCATGTCTTGCCTTTTCTGAACAAGGTTGGGAAAGCGGCCCTCAGCGCCTTCTTCATCACGGTGGGCAGCGCTTCGCCTGGTAGCGAATCGCCGTCGCTCCACCAGCCCTCATGATCGGGGGCAGCGGTGACAACCGCATGAAAAACCTCAAGCCGCAATTCAAAATGTGTGAAAACGTGTGAAATCACGCCCCTGCTGTGCCAATCCGCCGCAAAAGGCGCCGATTTTGCGCCGGTGGCGCCGTCGGCCCGCACCGTCCAGTTGGTGGTCGGCACCCCGGTCATGCCGCCAAGCAGGCCGGTGTCCGGGCGCTTGACCAAGAGCACCGCGCCGTCTTCGCGTTCGGCCACGAAGGCCGCGCCCAGCCGCACCGGTTTGTCCTTTTTTGCAGGCTTGACCGGAAACTGCTCCTGGCGTCCGGACATGCGCGCCAGACAGGAGGCGGTGAACGGGCAGAGCGCGCAGGCGGGACGCCGCGGTGTGCAGATGGTAGCACCCAGATCCATCAGGCCTTGCGCGAAATCGCCCGGGCGCTGCTCCGGAGTGGCAATGTCGACGACTGCGCGGATCTCGGTCTTGGCCGAGGGCAGCGGCGTCTCGATCTCGTAGAGCCTTGTGAACACACGCTCGATATTGCCGTCGACCACCGCCGCCTTGCGGTCGAAGGCGATGGCCGCGATCGCCGCCGCGGTATAGGCGCCGATGCCGGGCAGGGCGCGAAGGCCTTCCTCGGTGTCGGGGAAGCGGCCGCCATGCTCGGTCGCCACCACATCGGCGCAGCGCTTGAGATTGCGGGCGCGGGAATAATAGCCGAGCCCCGCCCAGGCCTTCATCACGTCCTCGGTCCCCGCGGCGGCGAGATCGGTGACGGCGGGCCAGCGCCGGGTGAAACTGGCGAAATAGGGCTTTACGGCCTGCACGGTTGTCTGCTGCAGCATGATTTCCGACAGCCAGACCCGGTAGGGATCGTTGACCACGCCGTGCAGCCGCTCGGACGGGCTCACCCGCCAGGGCAGGGCGCGCGCATGCCGGTCGTACCAGGCAAGCAGCAGTTCCGCCAGATCCGGCTCAGGCGCGATGGGGGAGGGCGTGGCGAGTGACATGGAAGCCTTGGCGGTGGGAAGAGGCCGGGACCCGGGATGTAGGTCACCCGGTGGCGAGCGCAAGGCGATCATGTCCTGCCCGCCATCCCGACGCAATCCGCCGCTCGGGTTTTCCCGGCTTCAAGGCGCTCCACCAGAGCGCCAATAAGACTTCGGCTGCCGCCCGAAGCCGGGCGGCAGCCGATCATTGTCTGCGCTAGCCGAGGCCCGCGCTTCTGTCAGATGAACCTGTCGGGTTCGGCCGGACGACTAGAGGCGGTTGCGTCCCGCAACCAGCCAGATCAGCAGGCCAATCACCGGCAGCAGCAGGATGATCAGGATCCACAGGACCTTGCTTCCGGTCGACCCGCCGCCCTTGATGATCTGCAGGATCGCCCAGATATCGAGGATCAGGATGATGATGCCCAGAATGCCGCTATATTCAAAACCCATTGTAAAACTCTCCAAATATATCGCGCCGTCAGGTGGCGCTGCATCTTTCAAACGGTTTGATGCCGAAATGGTTCCATGAAGCCGCCCGGCGGGCGGGAGAGGGCGGCCCGCTTTCCCTGACCGCTGTTTCACGGTATCCGTCAGGGGCAGGCGCCGTTGCGCCGGCAGACCCGAAACGAGAGGCAGCTTGTGGCAAAACCGTTCACCCGCAGGGGCAGCGTCCAGATCGCCGAGATCGCCAACGGCCTGATCGATCCGATCCTGGCCAGGCGCGCCGGCATCAACACGCTGCTGCTCGGGTCCTGGGACGAGATCGCTGGTGAGCAGTTCGCCGGCTTTTCGCGGCCCGAGCGCATCCGCTGGCCGCGCCAGGACGGACCGGACGAGACCGGCGGCGGCTTTTCCCCGGGCGTGCTGACGATCGCCTGCGAGGGCGCCAGGGCGCTGTTCCTGATGCACCAGGAAGCCGAGCTGATCGCCCGGGTCAACGCCTTCTTCGGTTTCCCGGCGATCACGCAGATCCGCATCGTGCAGAAGGCGATCCACACGCCGACCCGAAAGCCGCGGGCGCGTCCGCTCGACGCCAATGAGAAGCGCCGGCTCGCGGACATGCTGGAGACGGTCGAGGACCCGCGGCTCCGCGAAGCGCTCGAGCGCCTGGGCGCGGGCGTCATCAGCCGCCGGCCCAGGCGTCAGCAGTGACGGGTCGGGATGCCCTGCGGCCGCCCAATCACGGGTCAGTGATCGGGTTGCACTTGTTTGGCCACATTTGACGTTATAGGAGTCGGGACGGAACCCATGTCCCGGAGCTAGCACTGGGGCGAGTGGCGCGGGCAGGACGCTATCCCGGTTTTGAGCGCGTGAACGATGTTGAATTCAAAGAATGGATGATGAGCATGTTTCCTTTGACGTCCCGACTGACCACCGCCGCCGCCGTATCGCTGCTCGCACTGGCCTTGACGGCCTGTTCGGACTCGTCTGACCAGGCGACGCAATCCACAGACACGCCCGCAGCAACCGTCGCCGCCGAAACCGCCGAGGCTCCGCAGACCCCGCAAGCAGTGTCGCAGGAAGTGACCGGTTCGACCGCCGCCGCCGTGGAAGCCCCCAAGGCCGATGGCGACGTCGACATGGAAAAGGTTCTCGAAGCGGGCCCGCTCAAGGACATGGCTCTCGGCGCGGAAGATGCGCCGGTCACCATCGTCGAATACATGTCGATGACCTGTCCCCATTGCGCCGATTTCCACGAAAGCAATTTCGAGCCGCTCAAGGAAAAATACATCGACACCGGCAAGGTTCGCTTCATCCTGCGCGAGTTTCCGTTCGATCCGCGCGCCGCTGCCGCAATCATGCTCGCCCGTTGCGCGCCCGAACAGCAGTTCTTCCCCATGGTCGACGTGCTGTTCAGCCAGCAGCGGACCTGGGCGTCGGCCCCCGATGGCCGCGAAGCGCTTCTCCAAATCGCCCGTTTGGCGGGTTTTACACAGGAGTCCTTCGAGGCTTGCTTGACGAACCAGAAGCTTCTGGACGATGTGAATGCTGTCAGAACCAAGGCCGCCAACGAGTTTGGGGTGCAGTCCACGCCAACCTTCATCATCAACGGCAAGCGGTATCCGGGGAACATGTCGATTGAACTCATGTCGGCAATCATCGACCCGCTCCTCTAGGCGGGCAACGCGCACCGACCTTCCGCGAGGCTCTCGCGGAGGCGGCCTTGCCGTGTCGATATGCCTGCGTGACCGGGAGGCCCGGTCATGAAGTTCAACAAGCTTCGCGTCCTGGGCTTCAAGTCCTTCGTCGAACCCACCGAATTCTTCATCGAGCCGGGGCTGACCGGCGTGGTCGGCCCCAATGGCTGCGGCAAGTCCAATCTTGTCGAAGCCATGCGCTGGGTGATGGGCGAGAATTCCTACAAGAACATGCGCGCCTCGGGTATGGACGACGTGATCTTCTCGGGCTCGGGCAACCGGCCCGCCCGCAACACCGCCGAAGTCGGCCTCTATCTCGACAATTCCGACCGCACCGCGCCCGCCGCCTTCAACGACACCGACGAGATCCAGGTCACCCGCCGGATCGAGCGCGAATCCGGCTCCGTCTACCGCATCAACGGCAAGGAAGCGCGCGCCAAGGATGTGCAGCTCCTGTTCGCCGACGCCTCCACCGGCGCGCGCTCGCCCTCGATGGTCGGCCAGGGCCGCATCGGCGAGCTGATCCAGGCCAAGCCGCAGGCGCGGCGGCAACTGCTCGAAGAGGCCGCCGGCATTTCCGGCCTGCACTCGCGCCGCCACGAGGCGGAACTGAGGCTGCGCGCCGCCGAAACCAATCTCGAACGCCTCGACGACGTCACCTCCGAGCTCGAATCCCAGGTCGAGAGCCTCAAGCGCCAGGCGCGCCAGGCCAACCGCTTCAAGATCCTCTCGGCGGAAGTGCGCCAGGCCGAGGCGATGCTGTTGCATCTGCGCTGGTCGCTGGCCAAGAGCCAGGAGGGCGAGGCCGAAAGCGCGCTGGCCCAGGCCACCTCGCATGTCGCGCAGCTGGCGCAGGCGCAGATGGAGGCGGCCAAGACCCAGGCCATCGCCGCGCACAAGCTGCCAGAACTCAGGGACGCCGAAGCCGCCGCCGCCGCCGCCCTGCAGCGGCTGCAGATCGCGCGCACCCAGATCGACGAGGAAGCCGAGCGCATCGCCCGCCGCCGCGAGGAACTCGACCGCCGCCTGGCGCAGCTTACGACCGACATCGAGCGCGAGCAGCGCCTGATCGCCGACAATGCCGGGATCATGCTTAGGCTGTCCGAAGAGGAGGCCGAGCTGAAGCTGGCGCTGGAGGGCTCGGGCGAACGCTCCGCCGCACTCAAGGCCGCCTTCGAGACGGCGCAGGCGAAACTCACCGAAAGCGAGGCCTCGCTCGGCATCGTCACCGCCGAACGCGCCGAGGCCGCCGCCGAACGCAGCCAGCTCGACCGCGTGATCCGTGAGGCGAACGATCGCAAGACCCGGCTCGAGCGGCAGATCGCCAGCCAGGACGCCGATCTCGCCGGCCTCGCCCAGCGCATCGCCGGCCTGCCCGACCCCGCCACCAAGCGCCAGGAGGCCGAGGCTGCCGAAAAGGCGCTCGCCGATGCCGAGGCGGCGCTCATGCGGATTGAGGCCTCTCTCGAGGCCGCGCGCACCGCCGAAGCCGCCGCGCGCCAGCCGGTGACCGAGGCCAAGGCGAAGCTCAACGCGATTGAGACCGAGGCCAAGACCATCGCCCGCATGCTCAATGCGGGGCAGGGGTCTGACCTGTTCCCGCCGGTGGTCGAGAAGATCAAGGTCGACCGCGGCTACGAGACCGCGCTGGGTGCCGCGCTCGGCGACGATCTCGACCTGCCGCTCGATCCGGCAGCACCCGCCCATTGGGCGATGATGCGCACCGACGGCGCCGATCCCGCGCTGCCCGACGGCGTGACACCGCTGTCGACCCATGTCCGCGCGCCCGCCGAACTCGCCCGCCGCCTGGCCCAGATCGGGCTGGTCGCCGACGCCGATCATGGCCGCGCGCTGCATGCCGTGCTGGAACCCGGCCAGCGGCTCGTCACCCGCGACGGCGCGATCTTCCGCTGGGACGGCTATGTCGCCTCGGCCGATGCGCCGACGCCCGCGGCGCTGAGGCTTGAGCAGAAGAATCGCCTGGCCGAACTCGACGCCGAGGTGGTGGAGGCCACCAAGATCTTGCGCCAGGCCGAGGAAGCGCTCGCCGGCAGCGAGGCGGCGGTCGCAGCCCGCGCGGCGGAGGGCCGGACCGCCCGCGACCTGATCCGCGACGCCAGCCGCAATGTCAGCCGCGCCCGTGACGAACTGGCGAGCGCCGAGCGCGCCTCGGGCGAACTCGCAAGCCGCCGCGCGGTGCTGACCGAATCGCGCGCCCAGGTCGGCGCCCAGTTGGCCGAAACGGTATCCGCGCTCGACGAGGCCGCTGAAGCGCTCAAGGCCTGCCCGGACCTGTCCCAGCTCGACGCCGCGCTGACCCAGGTCAATGCCGAGGTCGCCACCGATCGCGGCGCGCTGGCCGAGGCCCGCGCCGCCCATGAAGGGCTGGAGCGCGAAAACCAGGCCCGCGCCCGAAGGCTCGACGCGATCGCCTCCGAACGCAAGAGCTGGATCGAACGCGCCGCCAATGCCGAAAGCCATCTGGCGGCGCTGCGGGCGCGATCGGACGAAACCGCCACGGAGGCTGCAGGCATCGCCGAGGCGCCCGAAGAGGTCGCCGCCCGCCGCCGCGAATTGCTGAGCCAGTTGAGCGCGGTGGAAAAACGCCGCCAGGAGGCCGCCGATGCGCTGGCGCTCGCCGAGACCCGCTCGCGCGAGGCCGACAAGTCCGCCACCGAGGCCATCGGCGCGCTGTCGCAGGGCCGCGAGGCGCGTGGCCGCGCCGAGGAGCGGCTCATGGCCGCGCGCGAACGCCGCGAGGAGGGCGAGGCCCGCATCCGCGAGGCGCTGAACTGCGAACCCCACCATGCCATGCGCCTGACGGGTCTTGCGGCCGGCGCGCCGCTGCCCGACCCGGCGCAGATTGAGCGCAATCTCGAGCGCCTGCGCATCGAGCGCGAACGGCTGGGCGCCGTCAATCTGCGCGCCGAGGAGGAGCAGGCCGAGCTGTCGGACCGGCTCAACACCATCATCACCGAGCGCGAAGACATTATCGACGCCATCAAGAAGCTGCGCGCCGGCATCCAGGGCCTGAACAAGGAAGGCCGCGAGCGCCTGCTGGTCGCCTTCGACGTGGTCAACGCCCAGTTCCAGCGGCTGTTCACCCATCTCTTCGGCGGCGGCACGGCGGAGCTGCAGCTCATCGAATCCGACGATCCGCTGGAAGCCGGTCTCGAAATCCTCGCCCGTCCGCCCGGCAAGAAGCCGCAGACCATGACGCTCTTGTCCGGCGGCGAGCAGGCGCTCACCGCCATGGCGCTGATCTTCGCGGTGTTTTTGACCAACCCCGCGCCGATCTGCGTGCTCGACGAGGTCGATGCACCCTTGGACGACCACAATGTCGAGCGCTACTGCAACCTGATGGACGAGATGGCGGCCTCCACCGACACAAGATTCGTCATCATCACCCACAACCCGATCACCATGGCCCGCATGAACCGCCTTTTCGGCGTGACCATGGCCGAGCAGGGCGTGAGCCAGCTGGTGTCGGTGGATTTGCAGACGGCCGAGCAGCTGCGCGACGCGAGCTGAGTATCCGCGGCGCGACTGGCTCGCTACCGCAATGCGTTCTCGATGGCTTCCCGGATGAGCCGCTGATAGGGAATGTTGCGCTGCTTGGCGCGGGCCTTGAGGGCGTCGACAAGGCTTTCGGGCATGCGCAGATTGATCTGCTTGGTCTTTTTCTCCAATTCGAAGCGCATCGGCTTGAACTGGCTGAAGTCGTATTCCGACAGATCGGCGTTCTCGACAAAGCGCTCGGCCTCGGCGTCACTGTCGAAACGCGGGAACTGCTTGCCCGTCCCCGGGGTCTTGTCACTGCTCATAGCGTTTGATCTCCTTGTCATGCATGTAGCGGGCGCTGATCGGCCTCAGACGCATTGTTCCGCGGCTCCGGCGCAGGGTGAAGACAACGAACAAATGCCTGCCCTGCTCGGTGACGCCGACCGCGTTGAACCGGGATTCCTGTGTCACCGGCGAACGGTCTGGCATGACCATCGGCGTGTTCATCAACACGAATTCGATCTCGGCCCTGGATACGCCATGCTTGGCGCATTTCGGCCAGTTCCCGTCATCCCATTCAAAACCGTCCAAATTCATCAAGACAGTTTCCGATTATGAAGACGAATGTATATACATTTTGTTGTAAATTTCAAGTCCAGTGCCGCCGCGCCGGAGCGACCTGCCTCGCGGCCTTCGAGGGCTCCGCTTTCCCGGTCCGCGGGGGAAGGGGAGTTTCATATCCCGTTGCGCCTTGCCATATGACATGATATTGTTCGCCACATGGCAAGAACTGACCGTATACACGACGCACCCGGAACCACCACCGACCCGGCAGCCCCGGTTTCACTCGCTGGCATAGAGCCTGCGCGTATCGCCCGCGTATCGGCGACCGCCTATTCCCGCATTGTCGCGGCCTGGCGCCTGGGCAATGACACGGCGTCCCAGCTTCTCGATATCAGCCCGAGAACCTTTGCCCGGATGAAGACCGGCGACTGGTCGGGCCGCCTGAGCCGCGATCAGCTGATGCGGGTCAGCGCCGTCACCGGCCTTTACAAGGGCCTGCACCTCTATTTCAGCGACGAACTGGCCGACCGCTGGGTGACCATGCCCAACACCGGGCCGCAGTTCGGTGGACGGGCGCCGGTCGCTACGATGATCGCGGGCGGGCTTCCCGCCATTCTCGCCACCCGCAATTATATCGATGCGCTCAGGGGCGGCGCGTGACGCTGCCTTTGACGTCGATCGCGGTCGAAGCCACCGTCCGCCTCATTCCCACCGCCTATTACAAGCCGCCGGTGCTGACGCCGCTCGTCGCGGATCCGGACGATCTGGCGGTTCTCGCGGTCGTCGAGGGGCTGACCAGCCAGCGGTTGATCGCGGAGAAATCAGGGCTCCCGGGTCTCGATTCCCGCGAACTCCTGTTTCGCGCCTGGGGCCAGACCCACGTCAACGCCGCTTTCGCCTACACGAGAGCCGAGGGCAACCGCTTCAACGACGCTGCGCGCGGCGCCTGGTATGCGGGCTTCGACGACCTGACGGCGATCGCGGAGGTGGCCTTCCATCGCACGCGCGAACTGGAGAGGATCAATCATTTCACCGACGAGTGCGTCTACCAGGCGCTGCTGGCGGGCTTCATGGGCGATTTCCACGATCTCAGGCAGGAGCCTGCAGACGCGCCGTTCCTGTCGCCCGACCCGTCGCTCGCCTATCCCGAGGGGCAGGCGCTCGCCCGCGCGCTACGGGAGGCCGGATCGCGCGGCTTCATCTATCCGTCCGTGCGGCGGTCGGGCGGGACCTGCCTCGCGGCCTTCGAACCGCATCTGGTGCAGAATGTGCGGCCGGGGGCGCGCTGGAAACTGATCTGGGACGGCAGCCGCGACTACACGGTCACCACGGCCTGACGACCGCTCCGGTCGCCCGCGCCGCAATGGGAGACGAGATCAGCCCAGCGCCGAAATCAACGCCTGCGCCACCCGGTCCTGCGTCTCCTCGTCGAGATAGGGATGCATCGGCAGGCTCAGCACCGAAGCGGCCAGCCTGTCGGTGACCGGCAGTTCGCCGCCCGCCACGCCGTGGTGGCTGTAGGCGTCCTGGCGGTGCAGCGGCTTGGCGTAATAGACCGCGCTCGGCACGCCCTCGTCCTTCATGTGTGCCTGGATCGCGGCGCGGTCGGCGCCTTCCGGCAGCTTGACGGTGTACTGCGCCCAGACCGACTGCAGCCCCTGCGGAACGATCGGCGTCGCGACATGGCCCTTGAGCAGGTCCGAATAGCGCGATGCGATGCGGTTGCGCGCCTCGATCTCGTCGTCGAAGATCGCGAGCTTCTCGATCAGGATCGCCGCCTGCATCGTATCGATCCGGCCGGTCATGCCGATGCGGACATTGTCGTACTGGCTGGTGCCCTTGCCGTGGAACAGGATCGAGCGCAGGATTTCGGCCAGTTCGGCGTCGTCGGTGAAGATCGCGCCGCCGTCTCCATAGGCGCCGAGCGGCTTGGCCGGGAAGAAGCTGGTGGCCGTGGCGGTGGCCAGCGTGCCGACGCGGCGGTTGTGATAGCGGGCGCCGTAGGATTGCGCGCCGTCGCCCAGGATCCACAAGCCTTCGCGCGCGGCAATCTGCGATATCGCATCGTAATCGGCGGGGACGCCGAAGAGGTCGACCGGGATCACGCCGACCGGCGCGTGGCCCGCGTCGCGCGCCGATTTGATCGCCACTTCGAGCGATGCAGGGTCCATGTTGAAGGTGTCGGCGTCGACATCGACGAACCAGACATGCGCGCCGAGCCACGCCACCACTTCCGCCGTGGCGACGAAGGTGAAGGCCGGGCAAAAGATCGCCTGGCCCGGGCGCACTTCGGCGGCCATCAGCACCATGGCCAGCGCGTCGGTGCCCGAGGAGCAGGCGATCGAATGGGCGGCGCCGCAATGGGCCGACAGTTGCGCCTCGAATTCCGCCACCTCGGGACCCATGATGTATTGGCCGTGATCGAGCACGCGGGCGATCGCCGCATCGACGCGGTCGCGGATGCGTGCCTGCTGGGCTGCCAGATCGACAAAACGGACGGGTTCGCGGGGTGCGGATGACATGATGATGACGGGACTCCGGGCTCGGGTCGGTGTGAATTTCCGCCGTGAGCCGACAGACGGACGGATAGGACAATCCTGTTAATGCGCCGCGCCATCCGGGTCCATATGTGACAGTCTTTTTCGACAGCGATTGTTCTCGCGGAACAATCACTTTGCGTTGCCCGTGGTGATGCGCCGTGACAGCCGGGGCGGCGCGTTGGGCGGCCCTGCAGCCGGCGAAAAGCGCGATCCGGAAGCGTGGCGCGCCACCCCCGCCGGGTGTCAATCGATATAGGCGGATCGCAGGCCATGCGCGGGGTTGACCTCACGTCCGCCCACCGCCTAAGCCTTGCGCCAAGGCCGGTCAGGTGCGTTCTTTCCGGTGGGCGATGTGGAGACGGGTTGAATGACGAAATGGGTCTACACTTTCGGGGACGGGCAGGCTGAAGGCTCGGCTGCGGACAAGAACCTGCTGGGCGGCAAGGGTGCGAACCTCGCCGAAATGTGCAACCTCGGTCTGCCGGTGCCGCCGGGCCTGACCATCACGACGGACGCCTGCGTCTGGTATTACGACAACGGCCGCAAGATGCCCGACGGTCTCGAGACCGCCGTCATCGACGCGCTGGCCAAGGTCGGCGCCATCGCCGGCCGCACCTTCGGCGATCCGGAGAAGCCGCTCTTGCTGTCGGTGCGCTCCGGCGCCCGCGCCTCGATGCCCGGCATGATGGACACCGTCCTCAATCTCGGCCTCAACGACGAGACCGTTCTCGCCATCGCCCGCGATTCCGGCGACGAGCGCTTCGCCTTCGACAGCTACCGCCGCTTCATCCAGATGTATGGCGACGTGGTCATGGGTCTCGACCACGAGGTGTTCGAGGACATTCTCGAGGACGAGAAGGCGAGGCTCGGCCATGAGCTCGACACCGACATCTCGGCCGATGAATGGCGCGGCATCATTGCCCGCTACATGGCGATCATCGAGGAAGAACTCGGCATTCCGTTCCCGCAGGATCCGCACCAGCAGCTCTGGGGCGCCATCGGCGCGGTATTTTCGAGCTGGATGAACGCCCGCGCCATCACCTACCGGCAACTGCACGACATTCCGGCCTCCTGGGGCACGGCTGTCAATGTCCAGGCGATGGTGTTCGGCAATCTGGGCGACCAGTCCGCCACCGGCGTGGCCTTTACCCGCAATCCCTCCACCGGCGCCAAGGAGCTCTACGGCGAATTCCTCGTCAACGCCCAGGGCGAGGATGTGGTGGCCGGCATCCGCACGCCGCAATCCATCACCGAGGCCGCGCGCATCGAGGCGGGCTCCGACCGGCCGTCGCTCGAGAAGCTGATGCCGGACGCCTTCGCCGAATTCATCGCCATCTGCGACCGGCTCGAGCGGCACTACCGCGACATGCAGGATCTCGAATTCACCATCCAGGCCGGCAAATTGTGGATGCTGCAGACCCGGTCCGGCAAGCGCACCGCCAAGGCGGCGCTCAAGGTCGCCGTCGACATGGCGGCCGAGGGACTGATTACCCGCGAGGAAGCGGTGATGCGCATCGATCCCGCCTCGCTCGACCAGCTTCTGCACCCGACCATCGATCCCCATGCCACGCGCGACATCATCGGCACGGGCCTGCCCGCCTCGCCAGGTGCGGCCACCGGCGAGATCGTCTTCACCTCCGACGAGGCGGTGGAAGCCGCAAAGACCGGCCGCAAGGTCATTCTGGTGCGGGTCGAGACCAGCCCCGAGGACATTCACGGCATGCACGCCGCCGAAGGCATCCTCACCTCGCGCGGCGGCATGACCAGCCACGCCGCCGTGGTCGCCCGCGGCATGGGTACCCCTTGCGTCTCCGGCGCCGGCGGTTTGCGCATCGACGGTCGCAACGGCACGCTGGTGTCGCTCGGCACCACGCTCAAGGCGGGCGACGTCATCACGCTTGACGGCTCCACCGGACAGGTGCTCAAGGGCGCCGTGCCGATGCTGCAGCCCGAGCTCTCGGGCGATTTCGGCCAGATCATGGAATGGGCCGACGCCACACGGCGCATGAAGGTCAGGACCAATGCGGAAACCCCGGCCGACGCCCGCGCCGCGCGCTCCTACGGCGCGGAAGGCATCGGGCTTTGCCGCACCGAGCACATGTTCTTCGACGGCGACCGCATCACCGCCATGCGCGAGATGATCCTCGCCGGCTCCGAGGTCGGCCGCCGTGCGGCGCTCGCCAAGCTGCTGCCGATGCAGCGCTCCGATTTCATCGAGCTGTTCGAGATCATGAAGGGGCTGCCGGTCACCATCCGCCTGCTCGATCCGCCGCTGCACGAATTCCTGCCCAAGACCGACGAGGAAATCGCCGACGTGGCCGGCCTCATCGGCGTGTCGGTGGAGAAGCTCAGCCAGCGCGTCGACGAACTGCACGAGTTCAACCCGATGCTCGGCCATCGCGGCTGCCGGCTGGCGATCTCCTACCCCGAAATCGCCGAAATGCAGGCACGCGCCATCTTCGAGGCCGCCGTCGAAGCCGCCAAACTGACCGGCGCGCCGGTGGTGCCGGAAATCATGGTGCCGCTGGTGGGCCTCCGCGAGGAGCTGGATTTCGTCAAGGCGCGGATCGACGCCGTGGCGCGCGATGTCATCGGCGAGGCCGGCGTCGACATCACCTATCTGGTCGGCACCATGATCGAGTTGCCGCGCGCGGCGATCCGGGCACACGCCATCGCCGAGGTGGCCGAATTCTTCTCCTTCGGCACCAACGACCTGACCCAGACCACCTTCGGCATCTCGCGCGACGACGCCGCCTCATTCCTGATGACCTACCAGCAGAAGGGCATCATCGAGCACGACCCCTTCGTCACCTTGGACATCGACGGGGTCGGCGAACTGGTGCGGATCGCGTCGGAGAAGGGCAGGGCGACCCGCACCGACATCAAGCTCGGCATCTGCGGCGAACATGGTGGCGACCCGGCCTCGGTCCGGTTCTGCGATTCGATCGGGCTCGACTATGTCAGCTGCTCGCCGTTCCGGGTGCCGATCGCCCGGCTGGCCGCGGCCCAGGCGGCGATCGAGAAGACCCGGAGCGCCTGACCGCTATCCGGCGTGCAAGCTTCCCCGTCACGCCGGCTCGGTGA
>TARA_R110002020_G_scaffold449572_1_pt1 | contig 17357 bp, 13 predicted proteins | sample TARA_R110002020 | Tara Oceans TARA_R110002020 (sample SAMEA4396489) | marine metagenome | biome: Westerlies Biome; feature: [MES] marine water layer (ENVO:01000295) within the mesopelagic zone...; material: water (ENVO:00002006), including particulate matter (ENVO:01000060) such... | reverse complement strand
AGCGGAAATCGACCAGAATTGACTAAAATCAGCGTAATAAAATCAGTGAAAACCGCCTGATTTAAGTGGAAAACCCGCAAGAATACCAATCTTTCTATTGGATATCTTCAGAAAACGCTACAATTCGCGAAAAAATGGCTTTTTAATTGTTAAAATCAGCTTTCAATCTTGCTCATATATAATAGTTGATTTAGCAATTTCTTTCAATATAACTACTCTTTTGTTTGACAGCGCGTTAATTTTATAGGCATGAATTATAAGGATGAAGAATTCTTAAACGCAGCCTCACATGCTATAGGTGTTTTCCTGGGTATAGTGGGTTTATTCTTTTTACTTGTTTTTAATACAGGAAGAGGAGAATATAGCACTATGAGTATATGGTTTTATGCGATTTCAATTATAATATTATATTCAGCATCAACTGTTTATCATGCCGTAAGTCATGTTAAATGGAAATACATTTTACGTAAAATTGATCATATTAGCATTTATATTCTTATTGCCGGCACCTATACGCCAGTTGCTTTAATAACATTAGAAAAGGGAGCAGGTTGGCTTATTTTCTGGATAGTCTGGGGAATTGCAGCAGTGGGAACTGTACTTAAAATATTCTTTACAGGTAAGTTTGAACTTTTTTCATTGCTTCTATATCTCGCAATGGGTTGGCTTATCGTTTTTGATTTTCAGGAATTGGTTGCTAAAACAACAGATACTGGTCTTAATTTTCTCATGGCTGGCGGTGCTTTTTATACTGTGGGAATTATTTTTTATGCTATTGAGCGAATCCCGTATAATCACCTAATTTGGCATTTTTTTGTGTTGGGGGGAAGTATTTGCCACTATTTGTTTATTTTTTATGATGTAATTTAAGCAGTAATAAAATCCTGATATTCAATCCAGAATATCTCAATTTTCTCCATATTAGTATGGAAAAATTCAAACACTCCCGGCCATTGATTTTTATTATGAATGTTTACCTGGGCCAGTTTTAAATAAATGCGTGAAATGACCTTGCCGCTGGTGCGTACATAATTCTCTTCAAAGATCAAATCTTCAGAAATTTCGGTCTGCATCAATTTTTTCAGACTTGTAAATCTTATAAAATAATATTCCCGTATCGTTTCGTCTAATGTTTCAATGTCTATAGAAACCAGTGCTTCATGATTGTTAAAAGAGAATTTAAGATTGATCTCTTTTACTTTTGTGTCGTACAAGATCCACTTTCGCGGATAGCGCTTTCCAAAGAATATCCAGAATTGTTCCCGTACCTGCTTTGATTCTTCTTTGCTATACATATTATAAAAAATAAGCTAGTGCTATACCTAAGATGATTACAAGAAATTTTGAGGTGTTGAACTGGTGATTCTTTGAAGATTCAAATAAAATTGTTGTTGATACATGTAAAAGTACTCCTACTACGAGTGCGTTTATCCTAACTTTTGCTACTTCAGACCAGGTATTCATACTTCCCAACCAGCTGCCTAAAGGTGTCATTGCAGCAAAAAGTATTAGAAACAGCGCTATTTGTGTTTTAGATATATTTGAAAACCCGAGAAATGAACTGATGATAACTGCTATGGGTATTTTATGCACTACGATACCATAAAGCAGATCTCTGTTTTCAGAAAGAGGAAAACCTTCAAGTGTCGCGTGAGCGCACAGGCTTAAGAAAAGCATCCACGGTATGGTTTTCATCGCCCCGTCTGCGTGCATGTGACCATGTTCTGCGCCTCCAGATAAAAATTCTAATAAAATTTGAAGAAGTAGACCTGCCATTATAAAAATACCCACATCCTTAACACCTGAAGAATATAGCTCTGGCAAAAACTCAAAAACTGTAACAGAAAGTAAGAAGGCGCCACTAAAAGAAAGTAAGAGCTTTATCCCTGTAGATAGGGCCGGTTTAAAGATAATCGTTATTAAAAAGCCAATAATTACCGCAATAACGGGCAGAATAAATGTCATAAAATACAAGTCTTCGGTTGGTAGTATATAGCCTGTAAAATTAGCTTATTTTTGTAATCTAAATTTTTTTCATGGCATCTAACTTTAAAATGGTGGCCAAAACTCTCTTTGGCCTTGAGGATATATTAGCAACAGAACTTCGTAATCTGGGAGCGGGTGATATTGAGCCCGGTGTGCGTAGTGTGAGCTTTAGTGGGGATACCGGTTTTATGTATAAAGCAAATCTGTGTTGTCGTACAGCAATAAAAATTTTAAAACCTATAGCCACTTTCACCATTAAAAATGAAGATGAGCTTTACAATGCTGTAAAAAGTATAGACTGGAGCGATTATATGCCTGTTGATGGTACTTTTGCCATCAATGCCACGGTTCATAGCGAGGTTTTCACGCACTCACAATATGTTGCGCTTAAAGCGAAAGATGCTCTTGTAGATCAATTTAGGGAGACTACAGGGAGAAGACCCGATGTAGATCTCAAATTTCCCGGTTTAAGTATTGATATACATATAAAATTTAATACCTGTACAGTATCTTTAGATAGTTCTGGTGTTTCATTGCATCAACGCGGCTACAGGACTTCTACTAATATCGCGCCTATAAATGAAGTTCTTGCTGCCGGACTTTTATTGCTTAGCGGCTGGAAGGGACATAGTGATTTTATAGACCCCATGTGTGGTAGCGGTACGATGCTTATAGAAGCTGCGATGATCGCCTGTAATATTCCTCCTAATTTAAACAGAAGACAGTTTGCTTTTGAAAACTGGAAAGATTGGGATCCAGATCTTTTTGATATAATTGAAGCAGGAGCATTGAAGAAAATGACCGAGTTTCATTTTGAAATAACGGGCTATGACAAAGCACCTTCTGCCATTGAAAAAGCAAAAGAGAATATTAAAAATGCAGAGCTTAGTGAATTTATCACTGTAAAGCACGAGGATTTCTTTAAAACTGAAAAGCAAAAGGAGCGTCACTTACAGATGGTGTTTAATCCGCCGTATGGCGAAAGACTTGAAGTTGATATTCAAAGTTTCTACAAAAATATAGGTGATACTTTAAAGCAAAGTTACCCGGGAACCGAAGCATGGTTTATTACTTCTAATCTTGAAGTTTTAAAACATGTAGGTTTACGTACCTCCAGAAAAATAAAGATGTATAACGGAGCTTTAGAATCACGTTTTGTGAAATATGATATCTACGCAGGTTCTAAGAAGGCAAAATATCAGGATTAGTCACTTTTTAGTATAAAAAACCGGTTTTAGAACATTAAAATCGTTCTATTTCCCCTTAAAATCAGGTAAATAAGATTAAATAATCTTCTTAATCACCCTTAATTTGTGGGTGTGTATACGTCTTTCAGCATTATAAATCCCGGAGTGGTCTATGCGATCAATACGTACTTCACCATGGCAGTGTATGATGTGATTGTCCTGCATCATAATGCCTACGTGAGTAATAGCGCCCTCGTCATTGTCAAAAAAGGCAAGATCCCCCGGCTCACTTTCTTCTATAAAACTTAAAGGCTCACCTTGTGCAGCTTGTTGCGATGCATCGCGAAATAATTGATGCCCGTTTAATCTGTAAACCATTTGTGTAAAACCGCTGCAATCGAGCCCAAAAGGAGTGCGACCTCCCCATAAATAAGGACTTTTTAAATAAAGTAGGGCAGTATGTAGTAAAGCTTCTTTACCATTTTTCTCACTAACAGAATTACCTTCATAAGAATGAGAAGTTAATTCAAGGTTGCTAACTGTAGCTCCCAGAGGAATACTAATAATTACATGATCATTACCGCTAACCATTTGTAATATGTCAGACGCCAGCAAAGTGTCTTTGTCTTCTGCCTGGTTGTATTGTTCTGCTTCAATAAGCTGGTATTGCTTATTATCTATCCAGCCTTCATAATTGTCATGAGCAAGGCGGATTCTGCTCCACTTTTTTCGGATTTCCAGAACTTTAAAAAATTCGCCGTAGAGTACCTGATTTACCATTTCGCCCTGATCTGCAGGTTCGATACGCATAGGTATAATACTTAGAGGACAAATGCCGTAATTCATCAGGCAGGGATCTTATTTAATAGGAGTTGTTAAATAGCGCGTTCAATTATCATGGCAGATGCACCACCGCCACCATTACATATAGCAGCAGCACCCAGTTTTGCGTTCTTTTGTTTTAATACATTGATCAATGTAATCAAAATTCGCACACCGCTACAACCCAAAGGATGACCCAGTGAAACAGCACCACCGTTTACATTTACATTCTCGTCTGTTAATCCCAGAATTTTCATATTTGCCAAACCCACAACAGAGAAAGCTTCATTAAATTCGAAGAAATCAATATTTTCTAATTTTAAACCTGCTTTATCTAAAGCTTTAGGAAGAGCTTTTGAAGGAGCTGTCGTAAACCATTCTGGTTCCTGTGCAGCATCAGCATAACTTTTAATTGTGCAAAGCGGGGTTAAACCCAATTCATCTGCTTTATCCTTACTCATCAATACGACTGCACCTGCACCATCATTAATGGTTGAAGCATTTGCAGCAGTTACAGTACCATCTTTAGAAAATGCAGGACGCAAGCTGAAAATTTTTTCCATGCGTACGTTTTTAAATTCTTCATCTTCCTTAACTAAAACTGGTTCTCCACGTCTTTGTGGTACTTCAACGGGAATTACTTCATCATCAAACCTGCCATCTGCCCATGCCGCGGCAGAACGCTCATAAGACTTAACTGCAAAGGCATCTTGCTCTTCTCTTGTAAAATTATATTCTTTCGCGCAAGCGTCTGCACAAACACCCATAGCATTGCCGTCGTATGCATCTACAAGACCGTCTTTTTGCATACCATCTATTAAAGTAGAAGGGCCAAATTTCACACCATTGCGCATGTGCACGTAATGTGGTATTTGGCTCATATTTTCCATGCCGCCCGCTATAACGATATCATTATCACCTAATAAAATAGATTGCGTTGCCATCATCACTGCTTTCATGCCAGATGCACAAACTTTGTTTACAGTAGTACATGGCACAGTATCTGGAATACCTGCACCTAATGCTGCTTGTCTCGCTGGTGCCTGACCTACGCCGGCTTGTACAACATTACCCATATATACTTCTGTCACCAGAGCAGGGTCTAGCTTGATCTTAGCCAACACTGCTTTTATTGCTGCAGTGCCTAATTGAGTAGCACTCACAGAAGATAAACTGCCCATAAAACTACCTATAGGCGTGCGTGCGGCAGAAACTATGACGACTTCTTTACTCATATATGTCTATTTGCTAATTAGTGTCTGCGAATTTAATGAAATTAACTCGAAAAGCCGATTCTTTAAGCTGTTCATACTAATGCGGTCTTGCACTTAATTTTAGTACTTTTACCACACTTGTCTTTAATTTATGAAGGACCTTTTAAATAGATTTTATAAAAATCAAGGCTTGCTATACAAGATCTTACTTTGTATTGCCAGCACCATTCTCATAGTTTATTTATTTCCAAAAAGCGGGAAGTTTCAGTTTGATTTTCAGCAAAATAAACCTTGGCAATACGACAATCTGTATGCCCCTGTAGATTTTGCAATTCTCAAAAATAAGGAGCAACTTGAGGAAGAACGCGCCAATGCAGAACGTAGCATCATACCTTATTTTACCTACGATCAAGAAGGAGCAGAAGAGGTTATGGCTAACTATGGGAACCAGTTTTCTGCAGTTTTTACAGATTCAATTTTTCAAAATCATCTGGATAGACTCAAAAGCTTTGGCTCAAAAATCCTTACAGATATCTATAAATATGGTGTTATAAGCGATATTTCGGCTTTTGACGATGATGCTCCCATTTACTTGCGTCGCGGTAATGAAGTTGAAGAAGCTGTTATTGATAATTTAAACACCACAGACGAGGTTACACGCATTATAAACAGAAGGCTCACTTCAGGACCTTATAAAGAAGCGACTAATAACTTTAAAGAGGTTTTCTTTGAAGTGGTGCAACCCAATGTTGTTTTTGACGAAAAACTCACCAATAAAGAGTTACAGGCAGAACTTGATAAGATCTCACCCACTCGTGGTGTAATTACTAAAGGAAGCCGCATTGTGGCTAAGGGTGAAATTGTAGAAGAAAGCACTTACCAAATTTTGAATTCGCTTAAAGCGGAATACGAATCACAATCCTGGACGGCTTCAAAATATAATTGGGTAGTTTTTGGTTACGTTCTGTTAGTTCTGGTAGCCCTAGTAATGCTGTTGCTTTTTATTCGGAATTATAGGGAATTGGTTTTTGAGAACAACACAAAAATCACATTTATATTTTTCAACATAATCCTGATGGTGCTTCTCACTACGATAGTTGTTAAATATAATGCAAACTACGTTTATGTGGTTCCGCTCTGTATTTTACCACTTGTGCTGAAGGCGTTTTTTGATGCCAGATTGGGGCTTTTTACCCATGTAATCACGATTTTGCTGTTGGGTTTTATTGTACCAAATACATCAGAATACATGTTTCTGCAGGTCATTGCAGGTATTGTTACTATTCTTACTGTTTCAGAGCTGTATAAACGCGCCAATTTATTTATTTCGGTTGGCCAGATCACTTTTATTTACATTTTGGGGTATTTTGCTTTTCACATTATACATGAAGGCACAATACAGAATCTGGAGTTAGAAACAATAGGTGTTTTTGTGCTCTGCGGTCTTGCTACGCTTTTTGTTCAGCCCTTGATTTATGCTTACGAAAAGATTTTTGGTCTGGTAAGTGACCTTTCTTTGCTTGAGCTTTCAGATACAAATTCTAAACTTCTAAAGGAACTGGCAAATAAGGCTCCTGGTACGTTTCACCATAGCCTGAACGTTGCAAATCTTGCAGAAGCCGCAGCTAACGAAATAGGAGCTAATACAATGCTTGTACGAGTAGGAGCTTTGTATCATGACATAGGTAAAATGCCAAATCCCACAGACTTTATAGAAAACCAATCTACCGGTATTAACACGCACGAAGATCTATCGCCTATAGAAAGCGCTAAGATTATTATAGATCACGTTATAAACGGCATTGAAATAGCTCGAAAGAATAATCTGCCAGATCGTATTATAGATTTTATAAGAACGCATCATGGCACGAGTACTGTTTTCTTTTTTTATAAAAAGGCGCAGGAGCAAAGCGAAAATGTGAATGTTGAAGATTTTAAATACCCGGGACCTTTACCTTTTAGTAAAGAAACTGCTATTTTAATGATGTCAGACAGTGTGGAAGCAGCGAGTAAAAGTCTTAAAAACCCTACCGCTGTGCTCATAGATTCATTTGTAGAAAAGATAATCAATAAACAAATGGATGAGGGGCAATTCTTAAATGCAGACATTACCTTTAAGGAAATACAAATCATAAAAAAAGTACTAAAATCTAAGTTGAATAATATTTATCACCTGAGAATAGAATATCCTGAATAATTTTTTTGATTGCTTATTGATTGGAAAATAGAGTGGTAGAAGGATAAGTGAAAAATATTCAATAAAAGTTTTATCTAAATCGTCAAAACGCTTGTTTAGTACTAAAGTAAAACATACATTTGCATCCGCATTTTGAGAAGGATGTGACGTTCAAAAAGGAGAGTTGCCAGAGTGGTTAATGGAGCAGTTTGCTAAACTGTCGACGAGCAATTGTCGCATGAGTTCGAATCTCATACTCTCCGCAACCTTTTTATTTCGGGGTGTAGCGTAGCCCGGTCATCGCGCCTGCTTTGGGAGCAGGAGGTCGCAGGTTCGAATCCTGCCACCCCGACCAAGTCCATTATTAAATGGCATCAAAACCTTGTTAATCTTATGATTGACAAGGTTTTATGATTTTAGGGCATTCATAGAATTTGATATAATATCATATAATATGTGTCCGATTCGGTGACCTATTCGGTGACCTCTAAAAAAGGGCCTGATATCGCCCAAACGCTGATTTGACTTTCGTTTTCACGCATTGTGTTTAATTTGAAAACGAAGAATTATGAAAAATCCGGTGACCTTTGGGATTACTATTTTCCCAAAATCCAACAAGGCTAAAAGTGGTAAGGCACCTCTTTATGCCAGGATCACTTTAAATAGTGAGCGTATTGAACTCAGTCTGCAACGCAGGATTACCTTAGCCTTATGGGATGAACCTAAGAGTCGCCTACGGGGAAGTAGTGCGGAAAGTATCCAAGTCAACAAATCCATTGACAGGATTTACAACCAGATCTATGAATCCTTCCGCCAATTGCAGGATGATAACCAGGTTCTTAGTGCCGCTGCGATAAAGGCAAGGTATATGGGTGTTGATGATAGTTTTAAAAAGCTTTCAGATATTCTTGACTACCATACATTGAATATGCAAGCGGTATTAAAACCAGGTACGATGAAGAACTATCGCACTACTGAAAAATACCTCTATGAATTCTTAGGTATTCAGATGAAATTAACTGATATCTATCTAAAACAGATCAATTATCGATTTATTCTGGATTTAGAACACTTTCTGAGAACCTACAAATCTAAATCCCACCGGCCTTCTCCACCAAATAACGGAGTGATGAAACATCTGGAACGCTTTAAAAAACTAATAATACACGCTCGCAGGAAGTAAAAATTCTAATTCTTTTATGTTTTTATTACTATTTTAGATTTTTCTTACAACTTAGAAAGCATCATATGCTAGTCTCATGAAAAAAAAACTAAATTTAACAGATACATTTGATGTTTCAGAACAGCTTTTACTTTCTGAAAGTAAATTTGATAGCTCTTCGCTACTAGTAATTTTGACGCATCTTTATACTCGGGAAGTTTATTTTATAAATAATATCATTAATTATTTATGTGGTGTTGAACCTGATTCTTTTCGCACACATGAATTTAATTTACTTAAAGAATGCATGCATCCTCAGGATTATCCAAAATATCAGGATCATCTTGATACATGCGGTTTACTCGATCCCTATGAGGAAAAATCGATCATACTGCGGCTAAAAACCAAGAAAGAAGGCTGGCGCAAATTTCTTTTTACAAACCGCTTATACCAGTGGGAGCCTGAAGATGCAGGTGGACAGCTTATTCTCACGACAGCTCTGATGTTACCCGCCAATGATGACGCGATTAATAAGTGGAATGAAGATGGAGAAGAGCTGAATTTGCAGCAAAATGCTTATCACGAGTTGTTACATGCTATGGATGAGGCCTTTTGTATTATCGAAATGATCTTTAATTCACAAGGCAAACCTATTGATTATCTATTTCTGAAAACAAATCCTGCTTTTGAAAAACAGATAAATCTGAAGAAAGTAACCGGCCGTACCATGCGTGAAATAATTCCGGATCATGAAGAGCATTGGTTTACCACGTATGGCAGAGTCGCAAAAACGGGGAAGTCTATACGCTTTCAGCACATGGCAGAAAAGATAGAAAGCAGCTGGCTTGATCTTTATGCTTTTAAGATTGAAACTTCATATAGCGGCCGTGTCGCCGTACTCTTTCGTAACATTACAGAACGCAAAACAGCCGAAGAAAAACTGCTAAAGGCAAAAAGAAAACTGGAGCAAAAGGCAAAAGAAGATCAGAAAGAAATACAGGAAAACTCAGACTTGCTGCAAACCGTTTTTGATACCACAAATCTGGCTGTTGCTGTACTAAAAGCGGTATATGATGGTAAAGGAGAGGTTGTAGATTTTAAATTCATCCGTATCAATAAAGTTCTCCAGGCGTATTATACGAATAAGGATCCACTGGGGAAAAATTATATGGAAATCTCTGAAAATAGTGAGAAAAATTCCATTTTTGAAGCGCTGCGTACTGTTGCTAAAACAGGAAATTCTATTGACAAAGAGATCTGTTTTACACAAAATGAAAATACCATTTGGTTTAGGCTTACTATAAAGCCGCAGAACGGACTTCTCATAGCTGCAATAGAAGATATTACAGAACGTAAACTGAAAGCACAGGAGCTGGAAGATACCATACGCTTCAAACAACAACTGGTACGCACTTCACCGGAAACTATTGTAATCATAAACCTAAATACCAATACGGTAAAATATATCAATAAAGATATTATACCAGAAGCAGGAATAACACGCGAGAGAGTGGTAGGTATGCCGGTGCTGGAGATCATTCCTTATATACATCCCAGAGATCGGGAAAAGATACTTGATCTGCATAAAAAACTAATCAAAGCTTCAGAAGATGATATATTTGATATAGATCTGCGTTTAAAATTAAAAGAAAACACATGGGAGTGGCATAGCGTTCGAGGAAAGATCTTTCATCGCAGGGATGAGCAATGGGTTGATGAATACGTGCTGCTTGTACGTAATATAAATAAGCAGAAAGAAACTCAAAAAGCATTGCTCAAGGCAGAAAAACTATCCATACAGGGTGATGTGGCGCTTACTCTTGCTCATGAGTTGCGTAATCCGCTGGCGAGTATTGGTATGGCGACAGAGGTTTTAGAAAAGAAACTGGAAAATAATGGCTTAGAAAATGTTGAAAAGTACCTTCAGATTCTTGCCCGTAGCACTAAAACACTAAATACCCTGGTAAACAATCTGCTTCATTCTTCTAATTATGCACCCGCTGTTTTAAAGGAAACTAATCTGGCTAAGATCATTGATCAAACTCTGGAGAAAGCCAGAGACCGTATCTATCTTTCAGGCATCAGGGTTATCAAAAACTACACAGGACCTTATACTATTCTTGCCGATAAGAATAAGTTGCAGATCGCCCTGCTTAATATTATAGTAAACGCCAGTGAAGCTACCGTACCTGATGAAGGTACCATTAACGTTAGTGTGGTAGAGAAAGAAGATGAGTTTATTCTTAATATTAGGGATAATGGTTATGGCATGACACCTGAGCAGATAGACCGTCTGTTTGAAGCCTTCTATACAAGTAAAGCAGAGGGAGTGGGGATAGGATTAAGTTCGGTAAAAACTATACTTGAAGAGCATGATGCAAAGGTAAAAGTGAGCAGTAAACCAAATGTTGGGACCACCTTTAGTCTCTCTTTTCATAATGCCAACTTAAAATAGACATTCACCCATTTAATTGATAATGGAATTTATTATTCTTATCAAGAACAATGGTTTAGAACTATTAGGTAACCGGATTTCTTGAGAAGATTATATAAAAATAACTAATAATGCTACAACGTAGCTGTTCTCTTCTAATGCTAAAGTTTGATACCATTATGAGATATGTATATTGAATCAATTTAATTTCTGCTAAAAAGAAGCTGATTTTGACCTGAAATCTCCTGTTTTTGAACTGGTTTAAGCCGTTTTTTCCAATCGAAAAATCCGCCTGCAAGTATCAAAAATCGGGTCCGCTAGATCAAAATTCAGCTTAGTTTAAAATATACAGGAGTGGTGTAAAATTTTGTCAAATATTGTTCAAAATGTTTGCGTTAGAACTTGGAAACGTTTGCATGTAATTGTCTCAGTTAACACAAGTATACGGATAAATCGGTAAGGGGATGGTCCGCTAATACAGCACCTTGATAAGTTGAAAATAATTGCACCTTTGTCAGATTCGCATTTATGTGATAATCGTTATTATGTGCTGGCATTTAGCTATTCTTCTTTGTCCACAGTTATTACAAAGCGCTTGTAACCAGTCAAGGCGGGAATACCCTTGTCGGTTATTTCTAATATAAGATGTATTGTCTTGCCTGAGGCATCAGAAGGTATGAGTACGTTGCATTGAGATGAAGAACTCTTTTCTATCCTTATTTTGCCTTTATATGTACTTGGTTCACTATAAATGAACCATTTATAATCCAATTGATTGCCATCAGGATCCCTGGATTCAGAGGCATCAAATCTCAAGAAATTTCCAGCTTTTGCTATTTTATATATACATTTTAAGGAACTATCACCATCTACAATGGCTACGGGATGATGATTTACTGCTGAATATTCTTTAGTAGTAGTCCACAACATACGAGCTGCAAAATCATTAAGAATATGTTGTTTCCATTTGTTAATGGCTTCAATACCTTCTTTTGAACTGCCGTACATGTAATAAGGGTCATATTGGGTTTCATCTTTGCCACTCTTAACAATGAAATCCATGCCGCGTATTCCACTTGCTTTCTTTGTGGAGAATCTCCCACCCCAGCCACCATAGTCAATGTGTTCCGGTACATTTAAACCGTTGGCATACACATAAAGAAAAGCAGGAGTGTCGCCTTCTGTTGCCCAAACTCTATTAGGATAATGGCTACCTAAAGGTATGCGGTTCTGCACGTTGTTCTTGATCCAATCGTCAGATGGCGCCCAACCATAGATTTTTTTGTTGCGGATATATAAAATGTCAGGAAAATTTTTCGCAATCCAAGCACCGGCATCATCTTGCCCAAGCACGTCATAGAGTCGTATTTTATTGATAAAGGCACTTACTGCTTTTTTACTTCGCGTATTCTTTACTTTCCAGAGGGCTTGTGCCACAGTATTCATACCGCCCCATCCGGCAATCCATACCGGGCGATTGTCTCCTTTCTTGTCTACTGCCGAAATAATAAGTTCTGACCCTGGCGAGTCTTTGCCTACTCCTACACCAGACATATTGGATTTTGCCTGCCCTTGCTTGGTGATTGACCTCAAATAGTCTGCCTCCGGATAACCTTCAGCATGCTTTTTCAAGCGAGGCAAGACATCTTGATACCAGTTTATGACCTCAATTATCTTACTAGTCTTGTCAGGGTCGTCCATCCAAACTTGCGTGCTTACCAGCCCTTCAATGTCTATTGCATTGGAACTGACCAAAAGATGAATCATGGACTGGGTATCATCGGGATCTGTACCACCAAGATCAGTAGTGACAATGAGTCTTTGTTTGTCGCTCTTATTAACTTGCGCAAAACAGTATCCTATGCACAAAAAAAATGTAGAAAGAAGTATATATTTCATTTTGTGAAATTTAGTAAATTTCATTTACTTTTTTTATTCCCTGTTGCCCACTGAGCATCCTGTTCCGCTTGCACACAAGGTTCATTGTATATGAGTTGATTCGTGTTAAAACATGTATAAATTAAAAGTACAAAACTCTGCAAGAAAACCTGATGGAGGTTTTCCAAATAAGTTCTGAACTAGCAATGGCGATATTTTTAAACTGGAAGTTGTGATAGTAGGCAATGTTCCGATGTTTATGATGACTATGGAAAGTGCCGGAATATGAAGTGAATCCATTTGATTTACAATAAATCTTTCCAATGAATCTAAGGGAATTTTGTTCCTTCAATGGTTGTGATACTTTTTTCTTGGGCATATAGAAAAAAACATGAAAAAATTATGTTAACGGCTATAGTCAAATTTAGAGTGGAGAAATTTTCTGTACTTAGTTATTCTTTGACCCACATCAATTGTCCAAAATTCAAAATGGCAATATGCGATTGTTCGTTTGCCATAAATTGATATTCTATTTTATATGAATCATTACCCTGAGCTTGAAATCTATTGTTTCCTACCATGGTTAAAGGTAAATCCTGTAGCGCCCCGTTTAAGTACGTGGAATAAAGCTTGCCCTCTTTCAAATAGATTTTGAGGCTATCATATCCGCCCTTTAGGCTGTAGGTCCCAACATAGCTGCTTAATTCCGTGACGGGTTTTTCTGTATATTGAGGTACAATGAGCCTACTTATGTAATCATTGATTTGGCCGAAATCAAAGTCGGTGGTATTGGTAAGAATCACCCAGCCAATTTGCAGTTTGGGGTTGAACGTTATCTGACTTCTGAAACCTAACATAGAACCTTCGTGTAATAAAAATGGGTAGGAACGTTTCCACCCAATACCAAAATTTTGCATCATCCTTTTGTATCTGCTATCCAAAATCTGATCGTAGGCATTGTCATCAAACTGGAAACTGATGAATTTAATCAAATCCGTAGCTGTAGAGTACATTCCTCCGGCGTACAGAATGGCATTTGGTTGATAGATGGGTGTTTTAACAAAATCTTGTTTGGTGTTGTCAAAATAATAGCCTTTGGCCAGACGATTATTTTCCATAGTGCTTGTGCCCACCCCGGTATTGTTCATCATTAAAGGCTCGCAAATATTTGACAGGATGTAGTTTTTATAATCCGTTCTTGAGGCGCGCTCTAAACTAATCCCAAGCAATGAATAGCCCAGATTGGAATAGTGACGGTCGCCAGCTCTCAGAAGTTGATAGGGTGGATATTCCGTCTTTAAGTACCTTAGAGATTTGAGTACCTCTTCTTTTGTAGCAGATATAATGGTATCGTAATCTTGTTTTGCCAACATCCAGTGGTCGATTTGTTTTGTAAATTCGATATCGGCAGGAGAATTTCGTGGGAGACCCGAGGTGTGTGTTGCTAATTGTAATAAGGTTGTCCCACTTTTTTTTGAAGATGGAATTTCGCCTGAATATTCAGATATGTACTCTTTTATATCGTCATCTAATTCTACGTGTCCATTTTGTACCAGTTGCATGTACATGGTGGCGGTAAACATCTTTGTAATGGAGAGTATTGGATATTTCGAGTCTATTGTGGCAGGTATTTGATTTTCCATATCCTCATAGCCAAGGGCCTCACCAAAAATAATGTCGTTCTTGTGTACAATGGCTACTACAATGCTTGGTGAATGGTATCTGCCTTTAAATCCCTCAACTCCCAATTTTAATTGTGAAACGATAGAATCAGAAAGTTGTGCTACTGTAAAAAGAGGCAAAAATAGAAAGATGATTGCGATGGAAAATGATTTGAATGTCATGTTGATAGATTTGATTGATGAGTATACAAACCTATGGTATTGGGATGCGCCACATGGTGACAGAAATGTGCCATTTTTATGACATTTGCTTTAAAATCATCTAGTTGCTCACTAAGATTAGAGAAGGTTGGGAGAAAAAGAGATTATGTCTTTTGATTGGTTCAACCTGGCCGCCGTACTCAATGTAATTACAAGAAGCAGAGAAAGAAATAATAAATAGACCCAGATAAATATAGGTACATCCATTATCTCACTTGTGCCAAAAACAAGTTGGATGAAAAGTGGAATAAAAACAATTAATACTAAAGTAAATGCAGACCAGATAATTTGGAAACTAATAATTTTTAATGCCGCTTCTTTGTCAATTTCACTAAACAAGAACTTTCTAAACGAAAAATATAGAATGGCAGGAACAATTAAATTGGAAAATGGAATAAATAAAGCAAGCAGCGAACTAAAATTAATGTATTTGAGTTGTTTTGTTGAAGTTAGGGACTTGTCATCAATCTGTGTATGTGTGTTTTTAAAACTATCTAAGGGAATGTCCAAGGCTTTGCAAAGTGATTTTATTACAAAGGGACTGCCGTTAGTATCATTATTCTCTAATCTTTGGATGGTTCTAATAGACACTCCCGATCGGGCAGAAAGTTCCTGCTGGGATAGATGCCTAATCAATCTGTGCTCTTTAATTGTTTTTTTTACCACCATTTTATTAGTTATTAAAGATATGAAAATCTTTACTTTTTTGGCTAGTGGGTGAACAAGAGTATTATGTGATAGGGGCTATTTGTCAGATTAAAAATGGAAAGGATTTCGTATTTAGTGAGTAAATGTTGCAGAATTTTTATTTGTAAGGGTAGTTGTGGAGATAATTGCCATTTTTTAGATGTTTTCCTCCGATTTTTGCTATTAAACAGCGGTTTTTGGAATTGTCTCTTAACCACCATTTCTGTTATGCATTGTTAGCAACTGGCTTTTATTCCATTTGATATTTCCAATATAAGTTAGAGTAAATTAGATAAGTGATTATTAATCTTTGTGTTTCACTTTGAAAATCTACTTTATTAATTAATTCAGTCAATATTTTCTTGTCTGGATAGGAATTTAGTTGAACCTTGTCCTTTGTTTTTAAAATAAAGTCATAGTGATTTTGGTTTTTGAATGAACTTATAGCACAATCATAAAATAACTCTTCAAAAAACAATGAAGTCATTAAATTGTTCTCTATGAAATAATTGTCAGAGTTAAATTTTGAAAATTCTTCTTTTAGAAAGTCAGTTTGGTCAATTTGTGATATTAAAGATAAATAACCTTTTTTACTAAAGTCAGAAAGTGATTTTCTGTTTTTTAAATATTCCTCAAATTTTTTAATTGAATCGAATACATTAACCGATTTTGCAATTTCTGATTCCGATGTGTTTATAGGGTAAAATATCCCTCTTTCAAATGTTTTAGTGTTAATGCAATTTTGGTATTCCGATTCAGATTCGGTTTTGATACTTTCACACGATAGCATTATAAGCGTAATAAATATTGATACTATATATTTCAATTTCTATGCGTGATTTTTTAGCTTGTTGCTAACGGTTTCGTATAACCGAAGTGGTGGAGTTAAATTACCGATTTTTCGGAGTTTTTACTTGATTTTAGCTAGTAAACAGCGGTTTTTATAATTGTCTCTTAGCCACCATTTCTGTTATACATTTTAAGTTTGAATTATCTAACTTATAGGTATAATCAGAAAGAACTAAAGAGCGGATTAAAGTCATGTTATGCATTGAAGATTTTACTTCGTCAACATTGATGATCCCCGCTCTTTTCTACTTCCATTTCGTTCAGTTCTATGAGACTTTAGATCTCGATTTTAAGTTGTTGAAACGCCAGTAGATTGTTCTTTCCTCATTCTAGTTGTTATGACTAAATATAGCAAAATTTATGGAGTAGACATCAGCAAAGATGTCTTTGATGTGGTTGATGACCGTGGAAGTTATCATCAATTTAGCAATAGTCCTGCAGGATTTAAGGCCTTTCTCAAGCAGCTTGATTGTGGAGAGCTTGTGGTTATGGAATCTACAGGGTATTATCACTACCGGTTAGCACAATACCTTTTCAAACAGGGAGTACCGGTATCAGTGGTTAACCCTTTGCAGGTAAAGCGTTTTATTCAAATGCGACTATCTAAGATCAAGACCGATAAGAGTGATGCAAAAGCAATCTGTGCGTATGCGCTTGTCAATACAGTTCCTCTCTATAGAGCCCTTAGCGAGGGGCAGGGAGCATGTCTGCAACTCTTTCGGTTATTGGATAATTACCTCAAACAACGTACAGCCCTCAAGAACAAGTTGCATGGGGAAGAGGCCTTGGGCAAACCTTCTAAAGTGGTTTATCAGTCTTTAAAGCGTAGTCTGCAGCATCTCAATAAGGAGGTAGGGCTGGTAGAGGCAAGCTTGCTGGATCTGGTCAGGCAGGACCACCAGCAGCAGTTGACCCATCTAAAGAGTATTCCTGGATTTGGGACTAAAACAGCTTTGTTTTTAATCGTAATTACCGATGGTTTCAGCAAATTTGAAACCGCTGGTCAACTTTGTAGTTATGTGGGTATAACCCCTACGATTCGCGTTTCAGGCAGTAGTGTGAGGGGGAAGAGCCGCATC
>TARA_R110002020_G_scaffold345743_1_pt1 | contig 17369 bp, 13 predicted proteins | sample TARA_R110002020 | Tara Oceans TARA_R110002020 (sample SAMEA4396489) | marine metagenome | biome: Westerlies Biome; feature: [MES] marine water layer (ENVO:01000295) within the mesopelagic zone...; material: water (ENVO:00002006), including particulate matter (ENVO:01000060) such... | reverse complement strand
TAGTTACTTACCCATATGCTAAATAGCCTTTTAAAAGAGCTGGAATATATAGAACTAAATCTGCTCTGCTCTAGCTATGTGATATCCTCCTCGGATAGCGTTTAATGATAAATTTTCAAAGATCAAATTCAACGATAAAGCATTCATAGAATCTGCTGAGACCTTTGTGTTTTTTTTGGAGTCCTGGTGGTCAAAATATACCAGCTGATTAAGTTTTCGTGAATTCTGACAACTGGAACGATTAGTATCACCCGATTTTTTACTTTTGAAGAGTTCGTATTTACTAAAACCTTACACCTATGCGTTTCGCACTTTTCACTCTTCTCACTTTTTTGGCAGCCAGCACAGCTTCTTTTGCCCAGAAATCATTTCACAAAAATATGGTCATCGCTCATCGCGGAGCATGGAAAGCACAATCCCATCCGCAAAACTCAATAGCATCCCTTAAAGAAGCTGTGAAATTGGGTTGCGAAGGTTCTGAGTTTGATGTGTGGATGACTGCAGATGGAGTCTTGGTAGTAAATCACGATGCGGACTTCGAAGGAATGGAAATCGAAACTTCCACCTACAAGGAACTTTTGACCAAAAAGCATGAAAATGGCGAGAAGCTTTCTACAGTAGAAGAATACCTTATAGCTGGCAAAAAACAGAAAGGCACCAAGTTGATTTTTGAAATCAAGCCATCCAAAATCTCTGTAGAACGAAGCGTGGAAGTGGCAGAAAAGTCCGTTCTAGCGGTGAAGAAAATGAACGCTCAAAAATGGGTGGACTACATCACATTCAGCTACGAAGGTGGACTGAAAGCCATCGAAATGGATCCCAATGCAAATGTGGCTTACCTCACGGGAGACAAGACTCCAGCAGAATTGAAAGAGGCTGGATTTTTCGGCTTTGATTACAATATCAATCTGCTGAAAAAGAATCCACAATGGATCAAAGAAGCCCAAGATCTGGGACTTACAGTTAATGCTTGGACAGTGAATTCTGCGGAAGATTTGAACTGGTTTCTTGATCAGAATCCGGATTTCATCACTACCGATGAACCTGAGTTATTATTTAAACTTATTGAGGAAAGGAAGTAATCACAGCGCTTCGACTACTGACTATTTTCAAATAAACCCTTCTATTTAACAAACCAAAAGCATAGGGTCTCGTTTTTGTTCCTTCTACAGGAATAGACCCAATGTTTTATGGACAAGTTTTATCGAAGAATATTTGTACTTCTCAGTGCGGTGGGCAGTTTGTTGTCTTCATCCGCACTTGGCCAATCATCCCAGTACACTTTTCAAATCAACGATCAGCTTGATGAAAGAATCTATGCGATAGACCGACTGACATTCTATGAAGACGAGAGCAACGAGCTTGAGCTGAGCGATATACTTTCCAGTCCAGTTAACGGCAAACTCAAGATCAATCCAGACTTCAACAAGAATAAATTTTTAACAGAAAACACCTATTGGGTGAAGGTGGCTATCAAAAAGACTCCTCAAAGTAATAAGCAGTGGCTGCTGGAGTTTTACGACCAGACAATAGATCAAATAACGGCCTATATACCCTCAGAAAGCGGATACAAAGAATTAAAGCTCGGCGATAAAACAGCTTTTGGAGACAGGATCTTTGCTCACAAAAACTTTCAAATTCCAGTAGCAAATGAATCTCCAGGTATAGCCATCTATTATTTCAAAATCAAATCTTCGCAGAAAGCAGACATCCGAATTGCCTTCAGATCCTACAATCGCTTCATCTATTATGCACTAAATGAGTATTTCCTATATGGCATTTTCTATGGGATGATTCTGATTATATCCCTTTATAACGGCCTGATATATCTAGCGATCAAAGAGGTAAAATACCTGTATTACGTCTTTTATTTGTTGAGTGTAGGCATATTTGCAGCGTGTGTAGATGGGATCGCATTCCAGTATTTATGGCCTAATCATCCCGAATGGAACCAGCCTATATCGGGCCTCTCCAGCTTTTTGATTATAGTTTTTGCGTTGCTTTTCTCCACTCACTTCCTCAATTTGAAGCGAAGATTCCCCAGCATGTATCGATGTTTTCAGGTCATGCTTCTGGCTAAAACAATCCTATTTACTGCTGGAATAGCATTTTTCCCAACACTGCTGGAAATTCAGATTTACGATATCATTCCCTTCTTTCTCATTCTATTTTCCAGTATTTATGTTTTGATTAAAGGCTACAGCGTAGCACGGCTATTTGTGATTGCCTATGGAATTCTATTTCTGGGAGTAGCACTGAAAGCCTTGGTTCATACGGCCATTATTCCACACAGCACCGTGCTCTATTACAGCTTGCATATCGCCTTCCTGCTGGAGATGTTGCTGCTTACACTGGCACTGGGAGATCGTGTAAAAATACTAAAGGATAACCGTGATCGTGCCTTGCTCAGGTCCCTAAGACAAGCAGAGGATAATGCCCAGTTGAAAGAGAAAGTCAATCGCGAACTGGAACAAAGAGTAGTTGAAAGAACACAGGAATTGGCCAAAAAGAACCAACTATTACTGGAATACAATCAGCAGATCTTAGAAAAGGACGAGGAAATCAAGCGTATTAACTCCATTTTGGATAAGGACATCTGGAAACTCAAGTCTCAGATCAAAGAGAACCTACAGGCGAGAATCACCAATAAACGGATGAGCTATGAAGATTTCAACAAAATATTCCCAGATTCTACCGCTTGCCTCCGCTACTTGGAGCAAGTCAAATGGGACAATGGATTCTCATGCAAAGCTTGTGAGCATACTAAATTCTCGAAGAGCTCAAAGGTTTTTCACCGCCGATGCTCACGCTGTGGCCATATAGAATCAGCTACTGCCGGGACTATTTTCCATGGAATCAGACTCCCTATCGAGAAAGCATTTTACCTATCCTATACTGTCATTTCCGAGCATAGCAAACTCACGCTGGAAGAGCTTTCCCAGTTGCTGGATCTCAGAGTAAATGCCATCAGTAGCTTCCGGGTAAAGGTCAAATTACAACTTGAAATGAAGGGAATTCATCAGCCTGAGTGGGAGGACATCGTGCTGGAGAGATCGCATGAACTCAACTGATTTCAAGTATTTTTCATGCTTATTCAAATCCTGATAATAAAGCGTGAATGAATTTCAAAAAAGTACCTTAATTACTTAAATAGACGTTTTTTCAATGAAAACAAAGCAGGAATAGGCATCTAGAAACCGTTAGTTTTTAAACACTTTTTCATTCGATTTTGAAGTTATTTTTCCTTAAAAACTTCCCCTGGTGCTAGTTTCAATTACGACTAGAGCGCCTAACCTCCTCTAGCGATTAACTAAACCAAACCCAATACGCCAAATGGAAAAATTGCTACCTGAGCGGGGAAATACTTGGCAACTGAACAAGTATTTAATTTTAACCCTTCTCCTATTCTCATTCTTTACTGTCCATGATTCGTTTGGACAAAATGTTCCGGTCAGCGGCACTGTAGTCGATGACACTGGATTCCCACTTCCAGGAGTAAATGTGGTCATCAAAGGAACCACCAACGGAACCGTCACAGACCTTGATGGTAACTATTCTTTGGAAGTCCCAGAAGACGCAGTTTTGGTATTCACCTTCGTGGGATTTCAAACGGTAGAGGAGCCTGTAAATGGAAGGTCTACCATAAACGCAACACTTGGAGAAGATCTAGCTGATCTCGATGAATTTGTAGTTGTCGGATATGGTATTCAGCGTAAAAGCGATCTGACAGGTGCGATATCCAGTGTCAAATCTGAAGACATCAGTAGACTTCCTGTTTCCGATGTGACCCAATCCCTTCAAGGTAGAGTCTCTGGTGTTCAGATTACCCAAAATTCCGGTGCTCCAGGAGCGGGCTCTACAGTTAGGATTCGTGGTGTCGGCACATTGAACAATTCAAATCCTCTGTATGTAGTCGATGGGATGTTGCTAGACGATATCAATTTCCTGAACCCAAATGATGTGGAATCCATGGAGGTGTTGAAAGATGCCTCTGCCACGGCTATTTACGGATCGAGAGGTGCAAATGGGGTAATCATCGTCACTACCAAACAAGGTTCATTTGACACAGATACGCGAGTCACTGTGGATGCTTACACAGGTGTGCAGCAAGTAGCTAATAAAATCAACCTAGTAAACGCCCGTGAATTTGCGCAGCTAGCAAATGAACTCGAACAAAATGTAGGGAATCAGCCAATTTATAATGTAAATGATTACCAGGAAGGAACAGATTGGCAAGATTACATCTTCAGAAATGCTCCAATCAATAACATTAGCATTGGCGCAAATGGAGGTTCAGCGAAAACAAACTTCAACCTAAGTGCAAACTACTTCAATCAACAAGGTGTAGTCAAAGAATCAGAATACGAGCGATTAACCATACGGTTGAACAACCAGTACAAAATGAGCGAAGCAGTGACGTTTGGTCACAACCTTTCTTTCATCTATTACAATCAGCAAAATGAGCCTGGAGTAATTGGAAATGCGTATCGTGCCTATCCGATTTTCGATCCTACTCAGCCTGATGGAAGCTATACCAACACAGCTCCAGTAGGAAATCCCGCTGCACAGTTTGAGTACAACTCAAATAACCGCACCAACAACTACCGTGGAGTGGGTAACTTCTTCATGGATGTGAAATTCCTTAAGAACTTCACCTTCCGAAGTAATGTAGGTTTGGACCTAGCTTTTCAGGATTCTAAAAGCTTTACTCCTGTTTACTTTGTCTCTCCTACCCAGCAGAATCCCGAGAATTCTGTTAATGTTTCCAATATGAGAAATACAAATATTCTCTGGGAGAATACGCTGAACTACAGTAAAGAGTGGGAAGACCATCGAATTAACTTACTAGGCGGTATTACAACACAAGATTTCTATACAGAATCCCTAGGTGGAGGAAGAAGAAATCTTCCAGGTGAAGATCCCTCACTTTGGTATTTGAATGCCGGTGAACTGACCTCCCAAACAAATTCAAATACAGGAGAGTCCTGGGCTATGCTTTCCTACCTTTTCAGAGCAAATTATACGTTCAAAAACAAGTTTCTCTTTACAGGTACATTTAGAAGAGATGGATCTAGCCGATTTGGGGAAGAGAGAAGATATGGAAATTTCCCTTCCCTTGCACTTGGGTATAACATCATCGAAGAAGGATTTCTTCAAAACCAAAATTTTCTTTCCAATCTGAAAATACGCGGTAGCTGGGGAAAAATCGGTAACGACAAGATCTATGTATATGAAGGCCGTCCTGTAGTAAATGGAAATCAAAACGCCGTATTCGGTGAAAATGAAGAGCTGGTTTACGGTGCGACAATAACCAGACTTTCTAATCCATTTATTCAATGGGAAGAAACAGTTACCTCAAATATTGGTTTCGAGTTTGGCTTTTTTAATGAGAAACTGACAGGTGAGTTGGACTATTACACTAGGACCACTAACGACATCCTGGTAGCAGTTCCGATTCCATCTTATGTAGGTGCTTCCAACAATCCTGTAGTCAATGCAGCAAATGTGAAGAATTCAGGGATTGACCTTACGTTAAATTGGAGAGATCAAAAAGGTGACTTTTCCTACAATTTTGGAATCGTCGCTTCCACTGTAAATAACGAAGTATTGGATTTGGGAGATGGCAATGAGGCTATTTTCGGCGGAGCCGTAGGAATCTCAGGCTACCTAGGATCCAGAACGATCGTAGGTGAATCAATCGGTCATTACTATGGCTACAAGACAGCAGGAGTTTTCCAAAACGAAGCTGACCTTTCTTCCATTCCAAAGCGAGGACCAGAAGTAGCTGGTGACTTAATCTATGAAGACACCAATGGAGACGGAGTTGTGAACAACAATGACCGTGTAATTCTTGGAAGCCCTATTCCTGACCTGGTTTATGGTTTCAACTTCGGCTTTGACTACAAAGGCTTTGATCTACGTGCAGATTTCAACGGTACACTCGGAAACGAAATCTACAATGCGAAGAAGCAAACCCGCTTCAACACCTACAATTTTGAAACAACTTACCTGGACAGATGGACTGGTGAGGGAACCAGCAACTCTGAACCTAGAGTAACAAATGGCGGACACAACTACGAAGTCTCAGACAGATTTGTAGAAGACGGTTCTTTCTTGAGATTGAGAAACATCCAAGTTGGCTACAACTTCTCTGAGGTTGTTTTAAGTAAGGTAAAGCTTCAAAACTTCCGAGTTTACCTATCCGGTACAAATGTCTTGACATGGACAAAATACTCAGGATACACGCCAGAAATCGGCGGTGGAAATGTACTAGGAACTGGATATGACAGCGGTCTATACCCAGTAGCAAGAACGTTTAACGTAGGTGTTTCAGCCAGCTTCTAAACCCAAAAACAAATGAAAAATAAGATAAATCATAAAATAGGAGTGCTAGGTCTCGGCATTCTGATGAGTGTTGGGATAGTATCCTGCGAAGATTACTTGGAGAAAGCACCATTAGGTCAACTCACTTCCGAGAATTTCTTCAAAGATGCAACTCAGGCAACTCAAGCGGTAAATGCGATTTACTCGCACCTAAGAAGTTTCAATGTGCATGTATTTTCCTATATAGGTGTTACTGACATCGCTTCAGATGATGCAGACAAAGGTTCTGTTCCAGGCGATGCAGGATTCTTGCAGGACATCAATGACTTCACCTTTGACGCAAATAATTCTGCCGTCAACGGAATATGGTCAGGTTATTTTCAGGGCATTTTTAGGGCAAACCAAGTGATTTTGAATGTGCCAGAGATCGAAATGGACGAGGAACTTAAAACTCGCCTCGTGGGTGAAGCTAGGTTCCTAAGAGCCTATTTCTACTTCTTTTTAGTGAGAACTTATGGAGATCTGCCTTTGATCGAAACCCCGTTAAACCCTGATGAGTATCAACAATCACGTGTATCCAAAGAAACGATTTATGCATTCATAGAGGAAGATTTGGCATTTGCGGCAGCAAATCTGCCAGAGAAGTCTGAATATCCAGCATCCGAACTAGGTAGAGCTACAGCTGGAGCAGCCAAGTCATTTCTGGCTAAAGTGCACCTTTTTCAAAATGAATTTCAGGAAGCCTATGATATGGCTCAGGAAGTGATCGCCAGTGGTGAATATGAGCTTTATCCCGATTATGAAGGTATTTTCCGTAGAGAAGGTGAGCATTCTTCAGAAAGTATTTTCGAAGTGTCCACCGTTGCGCTAGAAGCTGGTGGAGGCGGATCTCAGTTTAACGAGGTGCAGGGAATCCGTGGCAATCCAAATAACGGCTGGGGCTTCAATGGACCATCGGATGATTTGATGGCTGCTTATGAAGAGAATGATCCAAGACTTGCAGCGACCATAATTAACGAAGGTGATACTTTGCCTTCAGGCGAGATTGTGATGCCAGATCCAAATATGGGTGCTAATGCCCGTTTTAGTAGAAAAGCTTGGTTGCCGGAAAGACCACCCTCTGGCTTTGGTAACAGTGGGGCAAATATCCGCTTATTCAGATATGCTGATTTGCTTTTGATCGCAGCAGAGGCGGCTAACGAAATCGGAAATCCTAGCCAAGCGCTTGAATATATAAATATGGTAAGAGAGCGTGCCCGTCAAGGCAATGAAGATATTTTGCCGGATGTGACTACTACCGATCAGGCAGATCTGAGAATGGCCATCTATCAAGAACGAAGAGTAGAACTTGCCATGGAACAACATAGATATTTTGATTTGGTGAGACAAGGAAGAGCTCAGGAAGTTTTTGCAGAACTGGGTATCACTTGGACTCCCGGCAAACATGAAGTTTATCCTGTTCCACAATCAGAAATAGACATCAGCGGAGGTTCTATCACCCAAAACCCGGGGTATTAATCCCCTCAGACTCCCGTTTACTTGCTGTGGCGGGAGTCTTCTTTATTTCTATATTCACCCAATTTTTAAGCTATGAAATACTACTCTCTCCAATTTATCGCGATAGCCGCACTCTCTTTTGCCTGCCAAAAAGCAGAAGAAAAAACCAGTACCATCCAGGCCACCCCCTATGACATCCATGTAGAACTTGCGTGGGAAAAGTCCCCTGAAGCAGATTCTTATGGGGTTTGGGTAAGTATGGATGATGATCACTATACCAGACGGGCTGTGCTAGAGGACACGATTTACTTGGATTTCGTGAATGATCTGGGGATGGAACTGGATCTGAACTACGAGGTCAGAGCTTATTCCGGTGAGGATTCTACCATTGTTGGAAGAGCAGCCACCAAAACTCATAAAATGACGGATGAAGAACTTCTGGATATGGTGGAGTTCTACACCTTCCGATACTTCTGGGATGGAGCTGAACCTAATTCCGGTCTCGCTCCAGAGCGAATTCACATTGACGGAGAATATCCTCAAAACGATGCCCACGTCGTAACAACGGGAGGTTCTGGAATGGGCATCTTCGGTCTGATCGCAGGGATGGAAAGAGGCTGGATCAGAAAAGAACAAGGTGTAGCTCGATTTGAAAAAATCGTGGCGTTTCTGGAAAAAGCCGACCGATTCAAGGGAGTTTGGCCGCACTGGATAAATGGACAAACAGGAAAAGTTCAGCCTTTCGGGCAAAAAGACAATGGAGGTGATTTGGTAGAGTCTGCCTTCCTGATGCAAAGCCTTATCGCCGTTCGGGAATATTTCAAAGATGGAGATGAAAGAGAAAAGGCTGTTGCCCAAAGAATAGATACACTTTGGAAAGAAATGGACTGGACTTGGTATACCCGAGACGGGCAGGATGTGTTGTATTGGCACTGGTCACCGGAGTATGCTTGGGACATGAACTTCCCTCTGGAAGGATACAACGAATGTCTTATCACCTATGTACTCGCAGCTTCCTCTCCTACTCACACGATTGATCCAGCGGCTTACCACAAGGGATGGGCAAGAAGCGGAGGAATCAAATCCGATAAGGAAGCTTTTGGCTATGAATTGATTTTAAAGCATAATGGAGCTGAAGAAAAGGGCGGACCCCTTTTCTGGGCCCATTATTCCTATTTGGGCTTAAATCCTATGGGATTGAAAGATAAATATGCAGACTATCAAAAGCTAAATACTAACCATACGCTTATCAACCGAGCGCACGTAGTTGAAAATCCAAATGGATTTGCCGGCTACGGAGAAGATCTCTGGGGACTGACTGCTTCCTACTCTATCAACGGCTATAATGCGCATTTTCCTAGAAATGATACAGGAGTAATTTCGCCAACTGCTGCGATATCTTCTATTCCTTACACTCCGGAAGAGTCCATGAAAGTGATCAAAAACCTCTATTACAATTATGGTAAAAAGGTGCTTGGAAGATATGGTTTCTATGATGCTATGAGTCCTGAGCATGATTATTATCCTGAGCGATACCTTGCGATCGATCAGGGCCCGATGGTCGCTATGATAGAAAACTATAGAACTGGACTAGGCTGGAAATTATTTATGGGAGCACCTGAAGTTCAGGAAGGATTGAAAAAGCTGGGCTTTGAAGGTCCAAACATTGCTAAATAGAAAAGTAGATATACTTTTACGATCAGTTAATCCCCCTATCCATAGTTGGCTAGGGGGATTACTTTTTACAGGCTCACTTCACTTTGATCGAAGATCACAATCCTGTAATTTCCGATCAAAATCCCCTATCATGACATCCTCCAATCTTCTGAAAGTAGCGCTAGCTCAAATTTCACCCGTTTGGCTAGACAAATTTGCCACACTTGAGAAAGTAAAAATTTCTATCAAAGAAGCTGCGGCTCAAGGTTGTGAGTTAGTTGTATTTGGAGAGGGGCTGGTACCTGGTTATCCTTTTTGGCTGTCAATTACCAATGGATCCGCTTGGGATGATAAAGTGCAAAAGGAAATTCATGCACATTATTTAAGAAATTCAGTTCAGATTGAAAAAGGAGATTTGCTGGAGATTCAAGAGCTAGCTAAAAGTTTGAAAATTGCCATTTACTTGGGAATTATCGAAAGACCCATAGATAGAGGTGGCCACAGTATCTATTGCTCGCTGGTGTATATTAACACTGATGGTGATATTAAATCCGTTCATCGCAAACTTCAACCTACCTACGAAGAACGGCTCACTTGGGCTCCTGGCGATGGAAATGGGCTACAAGTTCATACGTTAAAGGAATTTACTGTCGGAGGGCTCAATTGCTGGGAAAACTGGATGCCTTTGGCAAGAACGGCCTTGTATGGTTTGGGAGAAAATCTCCATATCGCAGTTTGGCCAGGAGCTGTCAGAAACACAGAAAATATTACCCGGTTGATTGCTCAGGAAAGTAGATCCTTCGTTATTTCTGTTTCCAGCCTGATGCGGAAAACTGACTTTCCAGCTGATACACCACACCTAGATTTGATTCTTGAAAACGCTCCCGAAATTTTAGCGGATGGCGGGTCCTGCATTGCAGGTCCAGATGGCAAATGGATCTTGGAGCCTGTGGCAAACAAAGAAGGACTTTTGATTGAGACCTTGGATTTTAATCGGGTTCTGGAAGAGCGCCAGAACTTTGATCCCGTTGGACATTACTCTAGACCTGATGTGCTTCAGTTGAGTGTGAATAGAGAGAGGCAGACGAGTGTGAAGTTTGTATAACCGCGGAGGACGCAGAGTTTTCCGCAGAGAACGCAATAGATCAAAAATTCAAATGTTAAAATTAAACAATCAAGACTATGAAGTTTGCCTATTAGACACTTGTATAATTAGTGACTTTTTGGAAAACCCAATAGTATTTCAAAATTTTTTAGCAATACAAATCAAGAGAAATTTTGTGATTGCAATTTCTATCTCAACAATATTAGAATTAAAAATACTTACTGAAAGATATGAATGGTTTAAAAATGAATTCACGAAACTACCTACCTTTTTAATTAAACCAGCCAATTTATTGTTAACGGATGAAGTCAATTCCTATCCGAATTTTAACAAAGAAAAATTCTTGTTCTACTTCCTTTTTAACAACCGCCACCTTCTAGATCACCTAGACAATGCGAAAGGATTTCAAGATGCTGTTAAATACATAGAAAGCGAAAAAGAAAATACTTTGCATTCAATCTTAAATCTTAAGCAAAATTTTCCTCCAAATTCAAATGGTAAATACTCCAATTCTAATATCATTGAGTTTATCGAAAGAGTAATAATCCAGCAACTAGTCTCTTTTAATCCTAAATGGGCAAAAAGAAATATTGAAATAAAAACTTTCGACTTTTCGAAATTTCAATCACTACATTCTCAATTGCTAATTACCTTTTGGAAATTTTATCTATTGATAGATAGGAGACCAAAAAAATCGGATGTTTTTGATATTTCTATAGTATCTGCACTGCCATACGTTGACATCTTTATAACTGAAAAAAATTTGAAAAATGATATTGATCAAATAGGAAAAAAAGGGCTTCTATTTAGCGAATTACAAGCAATTACAATAAATCAAATTGATGAGATTATTAAATAGCAAAATCATATCGCTCAAATAATTCAAATTAACAAAAACCCTCTTCCCCTATTTTATAGCTTTTACTTTTACCAGCCCTTTTAAGTTATTCATCATTACTTCTTATTTGTGCCCTCCGCACAACCTTAGTGTCCTCCGCGGTTAAAAAACCTTTTAATTTCCACATACCGAGACATTTCCCTAGATGTGACGGGAATTGAATCTATTTTTGACGTATGAAATCGAGTATGACTAAAAAAGTCACACACTGGCAAGATCTAACCATGCGAGATTCCATCTGACCATAAAAAAGTAATTATTAACAGATGAATACCATGACTGTAGAAAGAACCATATCCATCCGGGGACTTTTTCGGATCAGCAGACCAATTAATCTGTTGATGGTGGGATTCGCACAGTTCATGACCGCTTATTTTTTGGTAGGCACTACCAATGCCGGCTTGCCTGTTCTTCAGGATTACAAACTGTACTTGATCATTTTCTCCACCTTATTGATCACTGCTGCTGGCTACATGATCAATGACTATTACGATGTCAAAATCGACTACGTCAATAGACCAAATGAGGTTGTAGTGGGGAAAGGAATCAAAAGAAGAGTCATTATTCTGCTTCACTCATTTCTAAATTTCACTGCGATTGGGCTGGGTTATCTCGTCAGTCCAAAAATTGCTTTCATCAATTTTGTAGCGGCATTTTTACTTTGGATTTACAGCAATCAGCTTAAAAGAGAACCTTTTATCGGTAATGTGACCGTTGCATTTCTCACTGGACTTTCTATTTATATCATTGCTATTCATTACCAGAAAGCTGAGTTACTGGTTCTGACCTATGCCATATTCGCTTTCTTCCTTAATCTCATTCGTGAGATTATTAAAGACATAGAAGATAGACAGGGAGATAGAAAACACGGATGCAGAACATTGCCAATTGTACTTGGCTTTCGCAAAACAAAAGCAGTTATTTTCTTGATTGCGGCAGTATTTATCTGTGCGATTTTGATTGTAATGTTCAAACTTGACCGACCCATTATTTTTGCCTATTTCGGTGGTCTGGGCATCTTTTTTATGTATTTCATGTACCGAATCTATGTGGCTGACCGCAAGGACCATTTTACTCAATTAAGTACTATTGCTAAGGTATTGATGCTGATTGGGACGCTGAGTATGAGCTTTTTGTAACATACTTCAATATTCGAAATTCAGCATTCGATATTCATTATTAAAATTAAATTCAGAATGATGAATGCTAAATAATGAATGATGAAGTTTGGATCCTCAACGGTACTTCACAGATTCATTTTAGCTATTCCAGCTCATGTTAGCTATTTTCACCCAAATTTTTCAATCATGCTAGACAGCAAATTATTGGTAATCAAGATCGGGTCGAATGTACTGACTCAGGAAAACGGACTTCCTGATTTAGATCGCATGGAAAAGCTTGTCGCCCAAATCCAAGCGCTAACCTCTCTCGGTAAGAAAGTCGTCTTGGTAAGTTCGGGCGCAGTGGCTTTTGGGAGACAAGCAATTCCTCTTCCCGAGAAACTCAACCCAGTTTTCAAAAAACAAATCTGGGCTTCCACCGGTCAAATTCGCCTGATCAATCAATACCAGAATTTCTTCGAAAAACATAAGCAGCCCGTTGCGCAGATCTTGGTGACCAAGGAGGATTTTCGGGATAGAAAGCATTTCTTGAACATGAAAAACTGTGTGCAAGCCTTGCTCTCACAGGGTATCTTGCCTATTATCAATGAAAATGACACGGTTACCATTACCGAGCTGATGTTCACCGATAACGATGAACTGGCTAGTCTCACCGCTGCGATGATCAATGCAGACACCATGATGCTGCTTACGAATGTGGATGGGATTTTCACTGGAAACCCTTCAGATCCCGATTCTCAACTCATAGAAAAAGTAGCTTCTAAAATGCCTGAAGTTTCTAACTATATCTCAGCTTCCAAGTCATCTTTTGGCCGGGGTGGAATGCTTACCAAGTATGCCATGGCCAAGAAATCTGCAGATCTGGGCATTCAGGTTATAATCGCTAATGGCAAGCGGGAGAATGTATTGGGAGAATTTGCTGACAAAAGCTTGCGATGTACTTGGTTTGAACCTCAAAAAGCAAAACATGGTGCAAAGAAATGGCTGGCCCATGGAGAGCACTATTATGTTGGTGAGATTACCATCAATGAAGGAGCAAAATCCTCACTCACAGCAGAGGTGATCAGAAGTCTCCTGCCAATTGGAATTATTAAACTGGAAGGAGAGTTTTCCAAAGGAGACATCTTATTAATTCGCGATGAAACAGGTCACAAAATAGGCTTGGGGCGCGCAGAATATTCTTCCAAAGTCGCCAATGAACGCATTGGCCAAAAGAATCACAAAGCACTAATACATTACGATTACCTCTATATTTTCGATCATGACTGAGTACCAACATATATTTGAAGGAGTAAAAAAAGGTTCTAGAAAACTGACTGGCCTCAGCAATGAGAAGGTTAACCAAGTTTTACACAACCTGGCAATTTTGGCTGTGGAAAACACTTACTTTCTTCTGGAGGAAAACCAAAAGGATCTGGATCTCATGGATCGGGACAACCCTATGTATGATAGATTGTTGCTTTCTGAAGAGCGAATTCAAAATATAGCTGGGGAGATCATTCAGGTGAGTGCCCTACCAAGTCCTTTACACCATATCTTGGAAAGTAAAACCCTTGAAAATGGACTTTCGCTTGAGAAAACAACCGTTCCGCTTGGTGTGGTTGGGATCATATATGAAGCCAGGCCAAATGTAACTTTTGATGTATTTACGCTAGCCTTAAAATCAGGAAATGGTTTGGTACTGAAAGGTGGTTCTGACGCTGATCACTCCAACCGGGCAATCATGAGTTTGATTCATCAGGTCTTGGAAAATAATGAATTGCCGAAGGAGGCCTTTCAACTTTTACCTGCTGATCGAGCTGCCACAAAAGCGCTTTTGGAAGCTGTTGGTTTTGTGGATGTGATCATTCCACGAGGATCTCAGGGCTTGATCAATTTCGTCAGAGATAATGCAAAAGTGCCTGTGATCGAAACAGGAGCTGGAATCGTGCATACCTATGTGGATGAATCTGCTGATTTAGAAAAAGCGAAAGAAATCGCATTCAACTCCAAAACCCGAAGACCGAGCGTTTGTAATTCTCTGGATTGTCTAATAATTCATGAAGCACACTTGTCCGTTTTAAATGATTTGATTCAGCCGATGTTGGAAAGCAAGGTTCAGGTTTTTGCTGATGAAAAGGCTTATGCAGCTCTGGATTCCCACGAATTGATTTCAAAAGCTACTGAGTCTCACTTTGGAACAGAATTCTTAGGGCTGAAATTAGCCATCAAAACTGTGGCAAATCTGGATGAAGCCTTAGATCATATTGCTATCTATTCTTCAAAGCATTCTGAAGCTATAGTTGCTGAAAACCAGGAGACTCTTGATCGCTTTTTACTGGAAGTGGATGCAGCGGCAGTTTATGCAAATGCCTCCACAGCTTTCACTGATGGAGCTCAATTTGGTTTGGGTGCAGAAATCGGCATAAGTACCCAAAAGCTCCACGCCCGTGGACCTATGGCGCTGAAAGAGCTTTGTAGCTATAAGTGGATCGTGAGAGGAAATGGACAGGTCAGAAAGTAGTTCGCAGTTTTCAGTGGTCAGTTTTGAGTTTATAGCCCTTCCCTTTTCTTTATGGAAAGATTGAAAAATTGGCCGGAAATGACCTTTGAGGTGTAATCCCAAACGCCAGAGGGTTTGGGATCTCCTCGAAGGTCTTCTACTCGAAAACCTTCGAGGTTAGAAAAAAACCTCAAAGGTTACCCTGCGCTACAGTAGATTTCCCTTAATTTCGCATCAACCCATCAAAATCAAATATTCCCTTGAAACGTCTCGCAATCTTAGCTTCAGGATCTGGTAGTAATGCTGAAAAAATCATGGAGCATTTCCAGAATTCAAAAATTGCAGAAATAGCACTGGTTGCTTCAAATAAGTCAGATGCTTTTGTGTTGGAGCGGGCAAAGAAATTCGACGTTCCTACTTTTACTTTTTCCAGAAAAGAAATGGATGCTGGTGTTTTGCTTGAGAAATTACAGGAAGAAAATATTGATTGGGTGATTCTGGCAGGCTTTTTACTGAAAATCCCGGTTGAGTTAACCAGAGCTTTCCCTGATCGAATGGTGAACATTCATCCAGCTCTTTTGCCAAAATACGGCGGAAAAGGCATGTATGGAAGTTTTGTCCACGAAGCTGTAAAAGCTGCTGGAGATACAGAAACAGGCATCACCATTCATCTTGTCAATGAAAACTACGACGAGGGAAGAATCGTGTTTCAGGCTTCTACCCCACTCACTTCAGAGGACACACCAGATTCCATCGCCGAAAAAGTGCATGCATTGGAGCATAAGCACTTCCCTGAGGTGATTGAAGGGTTATTGTGACATATAACAACTTATAAACACATCAAAATCATTAACAAGTGAAGTGAGGTATTAAAGCGAAAATCAAATTTATATTTTCACCTATCACCTGACCTGCATCCACTTTTTACTTTCCCGATCCACAAACGTGATCGGCACAAACTTATCCGTAGGAGCACCGATAAAATAAACGGTCCAGTTTGGATCATGTTTGGTGAGCATTTCGGAGATACAATCTGCTCTGTGAGCAGTAGGATTCAGACAATCATCCCAGTAAAACAATTCTACTTTGTAGTGAAGTGACTTTACCTCATTGTTGATGATTACCTGAATATCAATATTCTGTTTTCCAGGTAGATTCGGGATTGGAATGGCGATGTGACTCATGTGTTTGTGTGTTTTGGGTAAGGATTAATTCATGAATTGGAGATAAAGTGGTAGAAAGTTGTAATGTTGAAAGGTTGAAAATCTCCACTGGGCATCTTGACTCTTGGTTCTAGATTTTTCAAACTTCCAACCTCAATAGACAAATCCCTTCCACTTCCATGCCATCTAGAAAGCATTAATATGGCTCTATTTGGCATTAAGCCACTATATTTAAGCGTAAACACCGAACAATTTTGTCCGCATTTGGGAAAAGTATTTTAAGCACTAGTATATTGTTATTTCATGATCAACTCGAAACAATTATGAGCAGCACCAGTCACCACGATGAGAAAATTGCGAAAATGACTTTCTCTTCGGTCTACCCACATTATGTCACCAAAGTGGAGCGAAAAGGAAGGACCAAAGCCGAATTGCATGAGGTCATAACTTGGCTAACTGGTTTTGATGAACAAGGCATTCAAAACCAAATCGAAGTAAAGTCAACTTTTGAGCAATTCTTTGCGGAAGCAAAACTCAACCCTAATGCCAGCCTAATCACTGGCTCCATCTGTGGCTATAAAGTTCAGGAAATCGAAAATACGCTTACTCAGAAAGTACGCTACCTTGACAAGATCGTAGATGAATTGGCGAAGGGGAGAAAAATGGAAAAGATACTGAGGAAAGCTTAAAATGAAATCTTCACCTTGGTTTGTATCTTCACAAACCGAAGTAATCCTAGGAAAGTTTGCCATTCGTGATGACACGAACGGCGGCTTGAAAGTTAAGCTGCAAGTTTCTATGGTAGCAAAGTCTTAACTCTAATCCTTGGTTTTTAACATCTTGATTCTCGACTCGTGGCTCCACTATCTTGATACATATGTCTAGATACTTGATACTCCAAGCTCACTCACTCTTCAAACTCTTCACTGGATTCATCAAGGCTGCTTTGAACGCCTGGGAACTCACAGTTGCTAAGGCTATTAGTATCGCTACCAAACCTGAAACTGCAAATACCCACCACTCAATATCGATTCTATAGGCAAAATCCTGAATCCACTGATTCACTACATACCAGGAAACCGGAACAGCAAGGACGATAGCAACCAATACCAGTTTGATAAAG
>TARA_R110002020_G_scaffold187400_3_pt1 | contig 17372 bp, 18 predicted proteins | sample TARA_R110002020 | Tara Oceans TARA_R110002020 (sample SAMEA4396489) | marine metagenome | biome: Westerlies Biome; feature: [MES] marine water layer (ENVO:01000295) within the mesopelagic zone...; material: water (ENVO:00002006), including particulate matter (ENVO:01000060) such... | reverse complement strand
GTAAAATGGCAACCAGCTATGACACTTTATACCAGCAGCAATATAATATGCTTGTTGATCACCCCAGTAATAAAATACTTCTCCACCATCATTTTCTTTATAAAATTTCTTCGTTGTTAGTAGGTCAAATCTTTCTCTTGAAAGCATCGTATCAATAAGCTTGTTTGCAAAGTCACTTACTTTTAAGTTAAATGCTCCAAAGCAATGTGTATTACCAGAGTCAATTGCATAGGTAAAATTTTTATCATATGGAAGCTCTTTATCCATATCACAAATAAACACATCTGCATCATGATGCCTAATAACATCCCCTTCTTTAAGATCTCCGTTATCAATAAAATTTTTAAATAACTGCCATCTAGCAAAGTGGTTGTTATTTTTTACTTCAAATTCAGGCATAGAAGGTATAGAGAATAAATGCGGTATTTTAAATACTTCTTCATCAGCCTCTATATATTCAAAATTATGCTTTAAACAATAATCTTTATTTCGTTTAGAATTATGCTTTTTAAAGAGCTGATATCTCTCCATGTCCTCTTCACTGTTATAGTCGCTGCTATAATTTACAAATGTTACAAAATATTTTTTCATTGATAATGGTGTAAGTTATTTAATGTAGTAAAATTTTCGTTCAACTCAACAATATAATGACTTAATAGGTAGAGTTTGCATTAACTGGGTGAGTCGACTTTCTTTATTAACTGTTAAAAACGTAGCATCATTATTAGACACTATGTCTTTCCAGTTATTAAATGATAAATCTAAAGTACCATTATCTGATACGTGACCATTCCAATCTACTTCCTCCTCATATATTTTTGAATCACAATATATTTTACCATCAGTATGTTGCAAGTCTACTCCAGCTAAGACTATTTCATTACAACCGGTTATATAAGCTAGATGAGTAGCACACTGTACGCTATCTACACCTACGATAAACTTATCTTTTTTATTAAAATCAAACATGTTTGATCCATCTCTTTCAAAAAAGTATATTTTATCTTTTAATTGATCGTGTATATCTTTTATTTTTTGTGCATTATAAAAATCTCCCCATGTAGCGATTTTGGTTGATATATTAACACCGTATTCAAAAAAATTATTTTTTGGAACTGCATGATCAGTCATGCAGAAATAATCGCATTTTGACATAGCTGTGACTGATTGATTGCATGCAAAAATAATATTGTTATCAGATACCTTATCAAAATCTATATCGTTTAACGAAGGAGCGCTTCCACATACTATAGCGCGTTTTCCTTTATGTATGTCTTCAACTTCTGATGGGTGATTAGGGTGTTCGAACATTTTTTATTACCATTTTTCTGCGTGATTTTTTCCAAATAACATCCCGTTAGCATCACAATTAGAACAAGGAGATAAACATCGCTTACCACTTTTTAATTTGTCTCTAAAGTCCTTTAGACGTTTATCACGCCAAATGTCAAAGATAGGTTTTTCAGACACGTTACCAAATTTTACTGTTCTATTATACATATCTTGACAACATAATAAAACATCACCGTTCCAGTCTATATACATAGCATAATGTGGATAGTAGCACGGTCTTGTTGCAGCTTTTTTAAGTTCTTTTTGAGCGCCAGTACGATTTGTATAAATTAAACCAAAATCTTCATCTTCACTGTACCATCGATCACGTAGTGTATACTTAGATTTATCAATATTACACTCTTCAAACATATTATTAAAATAATCTATTTGCTCAGGCCCATCATACATACTTACAACAAGTTGAGAAATGCCGATAGAGTATAAATCTTTAATAAGTGCCGGTTTTAATCGATCTCCATTTGTTACAATTTCAATGCTTATTTGTCTATCACAAAAACACTTAACTATTTCAAGAAGATTTCTCGTTAAAAGCGGCTCACCGGTCCCACTAACGTTAATTGTCCCTGAAAAATTTAACTCGTCTAATTGTAGTGCAATTGCAGCTGCAAGACCTGGATCCATATGAAGATTTTGATTAGGATAATCACCGCTACGCGGGCAAAATGGACATGTACGATTGCAGAGTTCGTTAAGATTTAATTCTACCCAGCTAAACAATGGTACATCACGTACCATTTGTACATGATCTATAGAGGTTCGTTTTCTATCTATATTTCTCTTTACACTATGTGTAATTAGTTTTGTAGAAAAATCTCTAGGGAGCCATTTACGTGTTTCATCGTCAGCTACCCCAGACGGCTTATAGAAAAACCCACTATGTTCACACTCGTTGTCCATTTGTTTCGCGATCTATATCATTATGATCAAACTCAGCCCAATATAATTCAAAAGCTACACCATCTTTTATGCCTTCAAATTGATGATACAACCCAGGTTTAACTTGCATAAAGTCACCCGGGTTTAAAATAGTTTCATCTACAAGATCATAGTCATCATGCCATACACGAACAACCATCTGACCACTTTCAATAAAAAACCCATTCCATTTAAATTGATGTTTATGTTTTGAGCATTGTACTTTAGCTTTGTACAGAATACGGTGAAATTCTAATACACCGTTACTATGTATTAATTCTGTTTGACCCCAAATTTTACCAGCTTTCATAAATTTATTTCTTGTAAGATTATATCTCTTACTTTATCATTTTGTGTTACACTAAAAATTAAATTATTATTATCAACTACGCTCGTTATAATTTTTTTAGCATATAAATTATTATAAGCTTGCTTTATTTTTTTGCTATCATCTGAATAGAGCCTCAAGTTAAATCCCTTTGAATCATAAGTAGTAAATGTTTTATTACTTGCTAGTTTTTTTAACCACTGCTGTTTTTTATTAATAATATTTTCTTTTAAGCGTTTAAGATATTCTTGATGAAGTATTAAAAATTCTAAAGCTTTACAAGAAAAATAATCCAATTCATATGATAATCTTGTTGTTTCAAGTTTTGTTTTAAGCTTATTATTTGTTGCTAACCAACCTGTCTTTATTCCCGGAAATCCAATTTTTGAAAAGCTTGAAGATATAATTAAATTATTGTATTTTTTAAGATTAGGTAAAAAGCTTTTATATTCCCACCCCGCGTATATTTCATCTAAAAATACTATTACATTATGTTTACGACTGTGTTTAAGTATGGTGTGTAATTCTTCATGTGTAAAGCAATTTGGTAAGTGCATTTTTGGATTATCTAAAAACAACACTTTAATGTCAGGGAGTATTTTTATAATATCTTGTATATTAATATTGTAATTTGGAGAGCTGCCCTTTACATTGATAATATGTGCTCCGTATACCTTCGCATATACATTATACATTGCAAAGGTAGGGGTTAATAAACCTACATTACAGTTTTGTAAGTTTAAAGTTTCAAATACTTGTTTTATCGCGCCTTCAACACCCCTTGTTATTAGTAAACAATCTTCTTGTACATTAAGATACTCACTTAAAGCTTTGTATGATGTTGACATGTCCGGGTATTGAAAGAGTCCATCACCTGAACACGTTTGTAGTAAATTATTGTATATATAATTTGGATGTTTATCCATTATCATATTTCTATTAAGGTAGATATAATCTGCCTTAAAGTGTTTTCTTAATCTATCGATATTATGTATCATTGTTTTTAATAATATCTTTAAAGTAATTAATTTTAAGCATGTCGTGCTTTTTATCTAACTCAGTTATAAGTGATAATTTCGTTTTTAAAAATTTAGTAGTAACATCATTCCAATCATTAATAAAAAGGATTGGTAAATCTTTAAATTGTTCAAAAGCGTGGTGATATTTAACGATTGGAATACATTTAAGATAGAGACATTCCCATATTCTATGACAATCAATACCATTACCAGGTGGAGATATACAAAAGACCGATCGTGAAATAAAATTTAAATAATCTTCTTGTGACTTACATGGTGACATTTTAATGCCATTTTTAGTAGTAATTTCATCTACCTTCGATCTTTCTTCTGTATTTGTATCAATAGAGAAATTTTTATAAACTAAAATATCTTTAAAAGAATTTTCAGATAATTTACTTAATAGCTTTGTATCTCCATGATCGTATTTTTTTCTAGCAATTCCTATAGGTAGAGTTATTGCGTTATCACCTATATGGTTATTTTGACCATACCAATTTTTAATTTTTTTACTATATGGTAAATGTTTTTTATCTATACCTATATCTGAATTATGGGAAATAAGATCAAAATTAAAATTAATTTTATCAACATGTTCTAAGAATATGTCTATATCATGACCATATACGTATATTACACTCGGTTGTTGCTCATTAATTTCATTTATATATTTGAGTGTAAGTTTAGTTTTTGTTGTTTGTAACTTAGGTCGACCATGGTCACCGGTTATAAAGTTATCCACATCAAATACATAATCACCTAATTGTTTTATATTATCCCCGGTTATTATTTCATCTTCCTCCCACTTATATTTTAAATGATCTTGGCAAAATGTCTTTATGTTAAAATATGACATAGAAATATCTGTTACAGTACTCGCACAATCTTTAACATACTCTCTATCATGTATAAACCATTTATGTTCTTCATAAGGCCACCAGTTATTCATTTTTAGATTTAACGCTACAACTGACATAGCTACCTGATCATGACGATGACCATGAACTCTGTTATCAATAGAAGCAATGTTATTTTCATTTGTATATGGGCCTGGAAATGTTATGCCGTCATTAGATAGCTCTATAACTTCGTTTAAAAAGTCTCTACTGTTTTTAAAATTTAAATTAAGGCCAAATTGTGTACCTTGTAGACATGGAACATTAAAGGATTGCTCTCTTGTTATATTAAGTGTATCAAGAGCTTGATCGTGACAATAATCACCTACCGAATGGTGATTTTTTATAAAAAAATACCCCTGCTTTTCTAATTTATCAAATATATCTTCTAAATTATTTTTAATAATTACTGATGAATCAGCCCAAAATATTATATCGTACCCGTATTTTCGACATTCTTCAATGCAGTAAAATTTAAAAGCGAATGGTGACTCTTCATGTGTAGGACACCCTTCCGGGTATTCAGTAAATGCAAAAAAAGGTATACCGAGTGTTTTCTTTACATTTTTTTCTAGACGTTCTAGTCCCTTTTTAAAATTATGTCCCTTACCGAAACTTACTATACATTTTCTTAACATTTTAAACCCAACCTCTCTCCCCGTATTCATTATCAACTTCCATTCCCGGATGCCATTCTTCAAGCTGATTTTTAGGCTTACCATCCGGGGATTCTAATATAGCTGCCATACTATTATTATGTGTTTTTGAAAAACCTACTGTTGGGATTGCTGATTCTAAAACCGTAATACCATTTTTGTATAAAAATTGTTTATAGTAATTATTTGGTTTTAGGTCAGTATGTAGCCCTTTATCTGCTAGTTCTAAAATTCGATTATGAAATTCTATATTTACCGCTGTTAAATATTTGTATGCACCTGTATCAATGAGTTGATCTAATACCGGATACTCAGCACCTTCTATATCCATTTTCATAAAAATATTATCATCACGGTGAAAGTTATTTTTTAAAAACTCAGAAAAATTTAACGTCTCTACTTTAACTTTTTCCCACGACTCAACATTCGCGTCTACATTATGGGTATGCATAATATTACTAGCTTGTTGCTTAGACGGTAAAGAACCTATTGTGGTATGAGCTACATTAAACGTTTTAGTTGTATTTTCTGTCCAAATAGCTTTATTATAAACTTTAGCTACCGAACCATATTTATTTTCAAGAAATTTATAAGCACCTGGAATAGGCTCGAACATATATACTTCTGCATTTAGAGGTACATACGATTGCTGTCGTATAAATACTGCTCCGGAACCGATATGGTCATTATAATAAGCTCGAAAATATTGTCGCCGGATTCTTTCGTATCCTTGCCCTATATTTGACCCTAAATCTAGAAATATATCTCTCATTTTATATACTAATAAGATATAAATTTATCTAGATTTTTTCCATGTACGTGAAGATTGCTTAATTTAAATTCACCGTGCTTATTTTTTACAAAAGGTGCCTTAACATCAGTATTAAACCAACAAGATAATTTATCAGATTTTAATTGCTTACCTATAAAGTGTTTTTCATCAATAAATGGTTCTCCTGTACCTCCTGCTTGTGATGAAAGTCCAGATATATACTGACCATACGAAATAGGATCAAAGATAAGATCTGTATCAGAATTAGGAATTGAAGAAAAGACATGATAGTCAATAGGTCGTTTTTTACAAATTAACCATATTATACCCATTTCATTTGGATGTTTACCGTTTAAATCTAATAGACCGTTTAACTCTTCTTCTGTGTATCTAAATATAGACTTAAAATCCCCAGCAATTTCTACTAAATCATTAGGTGTTCTAAAATATGTCATTGCGCAAATAAGCTCATTTTCTAGAGCTTGTGTAATAGCAATATTTTTATCACCCGGAATACACTTAATAACGTCTTGTAAATTTTCATAAATTAAAACATCGTTATCAAATGTAAATATATTTTTTAGATCAAGCTTTCTTGCTAATTCTTCAATATATAAAAACCTAACCGCACTAGAAAAAAAGAGTTCCTTGTGTTCCTTTACAAGGTTATCTTGAAAATACCGAACATCTTCTTGCTGTAGTAGAGGTGTTGTTAAAAATTGATTTATATGATATACATTAACACCTTCAGCTCCTTTAACATCTTTATCTGATATTAAATGAATATTGGTTTCTGGAGAATGGTGTTTTATTTGTGCAATACAGTTTTTTAAATATTTTGGAAAATCATATAGACTAAATAAAATTACGTTTGTTTCCATAGCTTTTATGAAATATATTTAACACTTGTACCGTTAAAATCAAAAAATAAATCTGGATCATCCGGAAGTGGGTTTTTTGGCCACATTGCTTTATCGTTTGTTGTAGTATAAGGGAAAATAATTTTTTTATGGTGACCTAAAAACGCTGCCCACCAAGAAAAAGAAGATTGTGATAGTGCTATATTACTACTATACAAAAGTGTCTTAAAATCATCGATAGCTCGTCTATCTGCGTTTACGTCAAATTGAGATAATGGTCCAGACGTTACTAATTCACAACCGTCCTCTACTAGCCTAATAACTGTTTCGTTAACAGGATCATCAGTAACAATTTTTATTTTAGTAAATTCTGAATCTTGTATTAATTTTTTGTAGAACTCATAGCCTAAAAACCACCCTAGCGTATTATAGTCCGTACCTCTAATATGTAATACTAGGGAATCTTCATTAATAGGTTCAAGCTCTTTAATGCCAAAAGTTTTCCTTAAAAGGTCTTGGTGATCTATATAATATTCAGATTTTTGAACCCAAGAATCAATAACAATATCACCATCAAAGTCTTTTGCAGTATCAAAGTCAAAATATTGCTCACCCATTTCTCTAGAGTAAAAAGCATTTTTTGAAAGTCTACACATACCTTCTGGAAGCCCAGTAAGCGACTCTTCATCCGGAATTTTTGGAGGAATACCAAAGTTAGGTAGCCCTTCAACGCAATATAATTCACAATTGTATTTTTTTGCTAATAAAACTCCAAAAGCATATTGAAACATTCTATTACCTAATCTATTATACGGATCATATTTAATTATTATTCTCATGATATTTTTAAATCAAACCCTCTCTTCGCTTCAACGAACGGAAAGTTACATTTTGTAAGCATTGAATGAAGAGGAGCTTTATAGTTTTTATTTTTAAAGCTTGCTTTTAAGTTAATAAAACTCTGTACTACATCTCTATCTAAAAACGGGTACCTAGTTTCTATACCGACACTACCGGCAATACATTCTTCTTTGTTTAGATAACTCCAATTAGCACCATAATAAAAATTACCCCATGGAAAAACATCTGATAAATCATCAGGCCATATATATGGATTAGGTGTATTAAAGCCATATGTTTGTATATTGCTCATAACTTCATCTGCTCCTTGACCAGATAGTTGTACTTTAACACCATGTTTTTCTCTACATTCTTTAAGAAGATGTAAAAGACCTGTACCGCCTTTATCTTCAAAACCTTCGTGGGTTTTATTGTAGGGAGACGGTCCATAAAAAAATGGCTCGACAAATTCACGTTTAAAATTGTTAATATCAATATTTTCTTGAAGTGAAATACCATCTTTAAGAATTTTTTTCCTTATATGTTGTACTCTTTCTTCAATTATACCTGGTGCCTCATTACCGGTAAAAGAATAAGTCATAAAGTCGGTTATATTAAGCTCTTTTAACCCGCAAACTATGCCACCGCTATCGTGACCACTGCTAACCGGTACAAGAAAATTATCCTTAACGCCAATTGTTCTCTTTTTAAGGGCCTTATAGAAGCACTCTTCCCATACTTCATATGTGTCAACATCTTGATCAAGGTTCCATTCATATGTCTGTCTTGTTTGACCTTTAAATGTTTTTAAATCAATAATATAAAATGAATTAGGCTCTGCTCGTAGTATTTTATTAAACCCTAGTGATGTTATGGCAGATTTATACGATGATATACAAATATCATTACCGGACTTACCGATAAAAAGAGGTTTCGTTAAAAACAAATCCCCGCCAAATATTAATTTATTACTATTAAAGTCTAGTAAAACTATAGCAAACTCCCCATCCAGGTGTTTTAAAAAATTATCACCGTATTCTTCATAGGCATCTAAAATATAATAACCATCGCTTTTATATTCCTTTGTCTCGTTTTGAATATTGTAAATTTCCCCATTATATATTAAATGTACATTGTTTTTAGAGAGAGGTTGCGGTGTAAAATCACCAGTAATAGACAGAAGATTATGAATTAACGTCCAATTATCTATTTCAGATATTGTAGTTTTATCAGGCCCCCTTCGTTGCAAATAGAAATTAGTTTCTTTTACATTAGACACCTTTTTATTTGTCATTAATATACTACACATAATCTACTATTATTTTGTATACATTATAGTTACATATTTTATTCCAGTAATCAATATGTAAAGATTTACTCTGTTCAATATAATCATTAGGATTTAAATCACACACTTCTTCCACACTGTTTAATCTGATTATATATTTTTCGAATCCATTAGGTACTTTTACGTCGTTAAAAACAATTGGTATACTTCCAACTGCCATCGATTCATATAATCTTATTGTAGACGGACCGGTTCCTTGTGGGCAAAGACTAAGTTTACTATTTAGTAAATATTCTTTAAACTTATTTGAATACTTTCCTCTGTCATTAGATGGTTTTTCATAAAACCAATTACCAGTATCTCTTATGATAATATCTTTATCGTTATTTAACTCAAATAATTCTTTACGTATAGTATGAGTTGATGAACTACCAATGAAACTAGTTTTATATTTTCGTTTATTATAATTTATAGTATCATCCTTATTAAAAAAGCTGTTATAATGTGGTATACATACCCTCTTGTCTGAAAAAACTGCATGTGGAGTGAAAACCACATTGTTATAAAAATTTAATTTATTAACTAAGATGTGCTGACATACAAATTTCTTTACTCCAGCATATTTTGCCTCAATATCATCAATTACTTTTTGCGCTACATGTATACCGTGTTTGTTAATAGTTTGTGCAATAGGTATATTTACGTAATTTAAATTATCTGGTAAATCAGATGAAATGTTGAACAGACTTTCTTGTATATTTTGCTCTGTTTTAACGGGATCAAAATATTTTTCTTTAGAAACAATGTCGTGATTAATTATTTTCATCCTTTAAAAAGTAGTTAGATATATAATCAGTAAATCCTGCAGGACTTAAATAGGTCTCATAAACGTATCGGCTGTACTTTTGCCGAATATGATAAGTTTCACCATCATGACTACTCCACCAGTTGTTAATATCGTCGTTTATTTTTTCTGGTGTTGTAACGATAAACTTGCCCCAGTTAACCTTATTCGAACACGGTAATGATATATCTGTATCTACTATAATAGGTATTTTACCGCATGATAACGTCTCATAAAGCCTATATGAAAAATTACCCGCCCCACGACAGCATAGCACCATATCACTGTTCTTTATATTTTCAATATATTCGTGTCGTAAGGTAGGGTTATGCGGCGACCCTCCCCAGAACGCCTTTCTGATAATAAAGTCTACATGTACCTTAGTATTCTGTTCTAATTGCTGAATACATTTTTCTCTAACTGGGTCTGTTATCGCTCCGCAAAAACTAACAACAGGTTTAGTACACTTATGTGTTGAGCCTGTAAACTTAAAATCAGCACTCCACGCTGGCATTGCAAATTCATTCTTCTTTTGCTTTGATTTATTAATTGAGGTCCTAAAAACATATACATTTTCAGGCAATTTATCACTAATAGGTTTACAGCTATCGTCGTTAAAAAATGCTAATATCGGTTTGTGCGTGTATTGTAAATATTCTACAATACCTTGATTAAACTTATCATGATAAACTATATAATCAGCATCATTAATTGACGTATATTCAATATTATGCTCTATTTTCTCTATCCAGGAATTATTACAAAAATCATTGCTTTTGTTTATTACCTTCTTGTTGTATAAAGGCAAAAATAAAAACTTTTCAGATTTAAATTCATTTAAATTTAGTTTATCTTTATCGTACCAAATTTTCATAGTTGGTTTTTATTAGATTAATTAACTTAATCTTTTCAGCAACTCCCTCAACATAATTTGAGTGGTGCATTTTAATTTTTTTAGGAGGTAAAATATTTGTAACACCATCCCATCTATGAGTACCGTCAGAGTTATTAAAAAAATTACCTATAGTATAATATTTTTCTTTATCAAGAAGCTTATAATCAACCATACCTTTAAAATGATTTAGAGCTACTTGATCATTTACCATTTGCGTAAAATTATTATAGACTTCTGTAAATAGGTTTTTATTTTTATCGTTGCCTCGAGCTATAAAAAACCCTGCACATAGTGAATTACAGTCTTCTTGGCATGCTATATCACTGTTGCCTAAAGCTGCCTTTAGATCGTCAATAAAAGGATTATAGAAAACAATATCTGTATCTGCAAAAATAAAATAATCGTTATTATTTTCTTCTATAGCTTGGAGTATAACTTGTAGTTTATATTTCATACTATCAAGCCAACCGGCTTCCATAAACTTACCCTCGTTAGTTGTTTGCTTGTGGTAAGCTGCGCGAATACAAACCTCATCTTTATGATAAATTTCTCTCAGTGACGACTTAAAGTAGTCTTCATACAATTCTTTATGTGAATCGCTGTAATGTGTATAAATGTTCACGATATCTTTGATTTAATGATATCAGCTTCCTTTAAAATTACTGGCATTAGTTTCTCTTGAAACAAGTTATTGTTATCCCATACACCTTCTCGTTCTTTTTCCATATCAATAGATGTTTGATCTTTATTACCATATTCTGAAAAGTGTAAATGTCTTATTACAATATCATGAAAATATATTTTACGATTTAAAATTTCAAATAATTTATCTAAGTATGTATCGTGAAATGTATTAGGTTCCTCTTCTTCTACATAACGACCAATTGTTTCAACATACTCACGATGTATAAAAGAATTTACTGCTAATGGCGGAACGTTGGCGTATTTATTACCCGGTCCTCTCATTCCATCGTTACAGTGAATGAGATAAAAATTATCTTGCTTATTAGAAAATTCTTTAATTATTTTTTCGTCCCAATTAGGCGTTTCAAATTTCATATCATCACCCACCATGGCAATAATATCATTAGTTGTTTTCTTCGCCATGACATTCCACAACTCAGACAGTCCTTTTTCTTTGAATAATCCGGCAGGATACTCAACTAACTGTATAAAGTTAAAATTTTGTGCAATTTTTAGGTAAATATCGCGCTTTGGATCATCGTTATCAACACCTAAAACTAAATTAATGTTATTAATGTTTTTAGCAGTTGTTGCTATACTACATATAAAGGTTAACACCTTGTTAATTCTTTCCCTACTCGGACAAAACAGATCTATTTTCATTTTTAATTTTTTTAAGCTTATTAATTATTTGCTCTACAGATGTATCAGCTACTTGAACTGGATATACTCCATGTTTTTCTAAAAATCTAACAGAAGATTTCTGTATATTAGATTGCCAATCTGATCTCGGTCTAATTGCTGAGTTATGTTCTGAACACGCCTGCTCTTCAACATAATCTAAACTATTTTCAATATCAGCCCACCACCAATATGGTGTACTATAATTGGCTTTCGCTAATTCATATGAATGGTCGACATGTTCGAAGGCATTAGTGTAAGATTCATCGTATAAGCCTATCTCGTCAAGGCATTGTTTTGTATAAAAACAAACAGCACCTACACAATGTTGATTTAAAGCAATTTTAACGGTGCCGTAATCAATAACCTTACGCGGTACGGGCTTACCTCCGCTTTTTCCTGCTTTATTTGCTGGACCATGATAAGCAAACATAAAATGATGTATACCTGTTTCCTTATATGCATTAATATATTGTTCAAAAAGATTATCTTTAAATAACATATCATCTTCTACGAGAATAATATATTTACATCCTTTTTCTAATAGATATTCAATTGCTTTATTCTTTGCCTTACCAACACCTTCACCTCCTTTTGTTTTTATAACAGGAGCTCTAGCATCAAACACTGGTCCCTTACCGTCATTAACAACGACAATATGATTATACCATTCTGGTTTAATGGACTTTCTACATTTTTTAAAGAACTCTGGTCTATTACATGTAATAATACCTACTCCTATACCTGATTCAATCATAACGTCACCGGTGGGTACCCACCATCGGGTAATCCAAACCTCTTCTTAAGTTCTTTTTCTTTTTCTTCGGCTTTATGAGCAGCTTGTTGTTGTTTAACAAGTTCCTCTAATTCATTTAAGTTTTTTGGACTAAAAATTGATTCTTCATCACCATACATACTACCTTCTGGTGTTATATACTCACCTATTAAGTCGATTCGCTCTTGACCTTTATCAGGAAGAAGAATTATACCTGGAGAGTCACCTTTTGGAAAAAATATATCAGCTTCTGGATGCTCTGTATACTGTCTGTAGAGGGAATAAAAAATATTATCAACCTCAGTAATAAAGGTTTTATCTGTATCACGAAAGCCATCGTCTTTAACTACTTGATTAGGGTCAAACCGACATAAAAATATAATATCAAGTGATCTCATTGACTCTTTCATTAAGTTAATTTGTTTTGTTACAAACTCCTTAGTAAATCCCTCTATTCCTTTATCATGACCCCACATAGAATAAGCTATAGCATCTAATGGGCATCTATCATAAGCAATATTATCGTCTTTATCAGTTGACTGAACTTGATTAACCATAAAATCAAGAATAGACGTTTGTGTTTGTGTTGTAAGTTTTGAAGAATGTGGTAATTTTTCTTCTTTAAGCATTTCTCTATATGTTTTTTCTGGTGTAGTATAATCTACCCATGTATATAAAAAGCTCTTTAACAATGTGGTTTTACCACTATTCCCTGTCCCTGAAAATGCTATTCTCATACTATATATATAATGTTACACCTTTAAAGCCATATCCCAAATTAGGAGATGTAGTCTAGGAGAAAAATTTACATTCATAGCTTTAGCATATTCAGCGACCGCTGGTGCATTTTCTACATGCTCTTGCCTGCTTCCACTACAAGGCATAAACCATATTCTATTTTTTGGTACCCGAACAGTATCATCATCAACATATTTGCGCCATATTTCATTAATATCATCATCTGTTGTAATAACAAATTTAAACCCAGATCCAACTTCTCTATGCCACTTTAAAACCTCGGGCTTATAAGACCTTTTTTCCGGATCTCCATTTGATATTAGTTTTGGTGAGGTTGTAAATGAAGCATGAAACTCCTTAATCCATGCTTCATCTGGTTGAATTGTAGCATTAGTTTCAAAGTCAATTACCGGGTGAAAGTCATATTTATATATGAAAGCTCTAATAAATTTAAGCAATTGCTTCTGTTGTACCATTGGTTCACCTCCAGTAAGCTTAAAAATTGCACCTTCACGTAATTTATCTACAAGTTTATGTTCTTCAAAATACTCAAAAATTTCATTAAATGTCATTTTATTTTTAACAGACCACGAAATATATGAATCACATCCATGAGGCGAATCTTCCGAAGCAAAACCTTTGCATGTTAAATTACACATCGAGAGTCTAAAAAAGACCGAAGGCATACCAACAAATTCCCCTTCTCCTTCAAGTGTATAAAATGCTTTATCGTCTGATACTAGTAGAGTTTCTTTAGTACAATCAATCATTTCTTTAATTATATTAACAAGCTAGTGGGTTTTCAACTAAATAATAGTACATGAGTGTTAAATCTGCGCGTCTACGCCGGGTAAGTTCCACAGATAATGAGCTTACAGAATCATTGCAAAAGAATTGGCTGTTTAACTTTAAGATAAAACGTCCGTTCTATTTTAACCCAAAACACCGAGAGTTTTATAACTGTATCAAAAACCCAAAGACAAAAATGGGATTTGTTGATGGACCAGCTGGTAGTATGAAAACATATATTGCTGTTTATGCTGGGCTCGAGCTAATAAAACAAGAGCAATTTAATCGTATGGTATATATTAGATCTGTTACTGAATCTGCTGAAAGAAGTTTAGGGTCTTTACCCGGGGAAATTGATGATAAATTTTCTCCATATTCAATACCATTAGAGGAAAAGGTAACAGAAATTGCCGACGCTGGTACTTATAGTATGCTTAAGCAAAAAGGTGTTGTTGAAGCAATACCCGTTAACTTTGTAAGAGGTTTAACTTTTAATAAATCTCTAGTTATTGTTGATGAGGCTCAAAACTTATCACGTAAGGAACTTACAACAATATTAACAAGGTTTGGAAGAGATTCTAGATATATTGTAATTGGTGACTGTAATCAAGCCGATGTTAATAAATCTGGTTACAAAGAGATATTTAACATGTTTAATACAAAACAGTGTGTTGATAATGATATATTCTCTTTTGAGTTTGGTAACTCAGAAATAGCTCGAAGTAAAATACTTCGATTTATTTGTTCAGTACTAGGAACTTAAACGCCCCAAGAGGTACCTTCAAACGGATTGCTAAAGTTGTTGCCTTTTTTACCTGGACCAACTTGAGCTCCACGCGGATTGTCTACCGGTGCTTGTTGCTTTGGTTCCGGATCTGGTGGTGAAGTTGTCGTTATTGGCTCCTCGGGGTGAACGTCGCCTTCTGTAGTAACGGTTACTAGTTCTTCAGCCTTAATTGTAGATCTATTGTATGAAGCAAAGTTATCATCGTGCTCATACACGGTTACACTTTCAACCCATACACGGCCGTTAGTTGCTTCATCAACAAAATTATCTGCAGTTTTAAAACACCATTCAGCAAATCGTTCAATGCCAACTCCACCGGTCATAATTCTAAGTTGAGCAAGGCCTCTTGCATTTAGCTCTTTAAGCAATTCAATTTCCGGGTCATCGTTAGCAATTACAAGAGTATGATCAAATTGTGTTTTGTATATATGTTTAAGATCTTTAAGCCCACCAAAATCAAATACCCAGTTATTACTATCTAGTTCATTACAAGCAAATGTAACTTCAGCTTTTAGTTGATAACCATGAATATATTTGCAATGTGAAGCTGCTCTAGGTTGACGAAATGCTGTCGAACCGAGTTCAATTAATTTTGATGATGTATGGCTCATATTAATATTTTATATAATAGAGGGGGGAAATCAACTGAATGCTGAGCGTTTATAAAGGTCTCCCTCGTCCCAATCTCGGTTAATTAATTACCTGGAAAGCAAAGTCAACTGTCGCAGCAGATTTTTTTGAGAAGTTCCTTCTCTAACAACCCTAAGCTTAACCAGTGCCTGTTTAACGAGCTCGATATCACGTGGTAATAATTTTGCTGCTGGATCTTTATCTTTAGGACGGGCGATTTGAGCAATTGCCTTGGGATCCAATTTTGTACTGTCTATTGCATCTGGCGATATTTTTTTCACTTTTATCAGTTCTTGCATTTTTGTTACTAACTCATTAATAGATAGCTGCTTATTGTCTGCCTTAAGCTCATTAACAGCCGTATCAACTGGGTCAGCTTTTTCTTCTTTCTCAGCGGCCTCCACCCCTTTTATTATAACATCCTTAGGATTACCCGCGCGGTATATATCCCCTACCTGTAGTCCCTTTTTAGTCCTAAATATCTCTGCTACAAACATACCTGTTTCACCTCTTACCCCACTAATATCGACTCCCTTTTCATCTTCTTTCTGTTCTCCTTCGAACTTTATCTGCAGTCCAGGTTGTATATTCTGCTTTAACTTTAATAAATCCAATACAACTTTATCATCTAAAGAGGCTAGAAACTTCTCATGCCCCGGATAAACCTGTTCCTCTGGTTTATCTTTTTCTGGCTCAACAACAGGCTCCTCAGCAACTGGGTCAGCTTTTTCTGGGTTTCTTTCTTTAAATCTCTCCTCAGCTGAATTAGCTTTTTCAGCTGCTTCAACTGCTTTTTGCAGCTCATCTAAAGTTTTGTATCTAGATGCTACAACACCTGCATCCTTAGCTCTCTTACGCATCTCAATTTGACGCCTACTAGCCTCAACAATAAGAACTTCACCAGATAACTGAGTAATATCCCTTAAAGACAAACTTTCTGTTTTTGCCCTATAATCATCAGGTTTAACCTCAGCAATGTCTGCCTCTGCTTTTTCAACATCAAAACCACCTAGCTCTGGTTTTGGATTAAATGTAAACTTAATTTGAGGATGTGTTTTTTGTATCAGCGGTAAGATTTTACTTCGTATATGCCTAGCGAACTCACTGAACTTTGCAGCCCAACTCTCTTCAACCCCATTCTTAAGCAAAAGCTTGATCATTTGTTTTTTAACACCACCATCCTTATGAACACCCTTTATTTGACCTTTTTCATCCCGTGGAACATCAGTTAATTCTGCATCCTCAGATGCAAAAGCTTCCATAACTCCTGCGCCTGGTCCCTTAAATTGCCTCTGTGTTTCCGCTGTTCCAAGTAGAGTACCTTCAAAAGGAATTAATGTTATAGACTTTGGACCAACAATCCTACCTAAATAGCCTTTTTTTCCACTTGCCTGCTGCTTTTTAATATTACCCTTATCAATTTTAACTATTTCTATTTTCGGGTTGTCCTCTAAGTATCTTTTTAGAACTGTTATAGGTTGCTCATCTTTATATGATTTTCCCATATCACCTACCAACTGACCTGTATCTAAACGTGTACCTTGTCTTGCAGCTTGCTTAACTCCCGTCTTAATTGCTTTTGCTATACCTCGTATCTTATCTGAAAAACCTTCTTCAAG
>TARA_R110002020_G_scaffold70506_27_pt1 | contig 17378 bp, 14 predicted proteins | sample TARA_R110002020 | Tara Oceans TARA_R110002020 (sample SAMEA4396489) | marine metagenome | biome: Westerlies Biome; feature: [MES] marine water layer (ENVO:01000295) within the mesopelagic zone...; material: water (ENVO:00002006), including particulate matter (ENVO:01000060) such... | reverse complement strand
CCGGGCGCCTCCAGCCGGTATTCGACGAAGAACAGGAACAGGGTCGAGGTGACGGCGACCGGCGCTGCATTGGCGAAGGCGATCCAGAGCAACCGCCGCGACCCGGGATCTGCGAGAATCGCCCGGAAGGCCGGTCGCGTGTCCGCCCCGGTCGCCCGCCATTCGGAACGCATCGCCACGACGGCTGCGATGGCTGCGACGGCGAAGAAAACCGCGAAAATGGTGAATGGACGGGGCGAGAAAACAGCCAGCAGCGTCGGCGCCACCGCCGCAAGGCAGACGCCGATCAGCGCGCCGGTCTCCCGCCAGGACGCCAGCCGCACATGTCCCATGCCGGGCGCGCGGCCGGCCTTTTCGACACCCTGCGCGTAGAAGGTGATCGTCAGGAAACTGAACGCGGTGAACAGCAGTCCGAGGGTCAGGGCAAACCACGCCAGCGGCGCGAACGGCGGGGCGATGGCGAAAAGGCAGACCATCGCCGCGGCCATGACCGTGCCCACCAGTGCCACGGCGACCCTCCGCTTCCGCTCCAGCACACCGGACAGCCACCCGAGAACCGGGTCCTGGATCACGTCGAACAAGCGCAGCCCGAAGAGAACCGACCCGAGCGCGCCGAGACTGACGCCGTACTGGTCGAAGAAGAACTTCGGCGCGTGCAGGTAGATCGGCAGGCCAGCCGCCGCCAGCACCCCGGCGAAGAGAGCATAGGCGGGCAAGCGGTCTCCGCTCCCTGGATTGGCTGACACTCGAAACTCCTCGGTCACGGGCGCGGTGCCGCGCCTGATGTCATTACGCGGAGAGGCAGGCCTTGGACCACTCCGGACGCCGGGAACCGGACCGAAGCCGCGCTTCAGACCCCACGCCCCATCGCCCAAGACGTATCGCGTCAACGCCCGGGCGCAACATCATCGACAACCCGCGCCGGACGGTACACCATCGTTGCACCGGATGCGGCAGAGTCGCGTACACGCGGTCCGCATGGGCTGCACCGACGAGAAAGAGGACACCGCTTGACCACCGCCCTGCTTTCGCCCCGGCCTTGCAGCCTGACGCGCAACGGCGAGGACCTGCGCGCGGCGCTTGGTGCGGCGAGCACGGTTGAACACGCCGGGCCGGGATCCGTGCGGCTGCGTCTCGCGCCGCCGGCAGGCACGGGCACCATCGAGTTTTTCGAGTTCGACCCGTCGTTCACCATGATCCTCAGCGACTGTTTCTGGGAAACCTCCGGCACGCTCAACTATGCTGGCGAGGACTGGATCCGTTTCAATTTCTGTTTCGACGCCCATGCCGTTTTCGATTTCGGACATGCCGGGCGCTTTGACCTGATCGGGCAGGAGCTGCGCTATTTCCATCAACCTGCCGGTGTCCTCTGCGGGCACGTCATCCAGGGTGGCGCGCGCTCCGTCTGCACGACGATCTCGATCAAGCGGGCCTATCTGGAACGGATCTGCGGCCTCGACGCCACCGGCGATGCCGAAGCGGGCCTGCCTGCGGACACAAGCGGGTTCTTTTTCCGTCGCCACGAAATGAGCGCGGCCTGTATCCGTGCCGCGGCCGATCTGCTCGCCATGACGCATGAGGGCCCTTTGCGCCTGCTCTACGCCCGCGCAAAAGCCGAAGAACTGCTGGTCAGTGCGCTGGCCGCGTCCGAACGGAGCATTTCGGGGGGGTGCATCGCCTTGAGCGCGCGCGATCTGGTGCGGCTGACGGAGGTCCGGCAGTGTCTCGAAGCCAATCTTTCCCGAACGCCCCCGGTCGCCGAGCTTTCGCGCCGCTTCGCGATGAACCGCACCAAACTTGCCTACGGATTTCGTCAGCTGCATGGCTGCACGATGCGGGAGTTCATCAGTCGCACGCGGCTGGAGACGGCGATGACCCTGCTTCGGGACGCCGATCTCAGCATCGATCAGATCGCCGCCGAGGTGGGCTTCAGCCATGCCTCGAGCTTTTCGGCCGCCTTCAAGAAACGCTACCGCGTCTCGCCGCGGCGTTTCCGAGGGTCCAGACGCCCGGTCTCGCGGCCTTAACCGAAAGTGATACCGGGCTAAAACACCGTGACACGTGCCTAAGACGCGATCCGCCATCCGCGGCATCTTTCAACCGACGGATCAACCGGATCGGGGATGCAACCAATGGTTACAAACGATACACTCTGTTTTGTTCTTGTGCACGGCTCATGGCATGACGGCGCCTGTTGGCGGCATGTGGAGGCCTGCCTGCACGCGGCGGGCCACACGACCCTTGCACCAACGCTGCAGACAGGTGTGGGCGCGGGGCCGTCGTCGGTCACGTTCCAAGGCATCGTCGACGGCCTTGTAAAAGACATCGAAGCGGCAGGTCTGGAGCGTTTCGTGCTGGTGGGCCACAGCGCGGGCGGTTCATTCATCCGCAAGGCGGCCGAACAACTCGAAGACCGGATCGCGCGAATGGTCTACATCTCGCCGCTGCTGGCCGAAAGCGGCGCGCCGACCGTGGCCGCGGCGCCGCCCGATCACCGCGCGCTTTTCGAACAGATGGCCGCCCAATCGCCCGACAACACCGTCTTTCCGCCGTGGCCCGTCTGGCGCGACGGGTTCATGGGCGATGCCGATGAGGCCACGGCCAAGGCCGCCTTCGACGCGTTGCGCCCGGAGCCCTTCGCCCCGCTGACGGAACCTGTCGATCTCTCGGTTTTCCAGACCCTTCAGATCCCGGCAAGCTACATCAACCCGACCGAGGACATCGTCTTTCCGATCGGCGAGTGGGGCTTTTTTCCGCGGATGTACCAGGCGGTGGCGCCCTGTCGGCTGATCCAGATGCCCGGCGGACACGAGGTGATGTATTCCGCGCCTCGGGCGCTCGCCGAGGCGCTCGTCGCCGCTGGCCGGCCGTGACGCGACCGTGCTGAACATCGTGACCGGGGGCGGCGTCACGGCACCGGGGGGCTGAACACATGCTGACACGCGAGGAATGGATCGGCAGGGACATGGTGGCCCTGGCCGCGCTGGTCGCAGAGGGCGAAGTGACCCCGCGCGAGCTTCTGGAAACCGCGATCCGCGAGATCGAGGCGCAGAACCCGCGCGTGAATGCCGTCGTCGTGACCCGGTTCGAAGAGGCGCTGAACGCCTGTGAGGCCCCGGGCCAAGGGCCCCGGTTCTCGGGCGTGCCCTACCTGATCAAGGATCTGCACGCGCCGGTAAAGGGCCTGCCGCTGTCAAACGGGTCCAAGCGGTTCCGCGGCACAGTCTTCGACTTCGACTCGACCCTCGTCGGACGGCTGCGCGCCGCCGGTTTCGGCATCCTTGGGCGCAGTGCCTCGGCAGAGTTCGGTTTGTCGCTGGAAACCGACAGTGCCGCGTGGGGCACGACACGCAACCCGTGGAATACGAATGTCGGGGCAGGCGGATCGAGCGGCGGCGCCGGGGCTGCGGTGGCATCCGGCATGATGCCTGCAGCCCACGCAACCGACAGCGCCGGGTCGATCCGCATTCCGGCTGCATACAACGGTTTGGTCGGGTTGAAGCCAAGCCGCGCGCTGAACCCCTTCGGGCCGCACCGGGGCGACCCGAACCACGGGATCAGCCACGAACATGCGGTGACGGTCAGCGTGCGGGACAGTGCCGCGCTCCTCGACGTGACGGCCGGCCCGGATGTCGGCGCGCCCTACTTTACCCCCAGACCCACGGAAGCTTACGAGACGCTGATCGCCCGCCCGCCCGAAAAGTTGCGGATCGGGCTGGTGACAACGCAGTTCGATGGCGCGCCCGTCGATGCGGTCTGCGCCGAAGCTGCCGCACTGACAGGTCTACTGCTGGCGGACCTTGGCCACGAGGTCGAAGAGGCGATGCCCGACTTCGACGTTCACGCCCTGACCCATGCGATGATCCGCGTTCTGCTCGCCTCGCTCGCCGGACTGTTCCCGGGCGCGGGCGATCTTGACGGCGCCGACCTGTCCGGGCTCGAGCCGATGACCCGCACCGCGCTCCGCTATGCGCGTACCGTGGCGCTGTCGGATCATTTCCAGCGCACCGCGGTGATCAATCGGGAGGTGCGCAGGCTGGCGGCCTATTTCGATCGGTTCGATCTGCTGATCACGCCCGCCACGGCCACCCCGGCACTGCCGCACAAATCGCTGCCGATGACATCGACCGATCTCGATGTGTTTCTGGACAAGCTCTTCGCCTTCAGCCCGTTCCTTGCCCCCTTCAACGCCAGCGGGATGCCTGCGATCGTTCTGCCTGTCCACCAGACGCCCGAAGGCTTGCCGGTCGCGGCGCAGCTCGTCGGTCCACTGGCGGACGATGCGTTGGTGTTGCGCACCGCGCGACAGCTGGAAGAGGCACGGCCGTTTAGGCCGCGCCCCTTATGACTTGGCGGGCGCGAAACAGGTTCAGGGGTTCTGCGCGCCGGTCGGTGGTTCATGGCCAGCCTCGGAACCGGCAACGCGGTCTGCCCGGTTCCGATCTGCCATATCCTGCTCGGCATCGGGCTGACCCTCGTGTTCACCACGCCCAGGACCGCAGCCGGCAAACGCTGGCGGTAGGGGGGCGCACGCCAAAGGCAGGTCCGCGCACCGGCCCCATGGCAGGGGGCCGGTGCGTCTGTCAGGCGGTCAGCAGGTCCTCGATCCGGATCGGGAAACGGCGGATGCGGTGGCCGGTGGCGTGCCGGATCGCGTTGCCGATGGCTCCCACCGTGCCCACGATCCCGATCTCGCCCACGCCCTTGATGCCCAGCGGGTTCACGAAGGGATCGTCCTCGTGCACCGTCACCACCTCCAGCCCGCAGACATCGGCATTCACCGGCACATGGTAGCCCGCGAAATCCGCGTTCAGGATGCGGCCCGTGCGGGGATCGTGCTTTGCTTCCTCGTGCAGCGCAAAGCCGATGCCCCAGATCATGCCGCCCATCAGCTGGCTTTCAGCCAGTTTCGGGTTGATGATCCGCCCCGCCGCGAAAGCGCCGACCAGACGGCTGACACGCATCTGGCACAGCTCGGGATCCACCTTCACCTCGGCGAAGACGGCGCCGTGTGAATACATCGCGTGCCGTTGACCGGCCTCGGGCGGGCGGGCGGCCTTGCCGCTGCCGATCAGCTCAGGCACCCCGGCGCGGGACAGGATGTCGGTGAAACTTTCGCCCCGCCCCGGATCGCCTTCAACGAAAAGCCGCCCGTGCTGCGCCACAAGGCTGGCATTCCCCGCACCATATAGGGGCGAGGCAGGATCGCCCGCCGCGAGCTCTCCCAGCTGGCGGATCGTATCGCGGCCCGCCGCGTGCAGCGCGCCGCCTGCGGTGGCGGTGTGGCCGGACCCACCGGCAACGCCCCCGTCCGGCAGGGAGGAATGCCCGGCATGGAATTCGAGCTGGTCCATCGACAGGCCAAGACTGTCGGCCGCGATCTGGGCGAGCGAGGTCCACGACCCCTGCCCCATATCCGCCGCCGAAGTTTCCACCAAAGCCGAGCCATCGGCCCGCAGCGTCGCGCGCGCCTCGGCCGCGAACATCGGCGCAGGGAAAAGCGCGGTGCCCATGCCCCAGCCGGTCAGCAGGCCGTCTTCGTCCTGCATCTGGCGCGGGGCCATGGGGCGACCGGCCCACCCGAAGCGCTCGGCCCCTTGCAGGTAGCAGTCGCGCAGGGCTTTCGAGGAATAGGGCTTGCCGGTGCCCGGCTCTGTCTCGGCATAGTTCTTCAGGCGGAACTCCAGCGGGTCCATACCTGCGGCCTCGGCCATTTCGTCCATCGCGCATTCCAGCGCGGCCGCGCCCGATGCCTCGCCCGGCGCGCGCATCGGCCCCGGCGTGCCGATATCCAGCCGCACGCCCCGATGCGACGACCGGATGGCCCCGGCAGCATAAAGCCCCTGCGAGGCATTGGCCGCAGGTTCATGGAAATCGTCGAAGGTCGAGGTTTCGGACAGGCTGTCATGGTCCAGAACGGTCAGCGCGGCATCGTCGCCGATCCCCAGCCGCAGCCGCTGGCGCGTGGCGCCACGGTGGGCGACGGGGCCGAACATCTGTTGCCGTGTCAGCATCAGCTTCACCGGCCGACCAGACGCGCGGGCCGCAAGGATCGCCAGCACGCTGGGCCCGACAGGTATCGCCTTCGACCCGAAGCCGCCGCCCAGATAGGGGCTGCGGACGGTCACGTTTTCCACCGGGATCCCGAAGAAATAGGCATAGGCCGCGCAGGTCATGTTCAGCGCCTGCGTGGGCACGTCGAGCAGCAGCTGATCGCCGTCCCATTGCGCCACGATGGCGTGGGTCTCCATCGCGTTGTGGTATTGCGAGGCGGTCCGGTAGGTCACGTCGATGGCTTTCGCCGCCGCCGCGTGGCCCGCGTCGATGTCGCCATGGGTCGTGCCCGCGGGCCGCCCGAACCCGCCCGGTTCGACGTCGAAGGGATCGCCATCGTCCAGCCCGGTGCGGGGGGTCTGCATGTCGTAGTCCGGGTTCAACAGCCGCGCACCTTCGGTCGCGGCTTCCAGCGTTTCGCCCAGCACCAGCGCGATGGGCTGGCCGGCATAGCGGACGGTATCGTCCTGCAGGACCTCAATCCGGAAGGAAAACATGGTGGGCTTGTCGTCCGGATCACCCTGCAAAGGCGGGCGGTTTTCCGGCGTGTAGACCGCAACCACGCCGGGATGGGCGCGGGCCGCGTCGACGTCCAGCTTTGTCACCCGGCCCCGCGCGATGGTGGCGGGCAGGTAGACGGCGTGCAGCAGTCCGTCCGGCAGGTTGTCGGCCGCGAAGGTCGCCGTGCCGGTCACCTTCGCGATCCCGTCGCGGCGGGTCAGCGGCTGCCCGGCATTGGAACCGAAGCGGATCGAACGATCTAGAACATCAGACATGGGTTCAGACATGGGTTCAGACATGGGCAAGGTCTCCGGTCTGGTTTCCGAAAGGAGAGGCAGGAAGTGCGGGCATGTCAGCCGGCGTTCCCGCGGCGGCCATGGCAAGCGCGCGGGCCGCCGTGCGACGGGCCAGTTCGATCTTCCACCCGTTTCCACCGACAGGTTGCGCGCCGGCCATTGCCGCATCGGCTGCGCGGGCAAAAAGATCGGCGCCCGGGGCCTGGCCTTTCAGCAGCGCTTCCGCCTCGGCCACGCGCCAGGGTTTCGGGGCCACGGCGCCAAGCGACAGGCGGGCTTCGGCGATATGCGGGCCGTCCATCCGCAGGCTTGCCGCGGCCGAGGCCATGGCGAAGGCAAAGGACGTCCGGTCGCGCACCTTCAGATAGCGGCAGTTGGCCCGGAATTCGGCGGCCGCAGCCGGAAGGCGCAGGGCAGTGACAAGCTCTCCGGGTATCAGCGTGGTGCGGGGTTCGCCCGGTTGATACAGGTCGGCCAGCGCGATTTCGCGGGGGCCGTCGGGGCCAAGGATCTCGACCACGGCGTCCAGCGCCACCAGCGGAACGCAGAAATCCGACGGGTGAACGGTGACGGGCTCGCCGCCCGCGCCCAGCACGGACAGGCTGCTGGCATCCGCCATGGGATCCGGTTCCGGGCCCGGGAAATAGGCGTCGCGCGGGTATTGCATCAGGTTCCCTGCCACCGTCGCCGCATTGCGCAACTGGCCCGAAGCACCGGAAAGCAAAGCCTCGGCCACCATGGGGTAGCGGCCGGCGAACGCGGGATCACCCGCCAGATCCGCGTTTCGGACCAGTGCGCCGATGCGGGTGGCGCCGTCGTCCAGCTCGTCAATCCCGGCAAGCCCCGGCAGACGGCTGATGTCGATCAGCTTGGCGGGCTGCACCGCGCCGGTTTTCATCAGGTCGACAAGGTTCGTGCCGCCGCCCAGCCAGGCTGCACCCGGCTCCCATGCGCCGATGGCCTCGTCCAGGGTCGCGGGCTGGGCAAAATCGAACATCTTCATGCCGCGTCCTCCCTGGCAGCCGCGTTCATGCGGCGGGTGGCGTCCTGCACGGCCTGCGTGATGCCGTGATAGGCGGCGCAACGGCAAAGATTGCCGCTCATCCCCTCGCGGATGCGTTCGGGATCATCCCCGGCACTTCCTTCGGCGATCAGGCCCACGGCCGACATGATCTGGCCCGGCGTGCAATAGCCGCACTGGAACCCGTCATGTTCGACAAAGGCCGCCTGCACGGGATGCAGGTCGCCCCCCTGGGCCAGCCCTTCGATGGTGGTGACCTGCGCGCCGTCCAGCGTCGCCGCCAGCGTCAGGCAGGAATTGATCCGGCGGCCGTCCACAAGAACCGTGCAGGCCCCGCACTGGCCACGATCGCAGCCCTTCTTGGTGCCCGGCATCGCCAGGCGTTCGCGCAACAGGTCCAGAAGCGTCACGCGCGGATCATCGAGCGCCACGTCACGTTCGGTCCCGTTGATGGACAGGTGAATGGAGAGTGACATGCGTCCCCCCTTCATATGATTTTGTGCTGAAAAGCCCGGCCTCGCGCCCGGGCTGATATGTCGGTATGGTCTTCCGAAAAGGGGCCGTCGGCGCCCTCATGTGTGATATATACGGAGGGTGCCTCCGTTTTGCAAGCAAAAGGTGGACTTCGGGTGGAATCGCAGAAGCGCAAGCCGCGTGCCGACGCTGTCAGGAACCGCGAATTGCTGATCTCGGCGGCGCGGGACGTGTTGAAAACCGGTGGCCCGAATGCCAGCCTGGAGGCCGTCGCGCGCGAGGCGGGCGTTGGGATCGGCACGCTCTATCGCCATTTCCCGACGCGCGAGGCGCTGTTTCACGCGGTGTTCAGCCGCGATCTGGAAGACATCGTGGTTCTTGCCGAAGGACAGGAAACCGCCGCCGATCCGGTGGCGGCCCTGCGCAGTTGGTTGCACGCCAACGTGGCGCTGGTGGAAACCAAGCGCGGGATGCTGGGCGCCCTGTCGGTTGTGATGACCCCGGAATCTAAAGAAGCCTATTCCGGCGACATGCAACGTATCAAGGCGGCCGTAGACCGGCTGCTGGAGCGTGCCGCAGAGGCCGGCCAGATCCGCGACGGCGTCACGTCGGAAGACCTTCTCCAGACGATGTATGCGCTGTGCTACGCGCGCGAGCCGGGCCCTGACTGGCGCGAGAAGGTCCTGAAGCTGCTGGATATCTTTCTGGACGGCCTGAAGCTTTAACCCGCGCGCGGCGGCATGATGCCCGGATTGGCAAGGTCCGGGACAAATCCGGCGCAAGGGCAAGCCAGCAGGACTGCCCACGCTGCCAGGCGGTTTCTGTCCGTCCACCTCCGTCCGGAACCACCGCATATCTCCGAAATCTTGCCGCCACGCCCGGGCCAACGCCTTCAGCCTGCGGAACGGCTGTGCTGTTCAACTGGCCGAATGATCGTCACGTTTGTTTTGGTGACGCCACGCAGGAACAGACTGCCAAAGCCGCCGGACATGAATGTCAGGTCTGGACGGCCCCCACCTCGCGCTCGGGGATCTCGGCCAGGGGGCACACCTGACCCGTCTGAAAGGCTCCCTGTCGCTTCACCCCAAACGCGGCGGCTGTGGCAAGGCGGACCTGCTCATGAGGCGAAGGGTCACGACAGCTCGGCCCGGACGATCGCCGCCCCCTGCGCCATGGATTGCATCTTGCCGAAGGCCACGTCACGCGGCAGGTATTTCAGACCGCAATCCGGCGCCACGACGATCTTGTCGGCGTCCACGTAGGGCAGCGCCCGGCGAATGCGGGCGGCAATCGCCTCGGGCGTTTCGGCGGTCTGATCCGACAGGTCCAGCACGCCAAGAATGACCGTCTTGCCACGGATTTCTTCAAGGACCGAGGTGTCGAGATTGCTTTGCGCCGTTTCGATGGAGATCTGGTCGCACAGGCAATCCTTCATCTGCGGCAGGAAGGAATAGCCATCCGGGCGTTTCTTGGTCAGCGCCGCATAGCCGAAGCAGATGTGAACCGCGGTTGTCCCCGCCGCCCCGTCCAGCGCGGCGTTCAGGGCCGCCAGCCCATATTCCTCGGCCGGTTCCGGGCGGGCCTGCATCCACGGTTCGTCCAGCTGCACCACGTCGGCCCCGGCGGCGAATAGGTCCGCAATCTCCTCGCGCACCGCTTCGGCATAGCCCATCGCGGCCTTGGCCGGGTCGCCGTAATATTCGTCGACGGCCTGCTGGCTCATCGTGAAGGGTCCGGGCAGCGTGATCTTGATCTGACGGTCGGTATGGGCGCGCAGGAACTTCAGGTCCTCGACCTCCACGGGGCGTTCCCGGGTGATCGGCCCCACGATCCGCGGCACCGGCACCGGCTGGCCCGACCGGGTCATGACCGTACCGTAATTGTCCAGATCCAGCCCGCCAAGTGCTGTGGCCAGCCGGTTGGAATAGCTCTCGCGCCGGATCTCGCCATCGGTGATGATGTCGAGCCCCGCTTCCTCCTGATCGCGGATGGCGATGCGCGTGGCATCGTCCTGCGCTTCCCTCAGATGGTCTTCAGGGATGCGCCACAGCTCCTTCGCGCGGGTGCGGGGCGGGAACTGGCCTTTCAGCTTCTCGCGGTCGATCAGCCAGTCGGGCTGGCAGTAGCTTCCGACAAGGGACGTGGGAAACAGCATGGTGAAACCTCTCGTTCTGTTGCCGGTCGGACCAGCCACGGGCCCGACCAGGGGTCACGCGAACAGGTCCTGTTCGATGCCCGCCTTTTCGAAGATGTAATCGCGGCTGGCGGCCAGTTCGGCGCCCAGCTTGGCCATGTCATGGCCCAGAAGCTGGCCCTGCCATTTCCGGATCTGCCCGGCGACCATCACGGTATCAACGTTCGACCGGTCCATCAGCGTCACCACCGCGCCCGGCACGTTGTTCAGCGGCGCGACATTGATCGCCTCGGCATCCAGAAGGACGATGTCGGCCTCCTTTCCCGGCGTCAGCGATCCTGTCTTGTGATCCAGCCTGAGGCCCCTTGCGCCTTCGATGGTGGCATGCCGGATCGCATCCATGCAGCGCATCAGGGCCGGAACCTCGGCCTCCCCGCCAAGGGCCGCGTCGTTCACGTTCATCCGCTGAAGCGTGATCAGACCGCGCATCTGGGTGAAGAAATCCGCCGACATGGTGCATTCCACGTCGGACGACAGCGACATCCCCATGCCAAGGTCGATGGCCCGCTGGATCGGCGGCTGGCCGTGGCGCATGTGCATTTCGATGGGGACCGACAGCGACACGTGCGCCCCCGCATCGGCGGCGGTCTGCCACGCGAAATCGGACATGCCGGTCATGTGGATGAAGATGTTGTCGGGCCCGAATGCGCCCGACTTGGCCAGTTCGTCGAAGGTCGGCGCCATGCCGAAGGTGCCCACGACATGAAGCGCGATCTGCAGATCCAGCTCCCGGCCCACCTTCCAGGCGTCCTCGTAGCCGGGAATGTAGATCTCTCCGCCCATGACCATCGTGACAAGTTGATCGTCGGAGGAGAAGTGATCCGACCGCAGCCGCACCGCATCGCCGGGGTACTGGTTGCCCTCCCACCAGCCTTCGAAATATCCGAAGACGGCGCGGCGCCCGGCGTCCTGCAGGCCCTTGACCACGGCGTCGGAATGTTCGGGCGAATGGTGGATCTGGCTCACGTCCATCACCGTCGTCACGCCGGCATCCAGCTGCGCCAGACCGCCGTAGAGTTCGTTGATGTACACATCCTCGGGACGGTAATGCTGGGAATAGTTCTGCAACATCGTCTCGTAATAGTTCACGACGTTCTCGGGCTGACCGTCAGGGACAAGGATCGCGTTCGACAGGGAGGACCGGAGGCCGGTTTCGAACTGGTGGTGGTGCGTGTCGATGAAGCCCGGCATCACGATCTTGCCCGCGGCGTCGATCACGGCGGCATCGCCCGGGTCGATTTGGGCCGCGATCTGGACGATCTTGTGGCCTTCGATCAGCACGTCGCCCTTCACGTAATTGCCCACCGCCGGATCCATCGACAGGACGGCACCGCCCTTGATCAGAACCCGCCGCCCCGGCTGGCCCGCCGACAGCGGCAGTGTTTCCGGGCTTGTCGCAGGTTTACCGGTGGGCGCGTCCGCGGGATTGCGCACGACGGGATTGTTCGCGCGGCACATGTTGGCCGGGGTCGCCGGTCCACAAAGCTGACACATGATGGTCTCCTCCCAGAGATTTCTTGCCGTTTCGCAAGTTTTTCAGTCGCCCAGCACGGTCTGCAGGACGGGATAGCGCGCAATCTGGTGCGCGATATGCGAGGCGGTTTCCCGCAGGGCCGGCAGACGCTCGGCAATCAATGTCTCGACCGTGAGCATCCCGGTGTAGCCCGAGCTGTTGACGGCCGCGATCGTGGCACCCGATGGATCGCGGATCGGCACCGCCAGCGCCGTGATCCCGTAATCCAGCTGGTCGACCGTCGTGGCATAGCCGTCCTGCCGGACGCGCTGCAGGTCCTCCCTCAGCTGGCAGGGATCGGTGCAGGTCTGCGCGGTCAGCGGCTCCATCGTGACGCCCGCCAGGTAGGTTTCCAGCGCGTCATCGGGCAGCGATGCCAGCAGCACCCGGCCCATCGACGTGGCATAGGCCGGGTAACGTGCGCCGATAACCGCCGTGGCCCGCCGCGCGCGCTGCACGGAATGGTGCGCGACATAGATCACGTCGCCGCCGTCCAGCGTACCCACCGATGACGCATCGCCGAACCGGCCGACAAGCTGGCGCAGGTCGGGCTGCATCAGTTCGTCGATCCGGGCCGAGGAATAGAACGACGTGCCCAGCGTCATGATCTTGGGCCGCAGGTGAAAGCGTTTGTCCTTTTGCCCGACATATCCCAGCGTCGACAGCGTGATCAGCGACCGCCGCGCCGCCGCCGGGGACAGGCCGACGCGCCGCGCCAGTTCCGAAAGCGTCATCTCGGGATGATCCGCATCGAAGGATTCGAGGATCGCCAGCCCCTTGGCCAGCCCTTCGACGAATTCCGGGGGTCTGTCGCGGTCGGACATGGCTTAACCTTCGGGGGCCAGGACGAAGTCGAATTCGAACATCGCGTCCGGCTCTTTCTCCAGCTCGAACCCAAGGGCCGAGATATCCTTCATCGGCTGGATCTTCGCGATCAGCGACCGGCGCACGCCGAAGACGGCATCGTTGTCGATGTATTCGGTATTCTCGAAGAACACTTCCGTGGTGATCGAGGTCATGCCCGGCGCCCGCACCATGTAATGCAGATGTGCCGCCCGCCACGCATGGCGGTTGCCGGCGCGCAGAAGGTCGCCCACGGGGCCGTCATAGGGAACGGTGTAGGGCTTGGGCAGCACGGTTGTGTAATAGTACCGCCCTTCGGCATCGGTCTCGAAGACGCCGCGCAGGTCGTACTTGTCCTGGCCCTTCTCCTGCTCCTGGATCGGATAGGTGCCCGCCGCATCCGCCTGCCACGTGTCGACGATGGCGCCGCGCAGCGGGTTGTGGAGCGAATCCGTGACCTTGCCATGCACCAGCACCGTCACCCCGTCGCGGTTGTCGGCCAGGTCCGACCCCAGTGCCTTGCGCGGAGAGTTGTCGAGGTAGAACGGCCCAAGGTTCGATCCTTCGGTCGCGCCGCCCTTGGTGTTGATCATGTCGACCAGCGCGGAAAAGCCCAGCACGTCCGACAGCAGGATGAATTCGTGGCGTTCCGGGGTCGAGATCTGGCCGCAATCATAAAGGAAGTTCAGCACGCCCATCCACTCTTCGTGAGTGATATTATGTTCGCGGGTGTAATCGTGAAGGTGGTCGATCAGCCCCTGAAGAAGCTGTTCGAACCGGCTGCCCGGCTGGGTCTTGAAAGATTCTTTCACCGCCTTGGTGACCGTGAACTGGTTGATATCGCGCATCTCTGTCCTCCCCTGCGAACCGCGCCCTCCCGTAGCCGCGGCATTTTCCCTTGACGGCAACCTTAGGCCCGGTCGATAATTTCGACAAGAGAAAATCTTTTCGGTATCCGAAAACTGTCAGGAGATACCCATGCGAATTGGCAAACAGGATCAGGCATTCACCGCGATCGCCACGTCCGATGCAACCTCCATCACGGTCCGCGGTCACGATCTGTGCGACGACCTGATCGGCCACATCAACTTCACCGATTACCTGTGGCTGCTGGTGCTTGGGGAAAAGCCGACGCCCGAGCAGCGCCAGATGATGGATGCCTGCCTCGTGGCCATCGCAGAACACGGGCTGGTGCCATCGGTGCAGGCCGCGCGCATGACGCTGGCCGCCGGACCCGAGGCCTGGCAGGGCGCGATGGCGGCGGGGCTTCTGGGCATGGGCAGCGTCGTTGCCGGCAGTTCCGAAGCCGCCGGGCAGTACCTGGCCGCGCTGGTGGACAAGGCCGAAGCCGATGGCACCGACCTGGAAGAGGTCGTGATCGCCAGCCTGAAGGACCACAAGGAACACCGCCGCAAGGTGGCGGGCATGGGTCATCCCCAGCACAGCAGCGGCGATCCCCGCGCCGACCGGCTGCTTCAGATTTCCGACGATCTGGGCGTGACGGGCACGTATGTCGGCGCGCTGCGGCTGGTGGACAAGCACGCGACCGAAATCATCGGGCGGCCGCTGCCGATCAACGTCTCGGGCGCGATCCCGGCCACGATCATGGATGCCGGCTGGCCCACCGACGCGATCAAGGCCGTGCCATTGATCGCCCGCGCCGCCGGCCTGTCGGCGCACCTGTTCGAGGAAGCGCAGCGGTCGATCGGGTTCATCATGTCGAACAAGGCGGACCAGGCCATCGCGTATGATGGCAAGACGGTCCCGGCCCGCGACAAGGCGGCAGAGTGACCATGGTCAAGATCCTGAAAGACATCCGCGTCGTCGAGCTGGGCACCTACATCACCGGCCCCGCCGCAGGCATGCACCTGGCCGATCTGGGTGCCGAGGTGATCAAGGTGGAACGCCCCGAAACCGGCGATCCGTTCCGCGCGTTCAAGGGCGGGCTCTACAGCCCGCATTTCCAGACCTACAACCGCAACAAGCGCTCCATCGCGCTGAACACCAAGGATCCCGACGATCTGGCGGTGTTCATGGACCTGATCAAGGACGCCGATGTCTTCATCCAGAACTTCCGCCCCGGCGTCGCCGAAAAGCTGGGCGTGGGCGAAGACGATCTGCGCAAGGTAGCGCCGAACATCGTCTATTGCGCGATCTCGGGCTTTGGCCAGTCCGGCCCGTCCCGCGACCGCCCCGCCTATGACACCGTCGCGCAGGCCGCCAGCGGGTACCTGCGGCTTCTGACCCCGCCCGACAATCCGCGCGTGATCGGCCCGGCCATCGCCGATGCCGTCACCGGCCAGTACGCGGCCCTTGCCTGCCTCGCGGCCCTTCTGGAACGCGCGACATCGGGCAAAGGCCGCCGCATCGACATCTCGATGCTGGAGGCGATGAGCCATTTCAACCTCGACAGCTTCACCCACTTCTATTCGGAAGGCGAGGTCATGGGCCCGCTGTCGCGCCCGGTCGTGTCCCAAAGCTACACGTTCGAATGCAGCGACGGGAAATGGATAGCAATCCACATGTCGTCGCCCACGAAGTTCTGGACGGGGTTTCTGGAAGCCACCGGCCAGACCGAACTGGCCAAGGATCCCCGCTTTGCCGAACGGCTGGACCGAATCGACCATCAGGACGACCTGATCGACATCTTCACCCCGATCTTCCGCACCAAAACGCGCGACGACTGGTGCGCGCTGATGCTGGAACACGAGGTCCCGCATGCGCCCGCCTACGATGCGGACGAAGCGCTGGAGGATCCGCAGGCGCAGCATCTGGGGCTGAAAGTGTCGATGCCGCACGAGGGCCTTGGCACCTACACCACCGTGCGCGCGCCCTATTCCTTTGACGGGGCGCCCGACCGGGATATCGCGCCGCCGCCGTACCTCGACGAACACGGCGCGGCGATCCGCGAGGAACTGAAGAGCAGACAGGCCGGATAAGGCCCTGCGCTGATTTGGGAGGATCGGCCATGAGCGACGAAGACAACCCGACATCGGTGCCCGCCGCCGGTGTTCTGGAAGCAAGCCAGGGCATGCTGCAAAAGCAGCTCTATGCGATCTTCACCCGGCCCGTGAACGGTCTGGGCCCGGTCTTCGCCAATATCGAAGAACATCTGAAATTCCAGGTGGGACTGGAAGAACGGGGCATCATGTTCGCCGCAGGCCCCCTGTGGACCGACGACGAACAAAGCTGGGAAGGGGAAGGCATGGTGATCGTCCGCGCGGGCTCGCGGGACGAGGCTGTGGCCATCGCCGAAAGCGATCCGATGCACAAGGCCGGTGCGCGCAGCTTCACGGTGCGTCCGTGGCTGATCAACGAAGGGTCGATCACCATCCGTGTCGATTTTTCGGCGCAGCGCGCAACGGTCGGCTGAAAAAAGAAACCTAGGGAGGAACCACAATGAAACCGCTGCTTGGGAAAAAGCTGCTTGGCATGCTTGCAACCGCGACACTGATCGCGCCGGGGGCCGTCACGGCCCAGGAAACGATAAACCTGACGGTGGCATCCAGCCACCCGACCGTGGTGCCATGGGTCGGCATGATCGAGACGGTTTTCATGGCCCGCACGGACGAGATCCTGGCCGAAACCGGCAATTACGAGATCGAATGGAACGAAGCCTTCGGCGGCCAGCTTTACAAGGCCAACGCGACGCTGACCTCGGTCGAGGAAGGCATCACCGATATCGGCTGGGTGTTCTCGTTCCTCGAAGCGGCGAAACTGCCGCTCAGCCAGGCGTCGTCGAACGCGCCCTTCGCCACCGCCAACCCCCCGGCCCTGCTGGAGACGATGCAGGACCTGCTCGAAACCAACGAGGCGTTTCTTGACGAATGGGAAAGCCACAACCTGAAGGTGCTGGGGCTGACGGCGACGGATCTTTACGACATCTACCTGAAAGAAGAGATCGACAGCATCGACGATATCGACGGGCTGAAACTGTCTGCCCCCGGCGTGCTGGGCAACTGGCTGCGCGGGACGGGTGCCAATGCCGTCGACGGCGCGCTGCCGACCTTCTACACCGACGTGCAGACCGGGGTGTCCGACGGGGTGCTGACGCTGGCGCTTGGGGCCCTGCCGATCAAGCTGTACGAGGTCGCGCCCTATATCCACCGCTTCGATGCGGGCGCCGCGTTCTCGGGCGCTGTCGCGATCAACCGCGACACGTGGGACAGCCTGCCCGACGAGGTGCAGGAAGCCATGATCCAGGCGGGCAAGGATTACACCAAAGCCCACGGCCAGGACCTTGTCGAACGTCATGAATTCGCGCTGAACAAGATGGTCGAACTGGGGGCGGATCAAAACACGCCCGTCAAGATCATCCCGATGCCGCCCGAGGAACGCGCCAAGTGGGTGAACGCCCTGCCCGCACTGGCCGCCGACTGGGCCGCGGAACTGGAAGCGCGCGGCGTGCCTGCGAAGGAATTCATGGGCCAGTACATGAACGGCCTTAGGGATCGGGGCGAAACGCCGATCCGCGACTGGGAC
>TARA_R110002020_G_scaffold133392_9_pt1 | contig 17424 bp, 21 predicted proteins | sample TARA_R110002020 | Tara Oceans TARA_R110002020 (sample SAMEA4396489) | marine metagenome | biome: Westerlies Biome; feature: [MES] marine water layer (ENVO:01000295) within the mesopelagic zone...; material: water (ENVO:00002006), including particulate matter (ENVO:01000060) such... | reverse complement strand
AAAGCTTTGGCAGCTGGGGCTGACTTCGTTATGCTTGGTTCTCTCCTGTCAGGTACTGATGAAACTCCTGGGGACGTAATCAATACCAGAGAAGGCAAGTTCAAAGCTTATCGTGGTATGGCGTCGAAGGACGCACAGGTTGAGTGGCGAGGAAAAACCTCATCGTTGGAGGGGATAGCGACAACTGTTCCTTGCAAGGGTCCTGTCTTTGATATTCTTAAAGAACTAGAACGAGGTATCCGTAGCGGACTCTCGTATTCAGGCGCCCGTAACATCGAAGAGTTACAAGCAAAGGCTCGCTTTATACGCCAAACCTCTAGCGGCCAGACTGAAAGCGGAACACACATCTTGCGATGAAGAAGTTTCCTAGTCATCATACGGTCTTATCGTTTTCATTAGATTCGAAACTTCACGAGGATCTAAAGATTAGGTTGTTTTATGACGAGATCAAAACACAGAGTGAGTTCTTTCGCTATTGTGTAGAATCTTATTTGAGTCAGGCCCCCTTGTTTATGGAGTTCCTAGACGATTATAAGATCAACAAGAAGGTACAATCAAGAACGAGAGTCACCAAATCTCGCAAGTTGCGAGACAGTGGCGAACAGATATTACGAGATTTGGCCTTGACAGATGAAGATATTGAGGGTATATTTGATATATTAGAAGAGGAGTTACCAGAGTTATGAAAGAATGTGCATTAAAGTGCTACTTAGGAAAGAAGCAATGTGAAAATAGAGAGTGTAGACTTCATATAGAATACCCAGAGGATTTTAACTGTACTTCAGTTGCTATTCAAAAACACGGGCCGATGACCTTAGAGCAAATAGGAATCCGCCATCATATAAGTACAGTGAGAGCGAAGCAGCTGGTCGATGCTGCGTTGCTGAAATTAAAAAAGACATTAAAGACCAGGGAAACTATTTAAAAGTAGCATATTCGCGGAATATATATGTTAGGAGATAATCGATTATGTCTAAGAAGAAATTATTAAACGAATCACAGGTTCGACAGTTCATGAAGCTTGCAAAGCTTGAGCCCCTTACCCCGGGGTTTGTAAACGGGTTATCTGAGGACCAAGGCGCCGTCGACAAAGAAGACGAGCACTTGGGTGCCAAAGACGGCAAGGAAGCCGACAAGAAGCAAAGCCTGAAGGATCGCCGCAAGGAAGAACGCGGAGAGGACCGCGCGCTAGGCAAGAAGCCGGCTGGCGTCAAGCAGGAGTCTCATGGTCGCGGCAAGGGAGAAGGCGCTGCCGGATATGGTAGCCCTGACGCCAACACTCGTCTAGAAGAAGAGGATCACCTTGAGGCCGATCTCGATGCCACCGAGGACGAACTAGGTGACATGGACGTAGAGGCTGACGCCGAAGGTGAAGAGATTGACGACCTTGAGGCCGATCTTGATATGGACGTTGAGGCTCCTGCTCCCGCCGAGGGTCGCATGGTCGCCGTGGACGACTTCCTGGCTGCTCTAGAGACAGCACTCGAAGACGCTATGGGCGAAGAGGTAGAGATTGATTCCGAAGAGGTAGAAGACGAAGCCCCTGTTGATGATGTCGAGATGGATGTCGAGCTGACTGACGATGGTGCCGAGATGGATATGGGCATTGAAATGGAAGACCCCGAAGAGTTAGTCAACGAAGTTGCCAATCGAGTTCAGTCGCGTCTGAACGGCATGAAGAATGAGGCGGCTCTAGTCGAGCGAGTCACCAAGCAGGTAGCAGCACGAATTCTTAAGAAGGCACTAGCCAAGAAGTAAAAATAACACTTGACTTTCAAGTGTTCCTAACATATACTAGAGGCCGTGGGTATTCCCACGGCCTTTTTAGTTTGGATTGATTATGTATGAAGTAACAACGCAAGAACTTATGGTGTTTGTTGTCTTGGGATTTGGATCCGGGGTGTTTACCAGCATCTTTCTGTCGCGTATGTTGGAAGTGGTTCACACTTGGCACCTAGTTCAGGAGACGCTTGTTCATCTGTTGTGGATGTGTGCGAAGATAGAAGAGGACGTTTCTTTCCTCCGGGAAGTCAAGAGCAAGCACATGAAAGATGCCGGCTTCACCCCTCAGCAAATACGAGAGTTTGACAAGGTCGATGGAAGGACCTTGACATCATGGAAGGACTCTGTTATACTCTCTATAGTTAAGAGAGCGCCGCCGCACTTCAGATCGATGCTTCCGTTCACTACCTGGGACGAAGCAATGCGGTTCATGAATAACGCACTTAAGCGCTGATAGATTCACAAACAGAAAAGGGAAACAATGTTTTACAACGAAGAAGAGAAGCACTCGCACGAGGAAGAGCTCCCAGCCGTAGGCGTACCTTTTGGCGGCCATGACGAAGAAGAGCCACTAATTGGACTCGTGGGAGATATCACGGAAGAGACAGCACAACAGGTTGCCATGATGTTATTGTCTTTCAACGGAGGTAGGATCCTGAATACTGATGAAGAGGAGGAGCGCCCCCGCGATTTAGAGTTTTTCATATCTTCCGGCGGTGGCTCTGTTAGCGATATGTTTACCATTTATGATCTAATGTCGCTGGTCAAAGACCGTAGAGATATTGCCACGTTTGGCTACGGACGAGTGGCCTCTGCTGCCATTCCTATTCTGGCTGCCGGGACCAAGGGGAAGAGGCATATCGCAAAGCACGCGCGCCTGATGATTCACCATTGCGCGAGTAGCATGGGGGGCACTGTTCCCAGCGTACGCGCTGGCTATGAGGAACTCAAGAAGGTGGAGGATATGATGGTGGAAGTGTTGGCAGAGCATACTGACCTATCGGTTCGAGAAATATATGAAATCTATTCTCGTAACACTGATGAGTTTTTCTCTGCCCAGGATGCATTAGAAATGGGCATTGTTGACAAAATCATCTAATTAGTATTAGCGCTGAGGACAAACTATGAATATTGATGCATTAGTTGAGAGTTTTTACTCCAAGAAAGATGAAACAGAAAGCCTTATCAATGAGGTGCTAAGGCTTTTGCTGACTGAGCAAGGCGTAGAGATGCCCCCGCGGGCCCGCTTCGAATGGTCAATGATCCCTAGCATCCCAGTTTCGGAGATTGGATGGTCCGATGTGAGCACCACTGAAAAGGGCGTAGATATACCTAGTGAACAGCGCGCCCTCCTCCAACAGTATCTTCAGAACATTGGCTCTCCTGGCGCATCCTTTGAGGAACAGATCAGATCCCTCCAGGAATTTTATGGTCCCGCCGGCCCCCAAATGGTGACAGCACAGACATCTAGTAATGCCGAGGCAATCTCCCAGCTTATTTCTTATCTCGTATTCTACAAGACATTGACTAAGGTGGTGACAAACTTTAATGCTGCTTCTGCAGGCTTCAGTTTTGAATCTTTTTTGGCTGTATTGTTAAACGGTGAGCAGGTTAAGGCCAACACCGGTACAATTGCTGACTTTACTACCGGGGACAATATTCCTATTTCCCTCAAGCTCTATACTAAACTACATGTGGGTGGCTCCTGGCGCGACCTCGTGGGAGACATCATAGATCCTAAATTTAACCACCCCAAGGGCCCCGCAATGCGCTACATTTCCGGAATCAAAGTTCTGGAAGGCGAAGGCTTAGATCAAAAGGGTGAGATTAAGCTATATCAGTTTGATATTACACTTGATAATATTGTAGATATAATGCTTAACTCTATGCACCCAGAGATCGTTTCAATGCCAGAGTCTATGGTTGATGGTGGCGACGGTATCGCGCATCTTATCCCCACAGCTGACCGCATTCCAACCAATGAGGAGCTCGAGGAGAGAATCGTGGATAAGGTGAGAGCCCAGCTTTCAGACGTCGAGGTCTCTTCCGTCATGGAAGAGATAGATCCTAATTTCTCTTTGGACAAGTTTGTTAATGGCCCAGGTGGCATCTTCCAGGTAATGCAATATGCAGAGGAAGGACACAAAGAGTTGTTCGGAAAGAACTGGGACGGCTTGGCCCGCACCAAAATACGCACTCTGGGGAACATCGCCAAGGCCATGAAGGGGAGCCCTTCGCTGGTTAAGTTCATATATGATAAAGTCTTCTTGCCTAAGTATGGAAAGAGTTCCGCATGGGAATCTCTACGACCGGGAACGAAACCATCTCGCGATGTCCTTTCTTTTATCACGCAAGTGGCAAGCCTAATTAGGGGACATCACAATGCAATGGTCGACAGCTACGACGCCAGCGAAGTGCGAAAGGCACGAGAAGCTGCTCGTGGCCGGGCAGGATGGATGACTGTCACGGACCCCCGAGCCAAAAAGGGGAAAGAATCTGAGCTGGCCGAAAGAGCAGCCAGTCGGGAGAAGATCAGCAAATATTATAGAGAACTTAGTCCGGAAGGCAAGATCGAAGCGCTAAAGAACACGCGCGGCATGGTGCTTGGTAGTGTAGGTGGTAAGACCCAATGGGATCTTAATGATAAACAGGCTATCAACCCTAAGTATCCGGTGAATGCTGAATATCTTGGAGAGCTTCGGATCGGCGGTGCATATGTTGAGCAGATGCTCACGCAGGTATCAGAGATGTTGAATGAAGAGATCTTTAGTGTTTTTACTTCACTTAAGAACCTGTCTGACAATCTTAATGGGTTTTTTGCTGGTGGACTAACAGACGACAAGAAGGCCGCGACTGCAATCGAAAGCGCCCAAGACATTGAAAAGAAGACAACCGAGCTTAAGGGCGAAAAATAGCTTGACATTACAGACATGTATGTTATAATAAGAAAATAGAAAGAGAGGTGACTTGTGCCAGACTGTAAGTTTGAGTCGCGCAGTGAACTAAGCGCAAAAGTATTAAAGGGTGTGAACACCCTTGCGGACAACGTAGCCGCAACCTTGGGCCCGAAGGGCCGCAATGTTATCCTACATCAAAAAGGAAAAGAGCCAATCATCACGAAGGATGGGGTGACAGTTAGTGCTTTTGTGCATTTAGACGACGAGTTTGAAAATGCCGCGGCACAGATCATTAAGCAGGCGACGTCCCAGACTAACAGCATGGCGGGAGACGGCACAACGACTGCTACTGTGCTAGCTAGAAAGATCCTAGTTGAAGCTCAGAGGTATATTACTTCTGGCGCATCCCCCATAGAGCTAAAGAGAGGGATTGATGCCGCCGTCGAGCGCCTAGTCAGTAGACTACAAGATACCGCGCAATACATAGAGACTCTAGACGATGTTGAGAACATTGCAACCATCTCTGCCAACAATGACAGGACCATAGGGAAGCTCATCGCCACGGCAGTCGACAAGGCAGGCAAGGATGGCTCTATTACAATCGAGGAATCCCGGACGTCTGAAACCTCCCTTGACGTAATCGAAGGGTTCAGAGTAGAGTCTGGATTTGCAGCTGCAGCATTCGTTACTGATGAGAGAAGAGGGGCAGTACACTATGACACTCCGTTGGTACTAGTAACTGATGAAAGGATTGACTCTGTTGATCAGATCTTACCTGCTCTGGAAATTGTATCCCGCGATGGACGCCCACTACTAATCGTAGCCGAGGAGATTGAGGGCCAAGCATTGGCTGCTCTCATCATGAATACGGTCCGCGGAACTCTGAAGATAGCAGCAGTTAAGGCTCCCTTCTACGGCGACAGGCGCCGGAATATCCTGTCCGACCTAGCACTCTCTACTGGTGCACAGTTTGTCTCTAAGGACAGCACGGTGCGCCTGAGGGATATCAAGTTGCAACATTTTGGTCAATGTCGTTCGGTCGACATTACCAAGGTGAACACTACTGTCATTGGAGGTAAGGGAGACTTTGAGGAGATTGATAGACGCATAGAATTACTTAAGACTCTTCTAACTCAAGAAGAAGATATGAGAGAGTGCGACAAGATTCAGGAGCGCATCACTAAGCTGGCTTCGGGAGTGGCAGTTATCAAGGTTGGGGCCGCAACTGAAGTGGAAATGATCGAGAAGAAGCACCGTATCGAGGATGCTCTAGAGGCCGTTAAGTCGGCGCAGCAAGAGGGCGTCGTTCCCGGCGGCGGTGTTGCTTTGTTCCGCGCGGCAAGGCAACTGTCCAAGGTCGAGGTAGAAAACGAAGACCAGCAGTTTGGAGTAGAGATTGTCAGAAAGGCAACGCACGAACCTATACGGCAAATGGCGTTGAATTCTGGTGTCAGCCCGGATCTAATCATCGCTGAGATAGAAGAGGGTCCCGAAAATTCGGGCTACAATTTTAGAGACTTTTCGACTGTTGATATGTTTGAGGCTGGGATCATTGATCCAGTTAAGGTCACGCGCGTTGCTCTTCAGAATGCTGCCTCAGCAGCCGGCACTCTGATCACAACTTCTCACGCCATTATAGAAACATAGTTCTATTTAGTTGTGCTTGGAGGTGAACCTTGATGAATGACGAGGAACAGCAGAAACTCACCGTTATGATGGTCGAGTTATCAAGTAAAGTGCAGACTTTGCTTGACAAACAAGATGAATTAGCGGATAATATATCTAAGATCAAGGAAGCGGTATACAATCCTGATTCGGGGCTGTATGCGCGCTTGAAGGAGTTGGATATTCGTATTCAACACTTGGAGAGTTGGAAGGGAACTAATTCAAGAATCATGTGGCTCGTCGGCGCCTCTGTGGTTGGTCTTCTGGTCAAAACCGCTTGGTCGGCACTATTTTAGGAGTTAAAAAATGAGAGTTAAGTTATCTTACACAGTCGAGGAGAGTGATATTCTGCCAGAGGCAGCTAAAATCCTGGGCTTATCGAGTGATGATATGAAACAGGCAATCGATCTGTTTCAGGCAATTCAGTCTGAGTTGGCAACGTCCAACGAGTCACCAAATACGGCAAAGTCTTTGGAGATGTTGGACGAGCTTAGGAAGGCTCTGCTGGCGGTTGATACTCGTGTTATGGAAGTAGTAGACATCATAGAGGGGTTTGAAGACTATAGGCTTAAGCAGCGCGCTGCTGAAGATGCAACTTTGACCAGGAGGCTCGACGAGGCGCCTAGTGAAAAGTAAAGTCAAAAGAGGTGCCCTAGTCCATATACCACAATCAGTAATCTTGATAGATACTGACCATGGAGGCCCTCATGAATTTAAGGCGCAGATGACTATTCCTTTGAGTATACGCGAAACAACCGAGCCAACCATTGGCGTGGTAACAGAAGTCAACGAGTCATGGGGCTATTCGCGTATTTGGTGCAATGGAGACGAGTGGTCGGTTAAGACTGATGAAATCTATACCATAGAAGGGGAAGTAAAATGATACGGTTCATAGAATTGCTTAACGAGACAAACTTCAATCCTAAAATGGAGAGGACCTCAACCCCTAGATTTTCAGTTGGGGAAGTGTGGATAAGTCAACAATATGTGGTTTCTATTAGAGAGGCTCATGGATATAAGAAGTTATTAAAAGAAGGCCTTCTTCCTGGTGACCTGGATTCAAACCATCGTTTTACTGCTGTAACCGTGAACAACGGCACCATTTCCGAGACACACATCGTAGTTGGATCCCCGGAAACTGTTGCGTCCCGGCTGAACAGAAACACATCACAATTACTGAAAGGTTGATAATGCTAAAAAAAGCAAACATAATTAATAAGCCATGGGGACACGAAGAGATTTGGGCAATGACTCCGCGCTACGCCGGTAAGATCCTTTATATCAAAAAGGGTCATCGCCTATCGCGACAGTACCACAACACCAAAGAAGAAACGATAATGGTCCTAGACGGAGTACTAACGTGCGAGGAGGGCCCCTCCGATAAGGGCGCCCAGGTTATTACACATATCATGAAACCGGGCGAGATCTTTCATGTTTTCCCGGGAACGATTCATCGGTTCTGTGCGGAAGAGACTGATGTACGCTTGGTGGAGGTTAGTACTAGCGAGATCAATGACGTCGTACGCCTAGAAGATGACTATCGACGTATAACAGATTTTCCTACGCCCCCCCCGTCGAGCGGAAAATAAGCGCGGATTAAGAAAAGTAAAAACTATTTATAGTTGATGTACTTACGTCAGACAGATGAGTGGAAACAGTATATACTTCAGGAAGGGGTTGAGGACATTGGTCTCGGCGCCGAAGTAGCGCACTTCCTCCGACAGCTGAACAGGCAATATGGCCCCGTATCAAACAAGGCATTGACTTGGATTGGTACCCTGCTCAAAGACTCCCATAATCCGGTGCCCCTCACTGACGGAAACATAGCCGCTATGTTGACCCTGCTCGAATACGATCATGGATGGCCATGGGACGAAGCCCTAAAAGCAACAAACAACGTCATTAACAACATGACTGCGACCAGGGCGGATCCCGGTGAGTTCGCTAAGGAATTTTCGCAAAACGAACCGGATTATTCAGATTCGCAGATGAAAGCTCTTGAGGATTACTGGGGAATTAGGACTTTTCTTAAGAGCCTGGTCGTGGAGTCCAGAGCTAGAGCTGCCGAATTAGAAGGTCCGTCACTGGGAGAGTTGAAGACCGCAGGAAAGAAGCTTAGGCGAATGCTGAAAAAAGCCAATGTGTCTCCAAAGTGGTCGGCGGCACTTATGCGTCTCTTCACTGACAATGTAATAGTAAATTCGGCTGTTCAACTGACCAACTGGGTGACGCCGATCCTTAAAATCCTTACCGAAGATTTTGAGTACTATGACGAACTTCGCGACGACTTGTTCACCATGCGCTATCCCCCGGCCGATCAGCTGAGGGCTGCTTCCGCTCTCTCCGACGACACTCTACGAAATCCTCCTCGCGCTGAAGACCAAGTGATCCATGAGTTTGACAATGGATACTACTGGTATGACATCAGAAGCAGAGAATGTGATTTTGAAGCTAGAAAGATGGGTCATTGTGGGTCCGGCCAAGACGGGACCCTCTATTCTCTTCGAGCCGGCGGCACTACGCGACGGAACATCAAACCCAAGATTACCCTAGAGATGGACCGTCAAGGTATTGTATATCAAATCAAGGGGAAAGCCAACGAGGCGCCAAAGAAAGAACTCTGGCCCTATATTGACTGGTTTATCGAGAACGCAGGTGTAGAGAGGGTTACGGAAGATGGGACGCATAGCTCAGACGGTCTGGGTTTTGCTGAGATGATTGGATATCTCAAACAGAAGCATCCCGATGTTAAGTTTGAGGACTCATGGGTTACTGAATCCACCGAGTTACTGGAGCAGTTTGCACCAGGCATTGAGTCCGATCATCAAACAACTCATGAAATTGAATGGCCAAGTACGGGATCCCCGACGGCGGTGTTTACTTTGCGCCACTTCGCCTACTGGCCAGTCAAGGATGTCATCGTAGATGAATCGACGAATCAATTACGCTGGCAGATCCGCCAGGATGCACAGGAAATTGCCAACGACACTCTTGACACCGGCACCTATACCAGTCCTAGGATTCATGGCGTTAATATATTCGCGCGTGGAATTCAAGATTCGCAAGCCGCAATGATTCGAGTTGAGATGCTTTGGCAGGGTCATTTTGAGCCCGAAGAGTCTGAAGATGAAAATGTTGTTCAGGCCGAATTAAAAGAGCTCACTGTCTTTTTGGCAGAGATGGAAGAAATCGCTGCAAATTTGGTAAATACTCACTCAGTTGAAGACTTTGATTATAATGGCTTTTGGGAACAAGTCCAGAAGAAGTTAGAGGAGTATGGGGTCTACCGAGACATTGCGGGAGAGCTGGACGCAGAGGAAGAGAGAGAATCCTCTGGCCAGATAGATCTCCCCCTCCAAGAATCGCGCACTCTAGAACTTTGGTCGAAGATCATTAAATAAAATATATTTTTTTCCGATTAAGGCACGGTGCTCTATAGTTACTTATAGACAAACAAAGGGTTAGAAAGGACTCGAGGTTGTATGCAAAATTATGCGTCCCATAGGAGTATGCAGGTATTAATACGCTAAGATAGTGATGAAGTAACCAAAACACGGAGGGTGTCTCGTGTCTAGGTGGATTAAAAACTTTATAATAATAACTTCTTTACTTTTAGTAAGTTGTACTAGCCCCTCTTTACCAGAAGCCTCCAAAGCAGAGGCTGAAATATACAAAGCCAGACAGACAGTCGAAGTCATGAACTCCTTCGGGGATGTTCTGGAAGTCTTTGACGTCTCTAAACTTTCAATCACCGAACGGCGCGCCCGCTCTGCTGCCGTTAAAGTGCGCTCTTTATTGAAGGGTGGCCATGGATCTGGCGCTTACCTGATCGCCCACGGCCGTCGCGTTGTGGTGACAGCAGCACATGTTGTCCGGAGCGAAAGTGTCATGGCTATTGACGGTCGCGACGGCGAAACGGTTGTGGGACAAGTTGTCTTTACGGATCCCGCCAGAGATATAGCCTTTCTCGTAGTTCCTGAAATGGAAACACGCACACCCATTCGCTACCGCCCACAGTTGTCTTACAACGAGCGAATGATTGGCACCAACCTGACATATACTGGCTTTCCCTCGCACCATGATCTTCTTACTATTCGTGGCTACGTCGCCGCGTTGGAGAGAGGTATGGTCGTTACAAACATGTTCGGCTGGTTTGGTTCCTCTGGATCTGGAGTTTTTGACCAACAAGGGAGATTAGTGGGGATTGTCTCGGGGATTGATGTGGGAAACTTTGGCTTTAGGCTGCCCTTGGAATCCTTAGTTTGGGTAGCTCCCATGAGCACAATAGATCAGGAAGCACTTAAGGCGCGCATTTTGTCGTCGCCAGTACAAATAGAGTCATATTCTCATCCGGGCGCCGCAGCGCCGCGCCGAGGAGGCCTTCGGGACTAAAGATGAAACGTTCAGCCGCCTTAATCATTCTTTTTTGTTTTTCAATTTTTGGGTGCGAGGGAGATTATACCATTTATGATATGCACCCACCTGAAACAGTCATTGTCGAAGTTGAAGTTCCTGTAGAGGTTCCTGTTGAAGTCATTGTCGAAGTTGAAGTTCCCGTCGAGGTTCCTGGCGACGGCGGCGATGTGTGGATAGACTCATTTAACCAACCTTACGTTATGGAAGGAATAGATATTGTTTGGTTGATCGATCAGTCAGGATCGATGAACTCGCACGCCCAGTCCGTCATTGATGGGATTGAATCAATGATGTTGGCCCTCCCCGCAACTGGGTGGCGATTAGGAATCGCGACCACCGCGTATTTTCAAACACAAAGCACCCAAGATTTCCCCCTAGTTCCGGGAGACACAGTTCAGAATGCATGGGACTATTATAACGCTCTCCCTTCGCAGTCACAAGAAGCCGGGTTCGATGCGTTGTATTCTTACATCGTAGACAACACATACAACCAATCCTGGTTGAGGCCAAACGCGGGATTGCTGGTTGTATTTGTGAGCGACGAAGAAGAGCAGAGCACAAGAGATTTTCCTTACAGCCCGGGCCTTCAGAATTTTATTAATTGGTACGGCGGCCTACGCCCATCGGTTTTCATGGCAAGTATAGTCAATGTTCACCAGACCGAGAATGACTGCGTTGGAAATGTAGGCCCCCTTGATATGGGGCAGCGATATATGGACGCTACGAATGCTTTCGGAGGCGTCGTGATCGATATCTGCTCGGAGGACTGGGCCCCAGGAGTTCAGGCTGCGACTAACCAAGTAGAGCCCCACACTGAGTGGGAACTAACATACACACCTATTGAGGATACGTTGATTGTTTTTGTAGATTCTGTGGAGATTAGTGATCTAGATTGGACCTACAACTCGATAACTAACCATGTGGAATTTATAGTGATTCCGCCCGAAGGAACACTGGTTGAAATTGGGTACGTCATCGACTACGATCTTGGAGACGACGACGATTCGGCCGCCCCGTGACTACTTACGGAGTATTAAAAAGAGGTATTAGTTGTGGATGATGAATGGATAGACGGAGACCTTGAAAGATCCCTCACGGTTTCCCTAGATATGGTAGAGGTTTCGGAAGATAGATATATGGAGCAACCGTTTCCATTGGGATTGGAAGCGCAAAAAAGATTACTAGAGTTAATCTATAACCGAAAGTCAGGTATAATTACTAGACAGGAGTTAATAAATGTTCTCTTTAATCCACAAAATCTTACGAGCGGCACGTTCATTCGAAGCCACCTCTGATAGAATACAAAAAATAGAAGCACGATTAGCCAATATTGATAAAATACTGGAAAGGTTTGAAATATTGGCTGACGAAAATGAATCCCTTTGGCAGTTTCTTGACGAACAGAAAGAAATGAACGGAGTTTTCATGGGCTCGGCTGAAGAATTCGAAAAAGAAATCTCGGACATTATGCTGAAAAATATGAAGACGCGCGGCGATGCCTGAACGCGTTTATCTGTTTGATGTGGATGGTACGCTTACCCATCCGTTGACTCCTGTCGATGAAGTGTTCGCAGACATCTTCCTGAGTTGGCAGCGCGAAAATAACAAGAAAGTATATCTTGTTACGGGATCTGACATTGACAAAACAAAGAAGCAATTATTCGCTGCATTTATAGATCAGTGTGAAGGTCTGTTTACTTGTTCAGGGAACGCCTTCTATTCAAAAGGCAAGAAGGTTTATGAAAACGACTTAGAGCTGCCAGACGGATTCATAGACAATCTACAGCTTTATCTTGATATTGGCTCACCGTGGAGAAAAAAGGTAGGAAACCACATTGAGATCAGAAAGGGAATGGTAAACTTCAGCACAGTCGGAAGGAACGCCAGCCAAAACCTCAGAGAAGCATATTACCGGTGGGACCAGATTCATAACGAACGTGAAGACGTAGTGGCCTACATCAAGGGAATCTACCCGGATTTTGAAGTGTCTATTGGTGGGCAGATATCGGTGGATATATATCCGGCCGGCAAAAATAAGGCACAAGTTGTTGATGTTGTGAGAGAGAAGCATGGCGCTGATGTGGAGATGATTTTCGTTGGGGACCGGAATGTTCCCGGAGGGAATGACTGGCCGCTAGCGGAACGACTAGAGGGTATTGAAGGGTCGCATTGGTACCAGGTCCTATGCTATGAGGAAACAAGAGCCTTAATCGAGTACGGCGAACTATTTATATAGATGAAGCAAGAACTTCAAAGCTTTAGGGCCTTCCTTCGCGAAGCCAAGGATCCGTCCTATTATCAGGATACATTCTATTTTACGATGCTTATTTCCATGGACAAGGGCCGCGGTGGCTCCCGTGATGAAACAAAGAATGATATTCGTGCACTTCCAGAGGTGCTAACGGTTACGTTGGTTGAGGCTGAAAAGGGAGGGGTTCAGAAGGATTTAGGTAATAAATACCTTTCCACCTTGAAGGTTCACCTTCGTAGACCTAGAGATGTTTCTAAAGATATTATGATGAAGCGTATCGTCAAAATGACGGCACGACTAAAGGGTATTTCGGTATTGCGATACAAGGAGCGCAAACCCAAGCAGCGCCGCAAAGCGTTCCATGGCGCAGGCTCATACGTTAAGAGAATGAGTGAGGCTTCTTACCCGTGGCAGTCGAATAAGCATAAGTCGGATCTCAAGAAAGACTTTAAGGAGCTGACAACCGGCGGGCCCCAAAAGAAAGGCGGCGCGCCCTTTAACCGCAAGAATGATCCAGACTGGGAAAGCGCCCCACCCGGTGCAGTTGGCGGCTTGGAAGAAGCCCTACTAGACGAAGCAATGAAGACAGCGTCTGATTTACCGGAAGATGTTGTAGTTGCCGTAGACCTTCAGGAAATGCCGATGAAATATAAGGTCTACTATGCAATCAAAGACAACCCTAACGTCCCATTGAAGGTTGGCGATCTAGATCGCATGGAGGCGGGTATCGGTATCTACGGTGTCTTAGAGGCACACAGGTCTTCCGGGGATCCATTTAAGGGTTCATATAAAGTTGCTACTGTAAAGGCTACGGATGGATTTGGGCCCCTGCTTTATGATGTGGCACTAGAGATCGCCTCGCAGGACGGCAGAGGATTAAAATCAGATGATAATAGTGTATCTGACGACGCCGCGGCGATCTGGAAACACTATCATGACCATCGAGACGATGTGGAAAAGAAAGAGGCCGACCCGCACATCGATGATTGGTATGATTCTTTCGCAGCTGGCGTAACAGACTTGGACAATCTTGCGCGGCATATGGCCGAGGCTGGTTTTATCCCGGTGGCTAGCCTCGAGTCTGAGGAATCAATGAAAGATTTTGTTAAGAACAAGCGTCACCTTACAAAGATATACAAGAAGAGGACAAGCGATGCCACCACTTCACTGAAAGAGCTTAACAAGTATGTAGAGGTTACAGAGCAAAAGCCTAAACTACGCTTTACCAACAAGGACCTTGGTCGCTTTGACTACTTGAGAGAAGATATTCGAATTGCAATAGGTTCGGACGATTTAGGCACGTTTGATACTCAGCCGGAACTCAATCAGAAGGTGTGGTCCGGGGATGCTTCGATTCATCCTGGGGTCAAGGCCGCTCTTCTGGACATTGTAGAAGAATTTATAGAAGGGCTGGACCTGGGAGTAGAACCAGAAGACATAGTTATGACGGGCTCCCTCGCGAACTACAACTGGTCAAAATATTCAGATATAGATTTGCATATTGTTTTAGATTTCGCAGAGATAAATGACAACGAAGAAATGGTAAAGAAGTTCTTTGATGCCGTTCGATCCAATTGGAACAAGCTGCACAAGATAATGGTTAAGGGTCACGAGGTAGAGGTTTATGTGCAGGATTCACAAGAGCCACATGTTTCAACTGGAGTATACTCGCTAAAGAATGATCGGTGGCTCGTGAAGCCTGCGCACACTGAGCCAGAGATCGATCAGAGTACTGCAACAAAAAAGATGAAATCTTTTGCAAGAGAGGTTGACAAACTCTCTTCAATATATGATAATGGTGACTATGAAGGAGCCTATGACTACGCGGAACGTCTCAAGGAAAAGCTAAAGAGGATGCGCCGAAGCGGCCTAGAGGGCATCGGCATCTACTCCCCGGAGAACATAGCCTTTAAGATGCTACGTAGGTCGGGAGATATCGAACAGCTATTCAGCATCTATACCCAAGCATACGATAAGACATACAGCCTAGATCAATAGACTCATAAGATTGGAAAATAATAATGAGCGAAGCAGAAACCAATACGGAAGAAGCAGCAGAACCTAAAGCCGAGGAGCTGATCCCAAAGAAGCCCTCCCGTCTTTGCCCCAGAGGCATTCAAACATTCACAGTAGCCCGCCAGTCAGACGAGACGGGAATCTCGGGGGAAGGTGTTGTCATCGAAGGCGTAGTCCTAGCTACAGGTCAGTGTATTGCCCATTGGCTTTATCCTCGCCCCAAAGGCTCTATCGCCATCTTTGATTCTATGAATGATTTCATCACCGTACACATCAAACCTCACCCCGGCAATAGGACAATTATTACTTATGACGATGGTGAACAAGAGAAGTTCGGACTATTTACAGAAGAGGAAAAAACAGAAGATGAAAGTATCCAAAGCGAAGTTAAGACAAATAATTAGGGAAGAGATTGAGAGACTTGGTGAGGCTACGACTCCAACTAGAATGTTTTATCCTGGCGAGCGCGAAGAATTAATAAGACAACGTAGAGTGGGAACAACTGCTCCCATGCGCACCCTCAACCCGGACAAGACTCCACCGCGTTCTTTCACTCGTAGGCACACGGCCCTGGAACGCCGAGCCCAGGGTATAGCAAAAAAGCTGTTTCCTGACCTCGGAAGCGCTGAGATAACTTTTGAGATTGAGCAGTCCGCACGCGGGAGAAACCCGACGGGAGAAATATTAAATAACATCGTTGGGTTTATGTATCCTGGTGTCACGAGAGCCCGAGCAAGAGAACAATATTTGGAATTCGCTGAAGAATGGATAGGGTTTCATGACGATCCCGTGCTGGAAAAGGGTGGTCGCGAAGATACAGAAAAGATAGAGGACTTTATAGAGTACGTAGAGAATATAGCACCGATGAAGCTTCTTGATAAAAGGGCGCCCGACATTCGCGCACATATAGCATCCATTGATAAAGACCCGAACTACCAAGCCAGAGATGTCCCCGTCGGCCGAGCCGCAACTCCGGGAACAAGAGAACACTCTCAGCTGCAGCGCCTCATGAGACTAGCTAAGAAGAAATAGCTACTAAGACCTTGACAAGTCGCCCGTGCCGTGCTACACTGCAAGTGATGATGAGGGTTCCCGGAGTTGAAGACCGCACCTACCTGAAGCCGCAGAGGTTTTTTGTTGGTGATGTCGTGCGCGCTTTTGGGATCCCGGCCGAGAAATCCGACGGCGCCGTTGGCCTTGTGAAAGAGGTGAGGCTTTTGTCGTACCGAGAACACTCCTACTGGAGAATAAGTGTGCACTTCTTTTCGCTTTCCGATCTTCCGTTGAACGTCCGAGGCCGAGATCTCTGCGTAGATTGTGCCCCTAGCGACCTTGAGTTGATCAGACGCGGCAAACAAGGATCGTTTCAGTGAACAATTTAATTTACGGCACCCTCCTATTCGCTATAGCGCAAACGGTAATATGGTTCCAAACCAACCTACAATTTTTCAACCCCTGGGCAAAGGAACATCCACTCATAATGGCAAGCGTGTTTAGTATACCAATCTCGTACATGTTCATTCGAGCGACGGCGTTTGTGGTAGAACATTTTGATGGGCTTCTGTGGCCCGGTCGATTTATAGCGTTCGCTACGGGCATGGTAAGCTTTGCAATTCTGTCGTATGTCTTTTTGGGCGAGGGTCTGGGTCTCAAGACGGCAGTTAGTTTGGTGCTGGCTATCGTTTTGGTGTTGGTGCAACTATTTTGGAAGTAAAGATGAAAAAGATTGTTTTTGTTCTGTGTTTTATGACAACTCTTGGTGGGTGTGCTCACATTAGTGTACCAACCCGCGCCGGAGAGTGCACGGAGGAGCATCCCGTAAAGGGGAATGCAGATTCCTATCTGTACCACATGCGTACGAGTGCCTTTTATGGTAAAGTCAAGGCTGAGTGGTGCTTTTCCTCAGCCGAAGCCGCCGAGCGGAGCGGATACTATCCAGCAAATCGTTAAACAGTCCTTGACTTTTGGAGCCCCCTCTGCTACACTAGGATAGTAGGAGGCTATACTATGGATAGTCAGTTAAGTAACAAGCTATATGAGAGTTTCCCAGACCTATATAGAGAACGGAATGCTCCACTGGAGAGTTCGAAAATGGGCTGGGGGTTTCAATGTGGCGACGGATGGTATAAGATCATTTATGAAATGTCCAAGAGAATTAAGAAGAGTTCCCCGGAAGGGGAGTATGCGACCGCAATCACGCAAGTATCTAAAAACGAAGACGGGACGTTACATGTTGAGGCTCGCAATCTTACGCCGCCGGTAGCCGATGCAATCTCGGCAGCACGAGAGAAGTCTAGACTCACATGTGAGTTATGTAGTTACAGCCCAGCGTTTAGGCGCACAGATAGTGGCCCCGGAGAAGGTCTCATAGCCTGTGGGCGGTGTTCTAAGTCTGCT
>TARA_R110002020_G_scaffold138910_1_pt1 | contig 17443 bp, 24 predicted proteins | sample TARA_R110002020 | Tara Oceans TARA_R110002020 (sample SAMEA4396489) | marine metagenome | biome: Westerlies Biome; feature: [MES] marine water layer (ENVO:01000295) within the mesopelagic zone...; material: water (ENVO:00002006), including particulate matter (ENVO:01000060) such... | reverse complement strand
GGATAGAGGAGAACCTGTGAAAATTAGTAAAATAGATATTCAATCTCTCATAAGAGAAGAAATAGAGACAGTTAAAGAAGAATTTATAAACACTAGACCCTTAAATGAACAGCATGTAAGAGTTGCTAGGGGAGGAAGCTCCCCTATGAGATCGCGCGCTCATCCTGTTTTTGCCAGGCTTGTAAAAGGATTTGTTAATGAAGCAGATCATGATGATCAAGCTCTCGAAGACCAACACGGTCCGGGGTCAAGAATATCAGATAAAGAATATGCAATTGAAGATCTTACTTTGGAGCTCGCTAACTTGCTTAATAGAACTGACTTTGTAGATCTTGAAATAAGTGATATTATCGATGCTCTGAAGGCTGCTGTTTCGCCTCCGTATGGACAAATGAATCCAAATAGCATAGCAAAGGCATTTGGAAAAGCAATATACAACATAGACTACCCTACAGGAAGATAACATGAAAATTAATAGAAATCAATTGAAAGCCATTGTAAAAAAAGAGCTTATAAAAGAGTCTCCTCAAAAAACTGAAATGGGACAATTTGCAGCTAGCAAGAGTGGAAAAAGAGTTCAATCTGCTGGAAGTAAAATTAGCTCAGCTTCAAGAGCAATATCTGAAGTAGCTGGCGATCAAACTGGTGCTATGAGAAATACTCTCTATGAGATATCAGAATTTGTTGATAAGATAGGGGATACTCTTTCAGGAATCGGAATTTTAGAAGAAGGAAGCTCTGTTGCTGATTCGCTTCCGACTATTCAAGAGCTTAGACAGCTTCAAAAGTCTATACAAAAACTAGAGAAATAAAATGAAAGTCACACGTAGACAATTAAGAAAAATAGTAGAATCAACCATAATAGAGTCAGCAGCTATAGGTCCTATAGCCGTGGATGGTGTAACACCTGATCAGGTTCAGGCGGTGTTCACAGCAATAGTAGATAATGGATTTAAAATTGTTGCAGACGAGGATTATAATGCATTAAATAGTAGGATAGATGATCTTACTGCACAGCTCGAAAGCCTCGGTGTGATGACAGGCATTGCAAGATAATAAAAGGAAATACTTGTGAGACTAACAAGAGATAAACTGATAAAGATAATCAAGGAAGAACTATCACGAGTTGTCGAAGGTGAGATAGTTGATTTCCCGGGTGGGCCGAAGGCTCCTTGGGTTTTTGGGCCTGATGGCTATATTAAAAGACCTCAACTGACACAGCAGTACGAAAAGAAGCAAGATATTGGCGCTGACTCTCCTCCCGAGGCTATGATTGCTCGAGCTCTGGCTTATCGTGCAAGTGAGTTGACCAATTACCAGCAAGAATTTGATGATGAGATATTTTCTGACTATGCAATGAGAATCTACCATGACTACGTTCTAGGCAAATCAGGTGACAAATCTCAATCACTTGATTCTATACTTAACAGAATCGATGACGGTGGGTGGGATGATGAAGAAATCATAGAAATTGCAAGTGCTATGCAAATGTTAAAGACAAAAGAGCTCGCCTCTCAGCAGGACGCAGGCGAAGTTGAAGAGATGGGAATCGATTTTGAGAGATTTTTACAAGGAATCGAATCTGGCAAAGTTACAGAGCTAGAAAGAGAAGAAGAGGATTAGACCTCGAGAAGCCTGGAGCACAGACTTAATTGTGAATATTTTTAAAGAAGCAAAGAAAAAGAAGACAGATTTTGACAAAGGTGGTGAAGCATCTTACAGATCTGGAAGATCTGCAAAGCAGATAAGCAAGCAGAAAAAACTTACAATTAAGTATAATAATTGCAAGACAGAAGCATGTAGAGACAGAATAAGAAAGCAAATTGATAGATCTAGAGAGAAAGAAGAAGTAGACGAGAGTTCGGGTGCTGCAAGGCTAGATGAGAGACAGGTTAGGGCAATGATCAATGACATAGTTGAAGAGATAAAGCTTGATGCAGTCCTAAACGAGATAGAAGATCAGATTAACGAGAAGAGAAAAAAGAAGAAAAAGAAATCTGGGAGTCGAAAACTTTCAAAAGCAGTTAAGAAATCTCTAGATAAAAAAGCTGATAGGCGCTGTCTGACCCGAGGTTCTGTTTACTCAGAGTTTAGAAAAGGCCTCGCTGCTTATTACACTTCTGGATCAAGAAAAGGAATGTCATCGCACCAGTGGGCACATGCTAGGGTGAATTCAGCTAATCCGAGTAAAAAGTGGGCAACAGTTAAGAAACGCAAGAAATGTCCGAAGAAGAAAAAATGAAAATTACGCGTAAACAACTAAGAAGGCTTATAGAAGGTGAAGTCATAAGTCTTGAAAAAGAAAGACAAAAAAGAGTTTCACAGAATCCTGATACAGAGCTTGATCAGGAACGTGATCCTGAGATGGAGCTTGCTACATCAGCTGTCAGCGGTGACTCTGAGGAGGATTGGATTTATGACCTTGAAGGAGAGATGGAGGCTAAGATGCAAGGAATGGAATCTGGAAAAGTTGTAGATCTTGCCACTGAAGATCCTTTTGATTATGATTATTTTACAGAAGCTGCAAAAAGCAATGATGGAAACACTGCTTATCCTGGACAGCTAGGCATAGGTGTTGACACCGGAGACTCTGCAAAGACAAAACAGCAAATTGAAGATGAGATAACAAATACTACTTCTCAGTTAAACAAGCTAGGAAGTTCAACATCAGATCAACAACAACGAAAAGTTTTAAATGATCAGCTTCAAGATCTTCAGCATCAGCTTTCTAATAGTTAAATGAAATATCTTTTTCCACTTATGTTATTAATAGGTTGTCCTAAACAACAGGGACCAGATACTGTAGAAAGAGAAAGGAAAGAGGCTCTAGAAGAGATCATGAATCAAGATGATGAATTTTATGATGATTTGCCAGACGAAGAGAAAAAAGAGGCTGAAAAAGACGAAGACAAATGAATATATCTGACCTTTCACCGTATCAACAGTACTACCTTGATGGATTTTATGAAGGTGAGTTTAATATAAACAAGGACCTTGATGATTTAAAGAGTTCTCTATATTCAATACTAGAAGAAGATTTAAAAGACGGATTTCATCTGGATCAAAAGTACCCTGGTACAAAAGATCTCAGGCCAAATGCATATAGCTATAGTAAATCATTTATAAATATTTTATTCAGCAATAACATACCAGAGCTAATTAAATCTTTAACTGGCAAAAACCTAACACTTTCACACTTACAAGTAAGAACTTCATCATTTAAGAAAAGCTATATGCCATGGCATAGAGATTCATTTGTAAAAGATCATGAGTATATTGGTCCCTGCCCTCCCGGACATAAGATAATATTTTATCCAATGGTCGGCCCTGGAAGACCAAAGCTTTGTGTTGGAAAAGGAAGTCAGCTATGCACTTTTAGAAATCAACTAAGCAAACATTTTATTCAAGATGGCTGTACAAATATGGATCAGCAGATAATGAATGGAACTGAAAAGAAATTTTATTACTCATCTTTTAACAGGTTTATTCTTTTTAATACAGGTATGCTTCACAGTGCTGTTCCTGAAATTGAAAATGAGAAATCTATAAGAATAATATACTCATTTGTAGAAGAGTTTCAATTTGAAGAGCTATATTCAAAAAAGAAGTTACACTCTGATCTTAGCGATATTTATAAAACGATAAAAGAAAAGAACGATCGAGTAATTTAAAAAAAAATTCAACTGTAGATTAATGAAAAATTATCCATTAATGCATAGTTATTAAAGTTTAGCGAACTATTCAACTCTAAACAAAAAGGGATGGAATTAAAATGAAACTTACAAAGTCTCAAATAAAAAGAATTATTAGAGAAGAGATGTCTAGAGTTAGTGATAGTCAAATTGAAATTGACGTTTCTAGCCTTATTAGAGAGCAGGCAGAAGATCTTGATGAAGGATTGTTTACACAGGCTCTTAAAACTGCTGCAATTAATATGGTGCCTGGCGGAAGAATTGCCGCTGACTTTACAAGAGCAAGGGGTTTTGAGGCTCTCGAAGAAGCAGCAGAAGCGATGGAAGAAAGAGTTGATTCTCTTGAGCAAAGAGTACAAGCTATTGAATCAATGATTAGTAGTTCATAATAAAGGAGATTCCAAGGTGTCCTTGAAGTATCTTAAAGAGCTTACAGAAAAACTAATTAACAGTAATTGTGATAGAGCACACCCTTGCGTAGATTTTAAGAATATAACTAGAGATATTAAAGAGAGTGCTATAATCGCTATAAAAAAAGAATTAGAAAACTCTGCAAAAGAAGCTTGTGAAAAAGAAGCAGAAAATATAGAAAAAGAGATTAGCAATGGCTGATCAGCAATCAGATGGTTGGAACGAATGGTCAAGACACGTGCTAAGAGAGCTCGAGCGACTTAACGAAAACTATGAAACACTGAGAAGCCAGAACGAAGAAATAAAATCAGAAATGAATAGGATTTCTTCCATAAAGGGAGAAGTTGATGAATTAAAGCTTTGGAGATCTAGAGTTGACGACGTAGTTTCTCCATCACAGCTACAGAACGCATTGCAAGAAATAGAATCTTTAAAAATATTTAAAAGCAAAGCCATTGCTATTTTTGCAACAGTCCAATTTGCTATGGGAGCAATTATTTGGGCTTTAAGAGTGTTTGCATAATAATTAATAAAGTAAATCGGAGATCATTAAAATGAGAACAGTTAAAGTTTCACCTGCATACGTTAGAAGGCTTATAGCAGAAGAAAAATCAATACTTGCAGAGCATGCAAGGTATAAGTCTATGATTCTTACTGAAGTTCATAGAATGGAAGAAAACGGCTACACTAGAAATCAGATAAACGAAGGCTTAATGGATATTATTAAAAGTCTTGGTGGCGGTTTCATAGAGACATTTAAATACGATATAACACTGTGGCTTCTTGGAAAGCTAGGGATGGATAAAGAGGGATTTCTTGCTAGGGCTCTTGCTAATGTTGTTGAAAATGCAGATATTATGGACTTTAAAAAGTACTTTTCTGGTCCGGATGGATGCAAAGAGCTTGCAAACCTTACCATGGATTCTGTAGCTGAAACTGGAGTTGAGCCAATTGTTGACGGTTTTGTCAAGGGTCTAGGAATTGATCCTGATGGAAGACTATATGCTACTGCTAGAGAAGCTGTTTCTAAAGCAATTTTAGACGGAGAATTTGCACAAGGCTTGGAAGACAAGCTAGCAGATCTATTCTGTAACTTTGATCCGGCTGATATAGTAGACGTATTTAAGGGTGGCTCAGAGGGCGAAGGTGGCTTTATGGGTGGAATGGTTGATAAAGTTACAGGATTCTTCGGTGGAAGAGACGAATAATTCTAATTACGAATATATTAGAATAATAATAAGAAAAATCCTATCTGAAGACTTAGGATCAGTGAAAGGTGTTGGAGCAACTGGGTATGGCACTGCAGGCGGTTTTATAGTTGGTGCAGATAGACCTATGCTTGGAACAGTTGAAGTAGAAGATAAAGGCGTCATGCCAAACATGACGCCTGTAAAAGTAAGCAGGGCATTTACTAAAAAGTTAAAACTAGAAGATTCTGATCTATCTTAGCTTAACAAAGTGTTCTTCGAATTCCCTAGCTGTAATTTCTGAGTTTCTTAGACCGCAGTGTTGATCTTGCCAGTAGTGAGCAATTTCATGTGCTACTAGTTTTCTTACACTTTTTCCTGACGGCGTTTTTGATAAAAATATGCTTCCTGTTCTCCCTGGAGAATAAACGCCCTCATATGCACCGTTTATATCAAGTCTTGCCCACTGGTCCCATGCTAAAAATGTCATAAGATTTTGATCATTAAGAGTTTTATCTTTTATAAAAAACACTCTCAGCTCTTTAGAATCACACCTTTTGACACTGCTAGAGGAAAAATATGCCCTGGCAGCGATCATAGATTCTTCAACGTATTTCATAATTAAATCAGATTCTGACTTTGAGGATGAATATACTTCTACCTTTGACCATGAAAAAATAGTTTTTTCTGACTTTACTGAAACATTTGCTACGTCATAAAACTTTATCCAGGCGTCTGTATCTACCTCATTGGCGTGGACTGTAGAAGATGAAAATAGAAATAATATTAATAGAAATAGTAAGCGCATAAATCCTCCTAATATAATTTTACTTGAAATGTTGCGCATTTACAAAAAACTTTATCATATAGACGCCTATTTATTGCTAGGAGATAGTATGAAAGCAGAAGAAGCAAGCATCAGACACATAATAAGAAAGACTATTTCTGAAGCTGACAAGGGAGATGTAGTAAAAGGCATAGAATATACTGTTGTAAAAGGTGACAAGATGTACGCAATAGCTAGAAGTCACAGAGTATCAATACATGATATACTTGCAGCAAATCCTCAGTTTGATAAATCACAGCTTAAAAATTGGAAAAGGGGAGATAGACCAGCTGCAAATGATAGAGTTGGAAACAACAATAGAAATCCAAACTGGATATACCCTGGAGAAAAGCTATCAATTAAAAAGCGTGAAGAAGTTAGAGCACCTGATGTGAAACCAGAGCCAGAGTCTAAGCTTGACACTACTGGTAAGAAAGGAATTTTACACAGAGTCAAGTTTAAAAAATCATATGGATTTGATAAGAAAAGAAGAGACTATTACGACTATAATAGAAATGTCGCAGGCTCCGAGGGAGTATTTGGAATTGATGTAAAATTTTCAAAAACCATGCCTTTGAATCCAGACTCTATTAGAAGCAAAAGCTTAGAATACGTCAGACTTGATGGCGGAATGGCAAATAAGCATGACTACAATAGAGATAGGCCAGGCGAGATAGAAAAACTTATTGGTCTTATTGACAGAGTAGGCTTTGACAAGTTTAGAGTCATAAAATAGAAGGCACGCAATGAGTGAAAAAAGTCTAAGAAAAATTATTAGAAAAATAATAGTAACAGAGCGGCTTGCCTCTGGTGCTGGAAAAGGCTGGGGTGAGACACCATACTCTATTAGCACCATCGGCTTAAGAGGCGGAAGAGAAACAAGCTTGCAAGGAGATAATCCCCCTTTTGATATGCCGGCTAATGCAGAGTTTTTAAAAAAAATTCTACCAAATACGCCTCTTGATAGGATGCATCCCGATATGCTAAAGTTTATAACAGCAGTGCCTTCTGCTATTGCAGCACTTGGTCATGCAAGAGACGAAGCTGAAGCGATAAAAAAAGCAGAGAGAATGATTGGATCAACATATCGTGATGCAAAGTCTCAAGCACATGCAATGTATAACTGGCCATACAAGCATGATTTAAAATACAGAAATAAAGGTTGTGATCCTGGCCACTACTTCTTTGCAAGCAAGACAGGCAGATGTGCTTCTGCTCCTACTAGCGGAGTATATGGCTCGAAGCAGCAGTGGCAAGATATATTTGATGCATTTGAAACTTCTTCTGGGGGTAATTTAAGTGGACACAAACCAGGAGAAGGCACAGCAATAGGGCAGGCTACAAGCATACTAAATCAAAACGATTATTCAAAAGAGTCTACTGGTCATGGTGGAGGTCGAGCTTTTGACTTGCCGGGAGGCCAGTCTGGTCAATACGATGATATACTAGAAAAGGCAAAAGAGATTAGCGGAATTGACTACAAAGCTTTTACTGAAGTTGATCATTATCACGTAAATCTAGCAGAGAGAAGTAAAAAATGAGTGATAATGTTGATGAAATAAGAAAGATTATAAGAAGCATACTAGATGAGGGCTTAAAAACTGATGCTGGGAAACAGTGGGGAGGCACAGGAGCTGGCTCAAGCTCTAGCTCTAGAGAAACTAGTACACCAGAAGACGCATCGAATTGTCAATGGAATCCTGATGCAGCTGACTCAATTAGTTCAGACTGGAAGAAAAAGACACTCATTGATGTCATATCTGGAGGCGGCAAGTCTAAAAAGTTTGATGACGTCATTCCTCTTGACGGGGGAAGTGTAGGAATAGCACACTGGGCAGCAGGCGGATTAAAAGGTTTTATAAGAGACACTGGAGCACCTGAACCAACAGGCGGAGTCAAAGATTGTAGTGATAATATAGCATCAGGTGTAAATGCATCTCCTGATAATCCAGGCTGCTATTATGAAGATTCTGGAGAAAAGAGTAACTGGGTTTCAAAGATGAAGTCCTGGTTGTCATCAAACAAGGATAAACAAATTGCGCACTGGGAAAAAACAAAAGCTGATAAGCCGGCCGCATTAGTTAAGACCAAAGGGTGGAATACATCAAGGCAAATGGCAATCGCAGCTGGGATATCAAACAGCCTTGGAACTGGAGGCTTCAAAGATCTCGCAAGTAAAAACGGATGGGACCCAGAGAAAACTCTAAATGCATATGCAGGGATGTCTGATCATAAGCAAAGAAGAAAAGACAGAATAGATAAAGTATTTCCGTGTAATGAAAGTGCAACTATAGAATCAATAGTTAGAGAACTGATAATTCAAGAAAAGCTCGAAGATGATGCTGGAAAAGAGTTTTCTACTAGCGCAACTAGCGACTCAAGGGGAGAAAAAGGCGGAAAGACAAAGAGCGACGCTGGAGGTTTAGGAATCGCATCAACAAAAGAAAAGAGCTCTTTGGCTCCTGAGTTTAGAACAAAAGTAGATGCAGTATTTGCTGATCTTGAAAGCCAAGGCTTAAAGCCTGCTATGGGATCTGCATGGAGATCTCCAGAGGATCAAATTGAGAAGTACAAACAAGGAAAATCAAAAGTAAAAATAGGCACACATAGCAATGTCGATCCTATTGAAAAGAAACCTGAATCCTGGGCAGCTGATGTGGTGCAATCTGGAGTCGGGTGGGCTAGCACAAAAGAAGCATATGATTTTTTTGTTGCACTAGGGAAAGCTGCACATAATCAAGGGTTAGTATGGGGTGGTGACTGGAGTCCAAAAACAAAGACTATAGATGGAAAAGAATATACTATAGGATGGGATCCTGCACATATTGAGTATGAGCCTGCTTCAACTGCAAAAGTTAAATCAAATCTTGCCAAAGCAGGAGTCGATGTTGATGCTCTTGCACTAGCAGAGACTATTATAAATGAAATTGATAAGATTCTTTAGAGTATATTTTTTCTAGCAATAGATTCATATATTCTTATTCTACCTGGTGCAGATTTTGCAAATAGCTTTATAATCTCTCCTGCTCTTGCATTTGCTTCGTCTTCTATCTCTCCACCTGCATCTTGTATTATTCCAACTAGCTCTCCTTGTTCGTCTTGCTTAAGATGAGTTAGCTCATGTGCTATTGATCTTAGTATGTCTACAAGTGCTCTATTTTTACCATACACTTTTATAATACCCTCACCTCTGTGATATGCTGCTGTAGTAGCTATATCATGTGCATCTCTATCTGAAACTACAAAAACCTCGAAGTCTCCTGATATAGGAAGATGGCTTGCACAAAAATTACAAAAGTCTCCCATAAGTGCTGTTTTTTCTGGAGACGTATCTATTTCATTTGAGATATAAAGCTTTCTCATGTAAACTTCTTCCTTTATTGGTAAAATAATTTTTACTACTGTTATAGTTCTACTGTTATAATTATTATTGTAAGAAGGAGTTTTTACAACAACCAAAATTCAACATAAGAAGAAAAAGGTTTAATTAAATTTACAAGAGGTGAAAGAGAGCTTCTCTCTAGTAACTATAGCTATCAAGGTGACAAAATGAATTCAAAAACAGTAAAAGCAAAGATTCAAATGATAGAGAATGGAATTGCTCCTGCAATTACAGGAAAAGAATTGAAAGAAATGCTTTCATCAATGACTCCGGAAAATAGAAGAGCTTCACAAAGAAAGTTCAGAAAACTATGGAGAAAGCTTTTAAAGTCAAATAAAGACTGGGAGGATATGACAGTGTCAAGCGAACCGAGTGAACACCACCTAAGAAATAGAGCTTGCCTTGTAACTAGACATTTTATTAAAAATGTAAGCTAGATAAAGTCTATTCCTGTTTCTTGTTCAGCGTTTTCAAGAAATTCTTTTATAGTTTTTACACCTACACCCATTGACATAGAATTGAACCCTATGGCTGTCATCTGTATCATTCCAATGATCCTATTATGTTGGTTAAGAACAAGGCTTCCAGAGCTGCCTGGAGCAGCAGGAATGGTATAAAAACAGACGTCCCTAGAGTTGCAACCAGAAAACTTTCCAAAAAAGTGCAAATACACGTCTTCATCATGAATTCCTAAAGGCGCTGAGATGCTATATATTTCTTCGCCCAGGTCGGGAGATGAGTATGATAATTCTATTTCTCTTTTTATTGGAAGATCAGACTCTAATATACAAAGATCACTAGTGGCATCTGAATAGATTATTTTTGAGTCTCTAGTGTTTCCTCTATAGTCTGTTATAGTAATATCTTTCTCTAGATCTAGAGATTCTACGAGTAGTGGGTATGAACTTATAGCACCGGTACTATTGCAAAAATGATCAGCTGTAAGTATATAAGTCTTATCATTATCACGTTTAAAAGCTACACCAGATGCGGAAGATGACATAAATGTAATATTTTCTGTATCACAGTATATGTTTTGAATACCATCTCCAGTATCACAATCATCAGGAACAAAGCTAAGCGTAAGCTGAATATTTACAAAGTTCTCCTCAGGAAGATCAGAAGTATTGAATATTTTTCTAGATGTGACTAGAGCTATAGCTATAGAGACTAGAGTTATTAGTATGATTCCTATTTTAAATAATCTTCTATTCTTCATCTTCTCATGATCTATTATCATCTTTCTTCAATTTGAAGATATGATACTGTGGTGGCAAATATTTATAATATATTATAGAAAATAACAGCCCTTGAAAGAGATGTTTAATTTTTTTTAAAAACAAACTTATATTGATACAGTAGCTTTAATCTATAATAGATTCTAGAATATGCTAGTGTAATGTTCTAATTATAATAGACAGGACATCAAACAAAGAGGGCAAATGTCAATATTTAGACATCATAAGACTTCAGCTGATAGATCTGCATCTGACAAGAGCAGGCACAAAGCTAAGATAAAAAGAGCTCTAAGAGAGGGAATTCACAATATAGTGTCAGATGAGTCAATCATCGGACAAGACGGAAAGAAAAGAATAAAGATACCTGTAAGAGGAATAAAAGAATATAGATTTGTCTATGGCGACAATGAATCAAATAAAAAAGTCGGATCGGCTCCTGGTAAAAAGATAAGAAAAGGTCAGACAATATCTGAAAAGAGGAAAAAGAATTCAGGCTCTGAAAAAGCTGGGAACGAGAGAGGTGAAGAATATTATGAAGTTGAAATTACTCTTGAAGAACTATCTCACTATCTTTTTGACAGCCTAAACCTTCCTGATCTTGAAAGAAAAAAGCTCAATAATATACTTGGGGAGAAATTTAAGAGAAAAGGTCATAGAAATACAGGAATACGCCCTAGACTATCAAAAAAAGAAACTTTAAAAAATAAAATTAGAAGAAAAAAATCTAAACTTAGAGAAGAAAAAGGCACTGACCAGGCAGAAGAAAACGAGGATGAAAGATTTCCATTTCACTTGTCAGACTTAAAATACAAGCATATTCAAGCTAAGCCAAAAGAAAATAGTAATGCAGTAATATTCTTTATCATGGATACATCAGGATCTATGAATAAAAATAAAAAATTCATAGCAAGATCATTCTTTTTTCTACTCTACCACTTTCTCAGACACAAGTATGAAAACATAGAAATAGTATTTATATCTCATTCAATAGATGCAAAAGAGGTTTCAGAAGATGACTTTTTTAAAAGAGGGAGCTCGGGAGGAACACTTATATCTTCAGGTTTAGAAATGTGTACAGACATTATTTCAAAAAGGTATCATCCAGATGCGTGGAATATTTATTCTTTTCACTGTTCAGACGGCGACAACTGGCCAGAAGACAATAACAGAGCAATAAATTTATCTCTTAGGTTAAAAGAAATTTGTCAAATGTATTGCTTTATCCAGATTACACCGGGCGACGATCAGATGAGTTTTTTTACAAAGGGTGGCATGTCTGAAGTATATTCTACTATATCTGATGCAAGGTTTAAAATAGTTAAACTTGTTACAGCAGATGATATATGGAGAGAATTCAAAAGAATATTTGGCGGAAAAGTAGATGTCTGATTGGACTTTTAAAGATTTAGAAAAGTGGGATGACCTGATAATTGAAAAAGCTAAGTCTTATAACTTAGACTGGTTCCCAATAAACTATGAGGTTTGTAACTATTACGAAATGATTGGCCACATGTCCTATCACGGTATGCCTTCTCACTATCAGCATTGGTCATATGGTAAGTCTTTTGAAAGAACTCATCAGATGTATAATCTTGGGATGGAAGGGTTACCATACGAGCTAATAATAAACTCAGATCCTTCTATAGCTTACCTTATGAAAGAAAATCCATTATATCTTCAAATACTGATAATGGCTCATTGTGTGGGACATAGTGATTTTTTTAAAAACAATAGACTATTTAGTAAAACTAATCCAAAAACATGTGTTTCAAAATTTAGAAATGCAAGAAGAAGAATACAGGAGTATTCTGAGAATACAAATATTGGTTTAAGAAAAGTTGAGAATTTTCTTGATGCACTTCATTGCATAAGATTTCAAACAGATAGAAACAATCTAAAGAGATTATCACAGAAACAAATAAAAGAAAAATACATAAAACTAATTAACAACGATAAAGATGGAAAATATAAATCTGTAAACGTAGATAGGGAAATTATTGATCCTGATACTGATCTTTTATCTTTCTTGATAGAAAGAGGAAGTCATTTTGAAAATTGGCAGCTGGATATACTTAGTATTGTAAGAGACGAATCAAGGTATTTTATACCTCAAATGAAAACAAAAATTCTTAATGAAGGCTGGGCATCTTTTTGGCACTATAAAATAATGAATGAATTAGATCTTCCTCAAGAATATCATATCCCGTTTATAAGATCACATAATCAAGTAATTAGACCGCATATTGGTAGAATAAACCCTTATCATTTAGGATTTCATATCTTTAAAAAAATAGAAGAAAAACACGGACTAGACGAATGTTTCTTTATAAGAGAGACGCACGATGATGAAGCAGCATTAAGATGCTATTTAGACCTTGATGACTTTAGAGAATTGAACCTGTTCAGCTTTAGTAGCAAAAAAGATAAAGTATCTATTGATGAGATATCTGATGAAGATGGTTGGAAGAAAATAAAAAATGACCTTATTATGAATACAGGGATAAACCCAATTCCACTAGTCAAAGTATCAGATATTTCAAGAGATGGTGAGCTTATTTTAGAACATGAGCATGACGGAAGAGACTTAGATTTAGACTATGCTGATGAAGTTGTAACAAAAATAAGAACATTGTGGCCAAAAGATGTTAAACTTTTCACAATTATTGAGGAAGAATCGTTTGAAATATAGTATAATAATAGAGAGATCGGAGAGCTGATGTCAAAAGACAAATTTTTAAACATAATAAAAGAACAAAGATCAAAAAAGAAAAAGGAAAAGTTTAAAGGCACTTTTCTAGATTATCTTGAGATTATAAGTCAAAACCCAGATATTATTAAGCTTTCTCATAAAAGGCTTTATGATGCAATTATGTCTTCGGGTATTGAAAAGATGAAAGATAGTGATCCTAGAAAAAATAACATATTCGAAAACGAAACAGTTAGAGTATATGACTATTTTAAAGATGAATTTTTTGGTAACGAGAGAGTTATAGAAAAAATCATGAGATTTTTAAGATCAGCATCTCTTAGGGGCGAAGAAAGCCGCCAAGTATTGCTTCTAATGGGACCAGTTGGAGCAGGAAAGAGCGCTCTCTCAGAGCACATAAAGTCTGCTCTTGATGGAGAAACTTACTACCACCTAGAAGGAGATCCTCAGAGAGGAGAGCCACTACACTTGATTCCAAGAAATCTTAGAGAAAGATTTGAAAAAATTTTAAAAGTAAAGATAGAGGGAGATCTCAGCCCCATTGCAAGATATCAGCTTTTAAATGAAATGGATGGACACTATGAAAAGTTTCCAATAGTAGAGTCTTCGTTTTCTCAAAGAGCTAGAAGGGGAATAGCTTCTGTTCCTCCAATGGATGCAAATAGTCAAGATGTCGGAGTCTTAATTGGGTCTGAAGATATATCAAAATTAGATCTGTATCCTGAAGATGATCCTAGAGTTCTTTCACTAAACGGTGCATTTAATGTTGGCAACAGAGGAATAGTTGAAATGGTAGAGATGTTCAAGAATGAAATTGAATTTCTTCATACTGTTATAACAGCTACACAAGAAAAGAGAATTCCTTCTCCAGGAAAGAATGACTTGATTTATTTTGATGGTGTCATTCTTGCACACTGCAATGAATCAGAGTGGAATAGATTTAGGTCTGAGCATACTAATGAGGCAATTCTAGATAGAATAGTAAAAATTGAAGTGCCATATATTTTAGAACTAAATGAAGAGATTAAAATCTATAAGAAAATACTATCCAAATCAGACTTCGATTCTCATATAGCACCTCATACGCTAAGAGTAGCATCTATGTTTTCTGTTATATCAAGGCTTAAAGATTCTCAAAAGTGTGATCTTTTGACAAAGATGAAAATCTATAACGGAGAAGACGTAATAGAAAAAGGTAGAGTAAAAAAGATAGACATAAAAGATCTGAGAGATGAAGCTGACTACGAAGGCATGACAGGAATTTCTACAAGATTCATCATGAAAGCAATTGACAATGCTTTGTCAGACTCAGAGAAAAATATGATAACACCTAGTGCAATAACAGAGTCGTTAATAAAGCAAGTAAAAGAGCAAATAGTAAACCAAGAAGATAAAGACCGATACTTAGAAATACTTCAAAAAATAATAAGAGAAGAATATCTTAAGATTTTAGAAAATGAAATAGCCAAGGCTTTCGTAACTGCATATGATGAACAAGCACAGTCTCTTTTTGATAGCTACCTTGATAATGCAGAGTGCTATACAAATAGAACGACAGTAAAAGACAGGATCACAAGAGAAGAACGAGAGCCTGACGAAGAGTTTATGAAGTCAATTGAAGAATGCATCGGCATCGTCGGATCAGCGACAGACGGATTTAGAAGTGATGTGACAGCGTATATGTTTGCAAAAATGAGACGCGGAGAGAAAATAGACTATAAGAGTTACGGACCGCTAAAAGAAGCAATAGAGTCATATCTTATATCTTCTGTTAAGGATATTGCTAGAATCGTCACAAGATCAAAGACAAGAGATGATGATCAAAAGCAAAAGTACAGTAGTATGGTCCAAACACTAATGGATGAATACGGGTATAACGCAGATTCTGCAGAAGAAGTTTTGACATTTGCATCTAATAACCTGTGGAGGGATTCTTAGTGAATGTCAAAATCTATGATAAAAAAAGATTTCATAGAGAACTTGCAGATGCATCAAAACAACTAGAGCAAATTAGACTTGATAATTCTGACTTTTTGTTAAAAAAAGGTACTACTGTTGAAAGCAGGATACAAAAATATATCCTGTCTAAGTCTAATACAGAGTCTCATGAAAAAATAATAAAGCCGCTAATACTAGATGCGATAGTGTCAGCGGAGAGTAAATCTGCTTGCGCAGGAGAGATATGCTTAAATATATCTTCTGATATACTATCTAAAGTCTTAAAAACAATCAGCATAGAGAGCATATCTGAAACAAAGTTGAATATAGAAAATATGAAAAGAGACCTAGTAGATGATATATCTGGGTCAAGAAAAACATTTAGCAAGTCTGACATGAATAGTTTGATTTCAAATACATTTTCAGATGTTAACCATAGAAAAATTGCAAAAGAAATTATAAAAAATTCAAATATACATTCACCTGTTTTTCTAGAAAGAAGTAATAAAACAGAGACTGCTATTCATTTTCAAGACGGGTTTTTATTTAATATCAATGTAGAGTCATCATATTTACCGCAGTCAGGCATTTGGAAGTACAAAAATGTAAAGTGTCTAGCAATAGATGGAATGATAGAGTCAGTTTCAGAAATACATCACTTGTTACAAGAAGCCTCAGCTAACAAGCAGCCATACGTTCTTTTTGTTAGAAGTATATCTGAAGAAGTAAAAAATACACTTCTGTTGAATTTAAAAAGAGGAACATTAAATGTTATTCCAGTTGAAGTAGGTTTTGATGAGAATACATTAAATATTTTAAATGACATATCGATATGCTGTGATTCAAGATTAATATCTTCCCTAACAGGCGATTTAATATCAACTGCTGTTAAAGATGATATGATTACTGTAAGACAAATATCAATAAGTAAAAACTCTGTAGTTATAACAAGCAGCCCTGATAAAGATAAATTAAAAAACCAGATAAACTATATTAGAAGTAAAAAAGATTCTTCGAGCCATATGGAAATGTCCAGTCTATACGATAGAAGATTAAGATCACTTATGCCAGGAAAAATAGTATTAAAAGTAGGGACAGACATCTTAAATAAAGATCCTGGAGCAATTGAAAGGTTTGACATGTTTTTTAGAAAAATTAGATCATTTGTTACACACGGTGTTTTTAAAAAAAATAAAAAGATGAAAATAATATCAAAGTATATTGAAGATAAAAATACGCCTTACTTGTCTGTAATATTAGCAATACAGAATTCATTTTCTTTTTTACATTCTATTGCTTCAATAGATAGAATAGTATTTGAAAATAAAGTTTAACTTTTATCAAATAGCTTAATATCATATTAAAATTAGGAGAAAACCACAATGTCTGCAACAAAAGTAATGCTCAGAGTATCAGAGCTAGTTTCTTTTATAAAAGAAAAAACTAGTGAAAATATCGTAGAGTTCTACAGAACAGAAGATCTTGATATCAGTGAAGAAGATGTGAAAAAGCTAGTTAGAGTAATAGAATCTTCAGTAACTGAAGCTTACACGCTAGCTGGTGATCAAGTAGAGAAAGCCATACTAAGCGAAACTACTAACTAGGCACAAGAACTATAAATGCCAGGTTCAAAACATCTAATTCAATGTCATTGCGTTCTTCCTCAATATAGAAATCTAAAAGATCCTATATTTCATAAGTTCGTAGTATTTTCTAAAACAGATGAATCCGGTGAGGCTATCGTAAGATTATCTAAGTGTAATAATTGCGGAGTAGTTCATAAAATTACTGATTTTTGCAAGTCAGAAATAACATATGGATTAGATGAAAGTTTTGGAATAGCATCTGTAGATGACTTAAGAATAAACATGCCTGAAAAGATATGTGAAGTTTTAGATAATCATAAGTGTGATATTTCTACATGGGAGCAAATAGACAGCATTATGGAAAATGAAGAATGGGGGTCGCATTCAGTTATTTCTAAGCAAACGGCAAATGGATCTACACAAATATTAACGCTAGTGGTTAAGTCAAGAGATAACTTTAAAATAGAGTCTCACTT
>TARA_R110002020_G_scaffold98255_1_pt1 | contig 17465 bp, 14 predicted proteins | sample TARA_R110002020 | Tara Oceans TARA_R110002020 (sample SAMEA4396489) | marine metagenome | biome: Westerlies Biome; feature: [MES] marine water layer (ENVO:01000295) within the mesopelagic zone...; material: water (ENVO:00002006), including particulate matter (ENVO:01000060) such... | reverse complement strand
ATTAGCACTTACTGCGCTTGCAACATCTGTTGTTTTTAATACCAGTGTATCAGACATTCCATTTGATAATGTAACACCAGCACTTATTACGCCTGTTGTACTATTTATTGTGTATCTGCCAATATTACTTTGAGACACTATACTAAATGTTAAATTATTAGTATTAGCTCCTGTTTTAACACTACCGTTAGTTCCTGTTATTGTTATGCTAGTTGCTTGATTTGCTTGCACAGCCGCAATGCTTCTTGGTGATGAACCAACATTTATAGTTGGATTTACATTTTGTACAGATACTGTTATATCTTTTGTTGTTGTTTCCGTTGTACCTGTTCTCGTTGCGGTTATATTAATAGTGTAATTATCAGCTGCAGTATTTTTAAATTCAAACGTGGTATTAGTATTTAAACTAGCCCCGCTTATTGCGAAAGCACCAGAATGACTAGCCCCTAAACCATCAGTTATGCTATTGATTACAAACGTAGCCCCTGGAGATACATTTGCGCCATCAGATTTTTTTGCTGATAAAGTTCCAACTGTAGTACCAGAATTATTTGCTTCAGTAAATGTTGTACTTGTAATCTGGATATCCGTGGGTGCTGCGCCTGCGCTTGCTATAATTTTACTATTTAAATCTTCTAATAAACCACAAGAAGATGTTTCATAATATATATCTAGTACAGAAACAAAAGGATAAGTTTCAAAAACAAAAAAACTAAATTTATTTGATGTTGCTTTCCACCCCGCAAAATCTAACCCATAACCATCAGGCAATTCGCCCATTAATGGATTTTTTTCAGAATTATATACTTCATGTAAAACATCTGCGGCATCACCCGAATCTAAATCATTTGTTAAACTTTGTTCCCTAGCTGTTCCTATAGATGTAACTTCTATAAAATCTGTTCCATCTAATTGCGCTAATCCAGTAAATCTATTGTTGCCTGTTAAAGCTATATTGCTATCTGTTACTTTAGGCAATAACTTAGCTTGTGATCCCTGCGTTCCAGTTTCAATATTTAAATCTGTTACGTCTCTAGGCACTTTATTTATATTATCACCATGTAGATATATAAAAGACCTTTTATCTGTTAAATTTGTAGGCGTGCCCGCTTGTAATAATTGCGGCGTATAAACATTATAGTATTCTTGCTCCGTTTGTTTAACAACAAACCTATAAGAATACCAGCCCAATGGATTTGTATCACTATTATATCTATCGTTACCAATTGTTTCATTAAACGTAGCTCTTAAACAACTGTGAGTCCACGAATTAGCCCCATTTGTAACTACAGTAGAAGCGGCTTGTGGCTCAACAAATGTTGTTGATTCTTCTGGTATAATAACTGGTGATTGCCTTCCATACTTATCTGATAATACAATACCAAGTTGATATGTTCTGTTTGATTTTACAGAAGATAATAAATATTCTTTATTTTTAACACCTTGGTCCCCGCTTGTCACTGCAAACTTAGACGCATTAATTGTATCTATTTCTCTATTTTGTAAATAGTTACCGTATATTATTCTGTTTCCAGATATTTCCTGTGTTTTAGCTTTAACAGGTATTACATCATTAACTCTTATTAAATCAGCTTCAGGTAAAGTTTTCGTTGGTTTTGTAGATTTATAAACATATTCACATACATATCTTAATTTAGCCGATGTACTACTAATAACTTCAACAACTGGTTTTATAATTATTGATTCATTAACTTTTATTTTATCTATTACTTTTATTGCTGCGCTATCAGACTCAGAATATAATATTTCAATTTCTTTTATCTTTAATTTATTTTCCCAACTATATGGACTTTCTACACCCACATTAAAAAAATACAAATCTGTATTATCAGGTATTGCCGGTGAAATTGAAGTAGTTGTTACTAATGTAGAATCAGGATCGCCAGCTGTAAAACTATTAATAACATATAAATCGTCATTATCTGTTAACATTATATTATTAGCTGCAATTGTTCCGCTTCCGGCAACAGTATCTATTGTATGTGTTGTTCCTGTTAATCCAGAACCATTATCTGCTTTAGCACTAGCATGATTAGTTATAGTTTCGTCAAATGGTAATGTAATTGATAAAGTAACTTTGTTAGCTTTATTTACCATGCTATCAACAACTGTAGATTTTACAGCATTTTCTTTGTCTGTTGCAGTCAATATTCCAGCCATACCGCTGCCGTAAGTACCGTCATTAAATGTTTGACTTGCTTTACCCGGATGAAAACAATGCTGTGTAAACGGTGACATCAATGAATATTCATTATTATCATATTTAAATCTATAACCAAACTTTACAAATTCTTCTTCTATATGTTTACTTTTTATAGAGGCGTCATATGATAATGAAACTATAGGGGCAGCATACGGCGCGTATTGAGCAACACTTATTTTATCTTCTAAATATCTATCATTTTTATAATGTTTATTAACATCATCTGCTTGATTAAAAGCTATTTGCCAATTAATTCTTCTAGGTTGATTATAGTTGTCTGTCCAAAATAATAAATCATCTAGCCTGTTGATATGAAGTATTTTATAATTTTTATTAAAGTTTAACCTATAACTATCTATAAGCAATTTAGGTTGTGCTTCAGAATTAGCATTTGCATAATATATACGACAAATTGTATTTGTAGATGTTCCAGGTAAAGTAGACCCCGCGTGTGTAACACTCGAACTATTGTTAGTACCAGTAGCCTCAAAATTTGTTACAAACCAGAATATATCGCCGGTAAAAGAATCTGCAAAAAAACCTATAGATTCAGCATCTGTTAATCCTAAGCTGTTAGGATATAATTTAGCATTACCCTTAACATTTTGAACAGTACCTACATCTGAATTTTCAGACTTAGAAATTGTTATATTTTGAGCATCTCTATATTGACCAATAGGTATTAATCTATCATCAAGGTCTTTATTCATTTTGCCTTGAAGAAAATTGTTTTTTATTTCTGGCATGTATTATTATTTAATTACTTTAGATTTACCTCTCATAACTTGGGTAAGTTCCCCTAGTTTTAAACTTGATAATCTTAATTTAGCATTTCGCATTGCCGCTCTTCTTTCTTTTCTAAACCTATTTATTATATACTCAGGATAATTAGCCTTAGTGCTTGCGATAGCATAGTTCATGTATTTATACATTGCATCTTCAGCAAATTTATGTACTTGCATTTCGTCATCTGTACCTAAACCATCTGATATATATTTTAAAGTAATTATTTTATTTGCTAAATCGCTTGAAAAACTAATTTTACCATTTAATTCATCAATCACAAATACACCATTATTTTGAGCACTTTCGGGATCTAAACCATAACGGCCACCAAGAACGTGGATTCTATCTAAATTATCATCTTGACTATATCCAGTATTACCACCTATGTCATTACCTGACAATTTGCTAATATCAAAATCTTCAAATCTACTACCAGTCACAGGTGTTCCCGTTAATAAAGTACCGTCGGAATCAAATAAATATTTATAGTCATCATCTTGTAATATAGACTCCGAGGGCCTTGACGTGTACCTAGCTGGGTAAATAATATTTTCAATACCAGCATCGTCTATATAAGACATCCTAACATAATGAATATAATCTTGGGGCATGACCATTGAAAGGTTAAGACCCAATTCTATTTCTTGTATTTTTTCAACCCTTGATATATCATAACTAAATTCTTGTATACCTCTTTTAGCGTGAAATAACACATCAGTTCTTTTAGCATTATTTATAAGTTTCCCATCCCCAACGTATGCAATAATATAATTGTTTATTAAATCATTTAAAGATATATATCTATAACCACCAAATTTTTCTGCTTTACTAAACTCTTTTACAGTTATAACTAATCCTGTTTTAGGAGCTCCACTAGATTCTAATACATCTGTATTATTTGTATTACCTGAAAATGTTACCGTTGGCGAAGAATAACCATAATTAGCTGTATTTATTTCTTTACCACCTACGAATATTTGTATTTTATTTTTTGCTGATGGCAAAGTTGGGAAAAAAGCTGTTGTTAACGTAAAAGCTGTAGCGCTTCCGTTACCAGTAAAACTTTGTGATTGACTATAATAAGCCTGTTGTGTTGTCGTTCCTAGTAATCCCATTTATTATGAATTTTGTAATTGTATTGTTTTTGATTCTTCTCCACTAGCTGCTTGAACAACTGTAGGATCAGATATAACTAATCCAGCATATTTTAATATACCTATTATTAATTCAACTCTATCGGATTCATGCAGCGTAAAATCTGTTGAACCTGAGCTAGCATAGGTTAAGGCCCCATTTGCATCGGCTGAACTATTCCAAACCGGATCGTTAGGCACTTTTGTATATTCAATAAGTAAATTACCTAATGTCCAACTACTATCTGATAGCGCTGGCTCAACAATAATATCTGTAGCTCTCTGATAATATACAGGGTGAGATGTTGTTGGCTTTGTTAAAGGTGAAGACAATAAGTATGATAAATTTTTTTTATCTACTTTTTCTAATTGAATAGTTTTATTAGTTACACTAATATTTATTGTTTTATACAAATCGGTAGGCAAAGTGCCAATTCCATTTGTTAATGTGATATCCGCTTGTTTGAAAAAAGGATCTATTTTTTCTTCAATTTTTTCAGGTATATTACCATATCCTTCTACAAATCTTCCAGCATTTTGCTTTATAACGGCACGATTGTAATCATGAAAATTTCTGTCTAGTATATCAAGTTGTACTTGAGCACCTATTCTTTTAAATTCATCAGGTGTTAAAAAACCTCTCGATTCTTTATTTAATATTGATAATACCGTTTGATATACTGTATTTACATTAATTGCCATAATTTTTATTTATATAATGATTAAGCCGCATATAGCGGCTCAACCACTATAATTAACTATTTAACTCTTTTTTCAACTGTTTGATAAACTTCAATTCCTTCATCAGTTTTAAACCATGCAGCTAATGCTGAATATGGATTTTCATCAAATGGAACTGTTATAAGTTTTCTTCCTGTTGACGCCCAGGTAAATGTTCTTTGATCGCTTGAAAGATTAATAATATTATTTTCTACAGCTTTTATACCGATGTTTCTAATATTTATGTTTTCATCATTTGCTAATTCTAAGAATAACGTAGGGTTATTCCTAGCAAATAATAATAAATCTCTTTTAAGCTCCTTAGAAGTCATGTTAGATACCTCATTTCCTAGCTCTGACCTTAATATTGCTTCTGCATGATCAACATCAATTGTTTGCGCTAAATTTAATGCACTAATTTCTAATTCAAGTATCTCTAAATCATCTTGAGCAATTTGGACAGGATTATGTTCTGCAAATTTTCTACCATTATCAGGGTGCATTGAAAGAAATTTTTGCAAGGTTTGTTTTTCTTTTGGAACATAAAGCTTACCATCTCTAAAAGATACATGGTTCATTCTTTGTGGCCCTTTCATTTCATCTGAAAATACTGTTTTTTGGTTTTCACAATATTTTATTTCTCTTTCGTAACCTTTTTCTTCGTCAAACCATAATATACCTTTGCTTTTTAAAATATAAACAATAGGTGTTTCGTGTATGGTTAATTCGTATAATTTATCTTGTATTAGTGGTTTAACCACTTTTTTTGATGGAGCAACCATTATAGGTTCTTCAGCAGCCATCTCCGCTTTTTGTTTTTTTGCCATAATATAATATAATAAAAATGTTAATAAAGGTAAAGATTACCCCCGTAGTTACAACGAGGGTAAAATTTACTTTAAATATTAAGAGTCAAATCTGATAAAGTTGTTAGCAGCTTGTACTACTAAACATCTTTCTGATAGATAATGAACTTCCATCTTGTCAATTCCAGAAGCGGTAGCACCACCTACTGAACCTGTAATCCAAGTTTTTAGTTTTCTATCATCAGCTTCAGAAGCTCTATATCTTACGTGTAAGAATGGTCTTTTTACATTCTTACCAAGATTTTGGTCATATACTGAGGATGTACCTGCTGGCACTAATACTCCTTCTAAACCACCAACTAATCCTCTAGTTGACTTATTATTTAAGTATTTCCAGTCAGTTTTGTAGAAGTCATAAGAACCTCTTCTGAAACCAGAAAAACCTAAATTTAAAGCCATATCTTGAGAGTTGTTGAATACTCCAAAAGATGTACCACCATCATAGTTAGAATTAACAGCCCCTAACATATCGTCGATACCTAAATTAGCGGATCTATCTAAGAATAACATATTTTCTTCGATAGCACCTTGCTCATCTAAAGTAGCTAATAATGTGTCAAAGCTAGCTAATACCGGATCAGTACTGTCATCAAATACACCTGTACCAATAATACCTCTTGAACCAATAGCCGATAAAAGGCCTTCAGATCCCGCGGGAGCATTAGTTACAGAAGAGAATACATTACCACCAGCGGATTTTTCAGCTTCAATCATTGACATTTCTAAATAGTCTTCAAATCTCTTAGAAGTATCTCCTTGAGCTTTTAAATACCATAGATATCCTGATTGTCCAGCTTCACCTGAAACTTCTACCCAACCAATTTGAGACGCGTCAGATCCTGAAATTTCAAAGTGATCTTTAAGAATCATAGGGTTGTTACTTAATGATAAAAATTTAGGCTCAATAGAGTCAGTCATTGAATCAGTTCCTTTTTTAAATTCAGAACCATAAACAAAAAACTTAATAACCTGATTGTCTGTAGTTGCGATACCAGAAATATCATCTACATGCTCAGCACTGTAAGGTCTAATTGTTAATTGAGATGTTGAAGCCTCAGCACCTGCAGTTACAAGAGCTTTGAATACAATACTGTTAACAACTGCTACAACAGTAGCACCTTTTCTTACCACATGAGCTTCAGTAGCCCCAGAATCAATACCAGTAATTGTGTCTACAACACCAGTTGTAGGGTTGATTTGTCCGTTATACGCTAAGTGTAATCTACCTTGCTCAGACCAAATAACTTGATCAGAAGCCATAGGCATCTCAGCACCTAACATTTGAATGAATCCAGAAATAGATCTGTCTCCATACTTTTCTACCTCAGCTTCATAAAGCTCAGGAAGATATTGTTTTGCCCAACCATCATTTCTTATATCTAAATAAGATCCAATAGTCGTCATTTTTTGAGCAGCAGGAGTGACTAAACCGCCAGTTCCAACTGCAAAATTTGTTGCTGCCATTTTAAATTAATTTTTTAAATTGTTAATAATTTTTAAGTTTGATTTTTAGCTTAGAATTATTATCTCCTGATATAGCTCTCACTTTTAAACCTCCGGCTTCAACAATACCGTCTGCAGTTTTTCTAGGATTCATGTTTATGTTCTTAGCCTCTGCAGACATTTGCTTAATAGCATCTGCCTTACCTTGCTCATAAAAATGGTTTGCTATTGAATCAGGATTAGAAGCGGCAAATAAAGATTTATGAAAATCACCAGCGTTAGTAAGAAGATTGTTCTTATCAACGTATTTATCAAAAACATTTGTTAAATTTTGTGATTTTTTTACTTTATTAACATCTTTTACATTAAACCTATACTTTTTGTCTCCAACTTTAAAATTAAAACCTTTAAAATTTTCATTGAAAACGTTTTCAGTTTGTTGTTTAAAATGTTTTGTTTGCTTTGCTAATAATTCATCAGCTGATTTTTGCTCTTCATTGTAGCGGTTAAAAAATTCTACAGCTTTTTGTTGCTCAGGAGCTAACTTAGAACCCAACTTGACTTCTTTGTAATATTGATCCTTGAGCCCTGTTAAAAAGTTTTTAGCATTCGCAACCTCTTCTTTTAGAGCTAATTTTTTTCTTTTTATTTCTCTCTCTTCATCAACCTCATTGTCAAATGAAAATTTATCTTCCATGATAAATTGTATTTCATCATAACTTAAATGAGGCTTTGTTTGTTTATAATATTCAACTAGTAACGTATTTTCATCTACGTTTGTGTAATCAGCGTTTAGTCGAACATAGTCATCCAAAGTACCTCCTGTTTCATTCATAAACTTAACTAAGTCCATAACATTTTCAGGATAGTCTATTGGCTCTTGTGTTTTTTCTTTCGGTAATACTTCTTCTTGTTCCGGTGCGGGCTCGGTAGCTTCAACGCTTCCATCCACTCCGTCTTTGTCAGTATTATTTGTTTCATTGGTTTCATCGGTTACTTCTTCTAAAACTGGTGTTTCTTCTATTTCTTTTTCTTCGCGTACGTCTTGCAATTCCACTTTGGTTTCTTCCCCAACTTCTTCATTCTCGCTGCTTCCGCGTAACACGCCATCTTCTGTTTTTTGTTCTTGAACGGCATCTTGTTCTTCTTTAGGTTTGTTTAAATTTACTTTGTACATATCAGTCTCTTTGTCATATTGAGAATCTTTTTGTACTGCTTCTTCTTTTTCTTTAATAGATGGTTCTTCAGCATCTATTACTTTTGCTTTAATTTCTGCCATAATAAAATATTATATAATTGTTTAAAATTTATCTTGGATCAAATTGTTCTAATCCAAATCCACCTAAATTATCAAATCCAGCGGATTCAAAGTTTTTTGGTGGTGCACCAGATTTTCTCTGGTCTATTAATTCACTCTGTTGAGAAGCTTGAATTTTTGTTCTTTCATCTTTACGATCTTCTTTATACTTCTCTTTATTTTTAATTACGCTTGACTCAGCTTCTTTAAGCTGTATGTTTAATTGAAATTCATATTCCATCAACTCTTTTTTAATTGCAGCTTCTCTTTCTAGTTTTGCAATATCAAACTGTGATTGTGCCTGAGCAATTCGCACTTTACTTTCCGCGATACCTTGTTGTTTTTGTATATCAGCAGCAGCGGCGGCTTGGCTAGCCTGTGCATTGGATTGAGATTGTGCTTGAATATTTTCCATTTGCATTTGTCTGTCGCTTTGAAATTTTTGTTTTCTTCTTAACTTTAATAATTGATTAGCTAATTTTAAATTTTTGACTTCTCTTACGTCAATAGCATCTTCAAGATTTATTTGTTGTTGTTGAATAGCCATTTGAATATTATTTTCTAAAAGTTGTTTTTCTTCTTCATCAGGCGCTAGATCTAAAAATATACCAAAGTCATGTAAATGTAGTGTATATAATTCATCTAAGGTTCCTACATTAAATTTACCTAATGATTGTATAAAAGATTGCTTAGTGTTTGCATATTCTAATACATCTGATATTCTTAAAGATACAGATTCGGCTGTTTTTAAAGTAAGATATAATCCTGCTTGCAATATATGTCTCGTGGCCGTATTACTATTAGCCGCTGCTAATTTTTGTAAACCAACTAAAGCATTTTTATCAGGCTGGCTACCATCTCGCGCCTCGTTTAACCCGGTTACGTCTCTTATCATTTGCAAATAATAATTATAACTATTAATTAAACTTGCAATTTTTGTATTACCACCGGACGCTCTTAATTCTTGAATAGGCACTCTACCATTATTAAATTCTCCGTCTTGTGTCATTGATCTACCAATAACAGAACCAGTTTGGAAATACATATTTAATGCTTCTTGTGGATTATAATTAGTACCATTACCTAAATCAACTTCAGCAATGCCGTCCGCATCTAAAAATACCCCGTCAGGAACCATACGAGATAGCACTTGTTGCAATTTAAGATGCGTTATTTGAATCATATCCGCGAAAGATGTCATTCTGCTAACTAATGATTCAGGCTTTCCTTTATATATTCTTGGGGCTACAATATTATAACTCATTTGTACTTTTGTAATATCAGACTTAGGCCTGGTCATGTTAACAGCTTTTTGCCATTTTAACATTTTTTCTAATCCAACTATTTTAGCGCCTTCATATAAACATTCAATAGATCTATTTACTTTTTCAAATCTTGATCTCGTATCTTTTGGAGGATCAAAATTGTCTGTTTTTTGTATTGCTTTATCAGCACCTGATGCCGTTTGTTTTATTTTGTATACTTGATTTTCAAAAGTTTTATATTCAAAATATAATACATGCACATAATTTCTATCTTGACTTTCTGCTGTATACGATTTATTATACAGTTTTGAATTACCAGATCCATACCCCTCAATATCTTCTATGTCCTCATTTGTTAACAAAGGGAATTGCTTTTTAAGATCAACAATAGAAACTCTTCTTACTTCACCTACATAATATATATCATCAAAATATGGAGAATCTGTATATGAATAAACTATATCAGCTGGGTCTACATATTCTAATTTAATACCTTCAGCTGTATTAAAACTATTTTTAACACAACCCATACCTACAACAGCAATATCATAATCTACTCTTTTCTTTAATAAATCATATTTATTTAAATCAAATATATTACTTAAAGCTTGTTCTTGTGCTATTTCATTAGATTGCTTATAACTTAATTGCATGTGCAATGATAGCTCTTGATCGTTTTCAGGTAAATTTTTAGGATCTGTTTTGAAAGTATTTACACCTAAAGCTTCTTGTATTTGAGATTTAAAATCTCTAGCATACATATCACTCATCATATCTTCTACATACTTTGTTCTTTTTTGCGTGGAAAGATCATCAATTGAATATGCTTTTATATCGTATGTTCTTTCAGAAATACCATTAACTACTATATCTACAAACTTAGGTATAATAGGAACGGGTTTCCAATCTAAATTTAAGTACGATAAATCTCCATTAATAGACAATTCATCTTTATATTTTTGTATACTTTGTTCACCTCTTGCATATAATCTTAATCTATGAAAGTTATCTCTATTTGCAAAGTAACGTGCGCTTCCCGAATCTTTTTTAAACCATTCAGATTCTACAGCTTTAGCAACTTCTAATCCATATTGCAAATCTGCTTTCTCAATGTCGCTTAATGCTTGACTGGGGAAAATACTTCTTGTGGGTATTTTTGCCATTTATTGTATTATTTTTGAAAAATTGCCTTTATTATTGTATTTAGCAAAACTAAAATTTACTTTATTATTTAATTTATTTATAGGTTTTGGAGTGTATAAATTTTTATTACACGCCATTACTGCCAGCCCGGAGCTTATAGCGGCATCAAATTTTGTTCTTTTATTTATATCAAATTTCGCCCAATCATTTAATGTAGTGTTAAAATACATATCTCCATATTCTCCACCTCCTTTATTACCTACGTATGAATTTATATAACTTTCAATCGCCGCTGCATGAGCCTGCCTTATATCTTCACTTGAGTTTGGTATGCCACCTATTTCTTTCTCGGCTATAGATAATTTATTCCAAACTTTATCAGGTCTATTCATTGAATAACCCCTATATCCTCTTCTTTTTAAATAGTATAATAATCTTGGTTTATTATTTTCTGCTAGTATTGGCATACCGTAAAAGTGCAATGCCATTAATATATCCTCAAAAAATATTTCAGCTGTTTGAGGCCTAGCTATATATTCAAGAAAAAACCTGTTGGCCGGTACGTTTTCCATACTAAATTTAGTAAGGCCGTGTAATGATCCTTTAGACCCCTTGCCATCTGTAGTTCCGGATATATCGTAACTATCGCAACCAAATGCACCAATATGTTCATTACCAGGATATTTGCTACCATTTTTTATTAATACTTTATTTTGTAAATTTACACTTGGCACCCAACTAACATCAAATCTACCATTTGGATTTGGTGTAAACTCTACTTGGGTGTCTTTGATACCGTTTTTCCATTGAAAACTTCCACGAGTGACAAGAGCATTGTATCTAGCTTCTTCATTGTAATCAATTTGTTCGTAAATCCTAGCAAGATTAAATATGCTATTTTTAGTTTCATCTCGGAAAGCGTGTTCTTCAGTTCTTGGAAATTGTCTATAAAATTCATTTAAACCATCTTGATCTCCTTTTAATCCTTCAACTTCATTATCCCAGTGTTCAATAACCCCGACATCAATGTATTGGTTGTAGTTGTCTTCAACCGGTTCTTTCGGTGTGTTGAATACAGGTAATCCATAAGAATCAATGAATCCCTCGAAGTTCCATTCCATAGGTATGAACAAACTATATAATCCCGAGCGAGTCTGTCCATTGCGGTTTCTTTTTGTAACATCTGAATCATTATATAATTTTTTAAAGTTTTCACCGCCTTTATCTAATGAGTTACTTGTTGAACCCATCATGCATTTACCAATAACTCTACTTCCTAATCTTAGCGTTGTTTTCGTGACTCGCCAGTTGTTGAGGATGTTCTCGGGCCTCTCCCATTTTCCTGCTTCGTCGTGGACCAAGAGGGCAAGCTTTTCACCGTCATACGAGTTGTTTCCTGTGTTTTTCCAGTCGATTGTAGTGTCCAATCCCGCGAGCTCCTCGCTCCTTTGTTTCGTGAGTATACTTTTTTTTGTAAATTTACTTGCTGGTACACGATAGGCCAACTCGGTTTTGGGACGATCCATACCGTCTTGTATTGGTTTAAAAAAGAAGGGGTAATTGACCGATATGGGTACCACTTTATCTGTAAACATTTTCTTTGCGTCAGCACCAGATTTGGATAATATTCCAAACCTAGAGTCTGAAGAGATGGTAGCTTGGTTGACAGCCTCTGCCGATGCCATGAATGAAAAGCCAGACCGTCTATTTTTGAGGTAGCACATTCCGTAGCATCTTGTATCTGCTTTGCAAGCTTCCCAGAATATAAAGAATAATCTGTTTGCTTCCCTGAAGTCTGGAGCACCCACGTCGATTTTAGTCCACTGCAAGTACATATAATGAGACCCAGTGATATAAGTAGGAATATTCTTGTTATAGAACCAATAGCCTTCTTCACGCCTAGTAAATTCTTTGTCAATATATGTATTCCACTTGTTTTTAAAATCATTAGGTAAATCTTTCCAGTCAAATATAGTTTTTAATTTTTGTAATTCTTTAGGATATTTTTGTACTTTCCATTTATCATTATCCTTAAGAATATTTATTTCTTTAGGTAAAGCTATTTTAAGATTTTGGATTTCATATATTTCACCAATTTGACCGCTTTTTGATATAACGATAATATCATGTTCTTTATTGTACCCATATTTCCACTTTTTTGCTTTATTAAGTCTTTTGATTGCATTAATTTTTATAGGCTCTATAACCTTATATAAACTTTGTTGATACATTATTTAGATCTTCTTTCGGCAAAGCCTTTAAAAGCTTGGGGCTTTTCTTCTATATTTTTTCCTTCTAGTAATGCTTTTTCAATTTCAATTCTATTTAAAATTTCAAACGCATCAAATATTGCAAGCTTTTTAGTGGCTGCAGCATTTTTAAGTCTATCAGCTGAAATATCATCATCAGTTTCAACAATTGGCTCTTTTGCAACTTTAACAAGTTCTTTTACTGCTTTATAGCCAGCTTGGATTATATTCTGCTTCTGTTCCTTGACGTTCATACTTAATAGTTATAAATTTACTTAATACTCTATATAATCTTTCACCATCAATAATAAATTCATATTTACTACCAGGTGCAAAACCAACTAGATCTTCTTTTTTAATATTATTAAGTTTACTATCAATGTATTTTACAATACCTTGAAAAGGAACTTCTTTATCATTAAATAATATATTATTAGATATAATTGGTTTTATAAAACAATAACCCTCTAGCGCTAGCCATTTGTTATTTTGTTTATATAAAAATATTTGATCAGGCATTACAAAGTATTTATCTTCTTTATAATAACTTCTGCTATTTTTTTCTTTTCCTCGCCCGTCATACCATCTTCTAAAAACATTATGATGAACGATAACTTCATCGTTTACTTTTATATCAGTTTCATTATGCTTAGGCACAGATGTCACTATACCAGTACGACTAACATATCGATGATCGGAGATTTCTGTGTTTAACAGAAGCTCCTGACCATCAATATATTTTTTATTATCGTATCTTTCGTTTTTAGGTTTAACTATAAAGCTAAATAAACTTTGCATTAATATTCTAAGTTATATTCAACGGCTATAGCCATATTCTTATTAAAATCTTTCCACGGTAATACTTCTTTATTTTTTTTAATATAAATAGAAAACTTGTCTGACTCTTCCACTATTGAATCAATAATGTGACCACCGTAAACCTCTTGGCCTACAGAGTAGTGCATAGCGTCGTTTTTATAGTCTTTACCTATACTAATTTTTCTTACCAGTGACATGACTTTATTGTACTATTTCTGGTTCTACTACTTCTGGTTTAACATCTTCAGATACCTCTTGATAAGTTCCGTCTTGAATATTAACTGATACTTTACCGTATGTTTCTTCTAAAGATTTTTGCATTTCTGCCATATCTGACTGCAGGGTTTGTGAAGCGTGTAGCAGCTGGTGTTTTTGCATTTCAATGTTACCTAATTGGCTAGAAGCACTATTAAGTTTAGCAACTAATTCTTGTAGGTTTTTTAATTCTTCTTCGGTTATTTTGTTTTCTTTACTCATGGTTTTAAGTTTAAATTATTAAATTATATTTATTATTATTATTATTATTCTGTCACAGCAAACGGAGCAGAATAGGTTTTACTTACTGGTGTTTTTAAAAGATCTACTTGATTTTTTATATTTGCTTTCATTGCGGTAACGTCTAAGCCAGCTTCTAACCAAGCTATAACGTCACTTTCTTTTAAAGCTGCATATTCAATAAAGTTATCTTTATCAAATTCAAGTGAAAATGTACCAATTGAATTAGCACTATTTTCGCCCTCTGTACCGGCATAGCCCCAGTGAACTGTGTAAACTACGTCGGATTTTTCTTCATGACTAATGTGCGCATCCAACGCATTAATAGTCCACTTGTATGTTATTGCCATTTTTAAAATTTTTTAATTAATTGTTATTATTAATATTACGCGTTTTTTATCTTTTTTATTTATTAACCACACGGTTGTAAATTACTTTAACTACAATTATCTACTGATATAACAACGCCTTGCCCTCCAAGTCCTCCTGATACTGTAATTTTTGTACTATTGTCTAATCTGTAAATACCCTGAGAAAGTGTTGTTGTTCCTGCTGAATCTGTATAAACAGTGTCGTTAACTACAGGTCTTGCGCCTGAGCCGTCGTGATAATAAGTTTGATTTAATGTTTCATTACAGCCTTCCAAACCTGATTCAGCTGCCGCTGATGTAAAACTAGTTAACGATGAACAATCCTGATCGTAACCGTAAAAATCTGAAATTTGATAGGGTTGTATTGTTGCCATAATATATTATGATCCTCCGCCTGAAAGATCTGTTTGCACTGTGCCCGTATTTGAAATAACTACTTGTATTTTAAGTGCCCCACCATCAGGCGCGCCTACAGGTGGATTACCACTAGTATTTGATGGATTTGCATAAGATAAATAATAAGTTCCATTTGCTAATCTAGTTCCGCTTGTGTCACTATCATATATATGCCCTGTATTCATAGCTTTAGCCAATCTTTCATAATGATGTTCCAAAACTGTTCCATCATGACTATCCGTTAAAGCAATTTCAAACCAATCAATACTATTATTACCAACTAAGTCCGATCTAACATATGCAGTCACCGCACTACTTAAGTTAGTATTGCTAAACATTTTTAAATTTGTATTTACTGTTCCCGGAGCTTGCCCTCCAAGGTTTATTTTTAATGCTGTTACCAATGCAACGCCCCCGTCTGCTGGATTAGGTGTACAACCTGTGTTTATAGCTGGATATGTATTACCCGAAGTGACTGCACCACCTGTATTCCCGCCATTTACTAAATTATACATAGATATAGGCCCAGATACGTTACCACTGCCGTAGGTGTTGTTTAATCTTTCTTGTGCAATATCTTGCATAGATAATGTTCCAGATGCTGGTACTGCCATTACTTAATTTGTTTTTTAAGTTCTTCTATTTCAGCTTTTAATTCTTTAACTGCTTCAATTAAATATCCAGTTAAGTTTCCATATGCAACACTTAATGTGCCATCATTATCAGTTACTAATTCTGGTGCTATTTTTTGTATTTCTTGTGCTATAACACCGCTACTATCTTTACCAGTATCTTTTCTAGTAAAGCTAACGCCGTGCATATCGTATACTTTGGAGCCATCCAAAGTTTTAATATTTTCTTTTAATTTTATATCTGAAAAAGCTATAACATCACTCGATGCTAATATAGAACCTGTAACGTGAAGTTTTTGTGATGGGTTTGTATTTCCAATTCCAACATGTCCTCCGCTGCCTACTACTGTCATTTGAGTCCCTGATGTATGATGTTCAAATTTAAAACCAGTACTATAATTTACTATATCAAAATCATCAGCAGTAGAATGATAAAAATGATGCGTACTATCACCAGCACCAGACAATTGTATTTTTTGTCCTGCATTTACAGCAATATTACCATTTACCTCTAATTTAGCACTTGGCGAAGTCGTTCCGATTCCTACGTTTTCATTTGTATTAACAGTTAATGCAATATCACCACTATTAGATAAATGTAATTTATTACTACCCTCTACCCTCAAAACCATATCACCCGCACTAGCACCACTTGCTATTGTGCTACCATTCGAATATCCTAAAATACCTCTCCTAGTCGTATTTTCAAAAAAGTGAATAGCCCCAGTATTCCCACTATCAATTCTTAATACTTCTTCGCTTGTATGATGTATATGTAATTTAGCAGAAGGAGATGTTTCTCCAATTCCTACGTTTTGTGAAGAATCTATTGTCAATCCAACACCTGCAGCTGCCGCTAAATTTAATTTATCGTTAGCATGGTCATAATTTATAAAACCTCTATATCTTTCATTGCCAGATGTACCATCAGCAAACATAAGATAATTATTATGACTTGTTGCGTTAGACCTTATTGTAACACCGCCTAAATCAGCTTTTGCTTTTACAACTAAATCTGGTGAAAAATAACTTGACGGGCTTGTTTCTCCAATTCCTACGTTTCCTGAACTGTCTAATACCATAGTTGTTAGTGGTGAAACACTAGCACCTGCACTACCTGATGCTACTCTTTTAAAACTTATTACACCAGCTTCCATATACATTTGAGTAGCGTGCCCATTGCTTCTTAACCTCCAAAGACCATCGTAATATAAATTTTCCGCGTACCAACTATTATTAACTGCATATGATTGCATTTCTAATCCACCGGTTTTTATACTTGAATTTGATTGTGATGATAATACTTCTAATTTAGTAGAGGGCGAAGCTGTTCCAATTCCTACTTTTCCAGAACTGTCTATACGCAAATCAGTTTCTCTACCGCTAGTACCAAATGTTAAATAACCTGCTTCTTGGTTTTTAATAACAGCATTAAGGTTTTCCATTTGAAATTTTAAACCATCTCCAGTTGCATTTCCTGTTTGTGAATTTGTTAAAGCAAATCTAGCATAAGATTGACCAGGATTTGAAATTTGTAATCTATGGTCAGATGGAATAGATGTTGCTCCAATTCCTACATTTCCGCCTTGTTCAAATCTTACTATTTCACTTTGTGAAGCACCTACA
>TARA_R110002020_G_scaffold471832_1_pt1 | contig 17465 bp, 14 predicted proteins | sample TARA_R110002020 | Tara Oceans TARA_R110002020 (sample SAMEA4396489) | marine metagenome | biome: Westerlies Biome; feature: [MES] marine water layer (ENVO:01000295) within the mesopelagic zone...; material: water (ENVO:00002006), including particulate matter (ENVO:01000060) such... | reverse complement strand
CAAACTCTACAATAAAGTGAGGGATCTCGCGGGGGGCAGGTCACGCAGCTTACGTCTGTGTCCGAATTTCAGGGGGTAGCTCACAATTCCCCCGGGCAAAGCCGACAGTTGTCCATGGCGTGAAGCTCTGAACAGATCACGAAGCAAGTGGAAGTGATATTCCGGAGGAGCAGAGCATCCGCGCTCGTCACGAAGCCATCGATCAGACGTAATACATCCGACATCGTCGAGCCTTAAACGAGTACTCACAGCAAGCCGACACACACGAGTTCATCGAGGACAAAACAGAAACCGCTTGGGTGTAGGGTAAAACGATCGCAAGTTCATGCATGTAATCGGCCAAATATCCCCCGGAAACGCGAAAGGTTCGTATAAGTGATACAGATTGTCCACGATTAGAACTACCAGATACATGGACCAAACATGCGACCGGCTGACCTAGACAAAAACCGTGTTGCTCTATACGAGACGAAAGAAAAAACGAGCCACCCATGCGATGAAGAAAGCGACAGATGCAAATCCGCGGTCAAATAGTGCAAGGCCTGGCACTAAAAATATATAATATGGCAATAGCATTGATAACGAGCGTAATGCTGGCACGTTGGCTCGGCCCCACGAACCTAGGCATCTATTCTTTCTGGATCTCAGTTGCTAGTGGCATAGCAATTCCTGCAGCGCTCGGAGCTCACATATATTTAATAAGAGAAACATCTGCCAACAGAAGAGATGATCAAAAAACACTCCTCAAAAAAATCCATGGGTTAGCTAATGTTTATTTCGGGGCAATAATATTGATAATAACCCTCGCAGCGATAGAGATACAAATGGATACAAAAATACTAGTTGCAGTACTTTGTATTTTTATTTCTACGAGCTTCCAAGCGCACGCTAGGATTACAGAGGGATACCTTCAAGGAACACAACGGCCAATTCGTGGCCAGTTAGTTGAAAGGCTAGTATTCCCCACCCTCTATATTTGCATTCTAGCATTTAGTGTTACCATAGAACCTCTTTCCGTTCTCTCAGCTTCGTTAGCATATGTGGTTGCAGGAGCGCTCTCATTACTTTTTTTTCAGTTCATGGGAGTGAAAGCAAGTTTCACGCGCCTAACAACGCTTAGGATACCAAATAATGATTTGGTCGTGGCTATACTGAGGATGTCATTAGTCTCTGCGCTATCGTTTATCATGATGCAAAGCGACATTGTAATGCTTGGTTTGTTGCGACCGCCAGAAGATGTAGGAGTCTACAAAGTGGCAGTCTCGATTGCCGCTTTGCCAGTAATATTCATTTCACCAATGACAGTTATTCTAGCGCCTCTAATTGTCAGATCATTCAAAACAAATAGAAAATATATTCAGCAACGGTTGCTATCTAGATTTGTAGAATTATCGCTGCTGCTTGCGATCCCAACTACTATCATAGGAACCGTATACACCGACCAAGTGATTAACATCCTGTACGGAGGTAGCTTCATTAAAGCGTCACTTCCAACCCAAATTTTAATCGTAAGTCAGTTGATAAATTTGGCGACGGGATTTCCTCACTTAGTGCTAAATATGACAGGAAAAGAAACAACAGTAATAAGAGTTATTTCGACCGCAGCCTTAGTAAACATTAGCATGAATCTGATACTGGTGCCCAGCCTTGGTCCAGAAGGCGCTGCGGCTGCAACTGGCTCAGCCCTACTAGTAACAAATATATTTTTAACGATTATATGCATCAAAAAGTATCGAGTAAATACGTCAGTACTGGGAATCTTTTCAAAATGAGAATAACGCTTCTAATTCCTGATCTATCCGGTGGCGGGGCAGAACGAGCTGCAATATCCTTAGCCACAGAGTTTTCGGAACAGGGACACAGTGTCTCATTTTTAGTGATGAACCTTCAAGGCTCTCTCTTATCAGAGGTTGCTGAAAACTTTGTCTTGGAAACACTTCAGTCTCCAAGAAATTATACTGCTCTCATCCCGCTTCTTAAGTATTTGAATAAAAATAGACCCGAGGTCCTGATCTCATATATGCCAATAGCAAACGCTCTGGCCGGCTACGCAAAGTTATTAAGTTCGCATAGATTTATTGCAATTGGGACTGAGCACAACCCAAAATCGTTAACACTGCACCCATCGAAAAAAATGATTCGCAACCTAATGCGACCATTAATCATGCAAGGATATCGTAGTCTCGATGGCATCATCGCGGTATCTGCAGGAATACAGGGATTGCTTGTCGAAAAAATTGGGCGCGGATTGGCGACTACAACTATCGCAAACCCAATTTCCATAGAAGACATAAAGACGCTGTCTGGAGTTGTAGACCAATCAATTTCTCCATCGGTTTTTGACGACAAGAAGCTAATTGTCGCCGTTGGCAGACTTGTGGACGAAAAGTGTTTCGATCTTCTTATAGAAGCAATTGAACTGACCAGACGGGAGGTGGATATACAATGCATTATACTTGGGGAGGGCATACTTAGAAAAGGATTAGAAGCCGAAATTTCAAAGCGCCATCTTGATAATGTTGTGCAAATGCCGGGACATACAACAAACCCATGGTATTGGATGAAGAAAGCAGATGTATTTGTTTTGAGTTCCAAGCACGAAGGATTTGGTTTGGTGTTAGCTGAGGCACTCGTACTAGATATCCCTATTGTCTCGACTGATTGCGAGTATGGACCCAAGGAAATACTTAGAGACGGTACCTACGGATGGCTTGTTCCCGTGTCTGATGTGGAAAAATTATCGAAAGCGATTTTAAAAGCAATAGCCTCACCTCTCCTCCATGAGGAGCGGGAGAGAGGATCTCACCGATATTCATCCAAGGTTATTGCGCGGCAATACCTTAGCTTTATGGATGAAATAAGCCAGCGAAAGGGGTGAAGCAATGCGTGCTAAAACTAAAATTCTAATATACACCTCAATGCCGTGGAGTCACTCGAATCGCAAGGAATTTACCCTTGAACTTGGAAGACAACTGCAAGATGCAGAAATTGTTGTTATTGATCGACCAAGCGCAATATTCCCTAATATATTTAGGCCATCAAAATGGTGGCAATTTCGACGTGATGATAGACTAACTAAGGAAATACACGGTGTTACTGTAATACGCCCTACTACGATTTTTCATGATCAAATCACATCTATATCTACTACTCCCTTTGGAGCATTCTTAAACAACCTTCTAATCAAGCGTTTCTTGAGAAAACATACCACCATACTCGAAGGTACTGGAAAACGTATTTTATGGCTTTATGAACAAATATCTTGGCCCATAAGTACTGTTGCGGATTGGGATGAGATTGTTTGGGAAATATTCGACGATTACACTTTACATTCCGATGGGACCACAAGGCAAAAATGGGCCAAGCAAGAGCATCAAATGATAAGAATTTCGACAGTCTGTTTCACACTTACATCTAAGCTGAAGGAGAAATATTGCAATTTGACGAAGAACGTCCATGTAATAGGGAATGGCTTTGACGAATTTCAGATGTCCAACGCAAGGCCACCAAAAGAACTGCCATCGTACTTATCGTCCAACAAAATAAGGGTGGGATTTGTCGGAAGAGTTAGGTCTTGGATTGACTTTAGGCTACTCGAGAGCATAGTGATAGACAACCCTAACTATGATTTCATATTTATAGGCCCCGTCGACAATGACGTTATATCAGAACTGAAAAATCTCAGGCGTCATTCTAACTTCCATTACTTTGGGCCTGTCTCTAAATCGGAAGGGTACTGGCATATGAAAAATATGAATATTGGCTTCGTACCGTATGTACGTTCGAGTTTCACCGCTGCTGTAAAACCGATAAAAATGGTTGAATTCCTTGCAGCAGGAATCCCAGTGGTTACTACGCTAGACGCCGACATTGAAGCATACAAACCCTTTGTTCGCACGGTGACTTCGCCGAAGGACTTTAAAAGTTCGGTTATATACTTTGAACAGCAGTCAAACAATTCAGAAATGTGTAAAGAATTGGTAAAAAACGACCGTTGGAGCGAAAAGGTAAAGTTTGTTAAAAGAACACTGCGCCTTAATCAACAAAACTGATAGCATGGTGACGGAACTATAGCATGCAAGATATCATCGGAAGAAATTACAAAAGACAATGTCTATTTGTCACCTATATCCCAAGCTTTTATAAAGTCACACTTCTCAACTTACTGAGCGAGTTTTTTCCTGACCTACACGTTTTGTATCTGTCCAGAGGCTCGGCGATTAGATCAGACGAGTTCTTTCTAGAGAAAGAAAAATTTCGATTTGATGTAGTTCATTCGGTACCTTTTGAGGGAGTGCGTGGCTGGAAAGGAGTACTTAGTGCTATTAAGTTAAATTGGCGTGCAAACGCCAAGGTTGTTATATTACCTGGTTGGGATAGGCTAGAATTTTGGGCAATTCTTATTTCTTCCAGAAAGTCCAAAAAGGTACTTGTACTCGAATCGACTATCGAGGAGTCAACAGTCCATGGCATCAAGGGCGTACTTAAGCGGTTGTTCTTGAAATACATAGACTGCGTAATTGCTTCTGGAGATAGCCACAAGACTCTTTTGAGGGAACTGGGGTTTAGCGGCGAGGTCAAAATATCAAACGGTGTTGGTATGCTCGATGAAGTTTTCGTGGCGAAACGGAGCGCCGAAGCCTCTAGTGAAATAGAGCCGTCCTTCAAAAATTTAGTTTTTGTCGGAAGGCTTTCCAAAGAAAAAAATGTGCCTTTGTTGATTGAAGCTGTGAAACGCTTCGAGAGACTTTCGCTTACGATAGTGGGGACAGGGCCGCTTGAAGAAAGTTTGACGGCCCAGGCGAGTGGATTCCTTAATATAAGGTTTGTTGGCACTAAAAACCGGAGAGAGGTTTCAGAACTTTTAGAAAGCATGGACGCTTTGATCCTTCCATCGGAGAGGGAGACTTGGGGCCTCGTTGTTGAGGAAGCTTTAGCAAAAGGATTGCCGGTAATAGTCTCTAAAACTAGTGGTATTTCATGCTTTGCGTGTGACACGCTAGGAGCAGGAATCAAGGTTGATGCCACTGTTGAAGGAATTTGTTCGGGTCTCGCACAGATGTCTGACGTAGGCAAATTTCGACAGCTGAAGACTTATGCCTTGGCTTATAACCAAAGATCAAAAGACCTAGACTATCTCAATGTTTTCAGAAATGTTATAGACGATGAATAAATCTGTGGCTCTTGTATCGTATTCATTTGAAAAAGGAGGTGCAGCGATCGCCGCTCGGCGTCAATACCAAGCTCTAGCTAGGTTTGGCGGGGGAAAAGTGTCCCTAGTTTCAATGAGAGAGCCTACCAGCGCAGAAGCGCTTCCATTTAAACTCTTCAATCGCACTATCTTTCTATTTAACAATTTCATTTCAAGGGCTCTATCCTTTCTTGCTACAGGAAATATTACTGAAAAGAAATCAATTAACTGTTTCAGCGTTCCTTTCCGGGCGTCGAAACTCGATAAGTTGGCGGATATAGTACATATTCACTGGATCCACAATGAAACTCTTTCGTTAAGTGAAATTGAACGGATCCAGTCACCAGTGGTCTGGACGCTACACGACGCATGGCTCGTATCTGCTCCATATCATTTGGGGCAGACAGAACGTCTTTCGCTCGTCCAACGCTATTTAAGATTTCGGATTCGCAAGTTACTTGCCAGAAAGCAGATAACATTTATATCACCGAGTAGATTTGGAGCTCGGCTAGTTGAAGACGCTTATGGCGATCTGATATCTTGTAATGTTGTGGCTAATGCAATCGACACCGACATCTTTTCTCCAAATTTGGGTTTTCCTGCTGACAAAAATCCAGATATTTTAAGAGTAGCAGTTGTTATTGGATCTGGAGACGCAGATTTCAATAAAGGCTTTGACCTTCTTCTCGCGGCTCTGGAAGAAATCGTGGACTATAAATTGGAAATTCATTTGATAGGGTCGTTTACATCTTCGTACCACTCCATCAATCATACATTTATAAACCATGGATTTTTGTACAAAGACTTTGAAAGGGCGAATATTTTGAAAAATATGCATGTTACCGCGATCCCTTCACGTTTCGAAATGTTCTGCCAGGTAGCATGTGAATCCCTATCTTGTGGAACACCTATTGCAGCTTTTTCCGTTGGAGGGTTAAAAGAGTTTAGTGATTGGGATACTGTAGCGGGTATGGCACTTCCGTTTGACTCAACTGATTTTGCTCGAGTTCTATGTTCCACAGCAGTAACCGGCCGCAATCATCAAGTTCGACGGACCTGTAGAGCATTTGCTATAGAACGCTTTTCTTTTGCGGCGGTCAGTGCTGCATTAATGGGCGTATACGCGACTGTTGGATCACGATAGTGGTATACCCGATGCAAACTATATTTTTCTTGTTGGGCCTCCTATCCGGATTCTATTGGTTCCCAATGCTTCCTACACATATACTGTATCCAGTTAAGTATTTCATAGCTTTCCTCTCTATTTTGATATTGGTTTTAGCTAAGAGATTTGATAAAATTGGCGTCAACGAGCTATTGGTTTTATTGATTTTATCCTGCTTTCTTATGGGGGTGCTCTATCATTTTCCTAGCGATGATTTTCAACTTTCATCGGCTATTGATTACTCTATTGTAGCCCTTCTTCTTTATATTTCTATCGGAAATTTTCGAGTATACTCCGCTCTTCCAAGCCTCCTAGAAGGCGTCTATTTCTTTTCGTTGATTTCGTCGCTATACACTATCATTAGTTGGTACACTTCAACCAATCTAGCACCAGAAGCTGTTATTCATTCGAGAGTCTCTCTTGATTATAATACAATGGGGTTTTCGTATTCCCACACTGTCGCCGCTCCAACATATTGTATTGGTATCATATTCTTGTGGAGTCAGCGCGCAAACCATTCGAGTCTAGTATTTTTTCCGGCATTGTTAATTTTACTCGGCGGCCTGTATCTAACGACAGGCGAAGCCTCTGCCATAAGTTTGTTATTGTCTTCATTTTTATTATATCTTCCAGGCATAGGGAGGGTTGTGTTGTTATCATTTCTTCATTTTGGTTATTTAACCTTTATTCATTATGCGCCGACCTTGTCACTTACTAGACTTGGTGATTTTTTACCTACTATTGCAGAAAGACTTGCAAGCTTATACGCAGGATTCTCTATGTTAAAAGGAAATTTTTGGTTCGGATCTGGGCCGGGCAACTCAGGACTTCACTTTAACTCGCTATCCGAATCGTACGGATTATCATATTTGGTAACGGGGGAAACACTTCAACCCCACTCCCCATTTATTCTCCTTATATCTGAATTTGGTTTCTGGGGAATTTTGGCAGGATTATTACTATTTTTCTTGCTTTGCAAAGCCTTGTTGCAACGCGGTAATGACCCACTTTTTTTGTTGTCCCAGAATATTGTGGGATACTTCGCTATCGTTTCGCTGTTTGAGCCTTGGCCATTTGTTTCCAACTTGTTCATAACGATTGTTGCGCTTCTTTCTCTCGCATTAGTCTTTAGTATTTACGGCACTCGAAGTGAGAAGCGTCGTGGCGTTTCTTGATATTGGTCGGAGATGATCCAGCACGAATTCGTTCTGAAGCCACTTTTGAAAAACTATGCGGCGTCTGCCCTATTCCAGCATCAAGCAGAAAAACACATTGCTTTCGATTGAACCGGGGTGGAAACCGGCGGGCCGACCCAGCCCCATTCCGTGTCGCCGTCGTTATCATGCGAAGCCATGCGCCAACGCTCGCCTATGTCAAGAAACGCACACACGATGGGAAGAGTAAAAGTGAGATCATTCGTTTTATAAGTGTCACATCGTTCGGGAAGTCTACAGCCAGCTCTGTGTTCCGAAAACGGCTCAAATCGCGGCGTGACGAATATAGGAGCTTCAATGCAGGGGTCGAGACCTTCTTCAAAACGATCGAAGCTGAATTTTCTGGCTGCGGTCATGGGAAACACGGCGGCAAGCTAAGATGGCAATCTTCGAATACATCAAAGACTTCTATAATTCGCGTCTGTGCCATTCAGCATTAGGCTGGAAAAGCCCTGTCGCTTTCGAACGAAAGGTGGCTTGAACGAGCACTTGGGGCGGTACAAAAGCGGGGCAGGTCCAGGTTCAACATAGGATGCCCCAGAGTTATTCCGATCCGCCATCCCCCCGGCGTAATGGGCTTCAATGAAAATCTGCGCACAACATAGAGCCAGGAAGCCCAATCTGGCTACATTCAAGCGGATACCATTGCCTAAGAAGTGCCCAAACACGGACGCGTTGATTTAAACTGTTAGGCCGGCATGTTTTGGCGTGTGTCTTCGACTCACACATGACGAGAGTTTGGTGCGTGTCGCAAGCTTTACGGCAATATCGCTTTTGCCATCGTCATCACGAAAGCAGGAAGATAGATATTGCTTTAGAATTGGTATGGCTATTCGTCAGACAATTCGCGTAACAGAGCCTATTAGCCAATTATTTCTGGGTTGCTTGTCGAATTTTTGGTTCAAGCTTCTGGAAAATTCGTTCAAGTATATTGTTAGATCTCAATCTGGAGAGTTAGGATGAAAGCGCTTATCACCGGCATCACGGGCCAAGACGGGTCTTATTTGGCAGAGCTTCTGCTGGAGAAAGGGTATGAGGTTCATGGCATCAAGCGACGAGCATCATCGCTCAACACCCAGCGGATAGACCATATCTATCAGGATCCGCATGAACCGAACCCTAATCTGATCCTGCATTACGGCGATCTGACCGACAGTTCGAACCTCACGCGGGTGATTAGTCAGGTGCAGCCCGATGAGGTGTATAACCTAGGCGCGCAAAGCCATGTTGCTGTTAGCTTTGAATCGCCCGAATACACTGCTGATGTGGATGCCAACGGCACCTTGCGCCTACTGGAAGCGATACGGTTTGTGGGGCTGGAAAAAAAGACGCGCTTCTACCAGGCATCAACATCTGAGCTTTACGGTCTGGTTCAGCAGGTACCACAGACAGAGGCGACACCTTTCCACCCACGCAGCCCTTATGCTGTGGCCAAGATGTACGCCTACTGGATCACGGTGAATTACCGCGAGGCTTACGGCATGTATGCTTGCAACGGGATCCTATTTAACCACGAATCCCCTCGCCGCGGAGAGACGTTCGTGACCCGCAAAATCACGCGCGGGATGGCGAATATCGCTCAAGGTCTTGAACAGTGCCTCTACATGGGCAACATCGACGCGCTTCGCGACTGGGGCCATGCCAAGGATTATGTGCGCATGCAGTGGATGATGCTGCAGCAGGATGCGCCCGATGATTTCGTGATCGCGACCGGCGTGCAATATTCTGTGCGCCAATTCATCAGCTGGTCAGCAGCAGAGCTGGGGATCACCCTGCGGTTCGAAGGCGAAGGGCTGAACGAGTGCGCAATTGTTGACAGTGTTTCGGGCGATGACGCGCAGGCGGTCAATGTTGGCGATGTGGTGATGCGGATCGATCCGCAGTATTTCCGCCCCGCCGAGGTGGAAACGCTGCTCGGCTCGCCGGCCAAGGCGAAGGAGAAACTGGGCTGGGAGCCGCAGATCACCACGCAGGAGATGTGTGCCGAGATGGTCGCCAATGACCTCAAGGTCGCCCGGCGGCATCGCTTGCTGAAAGAGCACGGGCTGGATCTGCCGATCTCGCTCGAGAACGGGTAGGCCCATGCGCAAGATCTATATCGCAGGCCATCGCGGCATGGTGGGCGGCGCGATCCTGCGCCAGTTGCGCGCGCGCAAGGAAGCTGGCGAGGCTTTGGAGTTAGTCACGCGGACCCATTCCGAACTAGACCTGACATCGCAAGCCGCGGTACGCGACTTTATGCAGGCGGAGCGTCCCAACGTGGTGATCCTGGCGGCGGCCAAGGTCGGCGGGATCATAGCGAACAACACTTACCCTGCTGATTTCATCTACGAAAACCTGATGATCGAATGCAACGTGATCCACCAGTCGTTTGCGGCTGGGGTGAAACAACTGCTGCAGCTTGGCAGTTCCTGTATTTACCCGCGCGAGGCTACACAACCGATGGCCGAAGACGCGTTGCTGACCGGCCCGCTGGAGCCGACAAACGAACCTTACGCAATTGCCAAGATTGGCGGCATTAAGCTTTGCGAAAGCTATAATCGCCAGCATGGCGTGGACTATCGCAGCGTGATGCCAACGAATCTTTATGGACCTGGTGACAACTTTCATCCGCAAAACAGCCACGTTTTACCCGCCCTGATCCGCCGTTTCCACGAGGCTGCGCGCGATGATTTTGATGAGGTCGTGATTTGGGGCACCGGCAAACCGATGCGCGAGTTTCTACATGTAGATGACATGGCCGAAGCATCGCTGTTCGTTATGGACCTGCCGCAGGATGTATACGCCTCGAACACCAAACCCATGTTGAGTCATATCAATGTGGGTACCGGTAGCGATGTGAGTATCGGTGAGCTGGCGGCGATGGTTGCAGATGTGACTGGGTTTACTGGCAAACTGTCCTTTGACACCTGTAAACCCGATGGCACGATGCGCAAGCTAATGGATGTGTCACGCCTCGCAGATATGGGCTGGCGCGCGAAGATCGAATTGAAAGATGGGCTGCGCGAAACATATAACTGGTTTTTGAAGCAGGAAAGCGTGCGGACCTGACGAGCGCTAAAATTTTGCGCATATTTTATTAATTAAGTACAAACTAAGGTCGGTTTATGATCCATCCCATTTTACTTTGCGGCGGCTCCGGCACACGTCTTTGGCCACTTTCGCGCAAGTCTTACCCCAAGCAGTTCGCCAAGTTAATGGGTGAGGAAAGCCTGTTCCAGGCCTCTGCCCGTCGTTTGTCGGGCAAGGGCTTTGCTGCCCCTGTGATCGTGACCGGTGATCCGTTCCGGTTTATCGTGACCGAGCAGCTCGCGCAGGTCGAACAGATCGCGCAGAGCATTCTAATTGAGTCTGAGGGGCGCAACACGGCTCCCGCCATTCTGGCCGCAGCCCTTGCGGTGGCCCGCAAAGACCCACAGGCGCTGATGCTGGTGGCCCCGTCCGACCACGTCATCCCCGACACAGCCGCCTTTGCCGCCGCTGTACAGTCCGCCGTGCCGCATGCGCAGGCCGGTAATCTGGTGACCTTCGGCATCACGCCCACTCGGGCAGAAACGGGATATGGCTATCTTGAGCTCGCGGAAGGTGCCGATGGGGGCGCGGACACCCCGCAACCCCTTACGCGGTTTGTGGAAAAGCCCGACACTGAGCGCGCGACCGAGATGCTAGCGGCAGGCAACTACCTGTGGAACGCAGGCATCTTTCTGTTCACCGCCAAGGCTATTATTGCCGCGTTTGAAAAACACGCAGCCCAAATGGTTGAGACGGTGACTACTGCGCTTAAAAACGCCAAATGCGATCTGGGCTTCACCCGCCTGGCACCCGATGCCTGGGCGCAGGTCGATGATATCTCGATCGACTATGCTATCATGGAAAAGGCAGACAATTTGGCCGTCATGCCCTTTAGTGCCGGCTGGTCGGACCTTGGTGGCTGGGACGCCGTCTGGCTGGAAAGCAGCCCCGATGCGGAGGGCAACGTCTGCTCCGACAACGCGACCGCAATTGACTGCACCGACACCTTGCTGCGGTCGGAAACCGAAGGGCTGCAACTGGTCGGCATGGGGCTGAAGAACATCGTAGCCATCGCCATGGGCGACGCGGTATTGGTAGCAGACAAATCGCAGGCGCAACGGGTTAAGGAAGCCGTCGATCATCTGAAAGCTAAAGGTGTGAGTCAAGCAGTGCAACTGCCTCGCGATTATCGTCCATGGGGCTGGTACGAAAGCCTTGTGATAGGGGGCCGGTTCCAGGTCAAACGCATCGTTGTGAACCCGGGTGCAGCGTTGAGCCTGCAAAGCCACCACCACCGCGCCGAACACTGGATCGTCGTCGAAGGCACGGCCAAGGTCACCGTCGACCAGACGGTTAAGCTCATCAGCGAAAACCATTCGGTCTACATTCCCCTCGGGGCCGTCCATCGCATGGAAAATCCTGGGAAAGTCCCGATGATCCTGATCGAAGTGCAGACCGGCAGCTATCTGGGCGAGGATGATATTATTCGCTATGAGGATATATATGCGCGCGAATGATAAAAAGCGTGTTCTGTTCGTAGGGGCGTCTGGCCATGTAGGTCAGGTAGTCCTGCATCACTGGAAAAGCAATCCGGCAGCGACATCAATTATTTCACAGTTCCGCGGAACTGGCACGGCAGGGAGCTTAAACTGGGATCCTCTCGACGGAGCGGCACCTTTGGTAGAGGCAGTGCATGTTTCCGGTGGCTTTGACACCATGATCATGTTGGGCGGCGTCACCCCGGGGCCGGGCAAGAAACTGGACGTCAATATAGTGCTCGCTGAGGCTTGTCTCTATGCGGCATCTAAGGCGGGGATTGGACGCGTTCTGATTGCATCCTCTTCTGCTGTATATGGTGCAGGTGATGGAGCAGCATTTTCCGAGCATGCGCCTTGCAATCCTCTAAACGACTACGGCGCCGCTAAGCTTGCGATGGAAAAAACCTGCGCGCCATGGCGCGATACAGGGATCGATTTATGCTTTCTGCGGATTGGTAATGTTGCCGGTGCCGACGCGTTGTTGTTGAATATCGCCGCAGCAGGCCCAAGAGAGGCCATCGAAATTGATATTTTTTCAGATGGCCGTGGGCCTGTCCGGTCATATATCGGTGCTCAAACCATGGCTCAGGTTTTGCAATCGCTTTGCTGTTATCCCACTTCTCTACCCCCGATATTGAATGTAGCCTCACCCATGCCGCTATCGATGGATGCCCTTGCAGATGCCGCTGGTCACCCGTGGCGGCAGCGCATCCCATCGGAGCGAGTCAATCAAAATATCACGCTTGATTGCAGCACACTGGCATCGCTATATCCGTTCAACTCGCAAGACTCCCGGCCAAAGGAAATGGTCCGGCAATGGAAAGATACATTAGGCTAATGACACTCTCTAAACGGCTTCTAGACCTTATCATGGGATTTGTTCTATTGTTCCTCCTTGGGCCAATCATTTTGATCACGGCCCTGATCGTCCTTGCACTGGATGGTCGGCCAGTTTTTTATGTATCGGAACGGATGAAATCTCTGACTGAAGGTTTCAATCTGATTAAGTTTCGAACAATGAAACCGGCGGTCGGAGACAGCGGCGTATCGGGGGGAGAAAAGGTGGCTCGTATCACCCGCACTGGTCAATTCTTGCGTCGCAGTAGGCTTGACGAGCTGCCCCAACTTTGGAATGTGATCCGCGGTGACATAAGCTTTATTGGACCGCGACCACCCTTGCGCCAATATGTTGAACGTTTTCCCGCGATTTACAAGAAAGTGCTTAAGTCCCGGCCCGGTGTATCGGGCTTGGCCTCTATCTATTTTCATGCTCATGAAGAACGTCTTTTGTCACGTTGCCGTAGCAGGGAAGAAACCGATTTGATTTATTGCCGTCACTGCATTCCGCGCAAGGCTAGGCTCGACTTGATCTACCAGACAAACCGCAACATATGCCTGGATGTTTCGTTGATGTTCAAGACCGCGTTCAAACGCCTACGCTAGTTTCCGCAAAACGTTCAAGAAATGCTGAGATGAGTGCGTTACTTTCCTTAAAGGACTAATATGAAAATATCCGTTATCATGGCTGCCTATAACTCACAGGCTACTATACGTCGATCGATCGAGTCCTTTCTTCAACAGGATTACCTTGACAAGGAGTTAATAGTTGTCGACGGAGCATCAAGTGATCAAACTTGCGCAATCGTCAGAGGGTTCGACAGCCCGCTCATCAGCTTGTACAGCGAGCAGGATATGGGGATTTATGACGCCATGAACAAAGGGCTCGGCCGAGTAACAGGCCAAGGGTTCGGATGTCTGAATTCTGATGATTGCTATGCCCGGCCCAATGCGCTGTCCCTAATCGTGGCGGGGTTGCAGCGTGCTGACATTGTGTCGGGGCGGTTGGATTTCGTACGTGAACATGATGGGAGCGCGCCAGTGCGTGTCTGGCGTCCCACCGAGCATAAACGTGGTGCCTTTGTACGAGGGTTCAGCTTGCCACACCCCACCACCTATGCCAGACGCGCTGTTCTTGATAGAGTTGGATTATTCAGTACAAAATATCGTAGTGCAGGCGATTACGACTGGCTCCTTCGAGCGCTGGAGCTAGAAGGTTTCTCGCACGCTGTGATCAAGGACGTGCTGGTAAACATGCGGATCGGCGGTGAAAGCACATCCGGAGTGCGCGCTATCTGGAAAAATTCGCGCGAGATGCTACAGATACGACGCGAACGCTTGGGAAGCGGACCGGTGGACTCAGCCACTTTTTCTAACCTATACGAGAAACTAAATCAGCGTATCTTCAATTAGTATATTAAGACCGAGGCGAAAGCTTACACCGCATGACTATCACTTGTCTGCACGTGATATCCCTCTACACGCACTGCAATCAACTTACGCAGCCGGACCGAGTCCCCCGCCGCAATTGCCCCATTCAATTCTTTCAACAGTGCAGCCACCTCGATCTGACTCAGCATTCCCTCCTGCGCTCTTAGGATCTTGGCATGCGGTGTCGGCAGCAAGCTATTATCGTCGATCAGCAACTCTTCATAAAGCTTCTCACCTGACCGCAGTCCTGTCACCTTGATCTCGATGTCGCCCTCCCCCGTCTCTGTATCCTTAACCTTACGGCCGGAGAGCGTGATCATCCGGCGGGCGATGTCGATGATCTTCTGTGGCTCCCCCATGTCTAGCACGAACACGTCGCTACCTTTAGCATAGGCACCAGCCAGCAAAACCAGACGCGCGGCCTCGGGTATAGTCATGAAGAAACGCGTGACATCCTTATGAGTTACCGTCACCGGCCCCCCGCGAGCGATCTGTTTTTGGAACAGCGGCAGGACAGACCCGGACGACCCCAGTACGTTGCCAAAGCGCACCATGGCAAATTTTGTAGCAGGATTACGCGTCTGGACATCCTGCACCACCAGCTCGGCCATCCGTTTGGTGGCACCCATAATATTTGTCGGCCGTACAGCTTTATCAGTGGAAACGAGAATAAAGCGCTCCAGCTTCGCCTCGGCGGCGGCTTCCGCAACGACTTGGGTGCCGAGCACATTATTACGTGCGCCTTCTAGCTCGTTTTCCTCTACCAGCGGCACGTGTTTATAGGCCGCGGCGTGGAGGACAATCTCGACCCCCTCCTCCGCAATCACGCCGGCGACGCGTGTCTTGTTGGTAACCGACCCAAGACGGCTGACAATAGGGATCCCCGTGGCCTTCGCCTCAGGCTGCAGTTCCTGATCAATCGAGTACAGCTGGAACTCACCTTGTTCGAACAAGACAATCCGCGCCGGGTTACAGTTCAGCAGCTGCCGACACAGCTCGGATCCGATGGAGCCCCCTGCCCCAGTCACCATCACAACGCGACCGGCATAAGTCTTTGCTATTTCAGGCGTATCAAGATCGACCTTATCACGGCCCAAAAGCTGGTCCGGCGCGACGGTGTGCAGGCTATCAGCGAGCCCCTTGCCAGACATCAGGTCCACATAGGATGGCAGCACCTGCACTTCGACCTCATGAACGCTGAGCTTTGAGATCAACTCGTCCCTACGCTTCTTGGCCATCGATGGTACGGCCAGCAGAATTTGTTCGATATCGCGCGCTTTGATCAGCTTCCCGAGCTTAGCTGGATCATGAACAGGTAGGCCGGCGACCATGAGACCGTGCAAGTTCGGGTTATCGTCGATGAAGAACACAGGCCGCGCTTCGCTTGCCTGCCTCAGGGCGGCGGCCAATTGGATACCCGCGGCCCCTGCCCCGTAGATCGCGACGGGTTTGCGGTTACCCCCGCGTTCTGACAGCCAGCGCAGAAAGTTCAGCCCCACCACGCGCGCAGCAACCGCGAAGATGCAGAAGAACAACCCCAAAAGAAGCGGCACGGACCGCGGTGCCGACAGCTTCAACAAGTAGCTCAGCATCACCGCACCAAACGCAATCAATAGCGACGCTACCCCAATGTTTGACATTGAATGTGTATCGAAAGCGTTAAGCTTGATCCGGTGGAGCCGCAGTGCCCAGATGATACCCACGCCCCACATCGAAATCACGGGGAACAGCACCCAACTGTCTGCGAGCGGCATCCAAGGCGTGCCCGTCCCGTAGCGGAAGGCAAAGGCGCAATAGAGAGCGAGGGGGACGAGTATGCTGTCGATGGCCAGAAAAATGGCCCGCTTTTTCGCCCTCGAAAGCTCGTGAATACTGTTCATGTGCATGCTGATAATTTTTCTTTGCATATAAAAGGTCGTTTCTAATGTGCTGTGACTATCAAATTTCTTGCATTTCACGAAGTTGTTTTTACAGGTCAGCGCCCTGCGGCTTACGGTCTAGACCTTACCCGCGTTCTAGGCCCAAGATATTGAACACTCTTCCTCGCGCCACCCTATATAAAGAGACACGCAAAAAGGGAATGCGCAAGATTCGGCAAGAAATCGTGCGGTCATGTACTCAGAGCCGCGTGTACTCAATGCTTTCAGCAAAAAGAAGATATCTAGAGACCGTGTGTTTGCCCACCACTCGTCGTAAAGCTGGCAAGTTGCAAAGTTGCCGGCCTCCTAAATCATAAAGCACTGTAATCACACGATATTAATAATTGTCAGCTGACAATTTCCCGATTTGCCAGTGCCATCAGCATAGGTTTCAATGAAAACGCCCCATCTCTCGCCATTTGTGTAAGCCGGCGAAGGTATGCACCTGGGCTGCGGATAGCGCTGGCCTTCTCGAGCATACATAGGACTGTTGTCGCAGCGGCCTCCCTGCCCATGATGCGTTTGGCGTCGATCATCACGGCTTGGTCGATCCCGAGCATAGGCGCGATCTTGTCAGAGATACGCTCCACGTCAGCCCAGTTGCGCAGGGGTTCTGGGAAAAAGGACTGATGTTCTTTGCATGTGCTGAGAACCTGACCGAGAGGCACATTTTGGTCTTTCTCAGCTTCTTTGCTTTCCGCTGGATGAGGCCTTTCGGGAGCACACGCCCCCTGCCCTTCAGAGTCAAAATGGATTATATCTGAATCCTGTATGTGCCGCTCATTTTGGGCGTAAGCGGTGCTCACTTCTTCTGTCTTTGAAGCTTGCTCAAGACCCGTTTTCAACAGGTTCTCTAAAGCCGCTGCCATCTCACGAAGCTCTGTCTTTTCCGCCTTTCTGCGAAGCAACTTTGCGACCTCGGCAAGTTGCTCTTCATGACCAGTTTCCTGCATGAGCGTTGCACGCAGCATCAGAACCTTGTCACGCAAACTCAGCAGCTCTTCCTGCCGCTCCTGTGCTTCTGTGGCGGCAAGACTGATCGCATCAGCCTGATGCACCATCGGCGACAGATCGAAACCGAAAGCTGCGGTGATCTCCCCCCCGCGGCTGTGGGCAAAGCGCTTGCGGTTGGGGCTGTCGTGACGGCTGACAATTCCC
>TARA_R110002020_G_scaffold238610_1_pt1 | contig 17489 bp, 15 predicted proteins | sample TARA_R110002020 | Tara Oceans TARA_R110002020 (sample SAMEA4396489) | marine metagenome | biome: Westerlies Biome; feature: [MES] marine water layer (ENVO:01000295) within the mesopelagic zone...; material: water (ENVO:00002006), including particulate matter (ENVO:01000060) such... | reverse complement strand
TCCAAAATGTTCAAAGAGCTGGGAACTGAAGAATTGAAAAAATTGAAATGGGAACATGTGGCCGAAAAACTTGTCACAGTTTACAATAAAACATTACCACAGAAACCATGAGAACCATCTGCTTTTATTTCCAGGTCCATCAGCCATATCGTCTGAAGCCTTATCGTTTTTTTGACATCGGAGAAGATCATCATTACTGGGACGATTTCCTCAATCGCAGTGTCATGAGAAAAGTAGCGCAAAAATGCTATTTGCCTATGAATGCTTTGCTGTTGGAAATGATAAACAAGTACAATGGAGCCTTCAAAGTAAGTTTCTCTATGTCGGGTGTTTTTCTAGATCAGCTAGAAGCCTATGCGCCAGATGTGCTTGAAAGCTTCAAAAAACTAGTTGAGACAGGTCACTGTGAATTGCTAAATGAAACTTACGGACATACCTTGGCCGCATTGAAAAGTAAGGATGAGTTTCAAAGTATGGTGAAAAAGCACCAGGAAAAAATCAAGAAACTCTTCAATGGCTATCAGCCGAAAGTATTTAGAAACACCGAGCTGATCTACTCGGATCAGATCGGCGCTATGGTATCAGAGATGGGTTATGATGCCATTTTAACTGAAGGTGCTAAACACATTCTAGGATGGAAAAGCCCTAATTATGTCTATGTAAATAGCATAAATCCAAAGCTCAAAGTGCTCTTGAAAAACTTCCAGCTTTCCGATGACATCGCATTTAGATTTGGGAACAAAGGCTGGAGCGATTACCCGCTGACTACAGATAAGTTTGTCAACTGGCTGAATGCTGTGCCGGAGGAAGAAGAGACGATTAACCTATTTATGGATTATGAGACTTTCGGAGAGCATCAATGGGCAGAAACTGGCATTTTCGAGTTTATGAAAGCATTACCAGATGCGGTATTCTCCAGTACGAATTTCACATTTTCTACACCTTCCGAAGTAGCAGCCAAGATTCCGCCAGTAGGAAAAATACATGTTCCAATTCCGATCTCATGGGCAGATGAAGAGCGTGATTTGACCGCCTGGCTTGGAAATGACCTACAGGATGAAGCGTTTGACAGATTATACGAAATGGAAAAATTAGTGAAGAGCATTGACGATGAAGACATTCAGCGTGACTGGTCTTATTTGCAGACCAGTGATCACTTCTATTATATGTGTACCAAATTTTTCTCTGACGGAGATATCCACTCCTACTTCAGTCCGTATGATTCGCCTTATGATGCTTTCATCAATTACATGAATGTATTAAGTGATTTCATGATACGTGTACGTGAAAAAATAAGTATTAAGGAGATCAGCGCTTGAGATTTATAGATATAGAATAATTGAAAGGCCGGTAATAACCGGTCTTTTTTTATGCCCAATTCCCAGTGATCAGATGACTAATTTCGAAGGGATTAGTCCCATTTAATAGGTCATCATGGATAGCCCTCCTCTTATACTTTCTTTGATTTTGAGAAAAAACAGAGGTCATACAGAGATTTTTTTTGTACGTCAAACGCCCTATTTCACTATCGAAACTAGGTTAGCATATTCTTTAATTAAAATCATAATAGGTTGATTTATAGATTTTTACAATCTAAATCATTAAGCCCTCCATTTCTATATGCCTAAACCGCTGTTGCAAAATCCCCTACCTGCCTTCTAAATTAGAGCAAGCAAAATGAACAACTTCTAATTTATACACTTATGAAAATCACACTACTCACACTGGTTCTGCTATGGCTAGGAATATTTCAACCAGCTGATCCTTATATCTCATCAAAGGATTATGATGTAAATTCATTTCACCGAGGAAAGCAATCTTCAAAATCACCAAAGCGTGTTTACATCCAGAAGTTTAGAGCATTATTCGAAGTGTATGAAGAGGCTACTGCCAGTACCTCAGGATCTAAAAACGAACGTGCAAATCGAACGACCACTGTGTCTGGAACCAGCACCAGGATGGGCGTTCAACTGAGCGGGGTAGATGTTCCTGATTTTCAAAAGATAGTGGATGAAGCTTATGCGGATTTTGTGGCACAACTGGAAGCTGATGGTTTTGAAATCATTACAGCTGAGGAAGCTGGAAAAACTGATTACTATTCAGGTTACACAAAAATGGAAGGTGGTGCTTCCTCTACAGATCAGGCAACAGGATATGTAATGGTAACTCCTACTGGGTTTGATTACTGGGTAAAAGACGTCTCTAGCAGTGGCCGTGAGAAAGGAACATTCACAGATACTAGTTCCAAATTATCTAAAGATCTGGACGACGCCTATGTTGCGGAAGCCACTTTCATATTCCCATTTGTGAATTTGGATGCAAGCTCCACTAGCTTTGCTAACTATGCTTCTTCTAAAGTAAAGGCTGACATTAATTTGAGAATGGCCGCAAGTGTAGGATCTATGGACAATGAGCAAATGAGTTTAGGTAAGTTTGCAAAAGGGTTTACCACCTCACCAACTCAGTCTCTATTAGCATCCAAAGTACGATTTGTAGCAGGTCATATGGCGAGCTCACCACTTTTTGACTCTTCCACTTCCCTGAAAAGAGATGTATACTTTGGAGAAATCTTTGCCGAAGACAAATTGGTAGAAGTTACATCCGCTGAAGTAGCTACCTTTTCCAAAACAGCTTATCCACAATTGGTCATGGTATCTGGAGGGGAAATGACTCTTGCTTCGCATTATGTAGCATGTGATCATGCTAAATACATCGAGTCTGCAAAGGGTTCTATGATGGAAATGATAGGAAGTGGGATTTACAATTTCAAGGAGCTTGTAAAAGATTAAACAAACCACTACACATAAAAAAAGGGCTTATCATTTAAAGATGATATGCCCTTTTTTATGAATTAGCATTTCTAATAGCTCTCCTTCTCATTCGGAAAGTCTTGGCTCTTTACGTCTTTGATGTATTGGCCGAAGGCCTCCATCATGATGCCCTCGAGGTCTGCATATTGCCGCAAAAATCTTGGTTTGAACTCCTGAGTGATCCCGAGCATATCGTGTACAACCAGAACTTGCCCATCTACTCCTCCTCCAGCACCTATCCCGATAATTGGAATAGAAACTGACTCGGCCACTTTCTTAGCTAGATCCGCAGGGATTTTTTCGACTACAATAGCAAAGCATCCTAGCTCTTCCAATAGCTTGGCATCCTCCAAAAGCTTGGTCGCTTCTGCATCTTCTTTCGCTCTTACGGTGTAGGTTCCAAACTTATAAATCGACTGGGGTGTCAGGCCCAAATGCCCCATAACTGGAACGCCTGCGCTGAGTATTCTAGCTACAGATTCTTTGATCTCTGATCCCCCTTCTACCTTCACAGCATGAGCACCTGATTCCTTCATGATGCGAATCGTAGATCGCAATGCTTCAGAGCTATTTCCCTGATAGCTCCCAAATGGAATGTCTACCACCACGAAAGACCTGCTGACAGCTCGCACCACCGAAGATGCATGATAGATCATCTGGTCCAAGGTGATAGGCAAAGTAGTCTCATGACCTGCCATCACATTAGAGGCCGAGTCACCGACAAGGATAATATCGATCCCAGCAGCATCCACAATTTTTGCCATAGAATAATCGTAGGCTGTTAGCATGGAGATCTTCTCACCACGATCTTTCATTTCCTGAAGGATGTGCGTAGTGATACGTTTTACGTTTGCAGACGAGTGTACTGACATAATATTAATGTAGATAGACGAAGTAATTTTCTCCTGAGAAATCTACTTTGATATGTTCGTTGAGTGTAGTGGAAAGCTCGAAACCTGTGTAATCAGGACGAATCGGAAAAAGTCCATGACTTCGGTTGACAAGTACCGCGATTTCCATTCTGTAGAGTTCTTCATCCAAAAAAGGCTTCATTGCATAGACTAATGTTTTTCCTGTATTGAGGACATCATCTACTAGAATCAATGTTTTCCCCTGCAAATCTATCTCATTGGAGAGCTGCACTTCCTCCGAAGCTATATGTGCCTTGTCCAAAATGATTTCTGTCTGCTCAATAACAAGCGGGGAAATCGCTTTAAGTTCTGTAGCTAGAAGATCAGAAAGAAACCTTCCCATTCCAGAAATCCCAGCAAACACGACGGCTTTTGAGTTGAGATTTCTCTCATAAATCTCATACGCCATTCGGGTGATTTTCTTCTTTATCTGTTGGTGATTGAGTACTTCGCTCATGGTATTTTATAAAAATGAAAATTAGGCCAATTCTACTTGGATTCAAAATCAAGCAGGCAGCTTATCTATAGTCATCCTCCTCATTCAGGATATTCAAATAGCTTTCGTATCGGTAAGGATGAATATGACCCGCTTCCACTTTCTCAAGCACTACACAACCCGGCTCATTCACATGTTGGCAGTTATTGTACTTGCATTGCCCAAGATATTTTCTCATTTCTGGGAAATAATGCGAAAGCTCATTATCCTCGATATCAAGAATCCCAAACTCCTTAATACCAGGAGTATCGATCAGATCACCACCATTTTCTAACCCAAAAAGCTCCGCAAAAGTCGTCGTATGCACACCTTTGGAAGTGAATCCAGAAACCTCCTTAGTATGCTGGGTAGCTTCCGGAACCAATGCATTGAGCAAAGTGGATTTCCCTACACCTGAATGCCCTGAAATCAAAGTTGATTTTCCTGAGAGTACTGAATCAAACTTTTCTTTGAGATTTTCTTCTTTCAAAGCCGAAACCTCTAGAACTTGATAGCCCAATGGCTCATAGATCTCGTGAATATCCAAGAGCCAGTCATCTGCTTTTTCACCCGACATTTGATCCATTTTATTCACCACCAAAATGGCGGGGATACGAAAGCTCTCCGTGCTCACCAAAAATCTATCAATAAAACCCAGAGATGTTCTTGGGCTTTTCATGGTGATGACCAAAATTGCCTGGTCGAGATTGCTCGCTATGATATGAGAAAAATGTTGCTTCCGAGTAGACTTTCGAATGACGTAGTTTTCGCGAGGCAAAATATAAGAAATCACTGCGGTCTCCTGATTCTCCTCCTTTTCCAGTTCCACCCAATCTCCCACCGCGATGGGGTTGGTAAGTTTTAGATCATCTTGCTTAAACTTCCCTTTCAGTCGGGAAGAAACCACCTCTCCATCTGTCTGCACCAGATACCAGCTGCCTGTGGATTTAATCACTCTCCCTTTCATGCTCTTGAAACTATTTTTTCCACTTTAGATATAATTTTCTCTGCTGCTCCAATATTCTTTTGCACCCAATTTTTGGCAGATTCAGCACTTTGCTGATAAAAGTCCGGTCGTTCCAATTTCTCAAAAACCAGCTTTAAACTTTCCGTATCACTCACTTCAAACCCGCATCCGTTTCGCTGACTTTCAGCTGCCTCCGGAAACTTCGCAGTTTTCTCTAATTTGCCAAAAATGACTGGAATTCCGAATCCCATCGGCTCCAATATATTATGCAATCCTTTACCAAATGCACCGCCAACATAGGCAACTTTGGCAAATTGATACAAGGAACTTAGCATTCCTATGTTATCTATAAAAATCACATCAGGAGAAATGTCTGAATCCCATTGAGAATACCTAGATGAAGAGGGTGACAGTTGCTTAGACCAGCGATTCATTGGATCAGGACTTAAATCATGCGGTGCTATGATCCATCTATATCCCGGTTTTGCATTGATTAATGGGATCAACAAATCCATATCTTCCTGCCAAACTGAACCAGCGACCACTGTTGGCTTCTCACCAACCCATTTTGCCAGTTCAGGAAACTCCTTGAAATTCTTTGCCGTCTCTGCCACTCGATCAAATCGCGTGTCTCCAGCAATACTCGCCTGCTGAAAATCAATTGATTTTAGTAGGTCAAGTGTACTCTCATTTTGGGTGAAAATAAAATCGAATTGAAATAAGATAGCTCTAAAAAACCCATCTTTTTTGAAATAGATCTGATCAGACCGAAAAGCTGCAGAAAACAAAAAGAGAGGTATTTTTCTAGATTTGACAGCCATTATATGGTGATGCCACAGGTCATATTTGACAAAAAAAACAATGTCCGGACTCAGTAAATCCACAAATTTTTCAGCTTGTTTTTTACTGTCTATAGGAAGGTATGTGATAAAATCAACATTGGCCTGAGGCTTTTTAATCACATGGTCATAGCCTGAGGGACTGAAAAAACTAACAGCAATAAGTTGATCGGGCCTTACATTTTTCAATTCAGCAATCACTGGCCTTGCTTGTTCATATTCACCCAGTGAAGCCACATGAAACCACGCCAAAGTTCCGGAATTCTTTGATTTGAACTCTTCGATTTTCTGAAACAGATCTTTTCTTCCTGATGAAAAGTGGCCAACCTTGGGAATAAATGGTCCGACTAACAGTAAAAGTAATCTGGCAAAAAATATCCCGATTCTATAAATCCATCTCATGTGTTTTTAATTGATTTTTATAGGTCACATGGAATCTCGCATTGGCTAATAATCATCCCTCTGTGTTTCGCCTTCAACATGCTCGATTTCATGTGTTTTATTTTTTTTTTAAAAGGCCAGTATTTGTCCCGTTACCTCGCGATAGCCTGTTCCGTCAGCCGTGGCGAATCGGAAGAATCTTCGCATGTACTATTATCATCTGCCTTTATAATGTCCGATCCAAGTTCGATTTCATAGGTCAAAAGTAGCTATTTGACGGGAATTAGTTTTATTCGCATTTAATTCTGCTAAGAAGGATTAAAAAATGGCGTATTTAGTGTTACCACCTAAAAAAAACACAAACTCCGCCGTGGATTTACCCCAAAAATTAGGTACTTTCAAAGCCCTCGTTTTTAGTAATCTTTTTAAGATCAGCGCATTAAATTATGATTAAAGTTTTATTTGTTTGTCTTGGTAATATATGTCGTTCTCCATTAGCAGAAGCTATTTTCAATAGTAAGCTAAAAGATGCAGGCATGGATACACAAGTGAAATGTGATAGTGCGGGGACTTCTGATTTCCATATTGGTGAGCTCCCGGATGAGCGAACTATAAAATGTGCCACAAAGCACAATTTACCCATACGACATCGTGGAAGGCAGGTAAATCGCACAGATTTCAGGGATTTCGACTACATCCTGGCTATGGATGACAACAACCTTAGAAACTTAAACAACCTAAAAGTACGATATGGCTTTGGAGGTAAGGAAATTCACCTTATGCGCGATTTTGTAGCTGAGACTCAAGGATTGCCCGTCCCAGACCCATATTATGGGAATGAAGAGGGGTTTGAAGAAATATATCACATACTTGATGAAGCGTTGGATAGTTTTTTAAATCAAGTAAAAGCGACTCATCATCTCTATGCTTAATGATCAGCTTGAGCTATATGAACAAATACTTTTTGAGAGCTTTGGCTCAAATTCACATTTAAAATCCGCCTCTCTGGTAGCGGCTGGAAATCATAATCAGGGCGTTAGGCTGGAATGTAATGATGGAGATTTTTTCTTAAAATTAAATTTTGATCATGAACGGGATATTCTCCATCAAGAATCCCAAGGGCTAGATTTACTACGCAGATCCACCTTCATAAAAGTGCCTGAAACCTATGGATGGGGAAGAATTGGAGATTACAATTTCCTTCTATCTGAGTTCATACCTTCAAGTAATCCTAGCTCGGATTATTGGGAAAATCTAGGAATGGGGCTTGCAAATCTTCACCTCACTAATGATAAAAAATATGGATTGGAACAGGATAACTACATCGCTTCCATTCATCAAAAAAACCTTCAAACAGATCATTGGATAGATTTTTTTATTGAAAATAGACTGGAGCCTCTGATAGGAAAAGCCTATTTCAATAGGATGATCCCGCTGGAATTTTTGAAGAAATTTCAAGAAATCTACCCTAAACTAGCGTCTAATTTCCCTAATGAAAAGCCGTCATTGGTTCATGGAGATCTTTGGTCTGGCAATGTAATCTGCACATTGGACGGCCAACCCTGCTTAATTGATCCGGCAGTTTATTTTGGTCACCGCGAAATGGACCTGGCTTTTAGTCGCCTATTCGGCGGATTCGATTCTAAATTTTATGATTCCTATGAGTCAATTCTACCTCTTGAACCGGGATTTGAAACCAGAATGGGGATATATAATCTTTACCCCCTTCTAGTTCACCTAAATCTTTTCGGTACAGCATACTTACCCGGAATCGAGCGAATAGTAAATCGATTTACCAGGTAAAAGCCTAAATTGAAGATTAACCTACACTCAGCGCTAGTTTATCACCTGTCTTTGCAGCCTTGAAAATTGCATCTATAATCTTCATATCCTTCACACCTTCTTCTCCATTTACTGGTACTTCAGGCTTTTTTCCATCAAAAATTATCGCTGCCATTTCATCCATCTGCACCGTCTGATGCGTGACGATTGGCTCAGTTAAAGGGCCTTTATTGGTTTCTCCTTTTATGGGACCATAGCCTGTGGAAGGCTGCATTTCTGCCCAGCCTTTGCTTCCATTCAGATAAAACCGATCTAGATTATTCATATTGTAAGTAGATAGACAAGAAGCAATTACACCACTTGGGAAGCCAAGTTGGAATGTGATCGTCTCATCAATTCCTTCTTTAAATTTTTCAGGATTGGTTTTGACCTCCTGAGCGGTCACCCAAATTGGTTCCTCTCCAATCATATACCGGGCACCATTAATCGAATATATCCCTATATCCATCATGGCGCCACCGCCTGAAAGTTTCGGATCTAGTCTCCATTGAGTTGGATCACCAATGGTAAAACCACTTAGTCCCTGAAAAAATCGAATGTCACCAAATTCTCCTGCTTTGCGCATTCTGATCACTTCTAATGTATTTGGCTCAAAATGCATTCTGTATCCAATCAAAAGATGAACCCCTGCCGCTTTGCAGGCATCAACCATTGCTTGACCATCAGCTGCATTCACAGCCATCGGCTTTTCACAGATAGCATGCTTTCCAGCTTTGGCTACTCGGATTACCTGATCTTTATGTAGAGCATTTGGAGTGATCACATAGACGGCGTCAATGTCAGGATTATCCTTGATCGCATCGAAATTCTCATAGTTGTAGCAATTTTTCTCAGGAATACCATACTTCTCTCTCCAAGCAACCACTTTTGAGGGAGTTCCACTGATTACTCCAACCAGTTTGGTTCGCTGGCAACTTTGAATCGCTTCAGCAACTCGGGTGCCGTAGCTACCAAGGCCCATGATTGCAACACGTAAGGTTTTTGAATCTTTAGCATACTCAGAAATTTGATCAGCCATAACAGAAAATGGGTTTAAAACGGGCACAGTCAATGCCATAGCAGAAAGACTGGCTTTTTGGAGAAATATTCTTCTTGTTTTCATAGGGTAAGGTTAGGTTATCGAGTTTATATCCTGAAACTATTGATTTTTGATTAAATACCAGTGGTTTTGGGAAATGACTTTTACCGAAAGCCTAGTTTAACCGTCTCACTACCTGCACCATATTTCTGGTGCTTTGCTCCAGCAGTACCTCGTACCCATCCAATAGAGACGAGATTGAATCCGGCTTTGGATGTAATACCGTCAACAACTCTAAGCCTTCATTGTATCGTATTATAAAATCATTTTTAAGTTTGGCCAACAATTGCTCCAATTTGAACAGTTGGGAGTCTACCACGATGGAGATAGAAATCGCTGAGGTTTGCAACATGTTTGCCCTGAGCTTTAACATTTGCAACTGTTCATAAACTTGATGGATGTGCTTTTCTTCAATAAAAGTGAAATCCGTCACCTTAAAAGACACTAGAATTTGATCCTTTTTCAAAATAATAGTCGGTACTGTTTCAACTTTTGCTGTCTTATGGATTTTGGTCCCATTCTCTTCAGGATGGAGAAAAGATTTGACGAAGAGTGGAATTCCTGCATTCGCCAATGGCTTAATAGTCTTGGGATGAATCACCGAAGCTCCGTAGTAGGTCATTTGTGCTGCTTGCTGATAATCCAGCTCACTAAATAGCTTCGTATCCTTGAATAATTTTGGATCAGCATTGAGCACACCAGGCACATCCTTCCAGATCGTCACCGATCCAGCATCAAGGCTGGTGGCCAGAATTGCCGCTGTAAAATCAGACCCTTCTCGACCTAACGTTGTCGGTCTGCCAGATGAATCAGCACCAATAAATCCTTGAGTCAAAACAGGAAACTGTTCCAATTTCGGTCTCAATTGTGATTGGCAATTCCTGCGCGTTTTCTCCCAATCTACCTTAGCAAATCGAAAATCACTATCTGTACAGATCAGTTCCCGTGCATCTTGCCACAGGACGAGTAATTCCTGCGAGCATAAATACTCCATGACAATTCTGGAAGAAAGCATTTCTCCAAAACCAATTACCCGATCATAATACTCATCGTAGTTGTCCTTGGAAATGGGTTTGTTGAGTTCATGATGGAGCAGGATGAAGTAGTTCTCGATTTTGGGGAAAATTACATGTCCCTTGGGAAATAACTCTGTGCAAATATCCAGGTGGTAAGACTTCAAATGTGAACTATTCCAAGAATAATCCTGATTTGTTAATTTAAGAGAGAGAATAGTTTCAAGATGATTTGTAGTTTTTCCCATGGCTGAAACCACAATCACAAAATTATTTCGCAATCGATTACGGAGAATATTAGCCAAGTTTTTAACTGCAGGCGCATCTTTTACAGAAGCTCCACCAAATTTATAAATCTGAGTTTTTGTCATTAAAATATTTGCTTACTTTTCAATAAGATTAAACCACCAATTGAACTATTCCAATATATGAAAATCCTTCCTTACCAACCTGACCAAAGCGGACTAGCTTACTCTGTCGGCACTACTTTAGACAGATTTATTAAACTCAAGCAAAGCGATTTCCCTTTTGCTTCAGGTGAACTTTCACAACTTCTGCGAGATATCGCACTTGCAGCCAAGATAGTAAATCGCGAAACCACTAGAGCCGGACTATCAAATATCGGTGGAGCCTTCGGTCAAGTCAATGTACAAGGAGAAGAGCAACAAAAGCTGGACGTCATTGCTAATATCCGATTTATGCGTGCCCTGAGTAAAGGTGGCGAAGTCTGTGCCATAGTTTCTGAAGAAGAGGATTCTGTGATTGATTTACAAAATAGCTCTGGAAAGTATGTAGTTGCTATAGATCCGCTCGATGGCAGCTCCAATATCGATGTAAATATTTCCATAGGAACAATATTTTCGATTTACCGCAGAAAGACTCCGGCTGGAAGCCCTATTCAAAGAGAAGATATCATGCAAGCAGGTACAGAGCAAGTCGCTGCTGGTTATGTGCTATATGGCTCTTCGACAATGTTAGTTTACACCACTGGATGCGGAGTAAATGGCTTTACATACGAACAATCGTTGGGGGAATTTTTCCTTTCCCACCCCAATATTCAAGCTCCAAAAAACGGAGAAATTTATTCCGTAAATGAAGGTTCTCAGAAAGAATGGGAAGAAGGAATGAAGGCTTATGTAGACCAATGCAAGGATAGGAGATACTCTGCCAGATACATTGGCTCCTTGGTAGCAGACTTCCATAGAAACTTGCTAAAAGGTGGGATTTACCTTTATCCTGCTACTCATAAGAACCCATCCGGGAAATTACGATTGTTGTATGAAGCAAATGCCCTGGCGCTTATAGCGGAGCAAGCTGGTGCAATGGCAACAGATGGATGCAACCGGATTTTGGAGATCCAACCGACCACGCTACATCAAAGAACACCACTGCTGATTGGTTCATCAGAGATGGTACAGGAAGCAGAAGCATTCATGAATTGCCCGGTAGAAAAGCCGACTTCCTAAGCAGGTCATGTAAATAAGCTGCAAGATTTCAAAGATGTATTTTATCTTGCAGCTTATTTACAACGCTATGAAATCGAGCATGAGTAAGAACCCCTTGCATAGAGGTTTTACTATAATGCATGCGAGATTCCATGTGACCGTTGGAAAACAATATAAACACATGACAAAAAACAAACTATACCTGCCTATCGCTCTCGTAGCATCTGGCATCGCCTTAGCAACATCTTGCTCACCTAAAGAGCAAGAAGCTGTAGTCGAACCTATCGATGAGACCTACGCTGTTCAAACTGAACAGCTATTAATCAATGTTGACACCCTTTATACTGGATTTGAAAATCCTTGGGGCATGACATGGCTATCTGATGGTAGAATGCTTGTTACTGAGAAAAAAGGAGAAATCCTTATTTTCAAAGACGATAAATTCACAGGAGAGAAAGTACAGGGGCTTCCTGAGTTTTGGACAAAAGGTCAATCTGGTTTGTTGGACGTTACAGCTCATCCAAAATTTGATGAGAATGGCTGGATCTATATTTCCTATGGCAAGCTAATGCCAGATAGCACATCCGCTACAACGATCACAAGATTTAAGTTAGAAGGCAAAAATGCAGTCAATCAAGAAGAGCTGATTCAATCGCTTCCAGCTTGGAAAAGCAATGCGCATTACGGTAGCCGAATTGTATTCGATAACGACGGATACCTTTACTATTCTAGCGGAGAACGTCAAAACACTCCTACAAATGCACAGGATTTGACCAATTCTCATGGGAAAATTCACCGAATTCATGACGATGGCAGAATCCCGACTGACAATCCATTTGTAGATACTGAAGGTGCCGTAGCTTCAATCTGGACTTATGGTAACAGAAACCCTCAAGGCTTGTATTTCGACAAAGAAAATAATAGACTTTATGAAACTGAGCACGGTCCTCAAGGTGGTGACGAGTTGAATTTGTTGGAAAAAGGCAAAAATTACGGATGGCCAGTGATTACTTGGGGTATTGGATATGATGACAAGCCAGTTTCTGACATTCAGGAAAAAGAAGGAATGGAACAACCATTAACTTATTATGTACCATCCATCGCTACTGCGGGTATGACAATGGTCACTTCAGATAAATATCCGGCTTGGAAAGGCGATATTCTTATCGGCGCATTAAAGAAAATGCACATCAACCGTGTAGACATGAATGGATCTACCGCCGGAGAGCAAGAAATTATGCTTCAGGATATCGGACGTGTACGCCAGGTTTCTCAAAGCCCAGATGGCTATATTTATGCTATTACTGAAGGTACAGGCTTAATGGTAAAGTTGATACCGATTAGATAAGAAATAATAACAGAATTAGAAAAGCCACTTTTGATCACTCAGAAGTGGCTTTTCTAATTCTACTACGCCTCACACATCTCTAAAAATTCTGACAGATCACTAGTTGGCATGTAGTAGTGCTTGAAATCCTACTTGCGTAGAAATAAAATACTTAGAACTCTCTGCGCTAAACTCCGTGTCCAATGCGGCTTAAAGTCTACACAAAGTCCACATCCACATTAAAAGGATATTTCATCAAAAATTGCAATGCTTCTTCTATCTCCAAATCTTCAAAAAGCACGCGATACAAATTTTCTGTGATCGGCGCCCGGAGATCAGCAGTTTCCAAGAAAGCTTTGATGATTCTCACGGTATTGATTCCTTCTGCCACTTCTTCCATATCTGCAAGAATTGAATCAAGAGTCTCTCCTTTCGCAAGTCGGTAACCTACAGTAAAATTCCTTGAATGTATCGAATTGCAGGTTGTAACCAAATCGCCAATTCCTGCCAAACCCATCACGGATTTAATACTCCCTCCCAGTGCATTTCCCAAGTGGATCATCTCCACCATTCCTCTGCTGATCAGAAGCCCTTTAGCATTTTCTCCCAAGCCTAATCCAGCCAAGGCACCAGAAGCGATAGCAATGATATTTTTCAATACGCCGCTGATCTCCACGCCGATAATATCGGAATTCCCATAAACCTGAAACTTTTCAGATCTCAGCAAACTCTGCCCTTCTAAGATCACTTCATTGTATTTACTGGCTATCACAGTAGCTGCAGGTTGACCTTGAGCCAGTTCCTTGGATAGATTTGGCCCTGCTAGACATCCGACTCTTACAGCCACAGTTTCTTGCAGGATTACTTCGCTCATCGTCAGTATTTGACTGCGTTTGATCTTCTTGACTGTTTCCAGTGTTTCTCCAGACTTGAGATTCAAACAGAGCCCTTTGGTTCCATGAATAATCAAGTGATAAGGAAACAAATAGGGCGAAAAAGTCTTCACTACTTCCTGAAAGCCTGAAGATGGAATCATAAAGAAAAGCACATCACAGATTTTACAAAGTTGCGCAGGATCATTAGAAGCAATTACATTTTTTGCCAATGCTTTTCCTTGAGCAGAATGAGACGAATTAATTTCATCGACTACTTCTTGCTTTCGGGCATAGACCATCACAGGGTTTTTAGCCGCTAGAATATTTGCGATGGCTGCGCCAAAGCTGCCCACTCCCACCACTCCGATATACTTAGCTTCAGTAGAGTTTTTCGAGTCCATATCCGGTTAATCTGTTATGATAAAAATAAAGTAGGCTCATGTCATCAGTCCCTATATTCCCATTTTTGTCTCGGATAATAGGGCGTTTAGCATGATACATACCCACATTTTCCATTCCTCGACTGATTATTTCATCCAAATCAAGCGATAGATGGGGCGCAGTATTGATCAATCCCTGTGACTTCAATTCCTTGATTTTATCAAGTACAAGCTGACAATTTGCCTTAAACTCCTCATAAGGAATAGCGATATCTTCCTCAGGCAATCTTAGTAAGTCAAACAAATCAAGTTTTCTGTTTTGCTTTTTGATCAGCTCAAAAGCCACAAAAGCCACCAAATGAGAATTAAACACCCGGTTGATTTTGTGAAATTCCTCCACAATTCGCTTTCCAAGCATATTCGTGTATTCTTCCTCCCGCTGATTATCCACTGAGACTTTCCCGTCAGAAATAAAATAATCCCTTGTATCAATCACCCGACCATGTTTATCCAAGCTTCTGCCATCCACATCCACATAGTTCCCTAGAACATCCATTGCCTTACCTACAGACACTGAGATATCAGATCCTTTGGTGAAAAACTTGATGAGGAATTTAGAAATCTTATAAGAATTGGAAAATTCATCATTCTCTTTGTAGTACCGCTCTTGGCCAGTGATGCTCAAGTGATCTCGGATCAAACTCGGCGCTTCCAATACAAAGTGATAATTAATCGTAACCGGAACGATGAAAATCTTACCTGAAATATCATTCAGGCCATTTTCGAAATTTGCCCGCTGTGCCTCGATCGCAGTACTTAGCAGTCCCAGCTTGAGTTTGGACTCAATCATACCACTGCGGGATCTAGTGCCTCCAGGAAAAAACAAGGAATGACATCCAAACTGAATGGCTTCTTTGGAATAGGTTTTCAATGTCTCCAGATACATCAGATTCTTTTTCCTCCGATCCACTTTGTAGGCGCCGAGAGAATTCATGAAGTAGGCGAAAATGGAAATATTGAAGAGATTCAATCCTGCTCCATAGATAAAAGGCGGTAAGCCTAAAACAGAAATCACCCATCCGATCAAGATACTATCAAGATTACTGAAGTGAGTGGGAACCATCACCACGGTGCCTTTAGTAGCCAGGTCACGCAATTGATCGGTTTCGCCAGTGATCTGGATTTTATCCTGTAAGGTGTATTGATTGCTGAAAATAGACTTGAAGCCCTTCACACGTGCTGCATTCAGCAATCGCGAAAAGCCATAAGTAACCACTGATCGGGTAAATTTGTAATGGGTAGTTTTGAAATTACTGGCAATTTCCTCGGCATAGCGAGCTGTGATTTGATTCAAAATCACCTTGTAAGCCTGCAGTTTTTTGACCTTATTTTTTACTGTTTCGGTACTTATTTGCACCAAAGAAGACTTTACTCCACTCCAAAAAGAGGAATCATCATCAGGATCTACAACCCAAGGATTTTGTTTAATTCGAAGTTTCTCACGGTATAGCGTTGTTTCCAATTCTTCTTTGAGAATATCAGGATTGTTGCCAGTGAGATTGAGAATCCTATCCTCCGACAAGTCAGCGACTTTCTTCACAAATTCCTTCCGCTCTCTCGCCAATTTCACCACCGGCCATTCGTCTTTGCTGGGATGAATCGGCTCGTACTTATGCTTGATGTATTTCTCCTCCAAGTGGCTGGTTTTTATTAAAAATCAATCCAAAGATAGTGAAAAGCCCTTTCTTATATGAAAGAACAACGTGAAGTAATGCTCATGATTGAGACTTTGACTTAACAAAAATAGCCACAATAGCAGAAGTGAGCAGTCCCATCACTAACGCCCCTATTACGGATTGAAGTATATAACTTTTCAAATTAAAATAGCCTTCCGCTTCATCACGAGTCATTTCGCCTTGTTCTACAGCATAGTTTATCTCATTAGAAAAATAATCCGGCGTGATAAATTCAGTAGTAATGTATTGTGAAAGAGGACTAAGTATGGCGACGATCACCGAAATAATAAGACCAGAAATAAAACCTTGCTTATAACTCATTAGGCCATAATAGAAATTCTGTTTCTTATCAAGCAACGCAAAAATGTAAATCGCAATAGAAGGAATGGCAACGAAGTTTGTGAAGAATGGATGGTCTTCTATCTTCTCATCATGATATCCCAGAGACTTTTCCAAAAACATCCAGGCCAACATCATGGCTACAAATATCAATGCCCATTTGATTTCAATTTTAATGTTTTTCATAGTCTGTAGGGTTTTGGATGCAAAAACGTAGTTACAAAATACCTAATTTATCAAAATCAACGTCATTTTCAATTGATTGCTGGTCCTAGCCTATCAAAACCTTGTCCATGAGCGAAAGGGTATTATTTTTACGGCATCAAAGACCGGATGAAACCAGACCTTAAGCAAATACAAGTTCCCATAGAAAACGAAATGGCTCAGTTTGAGCTAAAATTTCGGGCCTCTATGAAATCTAAGGTCAAGCTCCTCGACCACATCACGAATTACATTGTCAAGCGCAAAGGCAAGCAGATGCGCCCAATGTTCGTTTTTTTGACTGCGGGAGTTTGTGGAGGAATAAATGACTCCACGCATAGAGGCGCTGCGCTCATAGAATTACTGCACACTGCAACGCTGGTTCACGATGATGTGGTAGATGATGCAAACTATAGACGTGGATTTTTCTCTGTAAATGCACTGTGGAAAAACAAAATCTCAGTTTTAGTTGGTGATTACCTGCTTTCCCGAGGGCTACTTTTGAGTGTAGAAAACAATGATTTCAAACTGCTTAAGATCGTATCAAACGCAGTAAAAGAGATGTCAGAAGGCGAATTGCTACAAATCGCCAAAGCCAGAAAACTCGACATCACCGAGGAAGTTTATTACGACATTATTCGTCAAAAGACTGCCAGTTTATTGGCTTCCTGCTGCGCAGTAGGTGCTTCTAGCACAGAGAGCAGTGATGAAACCATCTCCAAAATGCGGGAATTTGGAGAGAAAGTTGGGATGGCCTTCCAGATCAAAGACGATCTTTTTGACTACGGAGAAGATGAAATCGGCAAGCCTGTCGGAATAGATATCAAAGAAAAGAAGATGACGCTGCCTCTTATTTTTGCTTTGCAAAAG
>TARA_R110002020_G_scaffold15555_24_pt1 | contig 17495 bp, 20 predicted proteins | sample TARA_R110002020 | Tara Oceans TARA_R110002020 (sample SAMEA4396489) | marine metagenome | biome: Westerlies Biome; feature: [MES] marine water layer (ENVO:01000295) within the mesopelagic zone...; material: water (ENVO:00002006), including particulate matter (ENVO:01000060) such... | reverse complement strand
CGGCGAGGAGCTCGTCGAACCGCGCGGCCAGGGATGAGAGCGCGGGTGCCTTGGCGTGGGTGTCGAGCGCGCCCTGGTCGGCCCACACCTCGTACATCACGATGGTGCCCGGCTCCTCCCGGCTGACGTGCGCAGTGTAGCCGAGGCATCCCGGCTCGGCCCGCACCCGCGGGACGATGGCGGCTACGGCTTGCGCGAGCGCCGCCTCCTTGCCGGGCTTCGCCTTCAGGTGGGCGACGAGGCAGATTTCATCATCGGGCATAGATTGTCCTTTCAGTGGAGATGAACCGGGCCGGCGCCGATCGGCACCCGCAGCACGTGATAGGGCTGGGCGCGCTTGTCCTCGCCGCCATGAAACGGCGCCTGACGCTCCAGCTGATTGGCGGTGACGTAGAGGTAGCCATCAGGGCCGACCGAGAGCGTGTCCGGCCAGTCGAGGAGCGGGTCCTGCGCGATCGTCGTCCACCGCCGGCCGTCCCAGCGGCGGAGCGCGTCGTTCTCGTAGTCGCCGGCGTAGATGCGGCCGAGATCGTCCTCGGTCAGACCGTCGGACGCGCCCTTCTCGCCCAGATCGCGGACGGCGGCGGCAATCTGCGCATCCGTAGCGTCGGGGTCGCGCAGGAGCGCCGTGGGCACCGCGTGGAGGCGGCGGCTCGACAGGGCGCAGTAGTACAGCGTCTCGCCGTCCGACGAGATGGCGATGCCGTCGCTCGCGACGCGCCACGGGCTCGCCGGTCCCTCCGGGGGGCGGACCATCAGCGGCTCGCCGCCGATGACGGGGACGAAGTCCGGGTCGGGCATGGTCGACGTGTGCCCCGAGAGGCGACGCCTGGCCTCGCCCGTGGCAAGGTCCACGACGATGATCGCACCGGGGCCGGAGAGCGACGAATCGGTGATGTAGGCGACGCCGGCCTCGCCGACCGTGAGGTCGAGGCGCACGTCGTTCAGGTAGGTGCTCGGAAACACGACGTCCGGCCTGAACGTGATGGTGCGAACCACATCGCCGGTCGCAAGGTCCACGGCGACGAGCTTGGCGCCTCCGGGGACGGGTTGTGCGAAGCCCGGCGCCCCAGTGTCGAGGATCCACAGCCGGTCGACCCCGTCGGAGACGACGCTCTGCACGCTGAGAAGGTGCTTCACCGGATCGTCGCCACCGGGGCGATTGAACGGCGTGTCCGGGAACGGGACGAGGCGCCCACCGATCAGTTCGGCGACCGCGAACGGGCTCTCGTCGCCCCACTGAGGGAAGTTGAGGAAGACGCGGCCGCCTGGCGTGACGGTGATCCCGGTCGGCATCGCGCCACGGATCTCGGCGACGACCTCGACGGGTTCCGCGATGGCCGGAAGTGGAACGAGCGCGCTCAGCCCGAGCGCGAAGAGGGCAATGCGTGTCATGGCGCGCTCCCGGTCAGTCGACGGCGCCGATCTGGCGCAGAAAGGTGAGGTTGTCCTCGAGGTGCCAGTTGTCCGTGATCCGGCCGTCCTCGATGCGCAGGATGTCGGTCGCGATGAAGTCGACCGGTTGGCCCTCGCCCTGCCGGCCCGCGAACGTACCGGTGAAATGCCCCGTGAACCTCAGGTGCGACACGACACGGTCGCCGACCACGAGCCGCTGCACGACCGTGACGGTGAGGTCCGGCACGGCGGCAAGGAAGGCCGCGGAGGCGGCCGCCGGTCCCTGCGGCCCCTGCGGGCGGCCGGGCGGGAGCGTTCGGTCGGTGAACGTCGGAGCGATGGCGGCCTCGAGGAGAGCCGGGCTTCCGTTGGTCCAGAAGCCGTAGAAAGCGTCGGCGGCAGCGGTCATCGCGGCGCGCTCATCGGCAGGGACGGCGGGCGACACGATCTCCTCCTGCGGTCCGACCATGCTGACGGCCTCGGCGTCGTCGACCGCCGCGGACATCGCCGGCCCGGGCAGCAGCGCGAGAACGAGAAGGGCGAGTTTTTTCATGTGAGCCTCCAGCGGCGCTGCGATGTCTGTCCGGGTAGAGAAATCGCCGAGCGTCAGCGGTCGAAGGGAGAGTTCGGGGGATTGCAGGGCGGCGAGGCGCCTGTGTGTGCGGCGCCGCGTCATGGCGGCGTCCGACGAAGCGCGTCGTCGAGCGCGCTGACCCTGGCGTTGCCGAGTTTCAGACCGGAGAGGCGGGCAAGGGCCGGCTCGCCGATCAGCGCTTCGGCATCCCTGCGCACGACGAGCGTGGCTTCATCGCGCCCGCCGAGGAGGCCGCGCGGCTCTTCCAGCTCGCGGATCCGGTAGCGATGGTTCAGCCACTGGGGATGCCACAGCGGGACCACCACCCAGCGCCGCTCGGCGACCGCCCGCTCGTAGCGGCCGAAACAGTCCGCCTCCGTGCCGGTTTCGAAGTGGTAGCCAGCCCCCTCCAGCTCGTAAGCGGCGACGATCGCCTTGGAGAACCGGCTGATGCCGGCACCGGGGTTGATCCCCTGGATGAGCCGCTCCATGCGCCGGAGCGCCATCGGGCCGAGGAGATCGGCGACGCTCGAGATCGCGTCCGGCACGTAGTGCGGGACGCCCCAGAAGCAGTAGGGTTCGTAGAGAATGCCGAGCTTGCGCACATCGGCCTCGAACGGGGCGAGATAGGCGCCGTGACTGGCGGGCAGCCAGGCCGAGACGAGGATATCCACCTCGCCGCGCCCCAGCCGAGCGAACATCTCCTCGTGCGGCGCGCTCGAGCGTTCGACCGTTTGACCCTCCTCCACCAGAATGGCCTCGACCTCGCGGGCCGAGGCGTCGTGGAAGGAAAGGTCGATGTGGCCGACGCGGATCGGCCGGGCGCTCATGCCTCGATCGTGTGGTAGACGGCGACGGCGTCCATCACCCCCGTCGAGTAGGCGAGCGAGGCGCCGGCACCGAGCGCGACCGCGACCCCGAGCGCCTCGGCGATCTCGTCTTCGCTCGCGCCGTGCTTCAGCGCCTGCTCGGTGTGGATCGTAATGCAGCCGTCACAGCGCTGGGCGACGGCGACCGCCAGAGCGATCAACTCGCGCGTCTTGGCGCCGAGGACGTCCTTCTTCGCGCCGGCGGAGGACAGCCCGACGTAGCTGCGCACCGTTTCGGGGCTCAGCCGTCCAAACGCGCCGACGCAGGCCTTGAGTTCGTCGCGGTAAGTATTCCAATCCAGCATCATGATGGGATCTCCTTCTGATCCAGAGGTAACCGAAGATCCCTGATGGCATTATCCATCCATAGATATAGTAATCGGCGCCCGATGCAGGATGTACGCTCCGGCCATGGTTCTCCCGGATGATCCGGGCTTCAAGGAGTCACCATGAATACGAACTATGGCACCGCGCTCGTGACGGGCGCCTCGTCCGGCATCGGCAAGGCGTTCGCGCAGGAACTCGCGCGTCGCGGGAACGACCTCGTCATCGTCGCGCGCGACGCGGACCGGCTCCACGCTGTGGCGGCGCGACTGCGGGACGAACACGGCGTCGCCGTCGAGGTCTGCCGCGCGGATCTTGCCGATGCCGGCAACGTCGCGCGGGTCGCCGGGCGGATCGCCTCGGACCCGCGGATCGACCGTGTCGTCAATTGTGCCGGCCTCTGGGTCGCCGGGCCGGCACTCGGCGGCGAAGCCAAGCGTTATGCGCCGCTGATGGCGGTCAACGTCGTCGCACTGCAGGAGCTGACTTTAGCGGCGGCCGCGGCCTTCGCGGCACGCGGGCGGGGCGGCATCACCAACATCTCCTCGGCGGTGGTGATGGCGCCGGAGCGGTTTCATGCGGTCTATGTAGCAGGCAAGGCCTATGTCCTGGCTCTGACCGAGGCGCTGCAGACCGAGGTGGCCGGGACCGGAGTGCGACTGCAAGCCGTCTTGCCCGGGTTCACGAAGACCGAGCTGTTCGACCGCGCCAAGGCCGACGTCTCGGCCGTCCCCGACGCGATGAAGATGGATCCCGGTCTCCTCGTCGAGGCCGCGCTCGTCGGTTTCGAGGCCGGCGAGACGGTGACCATCCCCTCGCTGCCCGACCTTGCCGACTGGGACGCCTTTCTCGCCGCGCGAGCGGCGCTGGGGCCGAACCTGTCCCACGACCATCCGGCGTCTCGCTACCACCTGGCGGAAGAGGCGTAGTGGCATAGCCGACCGAAAGGACGAGGCCGGTGAGGCCGCACGCGGCGAAGACGAACATGCCGATCCCGACGGCAAGGAACGTCCCGCCTAGGTGGACCGCGAGTGCGCCGCCCGTCGCTGCGACGGTGGTGCGCAATAGAGGACGAAGGCCGCTCCGAAGAAGATGCGGGCGCCGAAGGTCAGCATCACCGCCGTCGTGAGGATGTCAAAGCCGATCGCCACGAGGACGGCGTACTACGCGATGAGCACGGCATCGCTGAGCCGCCCCCGCCCGGAGGGCGCGGGCGAGCGCGACCGCGATGCCGCCGCCGATCGCCCCCTGGGACACCGCAACGGTCAGCGCCAGGAACGGAAAGACCAGCGAGGCCCCCCGTGAGGGCGCCGAGCCCGAGGCGAGCGAGGAAGACGATCTCCAGGATTCCGACCGCGGCCTGAACGAGTTGCAGCACCGCATTGGTCGCACCGAGGCCGAGCACAAGAGGCACAACCGGCGCTTCGAGCAGCGCGCGTGTTCGCTCTCTCTGGCCAGGAGCGGACGGTGGTTGCGGGACCAGCGGCACGTTCACGAAGGGTTCCCGACGGCACCGAGCCTCCCGCGGTCCGGCACCCGCGATCTCTGCGGGCAGATGGAACAGACCGGCGCCTTTTTGCGCGGCGCGCCGCACTCAGCGCTTGCCGAGCGCGGTATCCAGCGCGCCGATGATCGCGCTTTCCTGCACCGGCTTTTCAAGGACGGCGACCGCGCCGTTGCGCGTGGCGCGTCGGCGCACCGTATCGTCTCCGTAGGAGGTCACGAAGATGATCGGCGGCGCACCATTCGTCTCCACCAGGTGCGACTGAAGATCGAGGCCGTTCATCCCCGGCATCTGGACGTCGAGGATCATGCATCGCACGCCCTCGCGCTCCGGCGAGGCGAGGTAGTCGTCGGCCGACCCGAACGTGAGGGCGCGATAGCCGAGCGACTCGACGAGATCCTCGAGCGCTTCACGCATGGAAGGATCGTCGTCTACTATTGCAACGAGAGGGGGTACTGACACCAGTTCAGAGCTTTCGATCGTGGAGAGACGTGGGATGTGGCAGGCTGCCCATCCGAAAGCCATTGATATTTCCGTATAGGCTAAGGCCCAGAAGCGACCCCGCCCTTCGCCTTTACCACTTCGACCTTGCGCACTAGCTCGGCCACCGACGAGGCTCCCATTTTCTGCATGACGTTGCGGCGGTGGATCTTCACCGTAATTTCGGCGATCCCCAGCTCATAGGCGATCTGCTTGTTCATCAGCCCGCGCCATACGCAGTCCATCACCTCCCGCTCGCGCGGCGTGAGCGAGGCGGCAAGACGCAGCACTTCGTCGCTTGCGCCGTGGCTGAGGCGCATCTCGGCATCCTTGCGGAGCGCTTCGTTCACGGCGTCGATGAACTCCTGGTTGCGAAACGGCTTGGTGAGGAAATCCACCGCACCGCCCTTCATCGCCCTGACGCCCATGGGGATATCGCCGAAGCCGGTCACAAAAACGATCGGCACGACAATTCCCATGCGATGCAGCCGGTCCTGAAGCTCAAGGCCGCTCTGGCCAGGGAGCCGCACGTCCAGCACGAGGCAGTTGGCGCCGTCGAGACCGGTCTCGAAGAGAGCGTCGACTCCGGCATGAGTCGCCACCTCCATGCCGATGGAGCGCACGAGGTCGGCGATGGCCTCGCGCATCCCTGGATCGTCGTCCACGACGACGACCAGCGGGGCGGCCTCGGTCATCGCGCGTCACCCTCATGCGCCGGCAGGGTAAAGCTGAAGGTCGCCCCCGCCATCTCGTTGTTGCGCACGTCGAGCGTACCGCCGAACGATTCGATCGTCGCACGGCAGATCTGGAGGCCCATGCCCATCCCTCCCGGTTTGGTGGTGAAGAACGCGTCGAACAGCCGGCCGATATGCTCCGGGTCGATTCCCGAACCCCGGTCCTCAATCTCGACGGTGACGCCTTTCTCGCCGCCCGCGACATCGACGGTGACGACGCGCTCTCCGACGGGCGTGTCACACATCGCCTGAACGGCGTTCACCACGAGGTTGAGGATGACCTGTTGCAGCTCGATCCGGTCCGCCTCCACCGGCGGAAGGCCGGGCACGACCCGCACCTCGGCCCGTGTGCGCCCCACTTTCAGCTCCCGGTCCACCAGGGCGACGGCGGAGCGCACGACCTCACCGAGATCGAGCGGGGCAATGGCGCGGCGCCCCTTTACGAGCTGTTCACGGGTTCGGCGCAGGATGCCGCTCGCCCGCTCGGCGTTGCCCGCCACCCGCGCCAGCGCACGCTTGGCCGAGCCGAGATCGGGCGGGTCCCGCTCGAGCCAGCGGGCGGCGGTCTGCGCGTCCATCATCACCGCGCCCATCGGCTGGTTCAGTTCGTGCGCGATCGAGGCGGACAGGGCGCCCAGCGTCGCCGCGCGGTTGGCGCGCGCGAGCTCCTCCTGCGCGGCGAGCAGAAGATCCTGCGCCCGGTCACGCGCGGTGACGTCGACCATGCCGACTAGGACGTGGCAGCGCCCGTCCGGCGCCGCGATTTGCGAGACGCCGAAGAGCACCTTGACGACGCGGCCGTCCATGACCGGCAACTCCGCCTCGGCCTCTATCGTCTCCCGTCGCTCCACGAGCGCATAATAGCGGTCGATGTCCTCTCGCGTACGGCTGCGCATCAGCCGGCCCTCGCGCGCCAGCAGTGCCTCGCGGTCCCTTGCGCCGAAGAGCTGCACCGCGGCGCGGTTCGCGTCGAGCACCCGGAGCGCACCGAAGCAGCGGTCGAACTCTTCCGGATGGGCGATGAGGTAGCCCGTCCCGTCCCCTTTTCCGGCCGCCCTTGCATCCGACAACGCCGCGGCGACCCCCGTGATGTCGAGCTCAAGCATTGCGACGTGGGACTGCTCGAACGCGGAACGGTAGCGCCGCTCGCTGCGGGCAAGCTCCGCGGTGCGCTCTGCGACACGGGCCTCGAGCGTCTGGTTCGTCGCGCGGACTGCGAGCTGCGCCCGCATCTCCTCGTCGATGTCTGTCGCGACGCCGGCCCACTTCACGATCTCGCCCGTCTCGGCGCGCAGGGGCGAGGCGCTCAGTTGCAGCCAGCGGTAGCTCCCGTCGGCGACCCTGAGTCGGCGGTAGAACTCGAACGGCTCGCCTTCGCGAATGAGCTCCGTCCATTGTTCGACGGCAGTCAACCGCTCCTCGGGGTGGAACCAATCGAGGAAGGCGCGACCGTCGGCGGCCAGACCGTCGGCGATCGGCGCCCCGGTCATCTGCGTCCACCGCCGACTCAGATAGACGATGCGCCCGTCGGGCAGGGCCTGCCAGAGGATCTGCGGCACGGTATCGGCCATGATCCTGAGGTTCTGCTCGCTATCGGCCAGCGCCGAGCGCGTCTGGTGCAAACTGAGGCGGCTGAGAAGCAGCGCTGCGGTCAATGCGATCGCCACCAATGCGACGAAGAGGCGACCGGTGTTGCCGGCATCGATCGCGCCGACGTGCGTGGCGAGAAAGGAGACGATGGCGAGGCTGCCGCAGACGATCGCCGCCGCCAGAACGAAGAGTCGGCCGCCGGCAACAGCGCCAAGAACGAGAACCAGCGCGTAGAGGACTGCGACCGCGCTCTCAAAGCCGCTGAAGGTGTCGAACGCGAACACCGCCGCGGCGAGCGCGAAAGCGGCGCCCGCGGAGACGAGAGGAGCGAAGCGGCCGCCCGGCATTGCCGTCGGCCCTTCAGCTCGTGACACCGGATCCGCCTGCTTCAACACCGGCCGCCTATCCCCTTTTTGGCTTCGTGGTCGACACGCATCTCAGTTTTCCGATCGGAGTCTGCAAACGCGCACATCGTTATTGGGCCGTCCGTCGCCACGAGCGACACGCACGACGTCGAGGCAGCGTCCGCAACCCGACAAAGCACATCAACATCGTGACCATCCAACCTATACATAGGTTCGACTTGAAGGAGGCTGAGCAATGCCGCCCGCTGGGAAGGTAGCGCCACTTCCTCTAAACAGTGCCAGATCAGCGGCAAGCATCCGCCTGCGGCCACCTCAATGCGTAGTCCCCAAGCATTTGGGCGACTGTCGAGCCCTCATTCACGCGCTCGATCTCACCTGCGGAGCGATCCAAGAAATCCTGCTGGTAAGCCGGCACCGGCACGCATGCGACAACAGCCCGCTCAGAACTCGCCGTCCCGCCTGCGCTGAGCCAGATCATCACGCCCGCGAGGACGATTGCGCGTCGCATGAAGCATCCGGTGCCGCGCATCGGACACCTCCCATTCCTGTTCGAGTTGTTCCTGGAGACGACCACTGCGCTCGACGGAGCGCGGCCAGCGACGCTAGGAAGGCGCCGGCGACAGCAGCGTACATTCCGAGGCGCCGTATCCACGGCAGAGCGAGACTCCAGCTCATCGCGGTACCTCTTCGCTCAGCTGCCGACCGGCCTTCACCCGCCGCCAGAGCGCGTACCCGCCCCCGGCAACGCTCGCCAACCAATGGCTCACTCGCTTCCGTGTCGACATCAAGAACCTCTCCAACGAGCGTCAGAACGTGTATCGCCAGATCCGGGGGATGAGTGCCAAACCCATGGAAGTGAATCTGGCTCTACCGACGTCTTGGATGCAGCCGACGACGATCCGCGAGGCGAATGGCTCAGCGACCCCGCTCCCATCGTTCAAGCGGCACATGCTGTGTGACGAGCATGGGATGTTACCCGACGACTTCAATTCCTAGGAAGGTGAAGTCGTTAAATCCGAACTCGCGCAGGCGGGAGCCATCGCGTGGTATCGGAACCCATCGCGCACCAGCCAAGACTCGCTTGGCATCATTTACGAGGATGGTCGCGAACCGAGGATCGTCCGGCCCGACTAAGTTTTTTTCGTTCAGCAGGAAGATGGGACCGTCACCGCCGATATCATCGATCCGCACGGCATTCAGTTCGGTGACGCGATGCCGAAGCTCAAGGGTCTGTCGCAGTACACAGAACAATTCGGTGATCAATATCGTCCGATCGAGGCCGTTGCGAAGATCGGCGACAAGTTTTCGTGTCTTAGCCCTTAAGATAGCCGCGACGCGCGCGTCGACCTCTACCGCGGCAATCATCAAGACTTTGTATGAAAGCGCGGATGGATTCGATTATTTTCCCTAAACATCACAGAGTTTCGACGCTAGTTTCGTGCGGCAAAGATAAGACGTCGATAACGGTTGCAGGGCTGCGACCAGACACCCTTGTTCATCAAGCCCTTGATTGGCTTTAACCGGACCGCGGGCGGTCAACAGATCCGGAGAATATCGGCCCGGAGAGAACGCGAACGCATCTTTCGGGGCGCGTTCCGATTTGAAGCCCCTCCGGCATAACCCTCTAAAACAACGGGAAAATCCGGCCGCAGCTGGATTGGGGGGACGTATTTGCAAGGGGCGGATGGCGGAGACGGTGGGATTCGAACCCACGAGACGGTTTTGCCATCTACTCCCTTAGCAGGGGAGCGCCTTCGACCACTCGGCCACGTCTCCGTTGATGGCGTGGGTAGCGGCGAAGCCGCAGGGGGTCAAGGGATTCCGCCGCACTTCCCCGGGGAGAAGTCGCCAAAACATTGACGTGGCACGCAAACGCCACGCCGTCCGACCCGGCGGGACCGCCCTGGCCCCACCGGGCCCACGTGCCCGCTACGGGGTCGGGCGCGACTTCAGCTGGTCGCGGATATCGATCAGCACGTCCAGCTCGGACGGCCCGGTCTTGACCTCCGGCTCGACGTCATCGGGCCGCTCCGCCTGGGACCGGATCCGGTTGACGGTCTTCACCAGCATGAAGACCACGAACGCGATGATCAGGAAGTTGATGCACGAGGTCAGGAAGGCGCCGTAGGCGAAGATCGCCGCGCCGCTCTCCCGCGCCGCCTCCAATCCAACCCCGGCCGCGACGTCGCCGGACAGGACCACATACATGGAGGTGAAATCGATCCCGCCGAGAATCAGCCCGATGATCGGGTTGATCAGGTCTTTCACAAGGCTCTGCACGATCGCGGTAAATGCAGCACCGATGATGATGCCGACGGCAAGGTCCATGACGTTGCCCTTGGCAATGAAGTCGCGAAATTCCTTGATCATGCCCGTGTCCTCTTCTTGGCGAATCCGCCTTTCGTCCGGTCAACTATCGTCTCACGCGCAGCGCCGCACGTACATCGTGCATGGAGCGGGGACCGGACGACTGTCGGATGCCGGATCGGCGCCTGGCGCATGCCAGGGCGACGGCCGCGCCGACATGCCCCCTGCCCTGCTCCGCCACCGGATCGGCGAATAGCGGCCAGCGGCAGGATTCCGACGTGGGCCGCCATCGGCCCGACGAGCAAACGGCGCCGAACCCGGGGGGCCGGCGCCGTCTGATTGAACCCGATGACGCCGGGCGGTCAGCGCGCGCGCTGGCCGAACAGCACGGACTGAGCGTTCTTGTCGGTGGCGAGCTGCATCTTCTCGCGCTCCTCCTTGCCGACCAGCACCGCCCGCGCGACCGCCGGGCGGGCCATCATCGCATCGAACCAGCGCTTCACGTTCGGGAACTCGTCGATGTCGATGTGCTGGTTCTTCCAGGACCGCGCCCAGCCGACGATCGCCATGTCGGCGATCGAATAGGCGTCGGCGACGAAGTCGCGGCCCTCGAGGCGCTTGTCGAGCACTCCGTAAAGCCGGTGGGTCTCGTTCTGGTAGCGCTGGATCGCGTACGGGATCTTCTCCGGCGCATAGTTGGAGAAGTGGTGGTTCTGGCCGAGCATCGGGCCGAAGCCGCCCATCTGCCACATCAGCCACTCATCGACGGCGACGCGCTCGCGTTCGTCGGCCGGGTAGAACTGCCCGAACTTGCGGCCGAGATACTGCAGGATGGCGCCGGATTCGAACACCGAGATCGGCTGGCCGCCGGGACCCTCCGGGTCGACGATGGCGGGCATCCGGTTGTTCGGTGAGATCGCCAGGAACTCCGGCTTGAACTGATCGCCCGCACCGATATTGACGAAGTTGACGTTGTAGGGGACGCCAAGCTCCTCGAGCAGGATGGTGATCTTCCAGCCGTTGGGCGTCGGCCAGTAATAAAGTTCGATCGGGGCGGTCTGCGTGGCTGCCATGTGATGGGTCTCCGGTCCGTTGCGCGCGCTTCGGGAAAGAGCCTAGGACATTTTCGCGCCGGACCCGAACGGATCCGGGCGCCTGAAGCCAGTCGGCCCGCCGGGCAACGCGCGTGAGATGTCGGCCGGCCAACGCTTGCCGCTACACATAGTCCGCGCCCGGCGTCGGCACAATCGCGTGTCATGGCACGGATCGGTGATCGCGACGCGAAACCGCCGCGCACGGAGCTCCGGCGCGGCGGTCAGGCGGTCGGGACGGATTGGCCGGTCAGGCGACGGCGGCAAGCAGTCGCTCGATCACGTAGTCGACCTCGTCGTCGGTGATGTCCGGCCCCATCGGCAGGCTGAGGACTTCCGCCGACAAGCGTTCCGAGACCGGCAGTTCCTCGCGACCCGTCAGGTACTTTGCGAACGCCGGGTGGCGGTTCAGCGGAATCCGGTAGAACAGTGCCGTCGAGACGCCGTCGGCCTGAAGGCGGGCCCGGATATCGTCGCGGTTCGGCAGCCGGACGGTGTAGAGCGCCCAGGCGGAACCGATCCCCTGCTCGTTCAGCGGGGTCGCGATGGCGTCCGACAGCGCCGCGTTGTAGCGCTCGGCCACTTCCTGGCGGCGGGCGAGCTCGTCGGCGAACACCGCGAGCTTGGCCTGCAGGACGGCGGCCTGGATGGTGTCGAGGCGGCCGGTCATGCCGAGGCGCAGGGCTTCGTCGCCATCGCCCTGGCGGCCGTGGGTGCGGATCTGGCTGACCGCCTCCGCCAGCTTGTCGTCCTCGGTGAAGACGGCGCCGCCGTCGCCGAAGGCGCCGAGCGGCTTGGTCGGATAGAAGCTAGTGCACGAAATCGGCGCGAGCGCGCCGACCGAGGTGTCGCCGAGGCTGCCGCCGAAGCTCTGGGCGGCGTCCGCCACGACCTGGATGTTGTGCCGCGCCGCGATCTCGGCGATCGCCGGGTAGTCGGCCGGGCGACCATAGAGATCGACGGGCATCACGGCCAGCGGGCGCAGCACGCCGTCGGCGACGACCTGGCTCACCACGGTCTCGAGCGCTTCCGGGTTCATGTTGAACGTCGTCTCGTTGACGTCCACGAACACCGGCGAGGCCCCCACCGAAGCGACGACGCCAGCGGTCGCGGAGAAGGTGAACGCCGGCACGAAGACCGCGTCGCCCGGGCCCGCGCCCAGCGCCATCAGCGCCATGATCAGCGCATCGCGCCCCGACGACACCGCGATGCAGTGGCGGGCGCCGGCGAACGCGGCCAGGTCGCGCTCCAGCGCGTCGACTTCCGGGCCAAGAATGAACTGGCCGTGATCCAGCACCCTGGAGATGCGGACGTCGATGTCCGACCTGAGCCGCGCCTGCTGACGCTTCAGATCGAACAGCGGCACCGACTGGACCGGCGCAGACACGGCCGCGACAGCTTCATTGCTACGCAACAACCTATCCTCCTTCACAAGCTCCGGGCGCCGCCATGGGGACGCCGGGCACAAGAATGCGGTTTCAGGCCCGGATGCGGCGCGACCATCGTGCCGCCCGGCCTCACAGAATGTCAGGCGCCGTTCGGGCTTTGCCGGACGATGCGACGGGACCCGCGCCGGCGAAGCGGCCGAGACGCCCCTGGACGCTCTCCATCACGCCCTGGGCGATCTCCAGCGCCTCGCGGCCGACGCGGCCGTCCACCATCGGGCGCGTGCCATCGCGCACGCAGCCGACAAAGTGGGCGATCTCGTTGGCGAGGCTGTCCTCGCGCTCGATCTCGTGGCCCTGGGTGCGCACCGCGGCGAGGCCATCGGTCTCAAGATCGCCGGTGCGGTCGAACTCGAAGATCGCCGACTGGCCGAAATCGCAGACCGTGTAGCGGTCCTGCTCGAACACCCGGGTGATGCGCTCGACCTTCTCGCCGATCCGGTTGGCCGTCACGGTGGCGACGACGCCGTTGGTGAACGTCAGGCGCGCGTTGGCGATGTCGGCGGTCGGATTGACCACCGGCGTGCCGACCGCCTCGATCGTCTCGATCGGCGCGCCGGCGAGGCCGGCGACGATATCGATGTCGTGGATCATCAGGTCGAGCACGACGTCAACGTCGTTGGCGCGCTCGCGCACCGGGCCGGTGCGCACGCTCTCGATGAAGAGCGGCTTGCGCACCCGCGACGCCAGCGCGCGGTAAACCGCGGAAAAGCGCTCGATATGGCCGACCTGCAGCACCAGACCCTGCGCATCGGCGACGGCGATCAGGTCGTCCGCCTCCTCCAGCGTCGAGGTGATCGGCTTCTCGATAAGGCAGTGGATGCCGGCGGACAGGAGCATCCGCGCCGTCCGGTGATGGTACGGCGTGGGCACCGCGATCGAGACCAGGTCGACGCGACCGACCAGATCGGCGGGATCGGTGAAGACCTCACAGCCGTGCTCGTCGGCGATTGCCTGCGCACGGGTGCGGTCGGCATCGACGACGGCGGCAAGGGTCACATCTGGGTTGAGCGCATAATGGCGAGCGTGGAAGCGACCGAAATAGCCGACGCCCACGACGCCGGCGCGTAGGGGACTAACCATGCTGCGGTGCCTAACACAGGCTTTCGCGGACGGGGAGAGGGCGACCCGTCGGGGCCGCCCCGCTTTCGCCCCCTTCTCGCCACGTTCGCTCACATGGCGTCGTAGTCGAGCACCACCTTCGGCGTCGTCGGATGCGACTGGCAGGTGAGCACGAAGCCCGCCTCAAGCTCCCAAGGCTCTAGAGAATAATTGAGATCCATGGTCACCGAGCCCTCCAGAACCTTGGCGCGGCAGGTGCAGCACATGCCGCCCTTGCACGAGTACGGGAGGTCCAGACCTGCCCGAATTGCGGCATCAATTATCGTTTCACCGTCTTTCATCGACAGAGTGGTGGTCGTTCCGTCGACGATCACGTCGGCGGATGCCGATTCGGCGGTGTCTCCGGCCGGAGCCTTGCGGACCGGCGGCGCGGCGGTGATCTCGCTGCCGGCCGGCGTGAACAGCTCCACGTGCAGCTTCTCCTCCGGCACCTGCATGTCGGCCAGCACCTGGCGGGCGCCCTCGATCATCAGACCCGGGCCACAGACCAGGAAGTGGTCCACATCTGCCGCCGGCATGACATGGGTAAGGAACGCCCTCACCTTCTCCGGATCGAGCCGCCCCGAGAGGATCGGCACGTCCTGCGCCTCGCCGGACAGCACGTGGACGACGGACAGGCGGTCCAGGAACCGGTCCTTCAGGTCCTCGATCTCGTCCTTGAAGAGGATGCTCTGGGCGGAGCGGTTGCCGTAGAACAGGAAGAAGCGGCTCTTCGGCTCGCGCGCCAGGATAGTCTTGATCTGCGCCATGATCGGCGTGATGCCGGAGCCCGCGGCAATCGCCACGTAGACCTTCGCTTCGGAAGGCTCCACCGGCACCACGAAACGGCCCATCGGCGTCATCACGTCGAGGGGGGCGCCGGCGGCCAGTCCGCCATTGGCGAAGGTGGAGAACACCCCGCCGTCGACCTTCTTCACCGCGACGCGGATCTCGCCATCGTCGACCCCCGAACAGATCGAATAGGACCGGCGCACTTCCGCGCCGTCGATGTCGGTCTTGAGCGTCAGGTACTGGCCGGGCTCGTAGTGGTAGGCGTCGGCCAGGTCGGACGGCACGTCGAAGGCGATCGACACCGCATCGGGCGTCTCGCGGCGGACATCCTTGACGGTCAGCGTGTGGAAGCGAGGCGACATTCCCGGTTTCTCCCCTGCCCGCGGTGCACGTGGGTGCGCGCGGCAATCAGAACGTTTTCAATGCAAAGCCGGGCGGAAGGCCGGTCCCCGCTTTCCTGGCTTTGCTCAGTGGCACTTGAAGTAGTCGAACGGCTCGCCGCAGGCCGTGCAGCGCCAAAGCGCCTTGCAGGCGGTGGAGCCGAACTCGGCGAGCCGCTCGGTCTCGTGGGAGCCGCAGCGCGGACAGGCGACCTCGTCCTCGCCGAACAGCGCGTGGCGGCCGGTCTGTCCGGAGGGTGGCGCGATGCCGTAGTCCTTCAGCTTGGCGCGGCCTTCGTCGGTCAGCCAGTCGGTGGTCCAGGCCGGCGACAGGACGGTGTTCACCTTCACGTCGGAGAAGCCGGCATTGCGGAGCGCGACATCCACGTTGATCGCGATCATGTTCATGGCCGGGCAGCCCGAATAGGTCGGGGTGATGTCGGCCACGACGGCCCCTTCCCCGTCGACCCGGATGCCGCGCAGCACGCCCAGATCGGCGATGGTCAGCACCGGAATTTCCGGATCGGTCACCGTGGAAGCCGCGCGCCAGGCGCGGCGCTCGAGTTCGGTGCGATCGGCAACAATCGGTCCGCTCGCCATCTTGCCATCCCCCGCCCTACCAGCTCGCGCCCGGATAGGCGCGCTGCAGGAACTGCAGGTCGGCGAGGATCAGGCCGAGATGCTCGGAATGGCGACCGCCGCGACCGCCGGTCTGCATCCAACCGCCCGCAGGTCGGGTCAGGCCCGCTTCGGCGAACACCGCGTCGATGGCGGTCTCCCATTCGGCCTTGAGCGCCGCCGGATCGACCGCGATGCCGCGCTCGATCAGCGCCCGGTCGGCGTCGTCGACCTCGAACATCTCGCCCGTGTACATCCACAGGTCCTCGAGCGCGTCGGCGACCTTCCGGTGGCTCTCGTCGGTGCCGTCGCCAAGCCGGATCACCCATTCGGCCGAGTGGCGGACATGGTAGGCCACCTCCTTCTCGGCCTTGGCGGCGATGGCGGCGAGAGTCTTGTCCGCCGAGCCCATTAGCTTGCGCCAGTACGGCAGCATGAACGCGGAATAGAGGAACTGCCGCATGATGGTGGCGGCGAAGTCGCCGTTCGGCTGTTCCACCAGCAGCACGTTGCGGAAGCCCTCGGCGTCGCGGAGATAGGCGAACTGGTCCTCGTCGCGGCCCTTGCCCTCCGCCTCGCCGGCGTAGGCAAAGAGCGCGCGCGCCTGGCCGATGAGGTCGAGCGCGACGTTGGTCAGCGCGATGTCCTCTTCCAGCATCGGCGCGTGGCCGCACCATTCGGAGATCCGGTGGCCCAGCACCAGCGCGTTGTCAGCCAGCCGCAGCGTGTAGAGGACAAGCGGCGAAGCATCGTCGATATGAAGGGTCGTCATCGTGGTCTCCTCCCCGCCCCCGCCGTCTTGATCGCGGCGCAGGCGGCGTCCGTCACATGTTTCCGACTTCTTCCGGGATCTCGTAGAAGGTCGGGTGGCGGTAGATCTTGGTGCCGGTCGGCTCGAACAGCATGCCCTTGTCGTCCGGATCGGACGCGATGATCTCGGTCGACGGCACCACCCAGACCGACAGGCCCTCGCTGCGGCGCGTGTAGACGTCGCGCGCCGCCTGCAGCGCCATCTCGGCGTCGGCCGCGTGCACCGACCCGACATGGCGGTGAGCCATGCCGTTGCGGGAGCGGATGAACACCTCCCAGAGGGGAATCTTCTTCTCAGCCATGACGATATCTCCCGACAGCCCTGCGGCGGGCCGCCTTTTCAGAACCGGTGAATGACGGCGCCGACAGCCCGCGGCTCAGGCTGCCTGCTTCTCGGAAAGGGCCGCTGCGGCGGCCTTGCGGGCCCGGCGCTTGTCGGCGTAGGCCATCGCGGCCTCCCGCACCCACGCGCCGTTGTCGTGGGCGGCGCGGCGCTGCTTGAGGCGCTGGCGGTTGCACGGCCCGTTGCCGGCGACGACCTGCTGGAATTCCTCCCAGTCGATCTCGCCGATGTCCCAGTGGCCGGTTTCCTCGTTGAACTTCAGCTCGGGATCGGGGATCTCGAGACCGAGGAAATGGGCCTGAGGCACGGTGGCGTCGATGAATTTCTGGCGCAGCTCGTCGTTGGTGAAGCGCTTGATCTTCCACGCCATCGACTTGCCCGAGTGGATGGATTCGCCGTCCGGCGGGCCGAACATCATCAGCGACGGCCACCACCAGCGGTTCAGCGCGTCCTGGGCCATTTCCTTCTGCTCGGGCGTGCCCTTGGCGAGCGAGATCATCAGCTCGTAGCCCTGGCGCTGATGGAAGCTCTCTTCCTTGCAGACGCGGATCATGGCGCGGGAATACGGGCCGTAGGAGCAGCGGCAGAGCGGGATCTGGTTCATGATCGCCGCGCCATCCACCAGCCAGCCAACCGCGCCGATGTCGGCCCAGGTGAGCGTCGGATAGTTGAAGATCGACGAGTACTTGGCCTTGCCGGACAGCAGTTCCTCGACCATTTCCTCGCGGCTTTTGCCGAGGGTCTCGGCGGCGGCGTAGAGATAGAGGCCATGG
>TARA_R110002020_G_scaffold41738_2_pt1 | contig 17520 bp, 12 predicted proteins | sample TARA_R110002020 | Tara Oceans TARA_R110002020 (sample SAMEA4396489) | marine metagenome | biome: Westerlies Biome; feature: [MES] marine water layer (ENVO:01000295) within the mesopelagic zone...; material: water (ENVO:00002006), including particulate matter (ENVO:01000060) such... | reverse complement strand
GGGGGAGCGAATAACACAGTTTTATCCCCACTAGCACCTAGACTACCTGTTATGTACAATGGAGCAGATTTAATGTATGGTCAGGTAACGAATGTGGAAGGGAGTTATACATACATCGATGCAATATCAAATTTATACTTAAATAATGGTAATCAGCAAACAGGAATACACATACATTTCAAAAATATAAATCCACAATATGAGAGCAACGTTGAATTTAAATCTCCAGGTAACCAGTGGAAATGGGATGGTAGTAATTGGGTAAATACAGTAGGCAGTAATCTTTTTCAGTATGTTGAAGGTAGGTCGGGAACTGGGATAGAAGTAACTTCATCAAAAGTAAATGAGTGGGAGAGGCAAGATGTTTCTTTCATCATACCAGATGATTGGAAGCTTGATAAAACTTGGAAGCTTGGGTTTTATGGTCATAATGTAGGTACTGCGCAGGGTGTTTCTTGGGTAGATAACGTATATGTTGACATTACCTTAAACTCAATTCCTGCGGTAATTACTGAACATTTTGATCCATTTACTACAAAAATAAAAGCATGGGATGGTCAAAATAATCATATAGAGATAGAAGATAGTTTTATAGATGTCAGAAATAGAGTTTATGATGTTGATGATAGTGGTGATATAGTAGCTCCCAGTGAATGGACAAATGGAGGACCTACAACGGAGAACTTAAATAATTTTGCAGAGGCTGATTTGAGTTATATGGTAAACAACCCTTTTGATTTACGAACTTATTTAAAGCATGAAAATGAGTTATTTTTAACAACTAATTTTAAATCAGATAAGGCTTCAGTATCAACGTGGCCACATTCTATTGTTTATAAATTATATAAACCACTGCCAGATACATTTAGAAGATTCGATGAATTTACAATTGTAAAAGAAATGATGCCGCCTTTAACTGAAACTGTAAAAATAGTTGATTTTATAGATACGGAAGTGGGTGACGTTGTACTTAGGTCTCCTAACTTAGAAGTAGCTGATTATGTAGAAAATAAACCAACAAGATACGAAACTGAAACGGATATATTAACTGATGATTCTACAATTTCTGAAAAGCTAAGAAACGAATTTATATCTCAAAGCTTCCAAAGTGTTGAAATAAATACAGATTATGGTCAATTTAAAAACTTTACCAACTTTAGTTCTGTTGAAAAAAGAATTAGGAATTTTAAATATAAATTAGAATTAATAGAATCGTATACCGAATCAAGTGCTTCGCTAGTTGGGATTAGTGGTTCTTTGGATGATTTGAAATCTTGGAAAATGAAAACAACTGAAATAAAAAATAATTTTGATCCATTTGAAAAATATATGTATTATGAAAGCTCATCTTATTCAAGTGGTTCATTAGGAATATTCTACAGTAATGCGTGGCCTAAAACAGGAGGATCAGGAACTGTAAGATCTCCATATGTATTAGCACACACAACTTCATCAACAGCAACTACTTGGGTTACTGATCAAACTGTAAGTGGCTCTGATTTTGATTATCATAATGTAAATAAATTAAGTAATCACATTCCCAATCACATATCCGATGACGATGCAAATTTGGATTATGTTATCTTTACAGATATGGTAGCTCAGCACTTTGATTCAATATGGTTATATGCAAATTCTATCACGGATACATTTGATAGAAGAGACAAATTAGATGAGGGAGTTTCAAAAGAATTATTATACACACTCGCAAAATCATTGGGTTGGGAAATGAGTAATGCTCACGACTTAGTTTCTCTTCCAAGATACGCATATGGAGTTGAAGTAACGGGATCAGCATTCTCTGATTATTCTGCTACTGCAGACAGGGATATATCAAGAGAAATTTGGAGTCGTATTATAAATAATATGCCATTCTTTTTAAAGAATAAAGGAACTGTTAAAGCTTTAAAGGGACTAATAAATATTTATGGTATCCCTTCAACTATTTTAAGAGTTAAAGAATATGGTGGACCCGATTTGCCGGATGATGCTTCTCCGCAATTTGAAATTACAAGAAAATTTACAAAGGCTTTAGATTTTAGAAGTGGTCAGTATATAAGAACTACTTGGACAGATGATAATTTTACTTCTAGAAAACCAGATACGGTGGAGTTTAGATTCAGAGCTGCTACTGGATCAAACCAAATTTTAGTACATAAAGAAACTACGGGTACTGATTTAGATTGGATTATACGTTTGAAGGACAATAATTCAGCAGACGACTATGGTAGAGTTTCATTTATGCTATCAAGTTCAGCAGTTGGGACTAGTACTGGTCAATATAAAGAATTAAGTTCATCTGCTATGCCAATATACGATGGGGATTTTTATTCGGTTATGGTTCAAAGATCTTCTGGCAGTGATAACCCAAATGTTTCACAGTCATATGAATTACACGTCGGTAAATATGATGCTGGTAGAAGTAAGATACATTTATATAGTAAATCAACAATGGATGTTGATGTTGCTGCTTCTTCCTCTTTTAATTTAGCTTGGACTGGAAGTGGTGATGTTTATATTGGTGGTCGTTCTGCTATTGCAAATGCGGGGATTAGATTTAGTGGCTCTATTATGGAGTACAGGCATTGGACAGAAACATTACAGACTTCTTCATTTAGAAATCATATTGGCAATCCAAAGGCTTATGATGGAAATTCTATATCATCATCTTATAAACATTTAACATTAAGATATTCATTTGATGACAACCAAGATTTAAGTAGTTATACTAGTGGAATACTTGACAGTAGAGCAAATCAACAACTAGCATTTTCTGGATCTTATAGTGGATTTACTGGTAATTTTTATCGGAATGTAGAGGATGAATTAAAAACTCATATTCCAAGTATTGGGGGTTTAAGAAGAACAACTAATAAGATAAGAATAGAAAGTAATATTAAAACTGGAAATTTAAATGCTAATACAAGAGTCACAATTGGTGCTCATGATCTTGCTCCAATAGATTCAAATAGAGCAGGTATTTATTTTGCTCCAACCGATGTTATTAATAATGATATAATAAATTCAGTAGCTAATTTAAACTTTGATAATTATTTAGGAGATCCCAGAGATTTATCTGAATACAATTACAGAGGCTTAGATTACGCAGCAAATAATTATTGGAAAAAATATTCATCGCCAAATAATTTTTGGGATTATATAAGAATATTAAAGTATTATGATCAATCAATGTTCAAACAGATTAAGAGATTAATTCCTGCTAGGGTAAAGGCTAGAGTTGGGGTTTTAATTGAACCAAATATATTTGAAAGACCAAAAATTAGAAAGGAAAGAAGCGTTGATGCTGAAGATTTATATTTTAGTTCTTCTATAGATGTTGGTAGAACTGTTGATAGCTTAATAGTTATAACAGGTTCTTATAATGTAGGTCAATCAATTACACATTATGATGCTTATACAAGTAGAATTGATATGTATAGTTATGAAACGGGCTCATCTGTTATTTCTCTTACAGGATCTATTTCAAATTTAGAAGCTAGTGGTTCAGAAATAAGAGATTCATTTACCCAAAGAAGTATTTGGACTAGATTAAATGATGGTAAAGATATGTTTTATGGGACTTCTTCAATAACTCAAGGAGATGAAAAGTATTACGAAGTTTTACAGCCCAATATAACTGGTTCAAGAACGCTTAATAGGAATCAGAAGATGCGGAAATTCTTCTCTTCTGCTGCTAGTATGTCTAATGATAACTTTCATTCATCTTCACATTACAATGTTGATATAGATAATAAAGCAGAAGAAGTTCAAGCTATGTTTGATATGTATTATGCTGGAGTTAAAAATACTGTAAATACTACAATAGATGGTGGAAGCCCTGTTGAAATAGTAATTACATCACCAACTAAATTAGTAACTAAAAAATCTGACGGAGGGAATTTAAACACTGGAACTGGCATAACTTCGGAAATAACTCAAAAAACTAAAATGACAGGTGTAGATAAAATTGAATCAATTAGGAATGTAAACAATAAAAAGAGAAGAAAAACGCCAGCGAGTAAAAAAACAAAACCAAGTAGATATAATGATCAAGGTGGTCCTCCAATTTCCTGATGATAAAAAATCATCAAAATAAGGATCAAAATGATATATAAAAAAAATTATTTGACGAAAATTTTAAATAACTTATATTTATATATGAATAACATTATCTATCAAAAATTTTAAAATTATATTAGGAGTTCAATATGGGATTTTTAAACAATACTACTGTAACAGTAGACGCTATATTAACTAAAAAAGGACGTGAATTATTAGCACAGGGAACTAACGCATTTCAAGTTACTAAGTTTGCTTTGGCTGATGATGATGTCGATTATCGACTGTGGGATGTTAGTCACCCAAATGGGAGTGATTACTATGGTAGTGTAATTGAATCAATGCCTTTATTAGAAGCTTTTCCTGATGAAAATCATGTGATGAGATATAAATTAGTAACTTTGCCAAAAAATACTCAAAAGATGCCAATATTAAATGTTGCTCCCAGTTCAATAACTTTCACTCAAACGGCTGGAATGGGAAATCAATCACAAGTGGTTGCTGCAAATACAATAAATGCTACAGATAGTTCCTTCACATATATTTTAAAAGATAGAACAGTTTGTAATATGACTGTTGCAACTGCTGGTGGCGGAGCAGGCACTGGAGCTACTACACCATTTTATTTAGGTGAAGATGACGCGCCAAACAGTAAAACTATTGTTGCTGCTAGTGTGAGAATTGCTGTTCAGTCAGTTACGGCACAAACAAGCACTACATTAGTTATTGTTGGAAATGATACAGGCGCGACAACATCGATAACAATTACAAATAATGTAACAAACGCTTCACTCGCGGCAAATGTTACATCGTAATTTATAAGGAGTAAGATATGGCAATTTTCAAACCATTCAATATAACATCAGATCAAAGTTCCGAATCTGGAGACGTGGTTACTAACGTAAAAGATATAGTTTCTTCGGGAATGTGGGCTAATGGTACAGCTACTATTACATCATTTTATACATCTTCAACTCAGAGTGGTAGTACTGGTGACTTTTTCTTAGATGTTTATCAAGCAAATCCGCAGTCGGATAGTACTGCGAAACCACAATTTTCAATTGCTTATGCTCACTTCAATGGAAGTGGTTCTTTAGGTGCGCCGGGCGTTACTGGAAATAGAGCAGCTGCTGGTCTTTATAGGCAGTTGTCAAATACTCTTTTAGGACCCAATACTAATAAATTTACTTTTGCAGGTACGGGAGGTAATATTACTCCAGATTATGTTTATGCTATAGCCGTTTCTAGAACTCAACTTAGAGAAAAAATGGATCCAGGCAACTGGGAATTACATTTAAGTGGAAGTGATACTTTATTAGGTTCGGCAGATGCTAGAATTAAATTAATTGATGATAGTGGTGCTACAACTAATCCTGAAGTTAATCAAGGAGGTAGGGTATTCAATATTGTTAGTGGTTCAATTGCGAGTGGTACTGCTGTAACAAAAACAGCTGCTGCAAGTCAAGAAGGCGGTGCTTATGGTTTATTTTATCCTGATTTGGGAATAATAATTTTAAATGGACCTATATTGAATGCATCTTCTTCTTTAAGTACAGGTACTACATCAAATGATCTTGGTGGAAATAATGATAAGTTTTTTACAAAGATTGTTGGTGGTTCTAAATTCCAAGCAAGAAGAGAAGAAGTAGTTACTTCACAGCATTATTTTTGTAGAATACCTAATAAGGAATTTAATTTTAGTGCTAATCCTACTTATGTTACCGGTTCTGCTGGAAATTTTCATAACGCTTCATTTTTTAAGAATCCAAAGTCTTTTGTGACTCAAGTCGGATTGTATAATAATTCAAATGAGCTTTTGGCAGTTGCTAAATTAAGCAAACCTTTATTAAAGTCTTTTTCAAGGGAAGCTATTATTAAAGTCAAATTAGACTTCTAAACAGAGGAAATATCGGTCATGTTTAAAACACTAGACCCCGCAGATGCTAATATAACACCTTTTAAGGTTTATAAAGAATTCACTGTAACCAATGCTGATAGTGGTAGTGGCGTGTATGGTTTCAAGGCCGTAAGTGGCAGTACTCATAATTTCACACAAACTAATGCAGCAACAGAAGTCACCACGTTTGATTCAGCGTCATTTTATTTCACACCTTCTTGGAATATATTAAACCATATGTACTATCGTAATACTGAAAATCCATATGATAATTTTGGTCAAAACGATGATAAACAATATAGAAAATTACATGGTTCAGCTTCTATTGTTAGTGTACCACAAAAACTATTTGGGGAAAGAGTTAAACCAAGATCTATACAATTAACAGATGATGTCACTTCTTCGACAGTTACAATAGTTGATGATGGTCATGGCAATCTATACGATAACAGTTCAACTGCTCGTTCTGCTAGTTTTGCATCATTTGCCAGTAGTAGTTTTGCTAATTCAGAAACTGGAAGTTTTGTAGGTAATGCTTTTTATGAACATGGAGTTTTAGCAATAACAAGTACTGGTTCCAGATATTTGTTTGCGGGCACTGGAACAGGAACTGATGGTTATAGTTTAAAATATAAAGCCCAAGTAACTTTAACAGAACACGAATATACTTGTATAATCGGAGAAAATGAGTTTACTTCAACAACAAATATATCAGCCACATATCAAAAAAGTGGTAGTATGAATATCACAGGTTCAGATATTTGGAGAAGTATGCCGCCAGGAGATGCTTTATATAAATCTGGTTCTTGGAAGAGTTCATACAATCAAGCTACTGAATTTGAGTCGTTTGTGACACACTCTAATTTTTCTCCTTACGTTACAACAGTTGGCTTATATAATGATTTTAATCAATTGTTGGCTGTTGGAAAATTATCAAAGCCATTTAAAAATGATCCTGAAATATCTTTGGGTATTGTTGTGAGATTTGACTCGTGATTAAATTAAAAGAGCTCTTAACAGAAGGTGGAAGTGGAGACTGTTACTCAGCCAACGGTAGACTTATGTTTGGTAAAGACGATTCCTATAGATTGTGCCACGGAGTTGGAATCTTACAGACAGATGGGAAACCATTTGGCCATTGTTGGGTAGAGAAGGGCGGTAGATGTATTGATAAGAGTAATGGGAATAATATAAACTTTCCTAAAAAAATATTTTATACATTATTAAAAGCACCTGTTCCAGGCACAAAGATTTGGAAATACACTTCTGAAGAAATGAGTATAAATGTAATAAAACAGAAACATTGGGGGCCGTGGGATTTAAAACCGCCGAGATAAATTATGAAAATATTCCATATAGATCAACCGAGAGAAATCGGAAAGAAAGGAGTCAGAGTATCATCAAGGGATTTGGAGATGGTTAAAAATGATTTGGAGGAACGGGCTCTTAGAAAAAATGGTATACGATTTCATCAGCCAAATTTTGATTATGAGTGGGAAGAAGCAAAAAGATATCCAAAATTTTTTCCTGATAAACAAACGTGGTTGGATGCTGTAAGAAATGGTGTTGAGTTAGATGTACATTGTGGCATGAAAATTAGTAATACGGATATGTGTGAACCTGACGTAGAATTGGAACCAGAAAAAGTTAAGAGGGTGACTCAATCAGTTAAAGATGGTAAGATAGAGTTGCCAATAGTTATGAAATATAAGGGTAAATATGAATTAATAGGTGGTAATACAAGATTGGTAGCATTAAAAAAAGCTGGATTACCAACTAGAGCGTGGGTATTTAATTATGGGTAAATTTAAAAAAATGATGAATTCTTCTTTACTTTTAGAGAGGATAGATTATATAGATACTGCTAAGCAATTAATTAAAAAGTATAATTTAAGATCTAAAGTAAAAATAACAAGTGGTAAAAATGCAGGAGAATATATTCCTGAAACGGATACGATAACAATTAGACCATCTTACAGTAGTATAAAAGAATTTTATATAACTATACTGCATGAAATACAGCATGCTAAAGATGCGTATAGATTAGGTAAAGTAAAGTTTATGAAGAAGTACACACAAGCAGGAACAATGGCTGCTTATGATGGATTAGATCCCCACGATAATAATAAATGGGAAAAAAGAGCTGATAAATTTGCAGATAGAGAAATAAGAAAATATATTTGAATAACAGGTTTTTGTATTATATATATTAGTATGTTAACATCATATTTGGTTTTAAAAAATTCTGATAGGTTTTTTGATAAAATATCTTTGCCTTGAATTTTCAAATATTAGTATAACTATTAACAAGTAACAAGTACAAGTATAAGTATTAATTAACAAGTATTACAAGTATTAATTATGAAATCAAGAAGTGCCAAAAACAAAGGCAAAAGACTTCAGAACAATGTCAGAGATCTTTTGTTGGAAACCTTTAATCAATTAGAAGCCGATGATATCAAATCTGCTATTATGGGTGAATCAGGAGAAGATATTAAATTGTCTCCAGCCGCTAGAAAACTAATCCCTTATTCATTTGAATGTAAGAATCAAGAAGCATTAAATATATGGTCATCATTAGAACAAGCAGAAGCTAATGCTGGAGATCACGATCCCGTTTTGATATTTAAAAGAAACAGAACTAAAACATACGCAGTTATTAATATAGAAAAATTTATAGAACTTATATCGTGAAGATACTAATAGTATTAGCACATAACAGATTAACTGGTGTAAACCAATTTGCTTTAACTTTATGTAAAGTTCTTTCCAATGATGGTTACGAAGTTGATATTCAAATAGATGATGATAATCGTAATTATGCATTTTTTGTAAAGGACTACACAGACTTTACAGACGAAATAAAAAAATATTGTAATAATTTATATATAAATGAAGAAGTTGATTATGGAAAATATACTTTTTCTATACTGTCGTATCCGTTTCATCAAAGCAAAATAAATAGTCTATCTTTAAAAATTTATGTTGTGCACGGTACAGAGTCGTCTATATATATACCAATTAAAAATGAACTCAATTGGCTAGTCGGAACTTCAGAAACTTCTTGTAAATTATATACATGCAATACTTTAATTCGTAACTACATAGATCTAAACACTTATAAACCTGCAGGAGATTTCTTTGAACCAAGAAAAAAACCAAAAACAGCTCTTTATCTAAGCCGTTATAATTTACCAGAATCATTATATTATGCTTGTCATACTAGAGGTATAAAATTAGATCATGCAATTTTTACACCTAAAATTTATGATTTAATAAAAATATATGATTTTGTTATATCTCATGGTAGAGGTGCTTATGAAGCCATGGCTTGTGGGAAACCGACATTAATTATGAACTCTTATAATTGTGATTATGGCGAATTACGAGTAGATGGTTGGGTTAAAGAAAGCAATATTGATTTGTTATTACAGAAAAACGCTTCTGGTTTTACTTTTGATGTGAAAGCAAAAATAATTGACGATTTTGGAAAATTTATAGATACTTATAATTATAAAGATGGTTCTATAAATAGAAAGATAGCTGAAGAGAAATTGTCATCCGATAAAATGTTAATAAAATTTAAAGAAATATTTAATGAATTTAGAATCCTTACTTAATACAGTAATTGGCAATAAGGGTAAACGATTAAAGAAAGCCAATGAGTATATGTACTGGTCTCCTTTTACTTCACACCACAAACCAAAATTACAGATAAATATAAAAACTGGCAAATGGCATTGTTGGATTTCTAATCAAGGTGGTCATAATTTATTTCAGTTATTTAAAAAGTTAAAAGCTAGTAGAGAACAATTTACAGAACTTGGTGAAATAGTTGGAAAACCAAAGTATTCACTATCACCAAATTCATCGAAAGTTAAGGATAAAATACTCCGCTTACCAAAAGAATTTAAACCAATGTGGACAAATGGTGGTGGTATAATTCAAAAACATTCTTGGGTGTATTTACAAAACAGAAATATTACTAAAGGCGATGTTATTCGTTATGGTATAGGTTATTGTAATGTAGGAATATATGCTAATAGAGTTATAATACCAAGTTATGATGCTAATGGTGAATTAAATTATTTTGTTGGTAGAAGTATTTACACGGATGGGATGAAATATAAAAATCCTCCTGTATCTAAAAATGTAATAGGATTTGATTTATTTATTAATTGGGATGAGCCTATTGTTTTATGTGAAGGAGTTTTTGATGCTATGGCAATTAAAAGAAATGCTATACCGCTTTTTGGCAAAACTGTACCCAAATTATTAATGAAGAAAATTTATGAAAAATGTGTTAAGTCTATATATATATTATTAGACAGGGATGCAATAAAGGATTCTATTAAAATGATAGATGGCTTTATGAAAAATGGGATTGATGTTTATTTTGTTAATCTTAAAGAAGGAGATCCTTCTGATGTTGGATTTGAAAAAACTATCAATCTCATAAAAGAAACTAAACAAACTTCTTTTTCTGATTTAATGAGGATGAGATTAAATGGCAAAAAACGAAAATATATGGAAATTTAATGATGATGAATGGAAAGTTCACATCGCAGACGATGATATTCGCCAAAAACTTGCTAACGCTTTTGGCTTGGACAGTTCTACTATATACTATGAAAATGGCAGATTTTCTGAAGAAACGTCTTGGGATATCATTGTTCCAAATAAACAAATCGAAGAAGTTAAAAAATTCTTAAAGGATAATACTTGATAAAAGAAAATGTTGTTAAAGTACCATTTCGTAAATTAAAATATATTCACCACATTTCAGATATACAGATTCGTAATCTTAAAAGACATAAAGAATACGAAGAGGTATTTGAACGTACATACGAGCAGGTAAAAAAACATAAAAACAATGCTGTAGCATATATTGGTGGCGATATTGCTCATTCAAAAACCGAAATGTCACCTGAGTTAGTTGATCAACTTTCGAGACTATTCAAAAATTTAGCAGATATTTGCCCTACGATTATTATTGCGGGGAATCACGATTGTAACTTAAACAATCGTTCTCGAATGGACGTACTTTCTCCAATCGTAAATAACCTAAAACATCCAGACCTACATTACCTAAAAAATAGTGGCGTGTATAAATGCGCAGATACGAAGTTTGTAGTTTGGGATGTATGGGAAAAGGAAGATGACTATATTGAGGCTAAGGACATTGAGGGTGATACGAAAGTAGTACTCTTTCACGGAACAGTTGATAAGTCGGAAACAGATTTGGGATTCTTTCTTCCATCGGATGTGAAGATTGCTAAATTTAAAGGTTATGATATGGGATTGCTAGGTGATATACACAAGCGCCAACATCTTAACAAAGAAGAAACTATATCATATTGTGGTTCATTAGTTCAGCAAAATCATGGAGAAGGATTGAGTCATGGTTATTTATTATGGGATGTTCCAAAGAGAACTTCTGAGTACATAGAAATACCAAATGACTATGGTTATTACACTATTGATATTGAAAAGGGTGTTGTTCCTGATTGTCCAGATATACCACGAAAAGCTCGTTTAAGGGTTAGAGTTTCAGATACTACGCCATCCCAATTGAAAAAAGCTATGACTATGATACACAGTAAATATGGTGTAAAGGAAGTGTCTGTTACAAAAACAGATTCTTTTGCATCTCGTGAAAAAGTCAGAGGACAGCGAATAGCAGTTGGTAATGTAAGAGATGCTGATTATCAGTATGGTTTGATAGAAGAGTATTTAAAACAAAATCATTTTGTAGATGACGATACATTAATTGATATTAAAAAGATAAATGAAGAATTGAATGGTAGGTTGCCTGAAGAAGATATTAATAGGGGAGTGAACTGGCAAGTCAAAAAATTTGAATTTTCTAATATGTTTTCTTATGGTGAAGATAATATTGTTGACTTTACTAAATTAAGTGGGATTGTTGGGCTATTTGCCCCAAATGCTGCGGGAAAATCTTCGTTGTTGGATGCTCTATCATTCTGTTTATTTGATACATCATCAAGAGCTTATAAAGCAGTAAATGTATTGAATAATAAAAAAAATAAGTTTCATTGTAAAGCCACTTTAGAAGTTGAAGGAGTGGAATATTTCATAGAAAGAAATGCTAAAAGACAAAAGAATGGTCACGTTAAAGTAGATGTAGAGTTTTATACATTCGATGATGCTAATGAAAAAGTGTCTTTAAATGGTGATCAAAGAAGAACTACTGATGTCAATATTCGCAGATTGATTGGAACTTACGATGATTTTGTAATGACAGCACTTTCTCTACAAAGTAATTCAACTGTATTTATTGACAAGACTCAAAAAGAACGTAAGGATTTGTTGGCTCAATTTATGGGCATTGGTGTATTTGATCAACTCTATAATATGGCTAGTGAAGAAATTCATGACGTACATTCTTTATTGAAATCCTTTAGAAATAACAACTATGATACTGAGCTTGCAGATATAAAAACAGAACTCACAGATTTAAGATCATCGTCTAGAGTTATGGTTGCAGATAAGAAAGGTAAAGTGATAGAAAAGAAAGAGGCGGATTCGAATATAATTTTATTGACTAAGAAGTTGAGAAAAGTTGATACGTCTGCATTGAATTTGGCTCAACTTGAAGAAGATAAAGCTAAACTTTCAAATGATTTAAATCAAATAGATGAAACATTTGGTAAACTAAAAACTAAATCGGAGCAATATAAGGTTGATGAAACGGAGCTAACTGAAAAAATAAATATTTACAAAGAGAATGAGGTGGATAAAAAGTTTGCACAATTTGAACAATATAGTTTAGAGAAATCAAACAATCAGGTTGAAATCGATAAACTTAAAATAAAAGTTCAGCATAAGTTAGATAAGATTGATAAACTTGGCAATTTAGAACATGATCCTAATTGTAATTTTTGTATGAATAATCCATTTACTTTAGATGCTATTCAAACAAAGAAAAAGTTAACTGAAGATAAAGATTTAGCAGATAAGTTTGTGAAGAAATCAGATGAATTAGATAGTATTATAAATAGTCTATCACATATTACTGCTCATAAAGAACAGATGGATTCTTGTATAAATAGTTTTAATTTACTTACTTCTAATATTAGTAAAACGGACAGCGAACAGAAATTGACTAAAGAGAGAAAGAAAAATCTTATAAGTCAATTAGCTATTATAGAAGATAAGATAAATCTTTACCATGAACAAGAAAAAGATGTCGTATTTAATAAATATTTACAGCAAGATATAAATACAAATCAGAACGATTCAGAAAGTATAAGTTTATATTTAGATGATTTGGATGATAAGATTCAAAATTTAAATGGTGAAATAAAAGTATTAGAGGCTAACCGTAGAAACATCCTAACCAATATTAAAAAAGTGGAAGAATTAGAAGGTAAATATGCTGCTTATCAATATTATTTAGATGCTATTAAACGTGATGGTATTCCATATGAATTAATTTCAAAAGCACTTCCAACTGTAGAGGGAGCAGTAAATGATATACTTGCTCAAATTGTAGATTTCTCTATGATTTTACAAATGGATGGTAAGAACGTTAATTGTTTTATTGTCTACGATGATGATAATATTTGGCCACTTGAATTAAGTAGTGGTATGGAAAGGTTTATTTCATCATTGGCTATGAGAATTGGATTGATAAATATATCCAACCTACCAGCAGCTAACTTTTTAGCTATCGATGAGGGTTGGGGAACTATGGATTCAGATAATTTAAACTCCGTTTATAGTTTATTTCAATATCTAAAGACGCAGTTTCAATTTACTATGATTGTTTCGCATATAGATTCTATGAGAGATGCTGTAGATACATTACTTGAAATCAAAAAAGAGAATAATTTTTCTAATGTCCTTTTTGATTAGAATACAATACATTTTTAGGTTTAGAAACTCCACGTTTCAAACTTAATATATGCTGGTTAAGTACGCCAGACATAGTAGTACTTTCTTCTCTAACGTATAGCCTAAACCAGTCTATTAGACTCTCGTCTATTGTAAATGAATATTTCTTTTTCATACCGATAATCTCCTTATATTATACATATAATAAATATTAAAATATTTAATAATGATATTTATTAATAACCAATAATTAGGAATTTTTTTATGGGCGTCGTAAGAAGATATAATGTACTACAAGAGTTAGAAAATATAGATGTACTTGTAGATGAATTTAGCGAATCTAGATACATAACGATATCAGATTTTCCAGATAGCTTTCCTCAAGGAAAAAGCTCCTTTTTAATAGATACTTCCCCACATTTAAAGTCGGGAGTAGAATTAAAAATTGACATATTCGATTCTGAAGGTACAAGTATTTATCATGAACCATTATCCGACCATTTAGAAGGAACTGCTAGAAGAGTTTCAGTAGAAATACACGAAGATACAGCTCCTGGAATGGCTACAATGCTTATTGCGGCAGAATTACAATATTTACCTGTAGGTCCTACTAATTTTTCAGATGTGGAAGAAGTTCCTATTGAGTGGCAGAATACATATAATTTAAGATTTACAAAAAGCTTTTTAGTAAATCAGACTGTGATAAACACGCAACCTATAAAATTTTATACTCAGCCAAAATTAACAATTACAGAAAAAGTTTATGGTAGACTCGAAGTAAGTAATTTTGGAACTTTAGCAACAGCTTCGTTAGGTAGAATTATTGGCACGCCAATAAATAACACGGAAGGATTGCCATTTCAAGCACATGATATTGATAGAGATCAAGGAAATTATGTACAAAATCAGCTTTCTAATACTAAAAATCCGCCAGTTGTAGATTCTAACGCTCCTATAGTAAGAGATCCATATGATGCTAAATCAAATGTATTTGGATCAGATTATGCTAAGTTAAAGGGAATTAAAGATAGTGTTTACGATTTTCGCTCTGTAAGCGTTGTAAAAAGAAATTCTCCTGTAGATTATCCCTATAATATAACTGTAGATAGTAGTGAAGAATTGATTACGAAGTATGCTAACGGCCGTATAGTTTTTAGTAATTTTACTTCAAGCATGGGTGAACAAGAACTTCGCCAATACGAAATAGAGACACCGGTTGAAATATCCAAATCTTTAGATGCAAAACCATATTCAGCATCTATAGATGAACTTCAAAATAATAAAACTGCATTAACAAGACATCCCTTTACTTTTACAAATAATGACGGTGAAAATATAATATTACCATTTGAAGCAAATGCTACTGTAGAGTATGAAGTACCTCCGTCATCATCATTTGACTACACCAATACTGTATCTGTTGCTGATATCACTTTAGCAAATCTACGAACTTATTCGGGTGAAGCATTTGCTGCCGAAATTTTAATAAGAGGGAGAACTTCACAAGACATTTCGGATTATAGAACATTAGCATTTGTACCACTACAGCCTCCCGAACTTATGGTTAATTCAAACGTAGTTGCTGGTAGAATACGGACAGGATACTTTGGAGGATTGGATGGATATCTTACTGCTCACGAAGAAATAAATACATATTGGAATGTATCAGGAAGTACAAATGATGGTTTAGATGCGTCGCTATCGGGAACTGTAACAGCATCATTTGATAATAGTCAATTATTAGATTCCGTTTATTTGTCGGGAAGTATATATGGCGATGAATTGTCATTAACTTTTCAGTTAGATGATGCTTATTCATTTTATTTGAGAAAAAATGTTGATTATACCTTGTCATTTAATGCTGTGTCACGAAATGACAGGATAACTGATAGAGCAGTAATGTCAGTATATATATCAGGTTCTATAGCATCAAATAATAACACACCACATGTGATTACGGCTGCGCAGAGCCCAACGGCTGCTGGTCCTTTTTCTGGTACTACTACAGTAATTGATGGGAATGATTATGGGTATAGATTAGGACATTTAGATAATTTAGAAGGTCATCAAACTTCATCTTTTGGGAGAGTAGAACATAACTTTGGTTTTACTACAAGTGGGAGTGCTATAGTACAATTTAGGGTATTTGATGGCGAATGGAATATATCAGATATTTCAGTAAGTCCCGCATACTCAACAGGATTTTCACCATCGTATGTAAACTTTTTACAGCAAATGCCAGATGAGTTTCTTGTTAGACCTGACAAATTTGATTTTATTGTTAATTTTTATGATAGAAGTAATAATTTAGCAGATGCTATAGTAAAATTAGACAATGTAGAATTTAGTGGTTCTAATATGGTTGTTGTTGGAACTGATAATGTATTAAAAGGAAATATGTACATTGGAGGACAATCAGGCGATGGTATAGATATGGGTGGGGCTGAGGCTGTATCTTCCGAAACTGGAAACTCAGTAGGTGGTTCAGGCTATGTTCGCTCAATTGGATATCAAGGATATTTAAGTGCTTCTAATGCTAGTCTTGGTGGAAGATATGGTTTTATGATGTTTAGTGGCTCGGTTTGGCCTGGAAGCGGAGATGATTATAAGGGCGTTGGTTTAGAATTAGTAGGCGCTAGTGGTTCATTAAAATTTAGAACTAATCCAAGCGTATTTGATGTACAAGCAGATTCATTTTTTGTAGGAAAAACTACAACGCAATTCATAAGTGGTTCAGGTCAAAAAATAGAAATTAGTTCATCAAACTTCCATCTTTCTTCAAGCGGTGACGTTAATATGACAGGAACTATTACTGCTAATGCTGGTAACATCGGTGGGTGGACAATTGATGATAGTAGTTTGAAAGCTGGTGCAGGTAATAGTTCAGTAACAATGAGTGGTACTGATCAATTAATAAGGATGGGTAGCGGCTCTCAGTTTGGTGCAGATAATGTATCAGGAATTCTTTTTGGTCAGGACACGGATGACGTATACAAATTTCAAATAGGCGAGGGAACTTCTTATATTTACTTTGACGGTACGGCTGTTAATATAAGGTCGGAAGATATAAACGTAACTGCTTCAGTATTTTCTGTGGACGTTGATGTTTTTAAATTATCTGCTAACAACCTTTTTATAAGTTCAAGTCACGGTGGATTTATATCTGCTGGTAATCCAAGACCAACAGGAATAACTGGAACTAATAAAGGATTCTATGTTCAAGGCAATAATCCATCAGACAATAAAACTAAATTTTTAGTTGGGAATGCTGCTGGTGGTCATTTAAGTTTTGACGGAGATGCTGTATATATGAGTTCTTCTGCTTTTTATCTTGGAAGCGGAACTCAGTTTATAAGTGGCTCAAATGGAAATTTAGAAATAAGTTCTTCGACATTTCATGTAAGTGGTGGAAGTACTATAATGAGTGGTAAAGTTACCGCTACAACTGGTGAAATCGGTGGTCTTACAATTGGTTCTACAAAATTAAGTTCAGGCACCGCATATGAAATATCATCATCTACAAATACTACTGATCCAGTTTCTTTTATATCATCCAGCGGCTTTAAAGTTTCTGCTGGCGGACAAGTAACTGCTTCAGCACTATCGTTAACAGGCGGAGAAGTTGGTGGATTAATTGTGTCGTCAGGTGAGGTATCCGTAGGCTCTATTTTAAAATTAAAAGATAGTGGTCAAATAACAGGATCTAG
>TARA_R110002020_G_scaffold120162_4_pt1 | contig 17612 bp, 35 predicted proteins | sample TARA_R110002020 | Tara Oceans TARA_R110002020 (sample SAMEA4396489) | marine metagenome | biome: Westerlies Biome; feature: [MES] marine water layer (ENVO:01000295) within the mesopelagic zone...; material: water (ENVO:00002006), including particulate matter (ENVO:01000060) such... | reverse complement strand
TTTGGTTTCTTGGTGGGGCGCATTATTGTGAAGAATGTGGTCAAAAAACTTATGCGGCTTTTGAAGATTATGAGGTTAAAGCATTACCATATTTAGATTGTCTAAAGGCAAAAGTAAGGAAGGTGTATTAATTATGGCTAAATATATACTAACAGATTGGAAGGGATGTGATGAAGATGATGAACCTCATGTTTATATCTTCAAAAATAAAGATACATTAATCTATAAATTATTAGGTTATTTAGATGATGATATTATTTTAGAGGTGGTTAAGTAATGGAGAGAGTTACTTTTGGTGGGTGTGAAGATAACCTAGAAGTATTCATTAGAAGAATGGTTAATCTGGGTAATAAGATAATTGATTTCTTTCCTATGTGGGATTATAATTTAGACATAATGCAATATAAAAATATTGAAGAAAATGATTTCAATACTATTGCATATCAAGCATTAAATTTTGAACATACTAATATTAGATTCTTTAACGAAAGAACAAATGTGACACAAACAGTTTCCGTTATGATGACAGGGGATAAATGGTGTGATGTGGTTCCGATTAACGATTGGGGTTGGCAAACAGGTAAACCCGATGTAGTTAAACAAGTTCTTGATAAATTAATAAATGAACTTAGGGATGAGTAATTCCTTTTAGGGTTACAAAGACCTCACCATATGCTAAGATTTTCAGAAGTACCAATGCTTGAACGCATTTAACCAAACTCACATTATAGTCACCACCCTTCTAAACTAACAATATATTGTACCGAAATAAGTAGGTCTTTCATTAGGTATGAAATGGGTTTTATATTATATAGTATATTATATTAGTATTAATGTATTATATTATACATTATATATTATACTAGTATGGAAAAGTATTCATCTCATACATCTCATTTGTATCTCACTTAGAAAACCAATAAAATTTTTATAAAATCTTTATTTTTTATATTGTTTTTAATGTTTTATATATATATATCTCATATCTCATACATCTCACTCATGTATGTATGTGTAAAAGTACCCCTAGTACCTCCACCCCTTACTATTGAGTGAGATGGTGAGATATATGAGATAAAGGAGCAGTGCAGCGTTTAGGCACTGAGATGAATTTGAGATGAGTGAGATGAAACAGAAGAAAGATTATGCAAGAGACACTGCTTCATCCCACAAATATATCGTAAGTGGGGCTTTTATTTAAAATGCGGGGAGTGTATTTAGGTGACAATGTTTTTTGCAAAAGTTGTGGCGAGGTGTAAATCCTTGATTGGGTCTGTTGGAATATTATTGTCAATGGCCCAAGTTACCAAATCTTCTGTGGCGAGATTGGCTCCAGAATCCTTGGCGAAAGGGCAGCCACCTAAACCTCCGATGCTAGAGTCAAATTGTCTGATGCCAAAGTTGTAGGCATGTTGAACATTGTCTAGGATTGGGGTGGATTTTTCATTGTGGTGGAAGTGGACAGCCAGTGTACTTCCTATGTTTTTAGTGAGGGGCAAAACTTGGGAGATGGATTGTTTATTGGCTAGGCCAGATGTATCTGATAGGACAACAGTTGAGCCTAATAATGCAGAGGATTGTAATGTTCGCTTAAGATATTCTGGGGTGAACTCTCCTTCAATTGGGCAACCAAATGCATTAGAAACATAGACACGAATATCATCTTTAGGAATACCATAGAGCATACTTCTATATTGGGAAAATAGTTGTGGTAGGCTAATACCAAAATTATTCTGGTTGAATGTTTCAGAAGGAGAAAGACACACATTGAACTTTTTAGCACCTACTGAAATTGCACGTTGTAATCCTTTTTCATTAGGAACAAGAACTCCTAGATTACAATTGAGGTGCGAAACTTTTCTATAGAGAGCATCACTGGTTGCCATGTTAGGAACTATCTTAGGGTGGACAAAACTTCCAACTTCTATATTTTTTAAACCAGCATTGTATAATAGGTTGACCATAGTTACTTTATCTTCAAGAGGTATTACAGATTTGATTCCCTGTAAACCATCTCTAGGGCCAACTTCGTAAATAGTTATTTTTTCCATTTCTTTACCCTCTTAACAATTAAAGTCATTAGTGATGCCCAAAACAAAACCTCTGCTGCAATTAGAATCCCAGCCACAACAGGGCCGAATTTGAATATGTCTCCATTGAAACAACCTTGTAATTGAGCACAAGCATCTGCCATTCTAGGAGCATCAATCTCTGGAGGATTAATGTTCATTTTTATCTAAGCCGTTGAGTCGGGCAACTTGGCAACCATATCGTATTTTAGTTGTTGAGTCTAAATCCCAAAAAGTTACATTTGTTTCATTCTTATCATTGGTGCTGTCTAAAAAAGCACACAATTCTCTACGTGTCATTTTTTGGAAATCCTCATCTATATCCATACCTAGTATATTTCCATCGTTAGGGTAAGATACAAATTTCTCTATAAATACATAGATTCCGCCCATTAGACGAAGGAATCCTTTAATTATTCCTGCCCACATTCCTTAATCCCCCTTTGAAATCTTGATTCAGTTCTTCTTGCTCTACTTCATTAAATGATATTTCCCCTAAGTCAAAAGTTACGACTGTTATTAGAAAATACCAACTCAATGATAGTAGAATTATTGCTGTTACTCCCGCTATAAATAGTGTTGACATAACCAGCGCAAGTCGGTGTGGAAAATAAACTAGTAGGTAAGATTGTGTAGAAAAACCTCCATTACTTATTTATGTGCGAATCGCCAGCGTGAGGTACATGCAAAAAACTTACTCATTCCACATTGAAGATAATAAGGGTAGATGGAAAATAAAATATGAATCTAAGAGTAACGCATCTAGGATAAAGGGGAAAATAATCAAAGCCTTGTGGAATGAAAAAGGATTGACAGTGGAAGGCATAAGAGATAAGATTGCTGAAACCACAACACACATTCCTTCCTCGCATCAGTTGGGAAATATACTAAGGGGAAATGGTTTATTCAAAAACGAGGACACCACAACAGTTTCGTATTTAGGAAGCAAATGTGATAGAGTAATGATTTGGAAGTTAAACAGGTCTTATTTAATTTTTGAACAAGTCGCTTAATGCTTACTTTCTCGACATAAGCCGTTCTATAGAAATCTTCGTAATCCGAGAGGTTATATACTATTGATTGTTCGGGTAAAATATGAGAGAGAATAATGCGAGGAATAATGATGACTGATAGTAGAATAACGGTGAACAATATAGATGGTAGATGGTGCTGGTCAGTATCAGTTAATGGGCCATTAGGAATAAATCAAAGTGGTAAAACTAATGACTTTAACCAAGCGTATGAAGATGCATTTAATGTCATTTTAGATGCTGAAAGAGAAGGTGTACCAGATTCAATTTATCCAATGCTAAAAGTACTTGGATTGGTAGTAAGTATAACACTACCTGTTGCAACATACTTGGGGGTATTTTAATGGGTAAAAATTTAACAGCAATCGAATGTGAAGTAGCAGGTTGTAATGAACTATGTTACTACGGTGCAACAGTTTGTAATGCATGTGATGTGGGTGAGGAAGAATGAAAGGAAATATACTACGGGTTGAAATGACAAAGAAGATGAAAGCAAGAGAGGAATACTTAGAGGAGTTCTATGCTACTCATACTTGGGTAGGTAAATACCCTAATACTCAATGGGTCAAGAATGGAGATGAAGAAGCATGAATGTTTGTTTATGGAAAATTGAATGTACTTGTTCCACTTGTGAACAAGAAAGAAACCGTATGGGATTTTCAGCATTTGAGGTGAAAGGGAAATGAGAGTTAAAAAAATTCTCTTTCAAGGAATTATGGTTAACGTATTGGTTATTGATGATGGGGATGAGCCTGTACCATGTGAAAATTGTGGAGGGGCGAAATTCGACCATCCCTTATTAGCAAGAGAAATAGATGAAGATTGGTGTCTCGATTGTAATGATGTGGCAATGAATCTCAGTGATAAGGATTATTCTCATTGGGTGAAAGAGCAAGCATTACTAGGTAAAATACTATTCGTAGCAGCAGAGGTGAATGAAGGATGAAAAATAGAAGTAGACCACCAATGAATTATAATCGACCTTTAAGGAGATTAAACAAACCTGTAAGGTTAGCGAAATCTTCCCCCAAAACAATGATGGGGTTAAATTTAATGAGGCAGTATAAATGAGTGAGCAATTTACATATGAAAGAACTTGGGAAGACATAGAAGCCATGCTCGATGAATCTGAGCGTAAACAACACTATCACTCAATTAAGACGGGGGACACCTCTCTCCCGAAGAAACAACGGATGGCTCATGCTAGAGCCTTCAAGGGGTTAGAAGGAGTAGTCAATGCCTTACGATGGACGTTAGGCGACAGAAGAATGAATAGAAGGAAAGTATTAGGAGATGAGTAAATGAAAGAATTGCAAAAATTAAGAGAAGAAGTAGAAAAATGGGAAGACCTATTGGTAGAAAAGATTGAAAATAAAGAACTGGCAGAATGTGAAGGTTGTGGTGACATATTTGAGTATGTGCCAAGAAAACAATTCTGTATAGCCTGTAAGAAAAAGAAAAGATTTCTAAGGCAAAGGGATTATGCTAAGAGAGATTATGTGGTTGCTAAGAGAAAAACACCAGATGCTATTTCTAAAAAACAGGCATATGATGCTGCTAGAAGACCTAAGCAAGAGGTTGAACAAAATGAAGATTGAGCCGATGACATGCACTCATTGTGGAGAAGTGGTGAGTGGGGATATATTCCAATGGGCTATTAATCATCCAAAAACTTGTAAGGTAATGCAGGTGGTTAAATGAGATATGCACTGAATGATGATTCACAAGATACTGTAGAGTTTAGATTGATAGAGGATGCAGAGATGCCTCCTATCATTATCAAACAACATGAACATGAATTAACAGTGGTAGTCATGATTAACTTACATCACAAGATATGGTTGAGTCTTAAGAGGAAATCTATCGCAGGTGCTAATAAAAATCTGTTTGGTGAGATTGATAAAATACTCAATGGATATTTAGAAGAACAACTTAAGATGAAGGAGTTCGATGAACAATGATACAAGAAAATGAAAAATACCATTTAGGGCCAGTAATGGAAGAAGAACATTATTGGTATAGAAAAATTGAACAAGAACTCGGAGATAAAAAATGGGGCGAATTTAAAGAGTGGGCTTGGGATAATGGTTATGGAGTAACATGTTTAGACCAATTAGGATATACTTCCTCTGGGTTAGGATGGCTCAGTCATAGTGGCCCAATTAGATATTGGGGAGTAACATTAGATAAACCAGAAGAACTATTATTAAAACAGAGAATTAAATACACTGAATTATTATTTAAAGAAAATGGCCCTATAGTTAAAATTGTAAAAGATTATTGGGGTAACACAATAAGCACTCTTTTTGAAAATGGTGAGGAATTAGAATATGTTGCTATTAAAGATTATGAAATAGATTTCTCTCAATACCCTATTGAGATAGATGATTCGGAAAGGTGTCAAAGAATTAAACCTAGAAGCGGGGAAAGATGTGAAAATAAAATAAGACAAGGCTCACAAAAAATGTGTTCGGTACACAAAAAATTTGAGGAGAGATGAACAATGAACAAAAAAGAAATGAAAGAAAAATTAACAGAGACAAGCCAAAAGTTACTAACTGCTACTACGCAATTAGAGACTCTTGTACAGAACAACCAAAAATTAAGCCAGATGGTATTAGAAGGAAATACACAAGTTGAGAACTTAACCAAACTTGTTCTGCATTATGAAAAGACTATTGGAATCGCATTCTCAAGGTTGAATGAGCGTTCCACTTTATATACTAGTGGCAGTGTGAGTAATACAGAGGAGAGATAAAAATGCAACTAAGAATATTAAATGCAAGTGGACATACACCTATTGAGGTGACAGCAGACGATGTACTGGATTACATCAGTGACTATCCTACCCATTGGGTATGTGTAGATGGAACTATTGTCAGTAGACAGGTTCTTTCAGAATACGATTGGGATGGAGTAGAAACTATAGATTTAATGCCGTCATTAGTAGGTGGAAATTAAAATTAGATTCCTCACTTACAGGAGTGGGGGGGATAGTAAGTGGGGATTTAATTCGGTATTAACCAATTTTTTCTCGTCATGCCCCTCACTCCACCTTTAGGTGATTATATGGTAAAGGATTTTAACCCAGAGTTTGTGACGAGCAGACGCTCTACAGACAAAGTGATTGCTACAAAGTGTAGGTTATGTGGTGGACAATTAACTTGGCCCCCAGAAGCAAAGAAAGGAGTACATGAACAATGTATAAAGAATTACAAGTCAAAAACATATGGTGCTAAATAATGCAGGTAAATGGTATAAAGATAGATATAGAGATACAAACCAATGAGATAAATGGACATGCAAGTGAAGACGGTATTACTAAGTTAAAACGTAAACACTACATGAGTCCTCACAATTGGGAATCTAGAGTAGATAGGTATTCTACTAAAGACCCACTGGTTGAAGATTTCTGTAAAGTGTTGGAGTTAAATCTGCCCCGAGGAGACTATTGGGATAGGTTTGCCCCTCATGCTTATATTGTTACATTTTATATTTCTGGGTTTCCTTTCTTGTTTGAAAAGAATAATAATAGATTTAAATTGATGGGTGTAAACATTACCAAAAAAGAGGGTTTGGTTGCACTTGCTAAAACAGCAATGTATGCAGGGACTTCTAAAAAAGCAGGGGGTGAAGTATTTTTATTCTTCAATAAATATATGGAGACTCCTAATTTAATTAAGAGGGCAATGGAAGAAAGAATAGAATATAAATTCCCTCAGACGGAATATAAAGAACAAAATGTATATAATTATATTACTCATAAATATGAGTTTAAGACGCTACCTAAAACAATATACCATAAGGTATTAATCAATGTTCAAAAAATATCTAAGAAAAAATATGCTTTAGAAATAAGTGATAATGTTTGGGGTGAAATGTCTGAAAAGGATTTATTATCATTCATTAAAATCTTTGTTAACAAGAGAAGAAACACTCGCTCAAAATGGTGGAAAATATTACCAAACCATCTCTGGGAAGAGACTATGGGAGATGCTCCTACAGAATCTCAACTCAACACTATGATTCAATTTTTATTACATAATAGGAAAGATAAAATTGTTATTGATAAATCCTTGGAGTTAGTTAGAACCTTGGAGACTTTTAATGATATACGTGTTAGACGCAAGGGAACTTCACTAGTTGTTTTAGTAAGAGGTAAGGAAGCCTTTTGGTGCATCTGTGGAGAAATACCATCTAAAAATATAGGTGGTCTTCAAGATGTAATTACCGTAATGTTTACAGAAAAAACAAAAGATGAAACTGAGAGTCTATATCTCAATTATGGGGGAAGAGAAGTCTGTATTGATAATTTAATGGGCGGGAGTTCTATTGGCGACCAGATTTATACTAGAGCAATATTATGTATGAATGATGCCGCTTCTAAAGAAAAAATCAGTACAATGAAACAAAGAATAGAAGGGACTAGGAAGCCAATAGCCATAGATAATTTCGATGATGTTAAAAATATATGGGAGGAAGAATGATGAGAAGTTGTGAAGAATGTAGATGTTCATCTATGGGATTTGATGATAGGTTAGGAGAATGGGTTTGTGATATATGTGGTTATATTCAAGTGGAAAACTTTGAAGAAACTACAGTAATTAAACATCACACTACTCATGAGAAATTACATGATGGAGATGGGTATGGTTATGTTAATCCTAGCCAGTATAGAAATTTTACTGCACATGAAGAAGGTTATATGATACTAGGTGAATTTGTAGATAGTGAAAATATCAGAACTGAGTTTAGAGTTCATTATAATAACCTACAAAAAAATCACTTATTCAAAGGTAAATCTATAATAGAAAGGTGTGCTGGATTAGCATATTTTACACTCAAGGCAAATAATGTAATGGTGGATGTTAATAGTATTTCTAAATCCACAGACATATCCAAAAAGAAAATTATTCGTATGGCTAAAAAAATCGCCACTCACTTTGGTAAACCCGATGTATTGTTTCAATATAATCCAGAGGCGGATATTGATAAAGTTAGATATGAATTAGAATTGTCCTTTGAATTTGCTAGTGATGTGAAAAGAGTATATTATGCATTGGCCCATAGTTTAGGGGATGTATTAGACACTAAAAGAAAAAGATTCATGGCAGGAGTTATATGGCTCACTCTACAAATAAGAGGAGAGACAGGAAGGAATAGGGTGTCAATGCAATCTTTAGCAATGGCGTTAAAGAACAATAAAAGTAAGGCAACAATATCTTATGGTTATAGTGACATATTGAATGCTATTAGATTAAACAGACAAAAAGTAGAAGAAATAACAATAGAACAATTAATAGAAGGAGCATGGTAAAATGAGTAAGAAATTATTAATAATTGGTGCAGGTGGAATTGGTAGTAATTTAATCCCTATCCTTAGTAGGATTGGATTATATGACATCACAGTTTATGACCCAGACATCATTGAAGAAAAGAATATAACTTATCAAAACTTTAAGTTTGGTGAGATAGGAATGAAAAAAGCAAATGTGATGGCTAAGTATGCTAAAGTGAAAGGTGAACCTTTTGCTGTATTAACTAAAGGCCAACTCAAAGGATATGACTTAGTTGTATGTTGTGTTGATAATTTAGCAGCAAGGAGATTGTTGTATGAATATGATAAACCTTGGTTAGACCTTAGAGCAGAAGGAAGGAATTGTGTTCTCATCACATATGATACTCCAGTGGAAATGTATGATGAATTACTCTCTGGGCCAGATGGAAACTTTTCTTGCCAAGGAGAAGATTGGAATGGTAAGGCGAAGGGGATTAATTGTATGCATTATGTTGTGGCTGGATTAGGCGCACAATGGATTCAAAGATGGTTTAGTAAAGACCATGTAGATAATAATTGGGTGATGAACTTTTGAATTTAGAAGAAGTAATAGTTAACCAACATTGGAAAAAAGAAATAGAAGATGTTTGGCAAAGATTCATGAATTGGGGATATGTCAATAAATATCTTAGAGAAGACATAACTCATTATCTTAGACATACTAAAGCAGGTCAAGAATTTTTAGATGTTATATGGGACATGAGTAAAAATGCATTTGATTGTGATAGGGAAGTGCAAGTAGTAATAGACAACAAGAATAAATTATTCATCACTTTTGGCACTGCTGGGTTTGTTTGGTTTCATGATAGTGAAGAAGTGACTGGTATGCAGATGCCAATCAAATGTTGGATTCATACTCACCCATTTGGTAAGGCTTACTTTAGCGGAACTGATTGGGACACAATTAATACTTATGAGCCAATAATGGATTCTGCTATTGTCTTAGGTGGCACTGAACGGATGACTTGGATTAAAGGAAAAACCGACACTCACTTTGAAAAATTTGTTCCACTTAATAAAGGGACAGAAACATGACATGAATAGGGGGAAAGAAAATGTTCATCTTCGTTAAGAAAGTAGAGGGTCGCTGGAAAATAGCGGTGGCTACTTTAGAAGAAATAGAAAACCATCAAGTAGATTGGTCTAGTGATGAATTTTCAAGAACAACCTTCTGGACAAAAAATGCTGGAGAGGCGTTTATTGTCGCTGCTAGAATGTATCACTCGCTCAAGGAAGATGGTGTGATAGGAATTATTCCATTGGAGGGAATAGGTGAATGAGTGCGAAGTGCTTTGAGTGTCGCCAAATAATAGGATGGAGTGAAAAAAGAATTCCAGACACTAGAGGTAGAATATATTGTAGTAAAAAATGTTTAGATAAAAGGAGAGAAAAAAAATGAAAGCAGTAGGTAAATGGGTATTGATAGAAATAGAACAACAAGAAGAAAATGGCATTCTTATAGAAGAAGGCAACCGTGGGAAAATAGTTTCTTATGGTGCAGATTGTTGTTTCGTGAAAGACATAGCAGAAGGGATAATGACAGCCTTACATGAAAATGGTGAGATGTGGAAAACACCACCAGAAGAAGTGTTCATACAAGGTTCATCGGAAAATCCATTCATTGGGGCAGAGTGTTACTTTAGTCCTAGAAATGCAATTGATATTCAAGGATTAAAATGTGTAAGAGATTCAGATGTATTTTGCGTCATTCCATTATTCAAGGAGATAGAAATATGTTAATTGGTGAAGAGGCTAGAAATACTTTCAAGGCTGGATTAGGTAAAGTCCACCAAGCAGTTTCCCCAACTTTAGGGCCAGCAGCAAAAACCGTTGCACTGAAACGCAATGGTCAAACTATAGTCATTAATGATGGGGTCACTATTGCCAGAACAGTTTGGTCGGAAAACCCATATGAACAGATGGGTATAGATTTAATTTTAGAAGCGGCTGAAAATGCTCAATCTAAATCTGGGGATGGGACTACAACCGCAACAGTATTGGCCAATGCTATTGTTCAATACATGAATGAAAATCCTGCTAACCTCAAAGAAATGTTAGAAGAAGATGTGGAGAGGATTTGTAGTTTTCTTTATCAACAAGCAAGTGTTTGTAATTTAGAAGATGTTACTAATGTAGCAACAATTGCTGCAAACAATGATTCTGAATTAGGTAATCTTATTTATCAAGTGTTTGAAAAAATTGGTAAAGATGGGGTAATCACAGTAGAGAAATCAGAAACCAATGAAACTACATTTAGTATAACTGAGGGATTAGAGATAGATAATGGGTATTTATCTCACCTAATGATAAATGAAGACTCTACTGGTGAGTCTGTTTTGAAAAACCCATTGGTATTATTAACTGATAAGGAAATCAAAAAGTTTGAAGACATATTACCTGCATTACAAATCGCAGATGCTAATTCTCAACCCCTTCTTATTATCTGTAAAGAAATGGAAGGTAATGCTCTCACTAATATTTTAATGAATATTGTTCAGAAAAGAGTAGAATGTTGTGTTGTACGTGCTCCAGATTGGGGCCAAGTACAAGTTGAATTATTAAGAGACATGGCTTCTATTTGTGGGGCCAATCCTTATTTATCTACTTTAGATATGGATTTAAGAAAAGTTAAAAAAGATGATTTAGGGACATTGGATAGAGCAGTGGTAGATAGATATAATTCTATACTTATCGGTACTCCTCCTAATGAAGAAATTTACCAAAAGAGATTAGGTGACATTAATGCTATGTTAGAACAAGCAAAGAATGATTATGAAAAAGATAAACTCAGAACTAGGCTTGGGAGATTAACTAGTGGTGTTGCTGTAATTAAGGTAGGTGGGATGACTAATGCTGAAATCACAGAAAGAAAAGAAAGACTTGATGATGCATTGAATGCGAGTAGAGCAGCATTACAAGATGGTATTATTGCTGGTGGTGGGTTTATGTTAAACTTGGCTAGTAAGAAATGTGACATTAAAAGTGAAGCATTGAAAAAAGCATTATCAGACCCTATGAAAATTATTGCTAGAAACGCAGGACAAAAAATCAATGGCCAGTATGAAAGAGATATTGTTGACGGTTACGGTTATGATGCTAAAAATAAAAGAATGATTGAAAACTTTTTAGATTTGCAACATGGTATTGTTGACCCATTATTAGTTACTATTAATTCATTAAAAGTTGCAGCGTCTATTGCTCACTTAATATTATCTACTGAGGTTATTATAGCAGAGCGTGAAAAAGATGGATTCTAAAAAAGTAATATCGGTTAAGTTCCCTGCACCAGTAGGGGCAGAAATAAAATGCCCTATTTGTGAAGGAAATAAATGTAAAGTGTGTGATTGGACAGGTAAAATGTCAATTACCGTAGATGCTAAAGTCCCAATTCAAAGAGCGCACATTGTAAAATATGTTGTAGATAATTTACAAACGATTGCTCAAGAGATAACTAAAAAATATGGGATGACTCCTCAGATAAATACTAAAGAAGTAATTAAAATAAATGATGGACAATATGAGATAGTTCAGATTAGCAGTATAGGTGGAGCATGTTGGATTGCTAGTAGGATAGATGATTATGCCCCACCACAATATTTTACAAATTATCAAGAGTTAACAAAGTTTTGTGGAGGAATGGAAATATGAAAACAATAGGGAAGATACCAAGAGATATGAATAATGAAATACAAGTTAAGATTGGTGAATATAAAAAAATAGAAGTTATTGATATTCGTTGGTACTATAACAAAGACGGAGAAATGTTACCATCCAATAAAGGATTTAGATGTAACCGAGATGAGTTCACTCATTTACTTAGTGTGTTAAAAAAAATAGAGGGTGAGTAAAATGGATTTAGGAATTAAATTAATGTTAGTTAGGTTACAACAAGTTAGAGAACATGTAGAGACTCTATATGGAGATGTTGAGAAATTAATGGACTCAACCAATATGGATAATGTTGAATTTCAATTGGGTATGTTTTTGGGAATGAGTATGATGGTAGAACAATTGATGGCTCTATTCCCAGACTTAATGGAAGAGGAGGAATAAATATGGAAGAGAATGAAGAGATAGATGAAATGCAAGAATTAAGGTTGAGAATAGATGAACTAGAAGAAAGGTTAAATTGGTTAACTAAAAAATATACTGCCGACTTAGATTCTATGATAAAAGTACTATGCGATTTAACTGGAGAACCAGAATATAAATTTAGGTGATTTTATTGTTGTGGGCAGATTTTGCCAGAATGTGCGAAGCAATTCAAAATAGAAAACTGGTAACTGAAAAAGGGGCAATCCTTAAAAGTTCTAGTTTGACTAGTGAATCTAAAGATATTCTTGGCCTTGATTTAGAACCTAATTTTATTGGGGATAAGAAGGCTATAGTATGGATTGCAAAATGCTTTGATGTTTTGAGTGAAGATATATCTCAACAAATAAAAATACATGGAGAAATTGGTGAATCAATAAAATGGTATGTTGAAAATTGTAACAAGTCAGATTATACGGTAAAACAAATAAAACATCTTTTAGAGATGGATTGTAGTAAAATAAATTCTAATGCCTTTTCGTTAATCAAAGAGGCTTTTGAACAAATGGATGGTAATGAGATTAAATGGTTCATTCGTTATTGGTTAAGAAAACCTAGAAATGGAATACACGATGGGGTTATGAAAAAATTATTTGGTGAACCTAAAATACGTTATCAAGTTGGGATTGCAATCCCACCCCAATTGGCTAACTCCTTCAAAGGTGTTCCTAAGACTTGGCCTCTAATAATGGAATATAAATATAATGGGATTAGAGTACAAATTCATAGACAAAGAAATATTGTATTATTATACAATAGGTCTGGTAAAGACATTACTAGAAGATTCCCCGATGTAGTAAATATAATTACAAATTGGGAAGAGGGTAACTATATTTTAGATGGGGAAATCTATCCTGTTGAAAAAGGTAAACCTGCGCCCTTTCAAAAAATTGGGACTCGCATTCATTCTAATGATATAGCACAGGCTATGGAAAAATGCCCAATAGAATTAGTTGTATTTGATTATATTTTTGAAAATACCCCATTGCGAGAAAGATTGAAATTAATGGAAAACATAGTCCCAGAAGAATTTAGAGCCACAAGATATACTAACTTTCCAAGCCATGACTCTTTTGAAAAACACAAAAACTTATTTTACGCTCAAGCGATTAGTGATGGTTTTGAAGGCATCATGCTTAAGGAGGCTAATGGTATTTATGAACCAGCCAAAAGAACATGGCTTAAATTTAAACCATCTAAGATAGATTTGGATGTTGTAATAATTTCTGCTAGATATGGGGAAGGGAAAAATAAATCTGTATTTTCTTCATTTGATATTGCAGTTAAAGATGAAGGTAGTTACATTAATATTGGCTCAGTTGGTGTTGGTTTTAGTAATGAAGATTTAAAACTGTTAACTAATAAGTTAAGAAGAACCACAATAAAATATCATAATGACACTTATGAATTTTTACCAAGGGTGGTTCTGAGTGTATCTGCTGATTTAATTACTAAGGATAAAGAGGGAGTTTGGTCATTAAGATTCCCAAGGATGATTGCAATTAGAGATGATAAGCCAGTTGCAGAAATTAATACAATTGAAGATGTTATAGATTATGTGAGGTGATATTATTTTTACTAAAGAACAACTACAGGGAATATTGTTAAGTTTAGCCAAAACAGAAATAACTGTCCAAAGGGAAGAACGTAGGGGGGTGGGCTTCGCTGTAAGATTAGCCGTTCATTTTAGAGCAAGCAATTTTGAATTCCTTGAATCATTACACAGGACTCTTTTACAATATCAAATAGAAAGCAATCTAAAGCCAGAAGAAAGTAAGAATAGGCGGCATCCTATATTATCGGTTAGAAAGGTAGACTCTTTACTTAAATTAGTAGATTTGATTCCTCTTCTTCCAGATGTTTTAAATCAATGGGATAACTTCTCACAGGCTCTAGAAGTAGTAGAATATCGTGGACATTTAACCCAAGAAGGTATAGAAGAAATCATAGAATTAAAGGAGGCGAATAAATGAGTTGGGCTAACATGTCAAAAAAAGAACAACCAATTATTGTGGTTGGTAAACCCTCCACAGGTAAGACTACTATTGCCCTTGCTATGTTACAAGAACCATTGGTATTTTTTGCAAATGAGTTTGAAGAGGGAATCCCATCTAATACTGAATTATTAATTGAAGATGTCCACATTAAAGCCAACACCAAAGAAATAGTTAAACATCTCCAGAGAGCAACTGCTAAGGTGATATTAACCTCAATAGATAAAAAATCAATACCAGCCCCAATTAAAAAACTATGTAAAATAAAACTGGCTGGGGCTACAGTACATTTACCATTCGCAAGTATTGCTCCAAGAAGTGTCCCTGCATTAAATCCCAAAGTTGAAATTTTCGATATGCTCAAAATGTATCTAAGGAATAGGGATAGAGATGAAGTGGCCAGAATCTTAAAGAGCAATCGACCACCAGATGTATTCCTTATGAATGCATTATCAGACCACGTTCATTTCAATAGATTGTTATTTGTAGATGCTAAAGTCAAGCGTAGATGGAAGCACCCTTACTTTTATGAAATGTTGGCCTATGCATTTAATGGTGGTCATGCAGGTAGATTTTCTATGCCTAAATTTGCACAAGATAAAGAAAGGCGTAGAATATTAAGAAGGTTAGGATTCAAAGTTAATGAATGGGATTTACTAATGGATATAGTTAAAGGCTCAGAAGATTTTCAAAATTACACTCAAAAAAGATTAAACAATCAAGAATATAGATTGTTAGGAATTGGGGAAAAACCAATTACCAGAAAAGTAAAACAAAAGAGAAGTAAAGTAACATTGGAGGATTATATATGAAAAGTGAATTATGGGCGGAAAAATACAGACCAACAAGATTAGGTGATATGATAGGACAGGATAGTTTTAGACTAGATGCCGAAGGATGGATAGAGCATAAAGATATGCCACATCTTCTATTGTTTGGGCCAGCAGGAGTAGGAAAAACAGCAGGGGCTATGGTATTAGCAAATGAGTTATTGGGAGATTATCTAGATAACTACCTAGAAATAAATGCTAGTGATGATAGAAAGTTGGAAGTTGTTAGAACTCAAATTAGAGAGTTTGCCCAATCTATGAAGATTGGTGATGTGCCATTTAAGATAATACATTTAGATGAAATGGATGGAATGACATCCGATGCTCAAAATGCATTAAAAAGAATTATGGAAAGATATGCAGACAATGTTAGATTTATTATTACCTGCAATGACAGAAATAAAATTATCCATCCAATTCAATCGAGATGTGCTAACTATTTTTTCCAACGGTTGGGCGACCAACGAATTTTCGACATGGTTATGAAATGTCTAAAAAACGAGAAATTTCAAGGTATCGAAGAAAAAGTTTTGTTCCACTTTATAAGTGCGTACAATGGTGATGTTCGTAGGGTGTTAACCGAATTGCAAGCCGCTTTGATTTCTGGACGACCTTTAGGGGTTCAAGTTGTGCAAAGTTTGAAAGGCTATTCGGAGGTAGTACACAAAATAATTGATGGTGATAAAATGAATGCACTAGAGTTATTATGTGATATGAATAGAGACGGCCAATCTTTACAAGAAATTTGTTCTGGATTACATGAAGTTGTTATGAGAGACGAAATAGATTATAATAAGAAATTCACTTTTTTGCGAGCAATAGGCGAAGCAGAATGGCGGAGCACTAACATGACTCCAAGAGTATTGTTGTCATGGTTGGTTGCATCAATAAAAATATAAGGAGGAAAAAATATGTATTGGGAAAACGATATGGAAGAAATAGAAAATACCGCACAAGTTCTAGAAATGGAAGTTAGTGCTTTGAATGAAAAGATAGAAAACATAATGCAAAAAAATGATTTCAATAGAGAAACTGACGGTCAAAAAATAAGAGCGTGTTTTAGAAATTGGGCATCTGGACTTAGAAGAATGAAACAAAAAAACAATGTTGTTGTTTCTAATTCTAGTAGTGGCTCCTTTATTAAAAGAGGATTTGGTATGTTTGTTGGGATGGATGACATTCGTAACAATATGCAATATCCAAGAGATATGATAAAGGCTGCGTGTGAGCATGATTTAGAAAGTGTTTATCGTGGTGGTTTAGAAATCAACAGTAGACCTTATGGTATTTCATTGACAACTAAAACAGAAAATGGTTATCAAAATAGTTATTTAGCAAACGGGGAAGAAGTTCTTCGTGATACTACTATTGCTGGTAAACCATTAGATGAAAATTGGTTTAACAGAATCAAAGATGCATCTTGGGAATTTGAACTTGGTTGGGCAACTCCTATAGATTTAACAGAAAGATTTCAAAATGGTGATAAGAACCCATCATATTGTAAACCTCTACCATTAACTGATAATACTAGGAAGGCACATTTTATTGGTCAAGGGCCAAGTGATGAAAGTCCAAAATATTGGCCTGTCCAAGTTAGAGATAAAGGTGACGGTTTAGTTGCTACAAACTTTGCTGACAAAGTTCCACTGTTTGAGCCATTATATTTTACTGGTGTTTGGAATGATGAAAGAAATGTTGTTTATGGTACTTATAAATCATTAGATACTTTATCAATTAATAGTGAATTACCAGATGACCATGATGATAAGATTGCATTAACCCCGAAAGCATTAGAACTTATTCAACAATGTATGAGTGGTTATTCTACTAACTTAGTTAATTTGGATGCACATCATAATAATGCTCAAACTAAAGCATATAGTGATAGAATAGTTGTTACAGATGGAATGGTTACTAATATGCAACCATCCCCAAATAAAGTTGGTAACAGAACTATTTGGCTTGCGTCTTTAGATAATTATAATTATGATGCTAATCAATATGAAGATACTGTATGTTGGTTGCCTCCACACCTTGATTTAGACTTTGGTGTAGGTAGTCAAGTTCTTATTATTGGTAGAACCTCACAAAGAGAAACTACTGATGAAGATACTGGAGAAACAACTCTTAACCCTGTAACTGTTAATGTTTATGGTTTATTGGTATTAGAAAGAAAAGGAGAACCAACTGTAGTTAGTGTAGAAAGCACTGACGATGATTGGTGGTAATTACAGTCAATAGTTAGGTAGCGTGGCCCC
>TARA_R110002020_G_scaffold142040_2_pt1 | contig 17622 bp, 14 predicted proteins | sample TARA_R110002020 | Tara Oceans TARA_R110002020 (sample SAMEA4396489) | marine metagenome | biome: Westerlies Biome; feature: [MES] marine water layer (ENVO:01000295) within the mesopelagic zone...; material: water (ENVO:00002006), including particulate matter (ENVO:01000060) such... | reverse complement strand
AGCCGTGCTTTGTCTGCATCCCGACCTCTGCCTGCTTTTTGAGAATAGATTGCATTTTATCATCAATATAAACTCCATTGCAAGAAATAGGAAGGCCTCTTGTTCTTCCGAAATTAGACCATACTGGGCTAGAAAGCGAATAAAAGCCCCTCTTCATGTAGTCTTCGAATTTGTCGGCAAATCCGCTTTGTCTTAGATATTTTTCAGCCGCTTCCGCAATTCTTCTGACTCTTTTTTTGGCGCTTTCGCCCTTCCTTAAATACCCTCTTTCGAGGAATTGTTTTGATTCCTCATTCAGCCAATAATAATCCTTCATACTAAATAACCATGTTTTCTACTAGGACCATAGGAATGTGTGCGCCCTGAAAAGTGTCTTTTCTATAAAAAGCTGTTTTTATTTTAAGCTTATCTTTAAATTCTTCTGCCCAAACAGTCGGGACAGATTTAGGGCCATGTTGTGGTTGCACCCAATCATCAACTAATGCATATTTTATATCCAAATCTATCATTAGTTGAAAATCATTTCTTATTCCTTTTTCCCAATGATCTCCATCTATATACATAAAATCAAATTTTTGACCCCTCAATATTCCTCTTGCGTCTTGGGATTTTTTCCTAATAAAAGTAAACCTGTCTTTAAATTCTTCACTAATAAGTTTAATGGCTCTTTCTTCCTCCGAAAAATCTGCCCTACCCTCCCTTTCAGAAGTTTCATTTTGAACAGGGTCCACCGATGTTAGCTTAATGCCCTCCTTTAAAGACAACATTATAAATGCGCTGCCACCTTTATAGAAGCCTATTTCTAAAACATTTGTAGGCTTAACATAGTTAAGACACATTTCAAAAATCCAACCATCGTCAATCGGAACGGAACAAGACTGCAAATTATAGTCTTCGTATTTTTTCTGTATTTCAATCATTTTAAAACAAATCGTCTGCGTCAAAGGTTTGGGAGTTCTTGCTATATTCTACTGGGCGCGTATGAAAAAAATCCGTAGCATTATTGCCCATCAGCTCCTCCTCAAACCAAATTGTATTTACAAGGAGATCTTTGTCAACCTCAAAAGCCTTGGGGAAGAGAACTTGTTCCAACGATTCATTTATTCGGTTTTTTATAAATTCCTTTAAAACAGGGGCCGTCAATCCCTTCTCCTCATACCCATTAACCATCCACTCAACAATTTGGGATTCTGCCGCAAACGCCGCTTGAGCCTCTTGAAGAACTTTTTCTTCAAGTTCTTTGTCAAACAACTCGGGGTGCTCTTCTCTAATGGTGTTAATAATTTTTATTCCAACTAAAGCGTGAATATTCTCTTCGTTTCTCGTATATTTAACTTGCTGGCCAGTGTCCTTGAGGACGTTTCTGTAACGATTAAACCAATTAATTACATAAAACTGGCTAAACAAGGAGACATTTTCGACAAAGAGGGTGAAGAGAATTAAAGCGTAAACATACTGTTTTTTTGAATCTTTATAGAATCTATGAGTATACTTTCTTAAGTAGGAGACTCTTCCCTCAATGAAATCTAATTTTAAATTTTCCTCAAAAATGTCTTCAAGTCCTAAAACTTTCAATAATCGCTCATACGCATTATTATGAATGACTTCAACATTTGCCATCACATACCCTAAATCCGCCAAACTGGGGTGAGGTAAGTTGTCCCCCAGCTTGGCCCAAAATTTCTTAACCGCGACCTCGATTTGTCCGATAGCGGAGAGAGTTCTTACTACCATCTCCCTTTCGTTTTCAGTCAAGCCAACATGGAAGTCCTGCACATCACTAGTAAAACTAAACTCCTTGTCGGTCCAAAACCCATTATGCATCGCCTCAATAAACTCCTGTGTCCAAGGATAGCGGTCTGGCTTCCTTGCTATTTGTTCTTCAAAAATCATCTCAGTAGTTTACACACTTTATCTCGCTATCAGAGTCAAGTCAACCTCTTTATTCAAAATAAGAGCCACGCTCATTAAATTAATGAGAACGTATCGTAACGTAAGGGATCTTAATTTAATTCGTATCCTATACGAGCGTATCCCTTGCGCTCCTTTTCTAGATTGTAAACCCAGATTTTAGAGTGTCAAGAAAAAAATAAAAATTGATATTTTGAGCAGTTTCTTGTATATTACAGTAGGGATTTGAATATTGAACTGGCAGACTCTGACTTAACCCAATTGGTCAAAGAGAAAAATGACGAAGAAGCCTTAGAAGAGCTTATTTCGAGGCATTCTGGGATCTATGTTGACATGCTGAAAAAGTTTGGGGTTAAGTGTCTTACCCAAAACCAAGTCCAAGACATTATGGCAGATAAAGACTACGTTATTTACAAGGCTGCTCTAGAATATGACCCCAGCAGAGCTAAATTTTCTACCCATTTAGCAAATAAAGCAAAGTGGCTATGTTTGACACAAAAAACGAAAAATAAAAACAATAAGATCTCTTCTAATTTTGAAGACATCCAATATTATCACAAGGATCAAGGATCAAGTCCCGCAGAATCGTGTGACACCAATGATTCTTTCAGTAGAATTCTAAACCTCATTAAAAAACACAAGGATAAGAGGCTACAAACAATATTTCACGAAAGGTATTTTTGTGGCAAGAGAGGAAAATTAAAACCTTGGAAAGAGGTGGCTCAAAAAATGAATCTTTCAGCTCAAGGATGCATTAATATTCACGATAAAGCCATAAAAGAGCTAAGCTATAAAATTAATAATGAGAAAATTAAATTTTGATGGCCCTATAAATGGATTGAGTCTTGGAAACGTCGCGGTAAACTTCCTCAGAGAGCTTAAAGAGAAAGACCTAGACATAAGCATGTTTCCAATCGGGGACACGGGAGAATTTGAGGCTTATGATAAAATAACGGATGATTTTAAAAAATGGGTGGGAGCCATAGCTACGAGCAGACTCAAAAACCTTCATCCTGAAACCCCCTGTCTTAAAGTTTGGCACATAAACGGGTCAGAAAAAATGTTGCCCAACCAACATTTGTATACTTTCTATGAAGTGGATTCCCCGACCGAAGAAGAATTAAATATTGTTAAATTACAAAAACATGTTTTCTTTTCTTCATCTGAAGCCGCCGAGGCCTTTAAACGAGGAGGGTGTGAAAATGTATCCTATGTTCCGTTGGGGTTCGACCAAGATTTTCATGAAACAGATAAGGAATATTTAGGAAAGGACGTTATTCATTTTGGACTAATCGGTAAATTTGAAAGAAGAAAAAATACGCAGGCCATTATTGAGCTGTGGGTGAAGCTATTTGGGAACAATCCCAAATATCAACTATCATGTCTGGTCACAAATCCGTTTTTTAAGGAAGAACAAATGAATCAAGCGATACAATCCGCATTAAAAGGAGCGCAAGTTTCTAATCTCAACTTTTTGCCTCGGTTAGCGACCAATTCCGAAATGAATGATTTTATGAACTCCATTGATATCGATTTATCTGGAATATCTAACGGAGAAGGGTGGAATCTCCCCGCATTTAATTGCACTGCTCTGGGGAAATGGTCAATAGTCAGTAATTGTTCTTCCCATAAAGACTGGGCCACCCCTGAGAACTCCATATTGATAGAACCCGTTGGGAAACAGCCCTGTTATGATAATTTCTTCTTCAAGGAAGGAATGCCGTTCAATCAAGGCGAATACTATAAGCTAAACGGAGACGATATACTTAAGGCAATGGAGCAGTCCGTGGAAAAGGCGGGACAAAAAAACACAGAAGGAACGAAACTACGTGACAAATTTACTTATGCCAAAACCGTAGACGCTATTTTAAACACTATTTATAATTAATATAATGCCTATATACGTTTATAAACATCCTACCGAGGAAAGATACGAAGAAGTTATTCAAGGGATGGAGGAGGATCATACTTTCTCCGAAGAGGGCGTTGAATGGCAAAGGGTTTTCTTATCTCCCAACGCCGCTATATCAAACAGTCCCGATCCTTTCAGCAGCAGCTCTTTTATAGAGAAGACAGCAAACATGAAAGGAACAGTCGGAGATATGATGGACTATTCAGCAGAGCTAAGCGCAAAAAGAGCGGAAAAAACAGGGGGAGAAGATCCCCTGAAAAGGAAACATTTCGAAGAATACGAAAAATCAGTAGGGCAAAAGCACGTTGAGGACAAGCCCAAGTCTTTTGAAAATAAAGATATAAAAGTCGATTTCGATTAAGAAAGCGCCCCAGAAATCGGTATCCCTGCCCATTGGACAAGGCCTCCTGCGGAGTGACCAACACATATATAAAGGGTATGCCCCGATATTGCCAACGATCCTGTAGCAGTAGTATCAGCAATGTGTGCTCCTTGAACCGTCCCAGTATATGCGGGTAGCTGGAAGCCCGTAGCGAATCGCATTGTGCTATTTATAGTTTTTTCTCCTGCAATAGCCTGATCCTCATAAAGATTTGCATAGTTCCCGCTAGCATAACCCGTTAAATAAAAATCATTTACGAAAGTAGAACCGCTAAGCACGGCTCCTCCTAGGACTTGTAAGTTTCCAGAAACAATTCCAGATTCACCGAAAGAAACACTTCTGTTAAAAAGATTTTGGCCCCCCTCAAAAAAGTGTCCAGATTGGAAATTGCAATAAAACGAATGGTTTCTATTAACTACTTGAGAAGAGGCTGACCAGTCTTTCATCGCCAAAGAGCCTGTCACAGACTTGGGAAACGTTATCCCGTATCCATGCAATGCTGTATTTTGCTCTCCAGACGGGAAAAAAGTAGCGGAGTTAACATTTATAGCCACATTATGTGTTCCACTTATTGCTGAGCGATCCGCATAAAGACCTACGTTACCAGTCCCCCTAATTTGGGTATTGGAACCCAAGAATAGCATATTGTCGTTTTCAGAAAGAAAAAAATTGTTTCCAGTGTTGGCTAGCCCGAAGACACTTTTGCCGTTCGTCAAGAATGCCCCCGTAAAAGCAAAGTTCCCAGTCAGGTTTTGTGAAACATTTAGTCGAATCCCCGTATTGGTCTGCTCAATATTCAACCCTCCAGAATCACTAAAAAAAGTGGGCTGCTGGACTTGTTCTGGTTGAATTTTATTAAAAGCCATGCTACAATAGATTATCTTTAATAGATTACACGAATTCAATGAAATTTACTCTTTATAAGCCAAACTCTAAAAATACAGGGTGTGCCTTTAGTTTTGATTTAACGAAAGACAAAAAAGGAGGGGCCGTTCTCTATGTTTCCATGATTCAGCAGCACAGCTGGAATGACCAAACAAAAAGTGGCTCCTTTAAGGAAAACGCTAAAAATTCAGAGAAATCTGGAACAATCAAGCTTTCCCCCACAGAGGCGGGAGAAGTCCTTTCTTCTTTTAAAACAAGAATCCCTTTTCTGGCCTTCCATCGGAGCGGGGAAGACACCACCATTATTAAGTTTACTCCTTGGGACAAAAAAAAGAAAATAAAAGAAATGGACGGGGATAAATGGTATGAGACCCCCGCCTTCGGAGTAAGCGTCACCAGAAATTCCTCCCAGACATATAAACTGCCACTTGAAGCAGGAGAAACCGAAGTCTTAGGCGAACTTTTGAAAAAATATATTTTAGAATCTTTTGTTTCGAATGACTCATATTCGAAGCAGAAGCCTCAACAACAGCCCCCGAAAAAAACCCCCGAAGAGGAAGAGGACGATTATGGCGTCCCATTCTAAAAAACTAAAAGTTTTAGTTCATTCTAATCAAAGTCGGCTGATAACTGGGTTTGGGAAAAATGCTAAGAACATATTGTTAGCGCTCTATAAAGACCCAGATATAGAGGTAATAGAGGCTGGCAATGGGGGTAAATTTGGAGCGGATATGCTGACCCCGTGGGAGTCTCATGGAACTCACCCCACAAACCCTGATATCCTGAATTTTATTCAGGGAGACCAACCCAAAGAAAGAATGGCCTCGTATGGGTTCTACTCGATAGATGAAATTGTAGAAAAATGTGAACCCGATATCTATTTAGGGATTGAAGACATTTGGGCCTTCTCAGATTATAATAATAAGCCTTGGTGGAACAAGGTGTCTAAGGTTCTTTGGACAACCTTAGACAGCTTGCCTATTTTAGACCAAGCCCTACAAATGGAACCCCATTGCGACAAGATGTTAGTGTGGGCCTCTTTTGCCGAAAAAGCGATGAAGGAGCTGGGACATGAGAATGTGGAAACACTTCATGGAGCAGTTGATTATACCCACTTTAAACCCCTCGACAATAGAGACGAAATAAGAAAAAAATTTAATCTACAGGACCAATACGTAATCGGATATGTCTTTAAAAACCAATTAAGGAAATCCGTTCCAAATCTTCTACAGGGGTTTAAGATTTTTAAAGAAGAAAACCCAGAAGTAAAAACCAAATTATTATTACACACCGACTGGGGTGAGCGAGGCTGGGACATACCTCGCTATATAAAAGAAATGGAACTGAACCCCGAAGATATTTTGTCAACTTATGTTTGCCATGCCTGTGATTTTTATTATGTAGCACCCTATCAGGGCGAAGACAAAGACTGCCCCAGATGCAGAAAAGAAAAAACCTTCAAAACCAAAACAAGCGCCAAGGGAGTTGGCGAAAAAGAACTAAACGAACTCTATAACTGTATGGATGTTTATTGTCATCCATTTACAAGCGGAGGACAAGAACTACCCATCCAAGAGGCCAAGTCTGCTGGCCTTATAACTCTCGTCACGGAATATTCATGTGGAACGGATTCTTGTTATGAACACCAAGGAGGACTTCCCCTTAAATGGAGCGAATATAGAGAACCACAGACCCAGTTTATTAAAGCCTCAACTTGCCCTAATGACATAGCCAAACAACTAAAAAGAGTTTATGAAATGGACGAGATGGAAAAATGTGAATTTTCCGTTCGGGCCATGAAATATGTAAAAGAAAAATTTTCTGTCGATACAATTGTTCAAAAATTAAAAAAGATTTTACTTGGACTTAAAAAACCTGTCCCCGAAGAGGAGGAAAAGACTCAAGAAGAAGCTCGCCTTGGTTTAGAAGATGTGTTGGGGGACGAGGGCGTTGAAAAAAGGATTGCTGTTATTTTGCCCGAATCCGCAGGCGATCTTCTAATTTTAAATTCCTTAATGGATAACCTTAAATCTCTATACCCAGATAAAAATATTTATGTTTTTACAAAACCCGAATATTATCAAATGATAGAAGACAATCCTAGCGTCCACAAACTACTTCCTTACCAACAAAGTGTGGAAAACCTTCTTTTCCTTGAAGGCAGGGGCAGTCACCAAGGCTATTTCGAAATGGCGTTTTTGCCCAACATAGGAACCCAAAGGCATTTAAACTATCTTCACAACGGCAAAGATAAAACCCAATTTGAACTAAGATGAGCCATCTAGCAGAAGAATACGCAAAATCTTGTGGGGTTAAAATAGGGACGCCTATTCTTAGGCCTCATTATTTTCCAATTCTTCACGATAAATATATCACCATACATAACGATAAGAAAATTCAGGCCAAGAAATATGATATGTGGGCTGATGTGATAGAGCTGCTTAGACCTCATCTTGAAGATATAAAAATTATTCAAGTGGGCGCTTACGGCGAAGAGACCATAGAGGGAGTTGATCAACATATCCCGACAAACACCTTAAAGCAATCTGCCTACATCATCGAAAGAGGGCTAGGACACGTAGGAATTGATAGTGTCCCTGTCCATATTGCCTCGGCACTGGATAAGCCTGTTGTGGGGATCTATGCCCACACCTATGCCAACACCTGTGATCCTCTGTGGAATAAAAAAACAAAGGCAATAGCAATTGAGTCCGATAGAGGAGGGAACAAGCCCTCTTTCTCTTTAGAAGAGCATCCTAAAACTATTAATTTGATTAAACCAGAGAAAATAGCTCAAGCCGTTCTTGATGTGTTAAACATTAATAAAACAATAAAGCACAAGACCCTTTTCGCAGGACAAAATTATACATCAAATTTTGTAGAGGTTATACCAACAGAAAAGACCAACGTTTCTGCCCGTTTAATTGATGTAAGAATGGACTATGCTCATAACGCAGAAGTTCTGGCTCATATTCTACAAAAAAACAACGCCGAAGTTACTCTTGCGAAACCTATAGACGCAAGTTTTTTGAATTCTAAAAGAATAACCAAAATTATATATAAGGCAAACGAGTTTGACTCAGACTTTTGTAACCTCATAAAACAAAGCGGGATACCCCATGTTTTAATATGCACATCCGAGGAACACCTTGCAGAACAAAGAGCAAAGAATTTTGATTTTTTAATTAATTATTTAAATCTAAAAGATCTTATTAAAAATAATAAAAAAGAAGTCGAAATTGATGACTTCAGCAAAATAAAGCTTAAAAGCGGCAAAAAAATTGTTTGCGGGGACAAGATCTATGAGAGTTATTTTGATTTGAACAATAGGAAAAATTTAGATCACTTTTTTATTGACTTGGAGTTCTTTAGGGTTTATACTGAAGGCGATGAGTGATAAAAAGATTTACGGTCCAGATGTTTATAAGAGAAACGAGCATGGATTACTCGAAAATGCCGACTATGAGTTCAATGAAGACGGCTCCGTGAACTGGCGAGCCATGATTAAGCCAGAGTTCCTTTACCCTAATAAGGACTGGTTTGAGTCAAGGAACAAAGATGTCCCCGCTTCAGCCGAAGGGCTAAATGATAAACAACTTCTCATTATGCTTGGAGGAATTAAGGAATTAGCCAAAATGAGAGGTTACCATACCATTGATTTTAAGGTAGATAATATTTCAGACGGCTATGTTGCGGCAAAATGCCAGATAGACTGGATAGAGAACTATGAATGCTCTTTCGGAGGGATTCATCCTCGATACTCAGATGTGGCAAATGCCACCCTCTCAAATACAGACAACTTTTGTGCCAAATTCCTAGAAACAATCGCCTGTAATCGGGCTTTTGTCCGCTGTGTGCGTAATTATCTTAATATCCATATTGTGGGCGCAGATGAGATAGATAAGTCAAAAGGAGCGAATAATTCCAACTCTGTTGAATATGACGCCTCTAGCGACTCCGCTATGCTTCCTTTAACACCCTCAGGAGCGCTCCAGAAGGCTTTAGAGGAAACCTATAAGGTGAAGTCCTTCAAAGGCTTTAAAGAGCTTCTGAGATCCTTCTGGAAAGAAGAATCTTACAGAAATGAAGACACTAAGGACTGGAAGTCTTACGACGATATTCCCGCCAAAGAGTGCAGGAAGCTTATTGCGATTGTAAAGAAGTCGCAGTCCTAGACTCCTAAATAGTTCTTCTGGGAGGCACTCAGGTATGAGGTGAACCCCCCCGCATTAACCAGCGCCTCCTGACCTTGGGTCATCAGAATTGACTGATCAGGCGGTATAAGCTTGATAGACGATTCGCTAATAGTTGTTTTAATCCCCTCTGGTCCCTGCGTGAAGGTCACGGCGTTCATTGTCACCGTATATAAAGGCACATGTAATCCATACAAAGTCTTAGTGCTACCTATGGGCTTATCTCCAGCATTCTGATACGAACCCCTCACCTTTTTTAATAATTTCATTTCAACCGTTGAACCAGAAGAATTAGAAAGACTAAGGTTGTTTAATAAATCATAAGCAGGAGCCTCGACGGAGAAATATCTACGGTCAAATCTTTCAAAGAGATCTGACATTTTACTTTCAGTTCCGCTCTTATTCTCGGCTATCTCATTATCTTCCGCCTCTTCAGAGTCTTCTGGCGCTCTATTAACTCGGGTTTTTCTTCTTACATATTCAAGCCTTAGTCTCTTTTTAGCATCAATTGTAGTCATGTAATTCAGATAAGACTGATGGAGCACGGTTTTTGCAAGCTTCCCAATAGGGTCCATTACTTCTTTTGGACCCCCAAGCCATAATTTATTTGCCTTTCGGGGATGCTCATAAAATTCAAGCTTAGTCGCAAATGGTTTAAAGTCAATGGCTCGGTCTGCCAATTGTCCATTATGTCTTTCTAGTTTAGGAATAGCCCTTGTTGCTACAAAGTAGTATCCTCCGACTGAGGAGCTAGGGCTAACGCTCTCGCCCTTTGTCATTTCAGCCATGTCCTTAATAGACTTTCCCTCCACTTTTAATATCTTAAAAATGTCATTTATTTGAGACAATGAATCAACATCCTCCAGCAAAGTGTCCCCCTTAAGGGGTCCGACCACAGTAATGTGATTCATGTTTTGAAATTCCATCCTCTCTGCTTTATATTTTGTATATCCGTTAGAAATGAAAATCCCTCCCGCAATGGCAAAATAATTACTCAAAAATTCATATAAATCATCTTCAGAAGGTTTAGGCATTTTTTTTCTCAAATCCCAGTTACATAACATATAAGTAAATTCGTCCACAACTCGGTCATACTTAAGTTTGGTAGAATCTTTTATTTTCTCATTGTTTGCCATATCTGATGCCCAAATATAGTTGTTCCCTTTACGCTCTTCCGCCGCCTTAGGAGCTGGACCCCAATTCCAAGGCTGCATATTAAATGGTGGGCCATTCTTTTCTCCATCCTCTTCTTCTCCGAATTCTTCTACTCCCTCAAAGAAACCCTTGTAAAATTTTCCAGCGTCTATCTGCTTGCCCAAAATTGGCTCCACTTCGCCCTTTTTATTTAACCATGATAGGAGATACGTATATTTATCAAATATCGCAGTAGACTCCCCTTGATTGAAAATACCAAACCAAGATCCTAGCTCTTCGTGACCCATCCCAGTAGCCTTAAATTGTTCCTCCTCCTCAATATAATATCTCTTAAAGAATATAGGCCTCGGCCTATCATCATCTTTTGGCGACTTGTCATCCTGCTTCTCTGAGGTTCCCGAGTAAACGTTAACTAATTTAGAAGTTACTAAGGACTCAGTATATGCAGCACTAATCATATTAGGATCTTCTTCTGCCGCGCTATCGGTGGTCGGGTTATTAATTGGGATTTGGCTTGCCGATTCCGTATTAATGAAATTAACCCATCCGTTTTCTGGATTAACATACCAAAAATAGCCCAAGTAAGACGCCACGCTCCCCAACACGCTGTGCAAAGACCCATTTGTCTCAAACAAGATGTCATCTCTCTTTGGAATGGGGTTTTCAGGATTCACCCGCACCCCAACCAACCCCAACATTGTAGTAACGTCCGCTAAAGTATATCCATATTTTAAATCATATTGAGACAAATCAGGAGCTTCCTTATACTCAGCGCTCACGGCCTCGTCATTTAAAGATAATTCTGGCTTAAGCTCCATGTTATTATAAACAAGAGTCATTTTGGCCCCCCCAAATTCTGCTGTTGACTCAAAATTATATATCCTTCCAGCGGCTATAACGGAACCGTTTCTTGTTGGTCCTAATTTAGGGAAAGGGAAACTTCTCCCCTCACTGTCCTTTAAAGGAGTGGGAGCGTTAACGACTTCTGTAAAATATGGCACCTCTCCTTCAAACTCCAACGTTTGTCTGGGCGAACAATTTATCCCCCTTACAAGAACGACAACAGACTTAAGGAGCAGAGTAGTCTTGTCTACATATTTTCTAGAGATGGTAGTTTTAACAGGGTCTCTGCTTGTGGTCTGTTGGGTGCATATAAAATGATCAAACATTGTTTGTAGTTTATCGTGAGAAAAGCTATTGGGTTCTCCTAGATCCCCCACAACGGTTCCTAAGGTTTCCCCCTTAACATCTTGGGCATCAAGAGTCGTATTAACGCTAGCTGAATGACCACCAGCAGCGTTAGAGAAATTAAAGTTAACCTGTGTTATAGACTCCATTACAATATCAAACTTTCTTGGACTAAGTTTTCTCCCAACCCACCGCTTATGGAGGGGTAGGAACCACTTGCAATAATAGTTACACCTGTATAAAGTTCAATATAGCTATTTTGCGGCTGCACTAGGCCATTTATGTAAAAATTTGTTCTTCCCTCTATAAATCCAGTGTTGCTAAAAACATTTGGATTCTCTCCAGTTATCGAGGTGATCCTATCTCTTTTCCTGTAGGCAGTGTATTTAAATTCATTTTTATTATCGTCAGTAACCACCCCTCCCATCGAAGTCACAAATAGGGGGTAAAAATTTGTGGCGCTAACGCCTGCCGAAATACCAACTCCAATTCCAGAGTAAACCTTTTGGCCATTTAGGAAATAGTCGTAGTCGGTAAAAGCCGAGGCGGTGTATCGGCCACTTATACCGCTTCCTAGGGAAGAACCATAGTCTCCCGTGCCAGCAAATATTCCTCCTGTAATTAAATTATATTTTAACTTAGATTCAGCACCGACAGGAGTTGAAGAATCAAAAAAAAGTGTGGCCCGATCTATGGAGGAGACCCCCGTATCCTTAGTAAAGAAATCTCCTGTTTTTGTTTGATATATCACCTTGTTTACCGCCTGCCCCGTTAATGGCACTTCTTGGAACAAAGTTTGACCGTCTACAGAAAGTTGAATTTCTTGCTCCCCTGTGACCAAAGCTCTTTTGAAAAAGAACTTATCCTTAGCCCCCGCAGGAGTCTTATTTAAAACATCGGAGGTATCAGTTCCTAAATCACTGGAAGAACATCCAGAAACAGAAGCCGTTCCAGTTGACAACACGGAATCATAAATAATGGGATTTGAATCACTAAGAAGTTTTTCTCCTATGTGAAAAATATAATTTTTCTTTAATAATTGTGCGTTACAATTAACCCTAATTCCAGAAGATCCAACCGCGTTTTTGTTAATATCTGTTTGATATAAAGGGGTTTGGATGACGCCACTAATTCCAGAAAGAATCCCTGTTTGAAACCTAGACCCAAAAAGCTGAACGGCCACTGTTGCCGCTCCAGATATTCCTCTTTGTTCGAAGTATTCAAGAACTGCCCCCTCTACGTTTTGAAGACCTAGAGTGGCAAAAGCCTGCTCACCAGTTGGCAAATATTGATATCCAGAACTAGGGTCCAGAAACCCAACCTCTTCTTTTACAAAAGTTTTGACTCCACTATCTGATAAAGCGCTATCAAAAGAACGATAAACAAAATATCTATCTCCCTCTCCCGTATCAACGCTACGGGGCGGTGTTCCCAAATAGCTTCCAGTAAACATATACGTCCCCGTAGAAATATTTATACTACCAGTGTTTTCATAATCATAACCAGTTATACCTGTTTTATAAACGATTGTTTGGTCGTAGCCAGTAATTTGTCTTTTAAAGGTTGTGGTCCCTTCATCTATAAAATAATTTCCTATCAACCCACTCCCCACGGAAAAAAGAGCACTAGGAGGGATATAACCAGACAGAAGGCAAAAGGAATTCAAGCTTAAATTAGAGGTTTTAAATTCTCCCGAGGGTCCAGCGGGTCCACCCCTAAAGTATTGATGGGAACCACCAAGATAAAATTCTTCATTATTAGCGATAAAAGAACTATCGACAGAAAACACTTGGGTTTGTATTTTATTATTTAAATAATCAAGCCTTGTAATATTTAAATTGTCCCCCCCCATAGAGAAACCAATTATGTTTCTTTTCGCTAGCTCAATCGAATTGGCAGTATAGATAAAATCTCCTTCGTCACTGAATCCTTGGTAGAATAAACTACCCCTATCGTTAATCCCTACATTGTAGCCCTTAGCGCCAGTCACTACCTCTTCATTTATAGTTGTGGAGGTCTTTTCCAAAGATCCAAATAAAACACAGTCTGATACATCGCCGTTAAACTCAACATCAACTAAAATAGAACATGCCGAATAAGGCAATGAACTCGTTCCTGTTACCTTGATATTTGATTCATTTAAATGAGCCTGATCTCCAGCAAGAAATATCCCCGTAGTGAATTGTTTGGCGGAAGCTACCGTAGAACCAAGCCCAACAACCACTCCACTATAAAGGCCCGTATTAGCCGCAGGCTCACAATTCTCTATTACTCCATAATTTATACCATCATCTAACTCATTCCCGATATGCCTCCCACTCATACCAGAAAAATCATAGAAAACTAAAAGCCTCTTGTTATCCCCAAAAGTAGAGGTTAGGCCATAGTCTATTCCCTTTTCACTCATTGTTAATAGTATCTACTAGTATTATATGAAATAGTATCGTCATTTACACTGCTGGACTCAGAAAAAACAAAAATACCAGTCATGTGGCCGCTAACAACATCTATTAGTGTTTGCATGTCTCCAGTAGAGGCCTCACAGCTAGCGGATACTGAATATTCTCCAGCCCTTCGGTTCATTATTTTTTGTGTAGCAAAACTATCCAAACTCATAACAATGCCACTCAACTCAATCGGCTTCTTATCAGAAATGTCTACTTTTAAACCCGATAAGGTTCCCGAGGCTAAGTCTATCCTATTGTCGAACTCAAAATTATAAGATATCACGCTTTGTGCTGGGATTTTATTAATAGATCTACTCAAAGGCTCAGGATTTACAAAGTCCCCGCTTATGTGATATCCAGTTGCGTCTTCCCTGAAATCCTTTAAGGCTTCTATCGCCAAGTTTAGAAACCCAGAATTCGCAAGCACACCACTATATTGAGCGTCTACCTCCTTAAACCTTTCTCCAGTAGCAGGATCTCCAGTCCCCATTATCTCAAATGGGGCGTTGAACTTAAAGTCCCCCTGAATACCTATTTTAATTTTTGAATCATCTTTACTTGCCGAAACAGAGGCGCTTTGAGTATGAAGAATATTTCCCTCTTGATCAAGATTGGATGGGTCTGGAAATTTATATGAAAAGTCAACCTTATTTAGCCCTGTATCTATATTATAAGAAACGGTTTTTGGGCCTCTCCCTATAAATGAATAGACGCCGCTCTCATAATCTGATAACGAGGACGCCACCGCATTTATTGCTATCTCTGTCGCTTGTCCAGTTGTAAAGAGTCCTGTATGTATTAAATGTCCCGTTTTACCACCATCCATAGACCCCTGAATAGATGCGTCTACATCCACATTAAGCCCACCATCCCTGTCAAAAGATATTTTAGTATTGGACGTAAAAATACCAGAGTCTGTAACGGGATTTTGGGTTGTGCTATATTTATAATTTTCTGTTATCCCGTAAGTATTATTACTTTTATCTATATCCTCTGTTCTCGACATGAGAAAGGCATTCCCGCCCGTTTGAAATAAACTTAAATCCAAGCAGCCAGTGGTTCTCCCTGTCACGAAATGCCGTGCATTAACCAAAGGAGGTGTTGAGGTAACCCTCACTCCTTGCGCGGAAACATTATGGGAGACATCAGTAATCCTTCCGTCCTCTTCTGTAAAGCTCCACTTATCCTGCGGATTCCGTATCCCGAAAAATTCAGAAAACGACTGAGAATCAAAAGATTCAAAGGCTACGGAATATGGTAACACTGTGGTTAAATCGGAATCAGCGAAAGAAATTGAAACGGGCTTAGAAAAAGTGAATTCTTTGTTTACCGTATCGTTTGTTATAGTCAGCGTTTGAAACTCCGATAAAAGACCGCTAACCATTTTCATTTTCTGCAAATGCAAACCACTTAAATTTTCGCCAGTTAAACTTCCAACCAAATCTATGGTATTCTTTAAGTGATCCGCCTTTCCCGCCACATATATCGGTTCAACCCCTTGTCCCACAAAAGGGGTGGGATCAGGAAAAGTATAAGACCCGTATGTGATACTCTCTGCCATTTTTACCAACTTTCCAAAAAGGCATAACTAAGAGTCCGAGAGGCCGTCCCTTGCCCAAGATTAAGCTTAATTACGTCATCCATTATATGAATAATGTTTTCATCTACCAGTTCGTTAAATTCCTCCGTCCTGCTCTCTAAGGCTTGCTGAGCTGCGTGTATACCCATACTTTGACTAACAACTATTGATGCATTTACGCTTGCTTGTCCTACAGTTCTTTTCTCCCTTGTCACAACTCTTTCTTCCAAGACCCCTATATCCAACAACTTTTCAATTCTGTTAATTTGATGAGTTTTACTAAGAGTTTTTTTAAGTTTTAAGACCCCATCATCAGATGTCTGATAAGAGGAATCAGTCGTAAACTTTATCCCTTCTGAAACAAACCCTTCTGTTTTTTGAAAATTTGTTCCCCTCGATTTTTCGTAAATGGGAACCTTTGGATGAAACAATCTCTGAATCCTTTCTTCATTCATCGTTTGCCCCAAGACCCATCGGGCTTTAGAATTTTGGAACTTTTCTCTATTGTTTTTCCCGTCAGATTTATATTCGATGTTTAAATCATATTCCACAAATTTCCCCGCTTTTGCCTCTCGCCCCGAATAGGATTCTCTGTTTTCTTGAGATTTATTTGGATCAGTTGAGAAGGCAATAGTTAAGTTCGCCTTATTCCCATCTCTCGTTATTCCTTTGCTTATAGAAAAAGGAACGCCAAATTCCGCTTCTTCCTGCGCCTTGATCTCATCTACTATTTCAGATAGAGCAGTGGCCAATATGTTCTGAGAATCAAATCTAAGAGAAGTTAAATCGATATTAAATGTTTTGGTTAAGTAACCCTCTTCACTAATCGCCAATGTTTGTTTTTCGTCTCTCCCTACGTTTTTAGAGTCATCCACGAAAGAAGAAGAAACCGTTTCTGTCAAGGTAACCTCAAGACCTATTAAATCATAGTTTTCGACAATCTGGCCCCTAAAGCCCTTGTCTATTTTAGCATTTTCTGATATGCCATCCTCCTGATATCCAAGGGAGGGTCTATTTGCGAAATAGTAATTAGTTAAAAATGTCTTGGCGTCATTTAAAAACTGATCTCCCGCCGATTGCTTATAACTAAGGGAGACATTTCTTTTTGAAGTATAAGTCGAGCCATTTCTGCTAAAGTTATAATTTTCCGAAAATCTCTCTACTTGATGAGGATTAGGGATGTATTTAGCAAACTGTGTTTCACTATAGCTATCTAATCTTTTCCCCTCCTCTATAGTAATAGAAACCGTTTCCGCTCCGACCAAACTGCCTGCGCCAAAACTAAAATTACTTATCCTTCCGTTAGTATAATCGTCTGCCCCAATTCGTGCCACTATAGTGGGCCTAGCATAAGCCTCTATAATAGCGTCTCTACCACTTAATAGAACTGTGTCGTTTTGTTGTAGATTGATATCCGAAATATCAATTTCATAAGTCCCCCTTACTGTATAGCCAAATATTTCATCGGTGTCGAGATAGTTATAAGTAATCTCGACCGATGAAGTTAAAACATTATTTACTATAAGGGAGGCCATTTTACTTTAAAAAGATTTTCGATCCCCTCCACCATGCTGCTCTCTAAGCTGACTTTGGTCGCTTATAACCCCATCTAAGATGGACGATACAATCTTAATTTTACGTATAGCCTTCTCTGTAAGTTTTTTAACTTCACCAACCACTTCCGCCGTGTCATCTGTGTCTTTATTAACGCCTTCAAAGAACTTATTCATTCCTTCTACCGTGGTCGCGGCTGTCTGCATTGCGCCTTTCATGGCTAGAATGTCTTCAGCGATGCCTTCGGTCGCAGATCCCGCTGCCGCAAATTTATCCCAACTCTCCTTTGCTTTTGCTGCTGTCGCCGTTAGCTCTGCCGCTCTATCGGTTAATGCTTTCATTTCATCCGATTCGCCACCCCCGATCTCTTTAAACGCCTGTGCTTTTATGATTTTTTGGTCCTCAGTAAGAGCTGG
>TARA_R110002020_G_scaffold155722_1_pt1 | contig 17639 bp, 26 predicted proteins | sample TARA_R110002020 | Tara Oceans TARA_R110002020 (sample SAMEA4396489) | marine metagenome | biome: Westerlies Biome; feature: [MES] marine water layer (ENVO:01000295) within the mesopelagic zone...; material: water (ENVO:00002006), including particulate matter (ENVO:01000060) such... | reverse complement strand
TGCAACTGCAATTAATAAGAAAATTGACATCCCATTTGTAAGTGAGGACAAAGAACAGATTTTTTTTGAGAAGATGGTCGATGTTGTAACAGATGTTTTAGAAGGTGTCTTTAAAGGAAAGTAAATGATAACCTATCGAGGTGAAAGATTCTCTGGTTATAATAAGCCAAAACGAACTCCAGGTAAGAGTAAGAAGTTTGCTGTGCTTGCTAAAAGTGGCAATAGAGTAAAGCTAGTTCGCTTTGGTGATCCTAATATGCGAATAAAGAAAAGTAATCCTGCAAGAAGAAGATCTTTTCGGGCAAGACATAAATGCTCAACTGCAAAGAATAAACTATCAGCAAGATACTGGTCATGTAAGAAATGGTGAAATAATGGCAAAAAAAGTTAGTTGGACATATGGTGGGAAACGCTATAGCGGTACTTTAATTCGTGAAACAAAAACACATAAGTTTGCACGAACTAAAAGTGGCAAAACAAAGAAAATAAAGAAAAAAAGGAGTTAAGTTATGCCAATGGGTAAAGGGTATGGTAAGAAAATGGGTAAGAAGAAACCAATGAAAAAAAGAAAATCAATAAAATCGAGAAAACGTAAATGATAGATGCTTCACAAATGCGTGAGGTCATCACCGATACTTTAAACGCTTTGGGGTCTAAGTATGCAGATCCCAAAGCTATTGACTTAGTTTACAACACTGGGTTAGTAGAGTCTAAGTATGTATATATCAAGCAAATAAAAGGCCCTGCCGTCGGCCACTTCCAAATAGAACCCTGGGTTGGGGTATCAACGTGCAATGATTATTTAAAATTTAGAGAACCTTTAATGAAAAAAGTTGCAGAGGTTTGTTATTTAGATTGGAGTCACTTTATGAATCCAAATGAAGATGATTGGAAAAAGATTTTAATGACCAACCTGACAGCACAAATTATATTTTGCAGATTACATTATTGGAGAGTTCCAAAATCCTTACCTAGAACTTTGGAAGAGCAAGCAAAGTACTGGAAGCAGTTTTATAACACCGCAAAGGGAGCTGGTACTCCTCAACACTTTGCAGAAATAGTGAGCAAGTATGGGTGACTCTGAAAAAATTGAAAACTTAATAGAGGTTATGAATCAGCTTAAAGAGTTAGAAAAAATCTATGCAGTAGATTCTGATGTTATTATTATGAGTCTTATTTTGGCACTTATTCATAATACAATCGTACCAGATGTAACCATTTTGCCTAATAATAAAGAAGAAATGGCAATGGCATGAGCAGATTTACAGCATTTTGTAATAACACAACAGACCTTCAAGCGGTAGTTGGAGATATAGACAGGTACGATAGGAAGAGAGTTTTGGCTCCTAATTGGATTACTACAGACACATCGCACCTATATCAATTAATGAATACAGGTCATGTTGAGCAGTTGTATCGTGACGGAATTGAAATGACTGCCGTAACCGACACTCCAAATGCAGACAATGAATATAATTATTCAAGTAGCACAGATTCTTTTCAATTTTATTTAGCATCTTCATCTGTATCGGCTTTGAATAGCTCAGTGTTTGAAGCTGGTCAAGATTGGGATGGCTTAAAAACGACTGTTTGCAAGGAGCAGGCAGACAGAATGAGGTCTTATTTAAATAGGCCTATATACAAAAGAGGTAATTCAACGTACCAAGGGGCTTCAGCTAGAGACTATGATTTCATTGTAGTAAGGATTAATGCCATACTTTCCTGTGCAGATCTTATAATGTCACAAGATCCTGAGCGTGCAGAAATCATAGAGCAGATGGCAATAAGTCCAGATGGCAATGGTTTACTTGATAAGTTAAAAAGAAATGAATATGTATTGTGGAATGAAACATCCTATCGTTCAGAGTCTGGAGTAATTTCTGAAGTTTCAATAAATGCTAGTAGTACAGGATATATCGAAGATATAAAACTAAACACTCCTCCCCTTACGGACTATGATGAGGTTAGAGTTATTATAAGCACAGCAGGAACATTTAGTGTTGGAAGTGCAAGCACTGTCAAATATGATGTATTCGTCAAAGACAGCACAGGATTAAAAACACATAAGGTGGTTGATGGGGAAATAATTACTGGAGATTATCAAAGCCTTGCTTATGGAGCTAAAATAAGATTTCAGGCAGGGGTTTACACTATCAATGATGAGTGGGCAATCACCTTTCAAAGTTCTGAGATTCCAATTGGTCAAGTTAAATCTGGTCAGATATACCGATGATGTCATCTATTAAGGTGTAAGTAGATGGCTATTGCGTACGAAAATGTCATTAATGACAGGGTAGTTAATAGCCTTTATGGATTAATCGCAGATGAATTTAGCATCCCGATTTATTTTAATGGACACGAAGGAAATCAAAGTTTTTTGATAACACCAGATGACGATACATTGATTGAGTATGCTGCTAACTCTCAAACAAGAACTTACGCACTTAGCATATCGTATCAATTACTATCTCCTGGGGATTACAATAAAAATGTTATAAAACAAGTGACGGAAGTAACAGAAAGATTAAAGAGATTATTATTTAATAACTCTGCCTACAGCCCAAGCGACTCATATAAGTGGCATGATGGTAGAGTTCAATCAATATCATACTTAAGAAATGAGGATGATAGTTCAATGGTTAGTTCTAATACTAATTTTGAATGCACAGTAGGCGAGGTAATAGGATGATGTATAAAGCAACAGATAAATTTAAAAAGTTAGATGGTTCAAATGCATATCACGGTTTGACTAAGGATTTGTACTATCAGTTAATGAATGGGAAAGCAGTTGAAGTAGATAACATGCCTAATGCTTTAATAAAGGGCAAATATGTAGAACCATTAAAAGCAAAGAAATTAAAGGAGAGTTAAGACATGGCACTAACAACAGTTCATTCAGGTAAACAAGCAAGGCTATTTATTGCACAGGAGGCAACTTTTGGCACAGCAGTATCAGATGCTACTGCTTGGGCAACAGGTAATCAAGACGGAGTCATATGTTTACAACCGACAGGAGATCTTTCACCAGCAGACCTAGGGGGAGTAGTTAGAAATAGCGAAATTAGGGCACACGGTCAAAGAGTTAAAAAGCACACAGATGTTTTTGTTTCTCAAGACGGCTCATTTACAACCATGCCATTTGAAGTATTGCCCACAAGACATGACTTAGATTTCTTGTTAATGGGGGTAATGCAAGACATAGAAAGCGAAGCAGCAAGTGGCACATTTTCAAAAGTGTTTTCAATTGATAGGGACACAACTCAGCCTGATTTTGGTGCAATAGATGGAGCATACAATGAAGGTCTTTTAATGACAGTCACATTAGATGACCCAATCGCATCTGAGAATGACAAATTAACATCAGCAATCATATCTGAATTGACTCTTAGTTCTGATCCAGGCAACTACGGAGGTAGGCTTGTTGCAAGTGGAAATTTTTATAGTGGGTTTGCTTTAGACCATGACGATAATCTAGCTCCTGCATCTACAATTATTCCCGATACAGACTATTATAATCACTCTCTATTAACTTCAAAGGTGCTTGTTAGTGCGGCATTAGGAGTAGTTAACTCTTGGTCAATAACAGTAAATAATAACGCTCAAAGAGTGGGGTCTGGTTCTACTGGAGATGCCCAATCCTACGCAATTGGAATACCTGAATATTCTATTACTGGGGAGATGTCAATTAAATACGACAGCACTACAAAAGATATGGTTAATGATTTTTTGGCTGGTACAGATAGGCTAATCACTTTAGGGTATGGTTCAGGGACAGATGATGGCTCCTTGCTTATTAAGTGCAATGCAGTTTATACTGGACATGTAAAAGAATTTGGTGGAGATTCTGGCATGTTTTTAACTATACCATTTGAAGCAGTCGATGACGGCTCTAACGATGCATTACAAGTTACTATGGCAAATGGACTTGATAGGGCTTGGACTTAATAATGAAGGTTGGCACTACCCATGGAGAATTTGAAGTCAAAGAACTGACGTTTAAAGACAGAAGGGTGCTCCATAGTTTAGAAATCCAATCGGCTACTGATGGCGAAATAGACATTAGCAAGTTTTACAATGTTTTAAATTGGGTTATGGACTTTGCATTTGAGGATGCAGAAAGTGCTTTAGGCAAGTTAGGAGACAATGAAATTGACGAGGTCTTACTTGCTATATACAACGATTACAAAGAACCTTCTAAAAAAAAGTAATTAAAGCTAGGGTCGGAATTTGGATTAGCTATTTCCGACCTGAGACTAAGAAGTACACATTTCCATACAAGTGTACTAGCCCCACTCTTCACAAAGAAATAACCTACGATGAGGATGAATTATGGGCAGAAATAGATAGGATACTACAAGAGGGTTCTCAAAACAAATTTACTCCTGGAACTAATTTGTATTACAATCTATTGCTCTGCTCAGACTCAAGATACTTTATTGATTCTGAAGTAAATTTATACATAGAAGAATACATGGCTATGAAAAGATTTAACATACCAATAGCTAGAACTATAGATGAAGCGGAATATGAGAGATTGGTAGTCTTTACCGCTATAGATGAGGAATATAAAGCAATATTGAAGAAGGAAGAAAATGCCAAGAAATCAGTTTGATATAAATATTAACCTTAAAGGGTTTCCAGAGGCTCAGGCAAATTTTAACAAGACCAAACAGGGCATGGATAGAATGAGACTGTCTACGTCTGGACTTAAAAGGCAGATTGGTGCACTGCGTAACAACATGTTGCTTTACGCTTTTACTATTGGAGCAATACAAAGAGTAACAAATAATTTAATTAGCACCTATAGAAAACAAATACAAGCAGAAAGACTACTAGAAAACAACCTTAAGAATATAAGTGGAGTTAGTAAGGATGCCTCTAGTAATTTAAAACAGTTAGCCTCTAGCCTACAGCAAGTCACGACATTTGGAGATGAAGATATAATCATGGCTCAGTCTCTACTTGCTACGTTTCAGTTAACAGAATCTACAATTGCTCAACTGACACCTAGAATCCTAGACATGGCATCTGCCATGGGAACTGATTTAAGACAGGCAGCTATTTTACTTGGAAAGGCTTTTGTTGGTGAGACTAGTAGATTAAAACAAATTGGACTTGTAATTGACGAATTTGCAATGGCTTCCGCAAAGGCAAAGGGCCCTATAGCTGAAGCAGCATTTTTACTTAAAACTTTTGATAACAACTTCAAAGGTGCTGCGAGGGCATTAAGAGACACCCCTCTAGGAGAGCTTGATGGGCTTGTGTTGAAGCTAGGAGACCTAGAAGAACAATTAGGCAAGACAGCAATACCCCTAGAGGTTTTCTTGACTAGTACAAAATTATTTGTAGTAGAGTCATTGACTGCATGGGCGTTTTTCTTTGATGAATTCGCAAGCCTTGCAGGGGAAAACTCTTTAAGGTGGACTAAGTCTTGGCAAGTGGCTAACGAAAGAGTAAAGGCGATAAGTGGAGAAACGACATCAGAAATTTTAGAAAATGGAGTTGCACAAACAAATTCTTATGACAAAGCAAGACTTTCATTAGAAGAGTTAAATAAAGAAATAGCAAAAAACCTTAAAGCTTTAGACACTGAAATTGCTTCTACTAGATCAAAAATATTTGCTCTTTATGGTGCTACTGATGCGACAATTGCACAGGTAGCTGCTCAAAGAACCTTAACGAAAAAAGAACTTGAAAGAGTTGATGCATTAGAAAAACTAAACAAGCAATTAAACAGTATGAAGGAGATTGAAGATGTTTTTTCTAAGACACTAGAGGGAACTACCGAAGCCCAAAGAGATAAAATAAGACTAGTAATGGCTGAGATATATAGAAACGCTGAATTATTGGGGAGTCAAGATGAGGTTAAGTTAGTCTTAGCAGAATTAAAAAAAGCATATGAAGAATTAGACCCTACAATACAAGATAAAATTGACAAGGATAGTGAGTATAGAGAGTCAATTAAGTCAAATGAGCAGGCACTAAGGGATGAGCTAAGGTCTTTACAGGCACAGACAGATGCACTTTCTGGGGCGGACTTAGCTACAATAAGGTCAATGGAGCTTGGAAGGGCACTCACAGATACTGAAAGGGAATTAATTTCTACAATAGAAAGCTATAATAAAATTATTGAAGATAAAATTGGAAAAACAGACGAAGAAACAGCATTGCTAGGCACATTCAATAACGTGCTAAGGTCTACTACTGAGGGAGAAATAGCACACTTAAAAACATTGATAACTAAAATTGAAGCAAGTACGGTGCTTTTGGGTACAGAAAAAGAAAGGACTATTGTCCTTGAAGATTTAAAAAATAAAATTAAAGAGCTAGAAGAAGAAGGTTCTACTTCAAACCTTGCAAAAGATGCTAATGAAATGGCAAATGGGTTTCTTGCTGCCTCTAGGGCGATGACCACATTAAGAGATAGTACAGAAATTACTCATGGACAATTACTTCAGGTGATTGGCTCGCTAATGATGTTAGCCCCAGGCGGACAAGTTCCAGGTGCTGTGGTTCAGTCTTTGGGAATGTTTGTTGGGCACACAGGTGGATTGATAAAGAACAGTGGGATACAAAGATTTGCACAGGGTGGAATGGTGCAGGGACAGGACAATGTTCCAATACTTGCACAAGCAGGAGAGTTCATTATGAAAAGAGAAGCAGTGCAAAATATAGGAGTAGAAAACCTAGCTGAAATGAACAGAGGACAGGCAAACGCAAGTGTCACTGTTAACATACAAGGGAATATGATAGGCAATGATGAGTTTGTTAGGGATAATTTAATACCTCAAATTCAAAAAGTATCAAGGCAGGGTCTAGCATAGTATGGCTTTAGCTAATCCTCCTGTAACGCCCAATGTAAATGAAAATTGGTTATTTCAATTTACTGCCGATAATCAAAACTGCCTTGATTTTGATGGCTCAAATGACACTATAAACTTTGGAAATATTCTTTCTACCCCATTCGTTAATTTTACCATAGAATTTTGGTGTAAAGCTGATGCAATAGGTGCTGGTGTAGTGATTCAACTTTCATCTGGGTCAGGCGAGGATTTAGACGAAAATGTTTCTTTCAATGTTAATTTGCAAAGTGGTGGTGAATTTAGATTGTTTTATGAGTATGGCAGTGGCTCTAATGAGACAAATACAACCAGTAGCTTTGATTTGTCAGCAGATACCTGGACACACGTTGCAGTAGTCCGTGATGATGCAAGTGGCAACGCATTATTTTATAAGAATGGAGCGTTGGTTGAAACAGAGTCTGCAAGTAATGACCCAGCAGGCGGTACAAGCTCAGATGCTAATATGACCATTGGGAATAGCTTTGCAAATAGCAATGGGTTTAATGGCGAATTAGCACATGTCAGAGTGTGGGATGTTGCAAGAAGTGCTGAGGATATAGCATACTACTACAATAGATTGGTAGATAGCACACACAGTGGCCTGGTGGGATATTACAAGCTAGACGAAGGAGGCGGAACATCTGCATTTGATTCAAGCTCAAATAATAACACAGGAACTATTAGCGGAACCACTTGGGCAATAGGAGAACTTGACCAATTTATACACGCCTTTGGTTTGGCTTTTAGGGATTCAAAAGTAAGCTCTAATCATTATCATGGTTCTGTTTTAAATAAATCAATGACAGTTAGGGAAAGTATTGATATAACAAATGGGACAGCAAGCACAGGAAACATTACACTTGAAAGTGCAAACTTTGATATAAATGGAACTGATTTTTATAAATTGCTATTTAACGGCACAAACAATTATCACAATAAAGAAGTAAGGGTTTATGCTCAATACCAAGATGAAAGCAACCTAAGTAATTGCCAACAAATATTTTCTGGTAGAATTGTGGATATGCAGTTAAGTGAGAATGAAAGTATTAAAATGCAAATAAACTCCCACACACCTTGGGATAATGTGATGATACCAAATGAAAAAACAGATAGAACTAATGTTTATGTTCCTATTGTATACGGTGCTTACGAACACAACACTTCAACTCTTGGCTCCCCTACATTAGTAGGTACTAAACTATACCCAGTTCCAGTTATTAATATTACTAATGCATTTGTTACTACATTAATGCCAAGGGCTTATTCTTCTAGTAGCAATGCTTTTTTAAATAAATGGTTCGGAAAAGATTGCTTTTTACCTGCACGAACTGGTTCAGATCCGTACAACGTAAATGAAACCACCGAAATTTATGAGGGGCAAAATTGCATACAGACAAAATTAAATAAGTTTTGGCAAGGCATAACCAAGGCTAATGAAGATGATGCAAATACTTCAAATCAATTATTTACAAATATAGAAAATGCATTTGATGGAACTGATAGTACATTTGCAACGTCAACTCTTTCAGCCTCTAATACATCTACCACTCTCACAGTAGGTTTAGACAATAAATTATATTACTATCAGGTATATAGAAGGATTCATGTCTATGTAAAAAACTCTGCAAGCGAAACTGTTAATGTGAGTGCAACAATAGGTGATGGTAATTATGCTACGGAGGAAACTGAAACAACCTCACAAACATTTTCAAATTCCTCTACAATATACGAAGTTGTTGTTGATGTCAGGTCTAATTTATTGCCCTCTAGTCTTAGTTGCTCTATTACATTCACCCACGTTTCAGGCTCTTATGGAACGCTTAGTGTTCAAAAAATTGAAGTTGAAATGACTGCGTTAATATATGGTTCTACGGCAAGTGATGCTGATGAAAAAAGAATACATATGGATATGGATGCAAAATCTGCATCCAATTTAAAATATCTATATAGTGGTGGTGCAGGGATAGTCGCATCATGGGACGACGGTGCAATACAACATGGTCACGATGCACATAGGGATTTGCTTATAAGACAGGCAGGCATGAAAAAAACAGACCCTGAAGTAAATAATGGAGAAGCCTGGAGCGTTTTAGACACAGACAGGGCAATAAATAATTGGAAAATGAGATACTGGCAGTTAGAACCAACTTTACTAAAAGATGTTTTAAATAAAATTGCCTATGAGTTTGGTTTTGTATTCAAACTATCTTCGTCTGGTAATTTAAAATATATCTATGTTAAAAAAAGTAGTGAGTTATCTGCCTCAACTAATGACCACAATCTCACCGATGACGATATAAAAAATGTTCAGGTAATGACTACAGGTTTAAATGAGTTAGTAACTCAAATGGATATTTCAAATGAATTAAACCCTGCCGAAGATAGGTATGGAAAGTTTAAATCAATTATAGACTCCTTAAAAAGAAATCAATACAACCTAGGCGGAAGTGAAGGAATAAAACAAATAAACTTAGACATGAACGTGGGGACTATCCCATCAACAGCAGACTCAGATTGTAATGCAGACTTTTATTCATATTACGACAATATAATTGGAGATATGAAAATAGTAGTAAGCTGTGATATTGTTAATCCAATGAAAGGGTATCAACTAGAAACAGGCGATATTGTTACATTTGCAGATATGCCAATAGAAATGTTTGGCACGGATTTTTCAACAAGTAAATATTATATGGTAATAGAAACAAAACGCTCCCTTGGAAAGGTGAGCATAACGGCACGAGAGGTAGGCTAGTGGCAAATCAAAACATAAGAACACCAATATTTTTTCCAGACCTCATTGGATATATAAGGGATAGGCAAGGGTCAGCAGTAATAACTCAAATAACAGGATCAAATTTAATATCCATGCCCTCTGGAAGCACAGTAAACGATTTAGTGGATGGCAGGCCTTTAAATTCTGTAACCTTTGATACGTCATCTGCAGCTAGCACAGATCACATATTGTTTAATTTTAATTTTGGCTCAACAAGTCATAGGTGTAATTATATAGCAATATTAAATCATAACATGAAAACAGCAGATACAGCGATTAAAGTATTTGCAGGAAATGCCACTAATGATATTAACGTAATAGACGGCCAAGGAGATATAAACACAAGCTCTGTAAGTGCAACTCAAGTAGTAAATGCAGATGCTATTGCTACCGCAGACTCAAACAAATCTTGGTTAATCACTCCAGGAACAGATGGACATACAATTATTACATTCCCAGAGCAGACACATAGATATTGGGGAATTCAATTTGAAGGAACAGACTCTAATGATTTTGATGATACAACTGATTTATTTGTTGGCAATATAATGATGGGTGAGTCATACACTATGCCTCACAGTCCCGATTTAAATCTTACAAAATCAATACATTACGATGGTGTCAAGGTTCAGCAATCTGTAGGCGGTCAAAGATATGCAAGTGCCTCTAGCTTAGGTAAGGTTGCAACGGCAACAGGAAGAAGTCCTTTCAATGTGGGCGAGAACTTTACTCAGTTTACTCATGGAGGAAGGCAGATACTTGATTTGAATTTTAGTTATATGAACTCCACAGACTTAATACCCGACAATATGCAATCTATGGATTATGACGACGATTCAGTTTTTGGGGATGTGTGGAATATAACAAATGGAGCAATGAGACCTTTTATATTTGGTGTAGATAGCACAGTAATAGGTGACAATGCAGAATCTTCTTATCTTTATGCTAGATTTGGTATGAACTCGCTAAGTATGAATCAGGTTGCAAATGATGTGTATAATGTTAGTCTGCGAATTGAGGAAGAGATTTAAGGTTGTTCGTCATTTTTTCAAACTTCTTAGTTGCAGACCTTCTTTTCTCTTCAATAATTCTAGCATACCAATTCCTAGTAGTCTGTATGTCACTGTGACCAAGGTGCTCTGACACCTCTTCTATAGAGCACCCTGCTGACAGCATAAAGGAACCACATGTTGATCGAAGGTTATGGGTTGTAAATACTACACCTGACGCATCGCTTAAATCTTTTAAACGGTCTCTTACCTTGCTATTAGTATAGGGCAAAGGTCTTTTCCTATATGACACCTCCTTAAGAATGTCCATGACCAACTTAGTGACATATACTTTCCTGATTTTTTTACGCTTACCAATTACTGTAATAGTATTGCTATCAAATTCTACATTATTCCAAGTAAGTGTTATTAATTCGTTAAGCCTACATCCTGTGTGCCAATATAGATTAAACAACCTTAAAGATTCTTCTACGTCAAAGTCATCAGGCTTGTTTTTGTAATAGTCGTGCATATTGCAGGACAATATCTTGTTCACCTCATCAACCTCTAAATACCGAGGCGTACCATTTTTTACCTTGAAAGTGACTAGTTCGGAAGGCATGTCTGAAATTATTTTATCAGGATGAGCCATTGCAGTATTAATTACGGTTTTCATCGCCCTGATGTCCACATTTAGACCATTAAGTTTTCTGCTTATGTAATACTCACGATACCCAATTGAACTGATTGCAGTGACAGGAGAGTTGTACCCAAACACCTTTGAGAACTGATTAAGTGCTTTATTATGGAGATAGGTTGTTTTTTCATCCAAAGGATACTCTCTATGTAAATTCCTCCATCGTAAACCAACCTTTCTATACCAATCAGATAGCTCGTAAATAGTTGTGCTTGTTGTTATATTCCTAGGTATAAAACCATTTCTTATATTGTGTTCTTTTTCAGTCCACTCTGCAACTTTCTTATTCACATCTTTCTCAGTTCCTGTGAATGAAAGACTTTGCCTCTTGCCAATTATGGCATCATAATACCTTATTCTATATCTATTAATGTTTCCTGGTAGGTCTTTTACTTTTTCTTTATTTGCCATGTGTTTTACCTTTGAAATTGATTGCACAATTTAAACAGAATACATATCGTGTCCAATATTTAAATTAGTTGTTGTATCTTGATTGATACTTTTATTAATATCTGTACACAAATTGAATCCAAAAATAAAAGAAATTATGGTAGAAAATAAAAAGTTATTAGATGAATTAAAAACCCAGGAGCGTTCTATTGCATGGCTTTCAAGAAGGTGTAATATTACTAGAGCATATATGCATAAGATGGTTCATGGTAAAAGAAATTTTAGCGAACTATATAAAAATAAATGTGCAGATGCGTTAAGGGTTAAATATAAAGAATTGTTTGGTGCATAGAGAACCGAACGAATTGCTCCGCAAGAGTCTCCGCCCACTACTACAAACCACAGGGGACTCAGCATCAAGGGGGAGAGGTTTTTATATATCTCCATTTGTTAAGATTAACAATATTCCTCTCCCCCTATGAAAATATTAATACACCCAAATAAAAAATATTCAATGAGGCGTGTAGAAAACCTTATATCAAGCATGATTGCACGAAAGGGGTATAGTGTTGTTATGAGAAGTTCAGTTAAGAATCACAAGTTAAAATGGATTCATTATATAGACAACATTCAGCAAATAGACCAAGACCTATTAAAGAATCTTGTGGTTTCTGAGTGTGAGCATTACGGATTAAAATATGAAATTAAACAATAAAAAAGGAGAGTTTGATGACAAGTAAACCAAAACCGATGAGTAAGGTCTTTAAAACTGGGCCAGTGCCTTTGGTTTTTTCAAATCTTGATAAGCTAGACACTGCGTTTGACAGTCAAGGCAATCACAACCTAACTGTTAGTGTAGATGGAAAATTTAAAGCAATCCTATCTAAGATAAAGACAGAGTTTGGAAAAACTAGAGAGTTAGCAGGGAATAAACTAACCGATGAATATGGGGAACAGCAGACATTTAAGTCTACCCTGTATAGAGACAAGACAGCGTTTCCTGAAGTTTGGAATGGTAAACAAGAAAAGATAAGCGAAGTACCTAAGTTTGGTGACTTGGTTAATGTTAGGTTTGTAGCAAAGCAAACAGACGTAAGCGGAAAGGGATGGATTTCTATGTATTTAGATGCAGTACAGGTACTAGAAAGCAATAGTGGTGATGATTGTCCATTTGAAAGAACAGAAGAAGAAGATGATGATGAGCTAAAAACTAAGGATGATTTACCATTTTAAAATCACCTAAGCAAAAAGGGTATAGACACGAAGTAGAGTGTAAGGATATTGCAGAAAGGCACGGACTTGATACGGTTCGTGCCTTTGCCTCAGATGGCAGGGCAATTGGAGAGAAGTCTGACGTTGATGTTGTAGTAAGGAACCCCAGGCTAGAAAGGGGCGATAAGTTCGCAAAGGTAAAGGTGCAGTGTAAGAGTAGAAAATCTATACCAAAGTATTTTGACCTAGGCAATGCAGACATAAAAACAATGAGGGGTAATAATATTAAAGATTTTAAATGCATAGTGGACTATGATTGGTTGATGGAATGTTTGAGCCGTGTCCATTAATGAATTACCGCTCGTGTGCTTTTTGCACACATGAGAAGGGGCACATATACTGTGGTGCTTCTAAGGCTAGGTCAAATAATAAAGTAGAGGAGAATTTATACACATGCCCAGTACCGAGGTTAAGAAAATTAAAAGAAAGAGAAGAAAGCAAGGCAAAGCAGACGATTACTTAATAGTATGCCCAGAGTGTAATGGGGTTTGGTCGGAAATCAGTATATACGGAGAAAGAAATTATAATTACTATCCAAAAGGGATACCTACCTATGGAAAGAAAAGAGGGTTATGTAGATTACACAAGGGGACAAGCTAAACATGACAAAGACAAAACATCACAAGAAAAAATATCCAAATTCAGAATGGGTACGGAGGAGAAATATCAGAAAACACTTAGCATTAAGACGAGGCTTATCAAAAAAGAAGGTGGATACGGTGGATTTAAAAGAAAGTATGGAAAAGACCCCTTTGCCGTTTCAAGAGAAGAAGCGAAAAAGCTTATTCAACGCAATCAAAAATGCTTTTGCGGGTCGGGAAAAAAGTACAAAAGATGCTGTTTAAATTTAAATGGATAAAAGATTGGTTCTTGTACGGTGATTATGCATCAGGTGACATGATAAGAACGTGGTTATTAATAAACAACATGCGATTTGTCCATAAGTATTGGAGAAGGCATATGATAAGGAGGTTAAATGGAAGATTTAAATAGGTCGGTACAGATAAAATTTCCAGAGACTATGGATAATTTTAAAGAAATAAATACCGAGCAGATAAAGTTGTTCGCAAAAAAACAACATGACTATGGCCCAGGCAACATATCAATGGGAGGCGACAAGGATCTGTCATTATTAGCCTTAGCAATAAGAATGAATGACAAGGTTCAAAGATTGTTAAATATATTACATAACAACAAAGGCAAAACCGCAGTAGATGAAACACTAAAAGACACGTTTCAGGACTTATCTATCTATGGTATAATTGCACAAATTGTCAGCAATGACAAGTGGGGGAAGTGATGGCAAAGTTTAAGATACATACACGATATAAAACAAAAGATAAGCAGATAGTACCATCGGTTACTACGATATTAGGTAGTGAGTTGGGATGGAATAAGAATGTACTTATGAATTGGGGTATTAAGATGGCTAAGGGTGGTAAAGACCCCCATGCTTTCACTGCGGATGCTGCAGATACAGGGACTCTAGCTCATGCATTATGTGAAGCGAATATTAATAAAGATGACTATGAGATTGGTTTAGATTATACCGATAATCAAAAAAAAAGAGCTAACAATGCTTTAAATGCTTTTAAGAAGTTTAGAAAAACAGTTAAGCCAAAGTTTTTGGTTGCTGAAATAAAGTTAGTTAGCGAAAAACATAGAGTTGGTGGAACTGCTGATGGAGTATTTAAGATAGGTGATGAGACTTTATTATATGATATTAAAACAAGTAAGAATGTATACGATGAAATGAAAGTACAGCTAGGTATGTATACTCTAATATATGAAGAAATGTTCCCTAGAAAGAAAAAAATAGATGGCGGAGTTATATTGAGACTAGATAAGGAAAGTGGCGACTATCATTATTATCAATATACAAGAGAGACATTGGACTTAGGTGCTAAGATATTCTTAAACGCACTTGCCAATTACAGATTGCATAAGGAATTATAAATGTTTACCTGTATACAGTGCGGTCATAATTACAATGCTTTAACAGGTGACTTTGATGAAAGGATGTGTGAAGATTGTATTTATCAAAATTATTGTTCACACGACAATGAAGAGTATCAGCCTGGAGAACCTGAAAATAATGTAATTGAGGGAATGGTCTGTTCTGATTGTGGTGTCGAACTACCTGTTCCAGAGCCTAATTATGGGGTATAGTTAGGTATGCCTTACGATGAGAAACCTCGTACAACAGAGGATATGGAAGGCTTTTCTCCAATGAAAACAGGAATTATTGGAGAAACGGCAGTTATCCACGATTTGACCATTAATTATCCTGAGTACGATGTTTATAAGCCAATTGTAGATGACAAGGGTGTAGATATATTGGTCAGCACAGGAGTTAGCTATAGAAAGGTACAGGTTAAGACAGTAATGTGGTGTAGGTCAGAAACATCAATGGAGGTTGACTTTAGAAAGCATATAAAAGCAGATCATAAGATAGATGTCTTTGCAGTTTTCTTTACTCCCATAAAAAAAATAGCATACATACCTTGGGAGGGGCAAAAAAGACTTACGCTTGCTTTTAAAAGGGCAAAGAATAATCAAAACAAAAAAAGAGAGTCATTTTACAATTACTTAGACTTTCCTGTATGGTCGTAGCATGAAAATACTTGATTTGTTTAGCGGAATTGGTGGCTTTCATAAGGGTTTTGAGCAGGCAGGGTTTGAATTTGATTGGGTAGGATTTAGTGAAGTAGACAAGTATGCTACTGCCGTATATAAACATAAATTTAAAGATTCGGAGGAGTTAGGTGACATTACAGCTATTCGACCAGAAAGAGATTTACCAAATAACATTGACATCGTTTGTGGAGGATTTCCATGCCAAGCATTCTCAGTTAGTGGGCTCAGAAAAGGGTTTGATGACAGTAGAGGCACTCTCTTTTTTGAAATTGCACGGATTCTCGGACATTACAGAGATATTGGGAAGCCAATACCCTGTTTTTTACTCGAAAATGTTAAAGGCCTACTTAACCACGACAGTGGACGCACATTTGCTACAATCTACAGAATTCTTAGTGACCTTGGGTATACCATTGAGTTTCAATTACTTAATACTAAGTGGTTCCTCCCCCAAAATCGTGAGCGGATATACATTGTCGGATATATTGGAGGAGGAGGTAAGCCAAAAGTATTTCCTATCACAGAAACAGATGGATACGATGGTAGAGCACAAGAAACGCAACGAGAAAGAGGGAAGGGGCTTCGGAGCCAAGATTATTCAACGGCACTCAGAGCAAAAGAATCAAGAAGTGGATGCGACACATTGATAGATGAGGGTCTAAAGCAGATTGCAACCATAGGAAAGGATAGTGAAGCTACAAGGGTGTATGACCCTAATGGAATCTCAAGAACTATTAAAGACGGTGGCGGTATGGGAGCGAAAACTGGGTTGTATAAAATTTCAGAAGCCACGAAGAAAGGCTATGCAGAAGCAGAGGTTGGTGATTCTATTAATCTCTCTGTACCAAATAGCAAGACCAGGCGAGGAAGGGTGGGTAAGGGTGAAGCGAATACCCTAGATACGGCAATGCAACAGTATACAATACAATCCTCAAGAATTAGGAGATTAACGCCAATAGAATGTTGCAGGCTACAAGGGTTTCCTGATGATTGGAATGCCTATGGAGAAATCGATGGAGAAGTAGTAGAGATAAGCGACACCCAAAGATATAAGCAAGTAGGCAATGCGGTCACTGTCAATGTGGTTCAGGCTGTTGCAGAAAGAATTCGCCCACTATTTGAAAATAGCAAAAGAGTTTGACAGATAATGATTTATTTTATGCAATCACTAAACAAGATAAAGATTGGCTATACATCAAATAATGTTGCAGAGCGTAAGAGGCAATTAGAGACAGGCAATCCGCACGGTATTGTTGTCATAGGTACGGTTCAGGGCAGTAAAATGCATGAGACAGACCTCCATAACAGCTTAAAAGAGCACAAGATACAAGGTGAGTGGTTTGAAGATTGCACAGAGGTAAGAAACTATATTGCAGATATTTTAGATAAGAAAAGGATAGTTAAATATAAGCAGTGCTTATATGGTGGCGGTGAAATAACGGTTGCTACAACAGAACCAATATGGATAAATCAATTCAATACATTTGAACAAGTGAATTTTAAAAAAGTTCAGAAGGTGATACAAAGAATACGAGAAACAGAAATCAGTATTAATCGCCTAGTAGGTCAAAAAAAAATGTTAGATAGGGAATATATTAAATTAATAAAAAGGAGTTAGTATGACATTTTGGTTAGAGTCATTACAAGAGAATGCATTTGATGTGTTTATTGTAACTATAGTTATTGTGTCCATCATAGCATATCACTATTTAATGAGATGGTATTTTGGAAACCAAGTAAAGGAATTAAAAGAATTGCTATACAAGATATACGATGAGGTGATATAATGATAATACTTCAAATATCAGAGTTGGCACTTAATCTGCTATTATGGTTGGCAGTTGGGCATATTGCAATAATATTATACGACAGAATAAAGGATAGGGTTAATGGGTAGACCAGGAAGAAAGAAGTTGACAGAGGATGAGATACACAGAGCAGAGATATTGGTAACATATAGTAAGATGCTAAAGGAAAATAAGATACGAATTGGTGGGGCAGCACATAAAAGGCTCAAGGAGTTGTATAAGAGATGG
>TARA_R110002020_G_scaffold82922_3_pt1 | contig 17655 bp, 28 predicted proteins | sample TARA_R110002020 | Tara Oceans TARA_R110002020 (sample SAMEA4396489) | marine metagenome | biome: Westerlies Biome; feature: [MES] marine water layer (ENVO:01000295) within the mesopelagic zone...; material: water (ENVO:00002006), including particulate matter (ENVO:01000060) such... | reverse complement strand
TATAAATATGTTGCTTATTAATTGCTTTCACTAGCGAATGTCTAATAAAATCAGTCACTTGCATTGCTCATTGAACTGACCATTAATCTGTTAGCACCAAAGATGCCTACAAAAACCATACCCATAGCAAGCGGTTGCACGATCTATGCTTTTGTGTACAGTATCAATGCCTACCGTTCTGCCTCAGAGCAGAACATATTAAATGATTTTAATTTAAATGATAAACTTGAATACTACGGAAAAATGATTATATTAATAGGTAAGGGCTACGCCTATTCCCTCTTACAAAAATAGGCCACAAAATAAGGAACTAAAAAAATGACAACCACAACAACCACAAAAGCAAAAAAAGCAACCGTAACAAAAACCGTTAATAAGAATGTCAAAGTTGCTCGATTTTCACAAGTCAATCAAGATGGTTCAATTAAATGGAATGATGAAGCGCAACATATGATTGATAAAATCACTAAGATTGCGCCAAGAATACTTTCCAATGAGATTGACACAGATAAAGAAATTCAAGGCACTCAATTATGTTATGGCTATTTGTTATCAGAGCTTGCAACATTGGAAGCGCAAACGACTGACAAAAACGGTAAGTTCACTAAAGCTAAGCGCATCTCAAATAACATCTTTAATTCTTTGATTGTTGAGACATTTGGTGAAACATGGGCAGAGAAGCATAAGAATAATCTTACCGCCTATCGTCAAGTATATGAGTTTACACAAGCTGAAGATTTTAATACATGGACACCAACCAAAGGCGAAGGTTTTTATGACCAAACAAATCTATCCGCTCATTATAATAATGCACCTACTAAGTTTTTTGATACCTATGAGATTGATGTTATTAACATTCAAGATCAAAAAACTGGTCAGTTTCCTAGTTTGAAAACTTTATATTCTAAGTATGGCTTTAAGATTAATAAAGATGGTCAACCAGAAAAGCGAGTACCTAACACAAGCGCAAACGGTGCAAACAAGCGCAAGGAAGAGAAGCCAACTAGCAATAAGCAAAAGGCCGAAATTACTTTGCAATCAGTCAAAGCATTCTTAAAGGCTAATGACTTGCAAGCTTCAAATAAAATGGAAGCAATAACATTATTTGGTAATGTAATTGAGAGACTAGCACAAATTGAAGCTAAGAACTCCAAGTAATCGTTCAGCCCTAGAGCAGAACACTAGCCCTCACAGAGAAATCTGTGGGGGTTTTTTTGTGCCTTCAGCAAAAACCTATCATAATAAAGGTGCGATGCGAAGGTGCGATGGTGCGGTGCGGTGCGATGTCTTATGTAAGCAAAGTATTTGACATACCCTCTGAAAAATGCTATGTTTAGATAATGGGCAAAAATATGTTCAGAAATAAAGTTCACCATACGTTCTGCTCTGAGGCAGAACACAATTAAGAGGAAGTAAAATGAAAAGTCCATTTGGAAAAACTAGAAGTGAAGACAAGCCCTACGCAACTTATATTAATGGGGAGGGTTGGAGATGGAAAGTTTTAAAGACGTACAAGCATCCAGACAATGAGAAGAAAGATCCGTATGCTCGTTGGTTCGTTTCTGCTACATCACCATATATGCATAATGGCTCTTATGAAATGGGCGATACATATGTGGCTGACATTGCTGAAATGTGTGGGGGATCTCTAACTGTACTTGATTGTGTTGATGAATGGAAAGAGATGTATAAGTCGCATTTAAAATGGCTTGATAGCCCATTTAAATTTGTAACTCTTAGGGAATTGTCAGATATGTTGACCGAAGCACAATGGGAAGAGGAGAAAGTTTAACGATGTTATACACAAAAAATGAATTAAACGATATGATTAGATGGGGTGGAGACATTGGAATGTTTCAGATTGATAGACCCATCAATGATATAACACTACCTGATGGTGGAACTGTTAAGGGCAGTTGCAATAGATTTAAAACTAAATATTGCTCTGATACTTGCTACAATAATAAATTATATCGCATGTATCCTAATATGAGAGAGCGAGATGTTCGTTGCGAAATGAACTGGCAGAAGATGGGCAAGCACAATACATGGCAGATTGCAGAACATCTATCTAAGAAACGTAAGCAGACTAAACGAGCTAGGTTTATGTCTAGGGGCGAGGCCATAGCAGACAGATTTGATGTTTATCGTATCAAGGCATTAGCTGAAGATACACCTGATACAAATTGGTGGCTACCCACAAGAGCATGGCAGAGTAAGTTTTTACGCACACTTATTGAAGATGAGTTGATGACTATGGGCAACGTATCAGTCAATGCGTCATTCGATCCGTCTAATACAGAAGAACAGTGGGAGTTAATGGAGATTGTGCATGGGTGGAACATTATGTTTTTTGGTGATGATTCACCTGACGCTATCCCATATTCAAGGAGTTTTGCTTGCCCTAAAACTTGGAAGAAAATGAAAGGGCATTGTGCCATATGTAAGGGTGGGTGCTTTTCATCTACTGTTATCAATCGTCAATCAATCGTACATTTATCGGAGCATTAAAATGAAAGAAGTAATTTTAAATACAATAGAAAATAAAAGAGATGCTGACCTCATGTGTGGCATCATTGAGGATCAATTAAAAGAACAAGGCATTGATGTTGATACTTTTTCATTTCAAATAAAAGTTTTTTATGGTGAGGAGCAAGCAGAATGATATATTACACAATCAATAAAATATTAGGTCAGGATGAGGATGGGTGGATCACATCTGAACAAATCATTTATGGTGATGGTAGGACAATCACTTTTTCAGATTTAGAAACTGCTGAATCCTACTATAGATACTTTTGTTTTAGCAAATCCACGCATCATATAGCGATACATGAAGCAGAAGATGATGATGCACGGAAATGGGCAACAGAACGATTTTGGTTTGGCCTTAAATTTTACAGAAAAACTTATTCTTAGAAAGGAGGTGAGGCTTTACTTACATAGCGTAGTATGCTATAACTTAATTATAATTTAACACTACAGCCAGAGAGGAGAAACATCATGGCTTTTACTATATACAATGTTGGTTATACTGAGAACGAGTCGCAGTTAGGTGGCTTGTCAAACCACGATGCTGAGAAAGCATTTCAGAACAGACCTCGCAAGAGAGGTGAGATGTGCTACAAGCGTGGCATTATATTTACAGTCAATCATTGGCATTGGTCTGACTCTAGAATAGCTAAAGCTATGGGTTGGTTCAAAGAGAATGGATCACCTATGCAACAGCGAGTTGTCCATGTGCGTAATCTCGCTAGAAGCAGTGGCATGGTCGATAAGGGTATGCAGATATCTAAGCTCAATGTTCAGATTGCGGAGTTACAACGTAGAGTGGACAAAAAGTTTGAGGACATGGACAATGTCGATGTAGATCGCACTGAAGTAACATCAGTCGATGTGTTCAAGTTTAGTGATATGTTGCATTCTCTAGGCAAGACCAAGCAGAAGCTAGAGCAAAAGAAAGATGCTCTTGCAGTTCTCAAGGTGGCAGTATGAGCATCCTAGCTAGTCTAGGGCGTATAGATCGGTGTGCGAGTTCTACACTTGCACATCAACGCAAACATAACGCAATCGACATTAGTCTTGTGCTTCAGCGTGTAGACTACAAATGTAATCGTGACAAAGAGGGATCTCTAAAGGAAGGATGGAACAAAAAAGATGCCTTTGATAATATCAACAGTGCTATGGGCTACCTAAATTTAAAACATGGCTACCCTACACTGAGCGACAGTACCATATATGATTTTATGTGTGCGACTCAAGTGCATGTGCATATGAGTAAGGTGTGGTACAATGAATTAGATTACTGTAGTGAAACCAATCAAGTTGTGCGGGTAAAAAAGTGGAGGCCCATTTGGGAAGTATCCAAAGAGGACTGCAAAGGTGTATCGCACGTATTGAAAAAGTTTAAAGACGATAGTGATTTAGTTAAGTGGTTAGAGCAAAAGTACAAGTATGTGCCTAGAACTGATTCTGATATTCAGGTTGACATATACGAGTAAATTTGGTATAACTGTTCATATAAATAAACGTCATAGAGGAGAAAATCATGGCATTAGATATTATAAATTCAACAGATGGTAGGTACATTGATCTGCCTGAGAACTTGCAATTCAACGTGGGGTATGAGCCTACACGTATGAAGGACAAGAACTACGTTATCAATCAGGAGACAGATGAGGTGATTGGTATCGTGGGTAATAGTTTTAATTGTAGCACTCATCAGGAGTTCACTGACACATTCACTAAGCCATTGTTCAGTAAGCTATCTACACACGACATTGATGGGATGGAGTGTAAGATATCAACTGCTAGGAACAATGGGTTTATGATGCTAGACCTTAACTTTCCTACAACTAAGACTACCATTACGACAGATACGATGGCACAGAAGGTTGGGTTGCGTATCGTTGCATTGCATGGTGTGGATGGCCTGTGTTCTAATCAGGTATATTTTGGTGCGATTGATTTCTTCTGCACTAATGGGCAAATCACAGGTGAGCATGACAAGATTCGTAAGAAGAATACGAGTGGGTTTAGCATAGGTAGTTTCTTGCGAGAGATTGAGAACATGGACTTTGATTTCAAGCGACACACTGCTAAACTACAGGAGTGGGCGAGTACTCCTCTTAATCGTGTTAATGTGAAAAACATGCTCCCTTCACTGATGAAGTCTGAGCGTAAGAGCGATAAGATGTTGGATCTGTATGGGAGAGAAGCAAGTAGGCGAGGTCACAATCTGTATGCTTTATATAGTGCGTTCACTAACTACAGTACATACGCAGATGAGCATAATGGTTTCAAGGATAGAAACACAGGCAAGGACACAAAGGCTGTGACCATGTGGAAGCGAGAGGAAGAAGTGTCTAAGTGGATATCTTCACCACAGTTCAAGGCATTGGCTAATGTATAAGGAGCATGAGAAAATTACGCATGTGGGGTGCAATCATAAAGGTTGCACTTCCACTAACGCAGTGGTAATCATAGATAAGATGCCTTACTGTGCTAATCATGCTTACTACAAGCAGACAGGTCGCATTTTATATTTAGAGACGAGAATGAAAGGAGAAAAAATTATGGGTTGGGAAGAGTTATGCCAACATTCAGAAAAAGGAGATCGTGAACGCTCAAAAATAACACTAAGAGGACAAAGATGAGTAACATACACAATGATGCTCTGAGGGAGCAAATCAATGATGAGATTATGGTGATAGCCACAGAAGATCTCATTGAACAGGTGGCTAGTATGGGTAACAACCTATTGATTAATCAGTTAGATAATGTTATAGATAAGTTGTTAGAACATAAATTTGAGGAGCAATCACGATGATAACAATGGGTAAAAACAGAATTGTAGCAACAGGTGTATTTGTTCAGTGGAATGACAATCCTAAAATGGAAATTGTTTCACATGCCATGCCAGATGGTTTGCGACAAGCTTTTGATGATTGGCTAACAAGTATTGAACATGAAAGAAATCAGGGAGAAAAAGATGACTGAAATATTAACTAGCACAATCAAGGCTACAGATGTAGATCGTAAGATATACAAACTCTTTGATCTATTCCATGATCACGAGGGGGATACTTACACTACCACATTTGAAGTGCCTAACTTACATGATCAGCTAATGACTTACGACAATGGCAATCCATTAGAGTTCAACATAGGTCTGATCGTAGGATCAAGTGGGTCAGGTAAGTCATCAATCTTGAAACAGTTTGGAAAAGAAGACACACCTACATGGATTCCTAATGCATCAGTCGCTAGTCATTTTGGCCATGAGTCTTTTAATGTGGATGAAGCGGTTGAGAGATTGAGTGCAGTTGGTCTGAACAGTGTGCCTACATGGGCAAAACCTAGACACGTTCTATCAACTGGTGAGGGTTTCAGGGCAGACTTGGCACGTAAACTCACGCATGGTGCAGTCATTGATGAGTTTACATCAGTAGTCAATCGCAATGTTGCTAAGTCATGCAGTGCTAGTGTAGCTAAGTACATACGTAGGAACGACTTATCAGGTATTGTATTTGCATCGTGCCATGATGACATAATTGAATGGCTTGAGCCTGATTGGGTATATAACACAGACACAAAACAGCTTGTGTCGAGGGGGTCACAAAGGCGATGGGTCAGACCCACAATTGAGCTTAGCATTTATAGAAGTTGTCGAGACAAATGGGAAATGTTTAAGAACCATCACTATTTAAACCACAAGCTACCTTTTGCTACTCGTTGTTGGGTAGCCAAGTGGGGCAAGGAGTTGGTAGGCTTTGCGTCATCTATCTGTTTACCAGGCCGTATTCCTGGATTATACGAGGGGGATACACGTAAGAAGTGGCGAGAGTGTCGGACTGTATGCTTGCCTGACTTTCAAGGCATGGGTATTGGCACTCGTCTATCTGATGCGATAGCTGACATTCATATTGAAGATGGTGTTAGGTACTTCTCTAAGACTAGTCACATAAGGATGGGCGAGTACAGACAGAACTCTTCTTTATGGAGGCCAACTGCTACAAATCTGAAGGACAGATCTAAGAGTGGTAGTGGTTCAGGTTGGCATCACTACACACTAGAAAAGAAACGCATCTGTTACTCACATGAGTACATAGGTGCAAATAAAAAATCTTATGACACTAAATGGTTGGAGGTAAATGATGCAAGTAAAAAAGATAAGGTGTAGTAGTGAAATGATGCGACAGAGAGATACACCTGATGATGATTGTTTTAAAGTAACATTACAAAACTTGACAGTAAATGAAGTGCAGAAGGTAGCAGACTTTGTTTCAAATGTCTTAATGAAGAATAGAAATCAAATGGAATATAAATATGGAAGGATGTATGAATGAAAGCTTATCATAATAAAGGGTTTGGTGTAGCATATATGTGGATACTTATACTTGTGTTGATCTTTCCCATATTTTTATTGTTTGTCACGTTAGATACGTGGGATACATTCGTTAAGATGCATCTACCTGATGGTGACTGTTGGGAAAATGCAAAACATGAGAGGGTATGTAAGCAAACTGCTGACTGTAAAATAGGAAGGAACTTTTGTAATGACTGAAGCACAAGAATGGATGCACTTAAATTCGACACACTCTAGTACTGAATTAATTGATTGTATGGGCAGCGATAAAACTGTTGTACATTCAGCTAGGGTTTCATACGCTAACGATGATCCACTAAACAGTATGGTAAATGATAAAGATGAGAAGTTAATAAATTATTTAGCTGAACATAAGCATATGTCACCTTTTAATCATTGTTTTGCTACGTTTAAATGCGAAGCACCTATTTTTGTAGCGAGGCAGTTGGTTAAGCATGAATATTTAATATGGAATGAAATATCTAGGCGATACACTGAGAAAGATCTTATGGTATTTAGGGTTCATGCTTGGGGCGAACAATCTGAAAACAATAAACAAGGCACAGGTGAGCCACTTAAAGAGAGCCTACAGTATATGTGTACTGAAGCATACGAGAATGCTATGTTTACTGCTTTCAATTGTTATAAAGCGTTGTTACGTACTGGTGTTTCAAAAGAAGATGCTAGAATGGTACTGCCCCTGTCTACAATGACGCAATGGTATTGGAGCGGTTCGTTGGGTGCGTTTGCTAAAATGTGTAAGCTAAGAATGGATAATCATAGTCAACATTACACACGTTATTTAGCTGAAGATATAAGTTTTTTATTGAAGTCCAAGTTTCCTGTATCGTGGGAAGCACTAATGAATAAATGATTATATGGGAAGTAAATAGGTGGAAGAGTTTGCTATTTATTATAGTGATTGCATTTTTGTGGGAGTTGCATGTAGAAAAACGCTTTGTAGATCTGTGGTACTACCCTAAAGTTGTAATTTGTGGAGATAAAAATGAAAAAATTAAAAATAATACGTGTTAATCCAGTGGCAAGGGTTATGTTAAGTAATCGTAAGTCTCCGCAAGTTGTTCCACCAAAGAAAGGACATAAAAAACCTTATAAAAGAATAAAGATTGACAAGAGAGGTGTTGATACGCTATGATAAAAGATCCAGTACTATTTGCAAAGATGATGTTTGAGGTATCAAAGATCTTGCCTAAGAATTTAGACGATGAAGATATAATTTCTATTTTGTTAGCCGTGGTCGCTAGTTATGTGCCAGATTCTGATACCGCAGAAGAAATAATGCAATATACAACTGATAGCGTTCAAGATTTCTACGAGAGAATAGATATAGCTAGTAGGCATGGGCTAACAGTTAAAAAAACATACACAATACATTAAAAGGAGAGTAAATGACTAGAAAAATACCTAAATATACAAGAAGAGAAGTTCATACGGACGCAGAAGGTAATAAACAAACTGTGTGGGTATGGATGCCACCTCTTAACGCTAGAAACAGTGGCTTTAGCCCAATAATAGTTGAGGCTAGTCGATATAGGTCATACAATTATATTCAAAAGGAGAATGAGAGGCTATTTAAGTGGCAACAAGACCTTATTTCACGTAAAATACCAACTGACAAAAGCACACTTCACTCTATGTTTAGATTTTACAAGACAACTAACTCTTTCAATAAGTTACGTGAGCAAACTCAGCGAGATTACTGTAATGTGGTTAACTCAGCCTTGATGATAAAGATAAAAGGCGGTGTGATGCTAGGAAATATTAAGTTAGGTGTGTTATCTAGGCAACACACTAAGTTGGCCTACGAAAAATGGCTAGAAAGAGGGGTGCGAACTGCTAACATGAGCCATTCTGTGCTTAGAAAGGTGTTAAATGTAGCAATTGAGTACGATATTATACAGAGCAACCCACTAACAGGCATAGAGAAGCAACAAGAACACGCTAGAAAGGTGTCGTGGACTCAAGATCAAGTTAAATTGTTTTTAAATACTGCATACAGTGAATGGAAGTGGCGAAACATTGGCTTGATTGCACACATGGCTTACGAATGGTGTCAAAGAGTGGGTGATATGCGTAAATTAAAGTGGGATACCATAAACTTTGAGGACAGAGTGCTGACTTTAGAGCAATCAAAACGTAGGGCAGAAGTATTTCTACCTATATCTGATAATTTAATACGTATGTTGACACAGCAGAACAAGGACTTTGGCTTCCAAGAATATGTAGCACCTTCTGTACGCCCTTTTAAAGGGGTTTACAGGCCGTATAGTATAACTCAAGTGTCTTCTATTGCGAATCAAGTAAAGGCTACGAGTGGGCTTCCTAGAGAGTTACACGTAATGGACATGCGTAGGACAGGAATTACAGAGATGGTTGATTCAGGTGTAGGCATAACACAAATCATGTCTGTAAGTGGGCATCAAAACGTGCAATCGGTGACTCCTTATATAAAACATACGTTGGCTGCATCTAAAAGTGCGTTATCTAAGAGACAGTCATTAGATTATTAACGTCTTAGGGGTTGACAAATGAAACAAACTATCCATATACATACCTGTAAGGTATACACAACAGTGGAGCATTAAGATGTCTTTTAATACATTTATTAGTGATTTACATATTGATGAAGGAGATAGCATTCGTATTGACTGCCCATCTTGCAATAGCAGAAATACTTTCACAGCTACAAAGATGGATGGGAATATTGTGTATAATTGCTACAAGCTTAATTGTCATGTAAGAGGAAAGATGCATTCAGGATACAATAAAGATGATATTTCTCGTATGTTATCTAGAGTGAAGGAGTCTCCCCCTAAAGATAATATGTTTGTGTTGCCTGTCTATGTAACCACAGCTATTGAGGACAAGCGAATGATACATTTTATACATAGATGGGATATACCTGTTCAAGCTAAAGTTATGTATGACATAAAAGATGGTCGAGCCGTGTTCCCTATATACGACACAGGCGGTGTAATGATTGATGCTATAGGTAGGAGCTTGTATAATAAACAACCCAAGTGGTTGCGGTATGGTGGCAAGGCTATACATTACACGTTAGCTCCTACAAATAAGAAGGAGATTGCCATCATTGTGGAAGACGTTGTTTCAGCAATTACAATAGATAAGCACTTTCCTGAAGCAGAGGGTGTTGCTATACTAGGAACATCTTTGAGTCATGGGCATAAGGAATTTTTACAGAGGTATGAAAGGGTGATGGTTGCCTTAGATCCTGACGCAAAAAAGAAAACACTTGCATTTACAAAAGATATGCGTAATTATGTAGATGATGTAACAGCCATTAACTTGGTTGATGATATTAAATATAAGAAGGACACCGACATGACCACCATAAGAAGGACTATTTCATCATGGAACTGAGCATTATTCGATCACTAATGAATCTGGACTTTCATAAAAGTAACAAAGGAACTAAATGTCCAGATAAAATTTTCTCAAAAGAGATACGCAAGATCAAGCAGACTATTGATTTAGCAATGGACAAGTACAAAAAAGATCTTACTGTAGATGAGATCATTGCTTTGTTCTTATCCAACAATCCTACTATGACTACAGCCAACAAACAAATGTACACTAGCTTGTTTCAAAAGTTAGAGAAGACAAGGGCAATGTCTAATGATGTAGCGAGAGATGTTCTCTCTAGTTTATTTAGACAGTCTCTAGGCGAAGAGATAGCTAACATAGGATTTGATTATGTCAATGGTACAACTAACTCTTTAGAACCGTTGCGAAGTATTGTGGATAATCATAACGATGACTTCTTGCCTACCATGCAGATTGAGTGGGCAGACATAAGTATGGAGACACTGCTACGATTGAATGACCTAGAGGCTAAATGGAAATTTAATTTAGTCACACTCAAAGATAAGATTCAAGGTATCAGTGGGGGGCATCTTGTCTTAGTAGGTGCGAGGCCCAACACAGGCAAGACTTCATTTCAAGCATCAATTATAGCGGGGCCAGATGGTTTTGTTGATCAAGGTGCAAAATGTATTATCTTGACAAATGAAGAAGCATACCATAGGGTAGGGGCAAGATACATGTCAGCGGCTACAGGTATGTCGCTTCCAGAAATACGAGACAATAGAGAAAAAGCCCTTATGTTATATAGCAAAGTAAAACCTAGCTTAAAAGTATACGACTCAACAGGTAAAGACATGCATTGGGTTGAGCATACTGTTAAATCCTATAAGCCTGACATTGTTGTGCTAGATATGGGAGATAAGTTTGCCGTTAGGAATAGTGATAAGTCAGACGTATATCTTAAAGAAGCAGCGATACATGCAAGAAACATAGCTAAGATATACAATTGCGCTGTTATTTGGATGAGTCAATTATCGGCAGAAGCTGAAGGTAGGGTTGCTCCGAATCAGTCGATGCTTGAGGGATCTAAGACAGGCAAGGCGGCTGAAACAGACTTGATGTTACTCTTATCGAAAGATCCTATGGTAGAGGGTGAGGTTGAGTCAGATATAAGACACATTGTTGTGTCCAAGAATAAATTAAATGGGTGGCATGGCACAGTTACATGTCGCTTAGATAAAGATAAATCACATTACATACCGTAAGGAGTTCACATGCATCTGGTTATTGATGTAGAAAATACAGTCACAGATAGAGGTGGTAAGATGCACCTAGATCCCTATGAGCCTACCAACACATTGACAATGGTAGGACTAGGTAATGCAGACACAGAGGGCAAGCCCCATGTGTTTACTTTTGATCATGCTGAAGTACCTAGTCAAGATGCGACTAAACTAAAATCTATACTTAAACAAGCAAAGCTTGTCATCATGCATAACGCACAGCATGATTTACAATGGTTGTGGGCGTGTGGGTTTGAGTTCGACTGTGATATATATGATACAATGTTAGCTGAGTATATCCTGTGCAGAGGTATGAAGAAGCGCATATCTCTTCAGGAGTGTGCGGAAAGGTATGACCTAGCGTACAGCAAGCAAGATACATTAAAAGAGTATTTTAAGAAGGGATATACAACACGAGACATACCACACGCTGAGTTGTCCGAATATCTTAGGGCTGATATTAATGTAACTAGAGCCTTGTACAAAGCGTTACGTACTCGCTATCAGGATAAGGAGAACGAGTCCTTACATACAGTGTTAGATGTAGCTAATAAAGTTTGCAAGACGTTGACTCGCATCTATATGAACGGCATGAAGGTTGACAGTGATGAATTAGAAAGTGTGAAGCAAGAGTTTGAAAGAGAGAAGAAGCAAATAGAAGATACACTGCAAGTACAAGTTAGGGAGTTTATGGGGGATACGCCTATTAATCTTAATAGCCCAGAGCAATTATCTCAATTAATATATAGTCGTAGGGTTAGAGATAAAAAGGTATGGGGAGAAGAGTTGTTTAAGTTTACTAATGATCGTACTACTTTTAGAGGGTGTGTCGAGTCTAATACAAAGGTAGTGTATAAAACAAAGGCAAGGCAGTGCGATGAGTGTAGAGGAGAGAAGAAAGTATTTAAGATTAGGAAAGATGGTACACTGTTTAAGAAAGCTAACATATGTAAAAGATGTACTGGTAATGGCTATTTGCTTGAGTCTACTGGTGTTGTTGGGGGATTGCAGTTCAACCCTTTAGGTAAGAGTTGGGTTAGTGCTAATGGGTTCTCAACTGCTAAAGGGCATTTAGATAGCTTAGAAAACTTGGCGGTGTCTAGAAACAGAATGCAACAATCCAAGTTCATTGCTAATGTAAAAAGACTGTCAGCCTTAGATTCGTATCTATCGTCTTTTGTTCAAGGCATTGAGACTTTTAAGAAGCCTGATAGCATCTTGCATGTGGGCTTAACGCAGACAGTAACATCTACAGGTAGGTTCAGTGGACGCAATCCTAACATGCAGAACATGCCTAGAGGTAGCACCTTTCCAGTTAAGCGAGTGTTTGTTTCACGTTGGGAGAATGGGCAGATACTTGAAGCTGACTTTGCTCAATTAGAGTTTAGAGTAGCGGCATATTTGTCACAGGATAAAGTTGCTATGGACGAGGTGAAGACAGGATTTGATGTACACAGTTATACAGCTAAGATTATATCAGACGCAGGTCAGCCTACGAGTCGTCAAGTTGCTAAGATGCATACTTTTGCTCCTTTATATGGGGCAAGTGGTTATGGCAGAACGAAAGCTGAAGCAGAGTACTATAGACATTTTAATAAGAAGTATGCGGGCATAGCCGAATGGCATCAACAATTAGCTAATGAGGCGATTGCCACTAAAAAAATTGTTATACCTTCAGGTAGACAATACTCATTTCCACAAGTTGAAAGGAGAACACATGGACATGGCGTAACATTCTTCACTATGATTAAAAACTATCCAGTGCAAGGATTCGCAACTGGTTGTATTGTGCCTATAATTTTGTTAGAGTTTGAAAAAGCACTTGACAAGATGAATAGTTGTTTGGTAAATACAGTACATGACTCAATTGTAGTTGATGTACACCCTAACGAGGTGGATAGAGTGATAGCGGCAGTTGCACACCTAAATAAAAATCTGCACGACATTATCCACCAATACTATGCTATTGATTTTAATGTGCCTTTATTATTAGATGCAAAAATAGGTAAAAATTGGCTTGACACGAGAGAAATTTAGTGTATAACTATAGATTCTATTTGTCAGAAAGTGAGGATTAAATGACAGAAACAAATTTAGTAACTAAAGATAATGTTGGCAACTTTAATATGATGTCCAAGGTTATGGGAATCGGTTCTGATGGTGACAGTTCCGACTCTAAGACTTCAACACTTGCCAGAGTTAAGATTATTCATACTCCTATTATGGGCATGAAAACAATTGAAGGTGAGGAAACAGAGACTGTGGTGGTCAAGGCAGGTTCTTATTCTATACAGATGCCTGACGACAAATCTGTTTATGCGCCTAAGTTATCTATACGGCCTTTTATGCAGAGATTCATGTACAAAAAGTATGTGCAGTCAATGGATGCAGAGACACCAGGATACTTTGTCAAGACTACAATGGCAGATAATTTAAATGGTGACTTAAAAGACACACAAGGTGGCTTCAATTGTGGTAAACCTGCAGGATACATTAAGGACTTCAAAGCTTTAAGTGAAGACATGCAGAAGACTATTAAAACAATTAAGAGAGTGCGAGTTATCTTTGGCTTAGCTACACTTGAAAAGCCTGTGGATGCAGAAGGCAAAAAAGTAAATGAAGCTTACGAGAATATTCCTGTTATCTTTGAAGTGGACAACAGGACTAGTTTTAAAACTTCTGGTGAGCCTTTCTCTACTCTTGCTAAGCGTAAGCATTTGCCTATTCAGCATTCTATAGACTTTACTACGCAAGCACAGGAGATAGCAACAGGGGCAAAATACTACACAGTAGTAGCAACTTTAAACGGTAAAGCCTTAGATGTTAATCCTGAAGACGCAGACACATTACAATCTTTTATTGATTGGATTGAGAACTATAACTCATATGTCTTGACTAGTTACGATGAGAAGAGAGGTAACAATATGCCAAGCGAGGATGTTGATTTAGTTGATGCGTTCTTAGACGATGAGCTACCTGAAATTGAAGAGGTAGCTTAAATGAATCATCCTGTAGAACTGTTGGCGCAAGCCTACCTCAAAGATATTGTTGATAACAAAGTTAAGATGAATAGCGATGTTATCGAAACAGTTGTTAATGATATTAGAGATGCTTTGCACCGACAGTTTGCAGGAGATGCGAGACAAGAGTTCAGATTAAGACCATCAAACTTAGGCAGACCTAAATGCCAATTGTGGTTCGATAAGAATAAACCTAGTAAAGCATCTGAACTGCCCTCTAACTTTGTCATTAATATGTTTTTAGGTGACGTTGTTGAGGCAATCTTTAAAGGCATCTTACGTGCAATGAAAGTAGAGTTTCAAGATAATGGTAAAATAGATGTAAATATAGAAGGGCAAAATATAAGTGGTGAATACGATCTTATTTTAAATGGCAAAGTTGATGATGTTAAGTCTGCGTCTAACTGGTCATATAAATATAAGTTTGATAGCTATGACTCACTCAAGAAAAATGATTCGTTTGGTTACATACCTCAACTAGCTATCTACGCAGAAGGCAGTGGTGCTAAAGTAGGCGGTTGGTGGGTTATTAATAAAGCCAATGGAGAGTTTAAGTACGTTTCAGCAAATGAAATGGACAAAAAAGAAGTGATGAATGAGATCAAAGACACTATATCTTATATAAATAATGACGAGCCTTTCCAAAGATGTTTTGAACCAGTACCTGAAACATATAGAAATAAACCATCTGGTAATACTATCTTACCTAAAGAATGCCACTTCTGTAAATATAAAACAGATTGTTGGGAAGACATGCAAGAGTTACCTTCCAAAGTGTCTCAAGCTAAAGAGCCACCTATGGTCGAGTATATTTCATTAGCATGAAGAGAAGACATAATAAAAGAAAGTATCGCAGTGGCTTAGAAGAGAAAGTAGCTGAGTTTATTAAGAAGCATGAGTCCTGTGTTAGATACGAAGAGTTCAAGATCAAGTGGACAGATGTACGTTTTAGAGTGTACACTCCTGACTTTGTTTTAGACAATGGCATTATAATTGAAACGAAAGGTCTGTTCACTAGTGAAGATAGAAGAAAACATGTAGAGGTAAAAACACAACATCCTGAATTAGATATACGATTTGTCTTTACAAATGAGAGAAGTAAGTTGTATAAAGGTAGTAAGACTACATATGGTGTGTGGTGTGAAAAGAATGATTTTAAATACGCAACTAGGGTCATACCCCTCAATTGGTTAAAGGAGAAAAAATGCAAATAGGATTAGATGACTTTGCTTTAATTCTTTCGTGTCAAGATGACAAAGAAGGTGAGTGGACAGGTGCTGTAGACATACATACTTATTATTCTGTTGACAATAAATACTGCAAGAAAACTCAAGACATGATTGTTAACATGATGTCTTTGATGAGTACTTGTGTAACATTGATGGAGACAGATAAAAAGTTTTTAGAAAAAGTGTACAAAGAAAGAGATAAGATAGACAGAAACAAAGTGTCTGCGGAACTAACAAAACTAGATGTATTAGAAGACAAGGTGAAGAAAGCACCTAAAGTAATATCAAAGAGTGGAAATGTAATTAATGTAGATTGGAAAAGAGTATGACTGATATGGTCAATAATCCCCCTCACTATAATAAATACGGTGTTGAATGTCTTGATGCTATACGGGCGGCTACAGGCGAGGGGTATCAGTACTATCTGCAAGGTAATATTATAAAGTATCTATGGAGATATAGATATAAGAATGGTCAAGAAGATTTAAAAAAGGCAATGTTCTACTTAAACAAAATGATTGAGGAAGTAGATGAGAGTTAAAGTATTTATTGTTCTTGACATTGATGAAGAAGAGAATATACTGCCCATTGACGAAGATGTTGAAGAGGCGGTACAAGAAGTTATTGAAGATCTCATCTTTGATGTAGATGGGATGGAGATTAATAGTATAAAGGTGACACATGACAAACACACTTCCCACTGACTACCAAAATTTTATAGCTGTATCGCGCTACGCTAGATGGCTAGATGAAGAAAACAGACGAGAGACTTGGACAGAAACTGTCACAAGATACATTGACTATATAACTAAAGATGACATTATTGATGAGTCTTTAAAACTTGATCTCTGGAACGCTATACACAGTCTAGAAGTTATGCCCTCTATGCGAGCTTTAATGACTGCAGGAGTAGCATTAGACAGAGACAATACTGCTGGTTATAACTGTGCCTATTTGCCAGTGGATGACCCTAAATCCTTTGATGAGACTATGTACATTCTGTTATGTGGTACAGGTGTAGGATTCAGTGTTGAACGTAAGTATGTAGAGAAACTTCCTGACATTCCATCTGAGTTATGTATGTCCGATACAAACATAAAAGTGAAGGATAGCAAGGAAGGATGGGCAAAATCATTCAGAATATTGATCTCTCTGCTCTACGCGGGGGAGATTCCAACGTATGATACATCATCAGTTCGACCAGCGGGTTCACGATTAAAGACATTTGGTGGTAGAGCATCAGGGCCAGGCCCACTTATAGATCTATTTCAATTTACAATCGAAACATTTAAACAGGCGCAAGGTAGAAAGCTTAGTAGCTACGAATGCCATAGTCTAATGTGTAAAGTAGGTGAAGTTGTTGTTATGGGAGGAGTACGCCGCTCTGCTATGATTTCTTTGAGTAATCTAGATGATGATCATATGAGAAGAGCCAAGTCAGGAGAATGGTACAATAGCACTCCGCACATGGCACTAGCTAACAATAGCGTTGCCTATGAATACAAACCTAATATGACTAGCTTCATGCACGAGTGGGCATCTTTGGTTGAGTCCAAGTCAGGAGAGCGTGGCATCTTTAATAGAGAAGCAGCTAAAAAACAAGTAGCTAAAAATAATAGAAGAAGTACTGAGCATGAGTTTGGTTGCAACCCTTGCAGTGAGATCTTGCTACGCCCATACCAGTTCTGTAACCTCACAGAGGTTGTAGTTAGAGAGAGAGATGATGAAAGAGACTTGTCTAGAAAAGTAAGACTTGCTACTATATTAGGCACGATACAGTCTAGGCTAACCAAGTTTCCTTATTTAAGAAAAATATGGCAACACAATACACAAGAAGAAAGACTTCTTGGTGTAAGCCTTACTGGTATTATGGATTCTTCTTTAACTAATGGTAAAAGTAAATTGTCAGA